>ERZ1066118.1491-NODE-1491-length-14479-cov-17.277038_pt1 | contig 14479 bp, 13 predicted proteins | sample MGYA00382765_ERZ1066118 | MGnify/ENA primary metagenome ERZ1066118 (study PRJEB33369, sample SAMEA5778348) | biofilm metagenome | biome: Industrial cooling water; feature: Water cooling tower basin; material: Biofilm | place: United Arab Emirates | collected...
CGCCGTGACGGTGGCGACGAGCACGGCGAGGACGGCCGCGCCCCCGCACGCGACGACGGCGCCGACGACGGCGCGGCGCCGGGACGGACCGCGCACCTCGCCGTCGGGACCGGCACGCCCCGGCGGCCGGTCGCCCGGCGCGGGGGGTCACGCCGCCCGTCGCGAAGCCGCCCGCGCGCACGTTGACGGCAGCGAAGGCGCCCACCGCCAGGCCGCCCGTCGGGCCGCCGGCCGCCGCGCCGTCGCCGTTCGGCGAGGGGGCCGCGGCCACCCCTGGGCTCGCCGCGCGCCTCATCCCGTTCGACGACGACGACGACGTGCTCGGCAGCTTCTGAGGGCGCGTCCGATCGCCCGCGCCCCCGCCGCCATGTCGCCCGCGCTCCCGACCCTCCCCCCGCCCGCCGCCGACGCCGCGCTCACCCCGGACGACTTCGCCGAGGTCAGCCGGCTGGTCGACTCGGTGGCCGGCATCCAGCTCCGCGCGGGGAAGGAGGGGCTGGTGCGCGGGCGCCTCGCGCGCCGCGTGCGCCAGCTCGGCCACGCCACCTTCCGGGAGTACCTCGACCACGTGCGCGCCGACGCCTCGCGCCGCGAGCTGGCCCACATGGTCGACCTGCTCACCACCAACAAGACCAGCTTCTTCCGCGAGCCGGCGCACTTCGCGCTGCTGCGCGACGCGGTGGTGCCGGCGTTCGGCGCGGCGCCCGGCGGGCTGCGCGTGTGGAGCGCCGGGTGCTCCAGCGGCGAGGAGCCGTACACGATGGCCATGGTGCTGCGCGACGCCCTCCCCGAGGCGGCGTTCGCCCAGGCCCGCGTGCTCGCCACCGACATCTCGGCGCGCGTGCTCGCCCGCGCCCGGGCCGGCGTGTACACCGACGAGCAGGCGTCGGGCGTGCCGCCGGAGCTGCAGCGCCGGCACCTCGTGCGCCAGGGCGACGGGTGGGCCGCCGGCCCCGCGCTCCGCGCCGCCGTGCGCTTCGCGCCGCTCAACCTGCTCGGCCCGTGGCCGATGCGCGGGCCGTTCCACGCCATTTGGTGCCGGAACGTCATGATCTACTTCGACAAGCCGACGCAGGCCGCGCTCGTGGCCCGCTTCCGCGCGCTGCTCGCGCCGGGCGGGTACTTGTGCGTGGGCCACTCCGAGAGCCTGAGCGCCGTCGATCACGGGCTGGCCTACGTGCAGCCGGCCGCCTACCGCCTGGCGCCGTGAGCGCGGCGGCGGCGCCCCCGGCGCCCCCGGCGCTGGCCGGCCCCGCGGCCGAGCGCGGCGCCGGCACCACCGTGGTCGGGATCGGCGACGTCGGGTTCGCGGTGGCCGGCGGGCCGGGGCCGTCGCGGCTCGCCACCTACGCGCTCGGGAGCTGCCTGGGCGTGGCCCTCTACGACCCGGTGGCGCGGGTGGCCGGGCTCCTCCACGTCATGCTCCCCGCCTCGTCCACCGACCCGGCCCGGGCCGCCCAGTCGCCGGCGATGTTCGTCGACACCGGCGTGCCGCCGCTCTTCAAGGAGTGCTACCGGCTGGGCGCCGTGAAGGAGCGCCTGGTGGTGCGGGTGGCCGGCGGCGCGCACCAGGCCGAGTGCGAGGCCGACGACCTGTTCCAGATCGGCAAGCGCAACCTGCTCGCGCTCCGCAAGCTGCTCTGGCGCAACAACGTGATCGTGCGGGCCGAGGCCGTGGGCGGCGCCCGCGTGTCGCGCACGCTCTACCTCGACGCCGCCACCGGGGCGCTGCGCGTGCGCGCCACCGGCCCCGACGGCACCCGCGACTTCCTGCTGTAGGCGCCCGCCCCCTCCCCGCAGACCCCCCACCGATGGCCTTCAACATCCTCATCGTCGACGACAGCGCGGTGATGCGCGGCATGATCGCGCGCGTGGTGCGGCTGAGCGGGCTGCCGCTCGCCGCCATCCACGAGGCGGGCGACGGCGCCGCCGGCCTCGCCGCCCTCGCCGAGCACTGGGTGGACCTCGTGCTGCTCGACGTCAACATGCCCGTGATGGACGGCGAGGAGATGCTGCGCCGGCTGCGCGCGCACCCCGACACCGCGGCCACCCCCGTCATCATCGTCTCGACCGAGGGGAGCGAGGCGCGCCGCGCCGCCCTCGAGGCGCTCGGCGTGTCGTTCATCCGCAAACCCTTCAAGCCGGAGGAGCTGCGCGCGCTGGTGCTGCAGGCCACCGGCGTCACCCCCGAGGACGAGGCGTATGCCGCTCCCCACCCCGCCGGAACGGCTGCTGCTCACGACGGCGCGCTCGACTTTTGAGTCGCTGGCGCTGCTCTTCGCCGAGCCGCTCGCCGGGCCGCCCGGTGGGCCGTTAGGCGATTCATTCGGCGACCCGTTAGGCGACGGGCCGTTAGGCGCGGGCGCGGTGGCCGCGCGGGTGGCGTTCGCCGGCGAGGCCGCCGGCCGCGCGCTCGGCGGGGCGCTCACGCTGGCCGTGAGCGCCGACGTGGCCGCCGCCCTCGCCGAGAACATGCTCGGCGCCGCGGGGCCCGGCGGGCCCGGCCCCGAGGCCCGCCGCGACGCCGTGGGCGAGGTGGCCAACGTGGTGTGCGGCCACCTCGTCTCCGCCGCCGCCGGGCCCGCGGCCGTCTTCCGCCTCGCGGCCCCGGCCGCTGTGCCGGCGGGCGCGCCCGCCGGCCCCTGGCACGCGTGGCTGGACGTGGAGGGCGGCCGCGCCTGGGCCGCGCTCGACGCGCCCGACGCCCTGTTCGCGGCCGGGGCCACGGCGTGACCGCCCCCCGCCCGGCGCCCATCCGCGTCCTCGTCGTCGACGACTCGGCGTTCGTCCGCCGCGTCCTCACCGACGAGCTCGGGCGCCACCCCGACCTCGAGGTCGTGGGCACGGCGGTGGATCCGTACGCGGCCCGCGAGAAGATCGTCCGCCTGCGCCCCGACGTCGTCACCCTCGACGTCGAGATGCCGCGCATGGACGGGCTCAGCTTCCTCGCCAAGCTCATGCGCCACCTCCCTACGCCCGTCGTGGTCGTGAGCTCGCTGGCCGCCCGCGACAGCGAGGTGGCCGTGCGCGCCCTCGCCCTCGGCGCCGTGGACGTGGTGGCCAAGCCCGGCTCCGCGCGGTCGGTCCAGGGCGTGGTGGACGACCTCGTGCGCGCCGTGCGCACGGCGGCCGCCGCCCGCGTGGGGCCGGTCACCGCGTCGACCCCGGCCGGCTCCATCGTCACCCCGGGGGGCGACGTCCCCCCGCCTGGCGCCGGGGAGCCCGCGCACCGGGTGCTCGCCGTGGGCGCCTCCACCGGCGGGACGCAGGCCATCGAGCGCCTGCTCCGCGCCCTCCCGGCCGACGCGCCGGGCACGGTGATCGTCCAGCACATGCCCGCGACCTTCACCGGCGCCTTCGCCCGCCGGCTGGACGGGCTGGCGGCCATGGCCGTGCGCGAGGCCGCCGACGGCGACGCCGTGGCGCCCGGCGTGGCGCTCATCGCGCCGGGCGGGCAGCACCTCGTGGTGCAGCGCGCGGGCGCCGGCTTCGTCGCCCGCGTCAAGGACGGCCCGCCGGTGCACCACCAGCGCCCGGCCGTCGACGTGCTCTTCCAGAGCGTCGCCCGCCACGCGGGGCGCCACGCGGTGGGCGTGCTCCTCACCGGCATGGGCGCCGACGGCGCGCGCGGCCTGCTCGCCATGCGCCAAGCCGGCGCGCACACCATCGCCCAGGACGAGGCCACGTGCGTGGTCTACGGCATGCCGGCCGAGGCCGTGCGGCTCGGCGCCGCGGCCGAGGTCCTGCCGCTCGGCGACGTCGCGCCGGCCGCGCTGCGCGCGCTCGCCCACCGGCCGGAGGGCGTCACGGTCCCGGTGTGACCGCCGGGGGCGGGGCGATATTGCGGCGGGGCCAGCGCCCGGCCCCGCCGTCCCCGCTCCCCGCTGCCGTGGCCCTGCTCGCCCTCCAGGACGTCTCGCTCGCCTTCGGCGGCCCGCCGCTACTCGACGCCGCCTCGCTCGCCGTCGCGCCCGGCGACCGCGTGTGCCTGCTCGGGCGCAACGGCGCCGGCAAGAGCACCGTCCTCGCCCTGCTCGACGGCACGCAGCGCCCCGACGCCGGGCGCGTGGTCCGCGCCGCGGGCGTCACCGTCGCCCGGCTCGCGCAGGAGGTGCCGGCCGGCGCCGCCGGCACGGTGTTCGACGTCGTGGCCGAGGGGCTCGGCGAGACCGGCCGGCTCCTCGCGCGCTACCAGCACGCCGGCGAGCGCGTCGCTGCGTTGGGCCCGGCGGACGCGTTAGGCGCGGGGGACACGTTAGGCGCGGGCGGCGCGGGCGACCACGGGGCCGCCCTCCGCGAGCTCGACCGCCTGCACCAGGCGCTCGACACGGCCGACGCGTGGCAGGCCCGCACCCGCGTCGACACGGTGCTGCAGCACCTCGGGCTCGACCCGGCGCTCCCCTTCGCCGCCGCGTCGGGCGGGCGCAAGCGGCAGGCGCTGCTCGCCCGCGCCCTCGTCCGCGACCCCGACGTGCTGCTGCTGGACGAGCCCACCAACCACCTCGACGTCGAGGCGATCGCGTGGATGGAGCGCTTCCTCGTCGAGCGCTCGGCGGAGGCGCGCCGGCCGGCCCTCGTGTTCGTCACCCACGACCGCGCCTTCCTCCGCGCCGTGGCCACGCGCATCGTCGACCTCGACCGCGGCCGCCTCACCGACTGGGGCGCCGACTACGACGCCTACCTCGAGCGCAAGGACGCCGCGCTGGAGGCCGAGGCGCGCCGGTGGGCGGAATTCGACCGGAAGCTCGCGCGCGAGGAGCGGTGGGTGGGCACGAGCATCACCGCCCGCCGCACGCGCAACGAGGGGCGGGTGCGCGCGCTGGAGGCGATGCGCGCCGAGCGCCGCGCCCGCCGCGAGCAGACCGGCGCGGCCGCCATGCAGGTGCAGGAGGCGGAGCGCTCGGGGCGCCGCGTGATCGAGGCGCGCGGCGTGTCGTTCGCCCGGCGCGACGCCGACTCTGGCGCCGAGCGGGTGATCGTGCGCGACCTCACCACCGCCGTCACCCGCGGCGACCGGGTGGGTGTGGTGGGGCCTAACGGCAGCGGGAAGACCACGCTCCTCCGCCTGCTGTTGGGCGAGCTCGCGCCCGACGCCGGCGCCGTGCGGCTGGGCACCGGGCTGGAGGTCGCCTACTTCGACCAGCTCCGCGAGCAGCTCGACCCCGACCGCACGGTCTACGACAGCGTGGCCGACGGCGCCGACTGGGTGCGGCTGGAGGGGGGCGACCGGCACGTCACGGGCTACCTGCAGGACTTCCTGTTCGCGCCCGAGCGCGCCCGCACGCCGGTGCGCGCGCTGTCGGGCGGGGAGCGCAACCGGCTCTTGCTGGCGCGGCTGTTCACGCGCCGCTTCAACCTGCTCGTGCTCGACGAGCCCACCAACGACCTCGACGTGGAGACGCTGGAGCTCTTGGAGGGGCTGCTGGCCGAGTACGGCGGGACGCTCCTCGTGGTGAGCCACGACCGCGAGTTCCTCGACCACGTGGTCACCAGCACCCTTGTGCTGGAGGGCGGCGGGCGGGTGGGCGAGTACGCCGGCGGCTACAGCGACTGGGTGCGGCAGCGCGCGGCGGCGCCGAGCCTCGCGCCGAACGCCACAGGGCCCAGGCCGGCCGCGCGCGCCGCCGAGCCCGCGCGCCGCGACCGCGCCGACCGGCGGCGCGGGCTGTCGTTCAAGGAGCAGCGCGAGCTGGAGGGGCTCCCCGACCTGATCGACGCCCGGGAGCGCGAGCGCGAGGCGGCGTACGCCGCGCTGGCCGACCCCGCCGTGCTCCGCGACGGCGCCGCCGCCGCCGAGGCCAAGGCCCGCCTCGCCGCGCTCGACGCGGAGGTCGAGGCGCTCACGGCGCGGTGGGAGGCGCTGGAAACGGCGGCCAGTGGTGCCTAGCGCGTCCGCTCAGCGGGTGCGGCGGCGTGCGGCGGCGACGAGCCCCGCCATGCCGACGCCCAGCAGGGCCACGGTGCCCGGCTCCGGCACCACGGCCGTCGACGACGGCAGGTCGGACACCCGGACGCCGTCGGGGCGCGCGATGTAGAAGGCCGTGTTGTTGGAGTTGAACTGCGCACCGGTGAGCCCGACGTTCTGCACGAAGTTGTCGGAGCCGCCCTTGCCGTAGAAGTCGCCCCACACGGCCACGCGGTCGCTGAGGAAGCTCACCGACACGCCGCTCGTGCCGCCCACCGAGCCCACGGTGTTGAACTTCACGCCGAAGATGTTGTTGGCCAGCCCGGGGTTGCTGTTGCCCGGGTCGGTCGTGGCAAACCGGCGCAGCTCGCCCGTGGGCGCGGCGGTGTTGGCGCCGAGCGTGGTCGAGGCGCCCTGCACGCAGGTGCCGTTGTTGGGCGTCGCGCTCGTCGCACAGTTGTCCGTCAGCCCGAGGATTACGTGGCTGAGCCCGGCGCCGCGCCCGCCGAAGTCGCTGAACGTGTAGGTGTAGCGGAGCAGGTTGTTCCCGGCGTTGGTGATGTTCCACGACACCGCGAAGCCGTTGGCGTACGCCGCGGCGCCGGTCAGCCCGCCGCCGGCCACGCTGCGGGTGCCGGTCATGTCCGCGGCCCCGACGAGGGCGCCGCGCGCCTGGGCGCCGGCCACCGCCGGCGCGGCGAGGGCAAGGGCGAGGGCGGCGGCGAACGGGGCGACGCGGGCGGGCCGGCGAACGGAGGACGACATGGGCGAGGCGAGGGCAAGGGAGTGGCGCCGCGTCGGCCGGGTCGGCCGGGGGGCGGGCGGTCGGCGGGGTGCGCCGGCGTGCGTGGCCGCGGGGGGCAGCCCCCCGCGGCCGCGACCGGAGACTGACGCCGGCGCCGGCGCCACCCTCCGGCCGGTCCGTCCGCCGTCCCGGGAAGGCGGCGTCCGAACAGGCGGCCCGGCGTCCGTCACCCCCGGTGGGGGCGCGCCCGAGCGCGAGTATCGGCCGGGCCGGCCGGCGCTTGAGGCGCGCCGGCGGGTGTCCCGTGTCGCGCGCCCCCCGCGGCGTCGAGGCGTTAGGCGCGCCGGCGGCGGGCCGCCGCGGCCAGCGCCGCCACCCCGGCGGCCATGAGCGCGTACGTCGACGGCTCGGGCGTGGTCACGGTGACGCCGCGCACCTTGAACCGGTCGGCGGTCGCGTCGGCCGTGAAGCCGGGGAGCGCGCCGAGGGCGGGGTTGTACGCGCTGAGCAGCCAGTGGCTCGACGCCACCCGCCCGCCGTTCACCGCGTAGTGCGCGTCCGGCTCGCCGATGTTGGCCGCGCCGTTCACCGCGGCGACGAGCTGCCAGCCCGCCGCGAGCGCGCCCGACACGGTGCTCCCGGCGAGCGTGGGCGCGGCCGCGCCCGTCCACCGCAGGAGCTGGAAGTCGGCGTCCGTGCCCGACCAGCCGATCGTCACCCGGGTGATGGCCTCGGGGCCGTTGAGGAAGTGGAGCAGCAGCGCGTCGGCGCCGCCGGTCCCGTTGTTGTCGAGCGCGTGCTCGCCGTTCCCGCTCCCCGACGCGAGCCCGCGCTCGGCACGCGAGCCGACGCCCACCCCGTTGGTCGTGCCCTGGGGGGTGACGGCCCCGGTGGCGAAGACGCTCGTCGCCGCCGTGCCGGCGTTGAAGGCGGTCAGGCGCAGCGTGGCGATGGGGCTTCCGGGCTGCTCGGTGCACGTGAACACGTTCTCGATCCCCGTCGCCGTGCCGACGGTGCTCCCCGCCGCCGACTGGGTGCAGGCGCCCGGCGCGGTGCGGTCGCCGAAATCCCACCGCCGGGTCTGGGCGCCGGCGGGCGACGCGGTCGCGGCCGCGAGCAGGCCGGCGACGAGGGCGAGACGGAGCGAGGTCGGACGGAGGAGCGGCAGGCGCGGCATAGGAACGGCGTCGGGATCGGCAGAAGACGGCGGGGGCGCTGAGGTGCGCCGCCCGGTGGAACGCCGTCCCCGAACGCACGGCGGGGACCGCCCGGCCGGCCGCCGGGCGATCCCCGCAAGTCATGCTGTCGCAACATGTTACGTCGTGCGGTCCGTCGCCGCTTGGCGGAACGTGTGGCGCGCGTGCTGCGCCCGACGTAGCACGCGCGCCACGCCCGGCGGCCGGCCAGCGCTTACAGCCCGGCCTTGAACAGCAGCCGGTTGGGCGTCCCGGTCGGATTGCCGGTGATCACGTTGGCGGTCGCGTTGTTCTTGAGCCACGCGTCGATGGTGGCCTGCGACGCGTCGCCCTGCGACGACTTGTAGAGCGCGGCCACGCCGGCGACGTGCGGCGAGGCCATGCTCGTGCCGCTGATCGTGTTGATGGCCGTCGTGCTCGTGTACCACGCCGACGTGATCGACGAGCCGGGCGCGTACAGGTCCACGCACCCGCCGAAGTTGGAGAACGAGCTCTTGGCGTCGTCGCGGGTGGACGAGGCGACCGTGGTCACGCCCGGCGCGCTCGCCGGCGAGAAGTTGCACGCGTCCTGGTTGGAGTTGCCCGCCGCCACGGCCACGAACACGCCGGCGTTGGCCAGGCGGGTCACCGCGTCGTTGCTGGCCTGCGACCGCGGCCCGCCGAGCGAGAGGTTCGCGACCGCCGGCTTGATATGGTTGGCCGTCACCCAGTCGATGCCGGCGATGATGGTGGAGGTGGCGCTCCCGCCCGAGCACGAGAACACGCGCACGCCGCGCAGCAGCGCGTTCTTGGCCACCCCGTACGTCGCGCCGCCCACGGTGCCCGCCACGTGGGTGCCGTGCCCGTTGCAGTCGGTCGCGCTGCCGGCCACGCCGTTGTACGGGTTGCTCGCCCGCCCGCCGAACTCCCGGTGCCCGCTCAGGATGCCGGTGTCGATGATGTAGACGCGCACGCCGGTGCCCGTGGCGTTGTAGGTGTACGACCCGCTTAGCGGTAGCGCGCGCTGGTCCACGCGGTCGATCCCCCACGTCGCCCCCGTCTGCGTGGCGTCGAGCGTGACCACCTGGTCCTGCTCGACGTAGGCCACGTCGGGGTCCGCCCGCAGCTCGGCGACGTCCTCGGCGTCCAGCTCGGCCGCGAAGCCCTTGAGCGCGCTGCGGTAGCGCAGCCGGGCCGCGCGGGCCTCGGCCCGGTCGCCCTTGGCCGCCCGGCGCGCGGCGCGGCGGGCCATCTTCTCGTCCACCGCCGCGTCCACGTCGCCCACCCGGTCGCGGAACACGACGATGTACTGGCCGGGGATGAGCTGGCCGGCCGCCTCGGCCGGCGCCTTGGCGCCCAGCGGGGCGGCGTCCGCGCTGGCGCCCGTGGGGGCGGTGGGCGCGCGGCCGGGGTCGGCGCAGGCGGCCGCCAGCAGGAGGGCGCTGGCGGTGGCCAGGGCGACGGGCGTGCGGAGCGGGCGACGGGCAACAGCGTCGTGCACGGGGCAGTCCTCCACGGAGAGGGCCGCCGGCGGCGGGTCCGCGCGGCGGGGCGCCCAACGTGGGGCGAGGCCCGCGGCGCAGCAAGTGTGCTACGTCACAGTTTGCGTGTGATTGACGCCACCCCGCCCTCGGCCACCACGCCCGCGCCCGCCGCCCGCCCCGCCCCGCCCATGCTGGGCACATGGCTTGCCCCCGCCGCCGGTCCCCCCCACCCGGAGGCAACGCATGGGCAAGCCCAAGCACAGCAACGACCCGCGCGGCGAGCAGCAGGGCGCCGTCGAGCGCGACGAGCACCTGCACGGCGACAAGGCCTACCAGGCCCGCAAGGCCGAGATCAGCGACCACGGCCAGGAGCGCGGCGGCGCCCACGGCCGCTCCGAGCGCGCCGCCCACGACCCGCGCCGCGACGGCACCGACGCCGACGACCACGAGCGCATGCTCGCCCGTTCCCCCGCCGACGCGGACGGCGGCCACCGCCTCTACGAGAACCGCACGCAGCACGACGAGGCGGAGAAGAACAGCGAGAAGAACCGCCGCGACATCGACATGCAGCGCCACGGCCACGACCACGAGCAGTTCCAGGGGCGCGGCGGCCACGCCGGCAGCGCCCACGGCCACGACGAGCCGGCGCGCGTGAAGAGCACCGGCCAGGGCGGCGGCAACCGCAGCGACGAGGACCGCGGCGCGTAGCCCCCGGTCCGCGGGGCGGGTCCCGTAGGGGCGGGTCCGGTAGGGGCGGGTCTCAGACCCGCCCTTACATTGCCCCCATGCCCGCCCCCCGCGGCGCCCTGGCCCACCTGCGGCGCGCCGACCCGCACCTCGCCCGCGTGATCGCCCGCGTGGGCCCCTGCCGCCTCGAGGCGCGCGCCGAGGGCACGCACTTCGAGGCGGTCGCGCGCTCCATCGTCTTCCAGCAGCTCTCGGGCAAGGCCGCCGGCACCATCCACGGCCGCTTCCACGCCCTCTACGGCGGCCGCGCCCCCGAGCCCGCCGAGCTCCTCGCCACCGACGACGCCCGGCTCCGCGGCGCCGGCCTGTCGCGCCAGAAGATCGGCTACCTCCGCGACCTCGCCGCCCGCGTCGACGCCGGCGACGTGCCGCTCGCCGCGATCGAGGCGTTAGGCGACGACGCCGTGATCGCCGCGCTCACCCGCGTGAAGGGCGTCGGCCGCTGGACGGCGCAGATGTTCCTCATCTTCCGCCTCGGCCGCCCGGACGTCCTCCCCGACCTCGACCTCGGCGTGCAGAAGGGGCTCATGCTCGCCCACGGCCTCCCCGCCATGCCCCGGCCCGCGGACGTGCTCCGCCTCGGCGCCCCCTGGGCCCCCTACCGCAGCATCGCCGCCTGGTACCTCTGGCGCTCGCTGGACAACGGCGGCGGCCAGCTCGGCGACTGAAGCGCGAGCGACTGAGGCGCGAGCGACTGAAGCGCGAGCGACTGAGGCGCGCGCCCGCCGCTCCGGCCCATCATTCCCGCGCACGCGGGAATCCAAGTCGTCGCCCTTCCCCCCGCCCCCCGCCATGTCCGACACCCCACCCCCGCCGCACCCCGCCGGCAACGAGCGGGCCGTCTGGAGCGACCGGTGAGCGGCGCCCCCGGCTTCCGCAACGCCGCCGGCGCGGTGGACCTGCAGACCGCCGCCGCCGCCCTCCCCGACACCTGGTCGCCCCGCGTGGTGGCGCAGGTGAACGACCAGCTCGTCAAGGTCGTGCGCGTGCAAGGCACCTTCGTCTGGCACGCGCACGCCGACGAGGACGAGCTGTTCCTCGTGCTCCGCGGCCGGCTGGTGCTGGAGTTCGAGGACCGGCCGGCCGTGGCGTTAGGCCCCGGCGAGTGCCACGTGGTCCCGCGCGGCGTGCGCCACCGCCCCGTGGCCGAGGAGGAGGTGCTGATGGCCCTCGTCGAGCCGGCCGCCACGCGCCACACCGGCGACGTGGTCACCGAGCGCACGCGGAGCCTCGCCGAGCAGCTCGGCGGCTGACCCGGGCGCGGGCCGACGGGCACGCCGCCCCCGCGCCGGGCGTTTACCGGCGTGCCCACCGCCTCCTACACCCTCCGCGTCCCGCACCCCGCCGCCGAGCTGTTCGCCTGGCACGAGCGCCCCGGCGCCTTCGAGCGCCTGGCGCCGCCCTGGCAGCGCGTCGAGGTGCTCGCCAGCGACCGCTCGGTGCGCGACGGCGCACGCGTCACCCTCCGCGCCCGCGTCGCCCCGCCCGCGCTCGCCCCGCTGCACCCGCTCGTCGACCCGCTCCTCGCCCTCGCCGTCCCCGAGGTGTGGGAGGTGGAGCATCGTGACTACGAGCCCGGCCGCCAGTTCCGCGACGTGATGCGCCGCGGGCCGTTCGCCCGGTGGTCGCACCTGCACCGGGTCGCGCCCGACGGCCCGGCCGCGAGCACGCTCACCGACGCCGTCGACTACGCGCTCCCCCTCGGCGCGTTAGGCGCCGCCGCGGGCGGCCGGGTGGCCGCGGCCGAGCTGGCCCGGCTCTTCCGCTACCGCCACGCCGTGACCGCCGCCGACCTCGACCGCCACGCCGCCGCCCGCGCCCGGCTCCGCGCCGCCGGCCACCCGGAGACCTTCACCGTCGCCGTCACCGGCGCCTCGGGGCTCGTGGGCTCCGCGCTCGTCCCGTTCCTCACCACCGGCGGCCACACGGTCGTGCGCGTGGGCCGCGGCGCGCCCGAGCCCGCCTCCGCCCAGCGCCGCGACGTGCAGTGGGACCCCGACGCCGGCCGCCTCGACCCCGCGGCGCTGGAGGGCGTGGACGCCGTCATTCACCTGGCCGGCGCCAACGTCGGCGAGCGGTGGACGGCGGCCCACACGCGCGACATCGAGCAGAGCCGCGTGCGATCCACCCGCCTCCTCGCCGACACGCTCGCGCGGCTCGACCGCCCGCCGCGCGTGCTCGTCTCGATGAGCGCCACCGGCTACTACGGCGACCGCGGCGACGAGCCGCTCGACGAGTCGAGCCCGCCCGGCCGCGGCTTCCTGGCAGAGGTGGCCCAGCGGTGGGAGGCGGCGGCGGACCCCGCGCGCGCGGCCGGCGTGCGCGTCGTCCACCCGCGGCTGGGCGTGGTGCTCAGCCCCAAGGGCGGCGCCCTCCCCAAGCTCCTGCTCCCGTTCGAGCTGGGCGCCGGCGGCCCCACGGGCTCCGGCCGCCAGTTCTGGCCCCTCGTCGCCCTCGACGACGTCGTCGGCGCCCTCTACTTCATGGCCACCTGCGACCAACTCGCCGGGCCGGCCGTGGTGTCGCTCCCCGAGCCGGTGCGCAACGCCGACTTCGCCCGCGCCCTCGGCCACGTCCTCCGCCGCCCCGCGCTCCTCCCCCAGCCCGCCTTCGCCCTCCGCCTCGCGCTGGGCCGCGCCCAGGCCGACGAGATGCTCCTCGCCAGCCAGCGCGCCACGCCGCGCGCGCTGTTAGGCGCCGGCTTCCGCTTCCAGCACCCCACGGTCGAGGACGCGCTCCGGCACGAGCTGGGGCGTTAGGCCAGCGTCTCGGCTCGGGATCGCCGTGTCATCCTGAGCGCAGCGAAGGATCTTGCTGGCGCCGGTGAGGAGTTCCGAACCGGCGCGCCGCGACCCGCCCCCACGCCGGGGCGAGAAGATCCTTCGCTGCGCTCAGGATGACAGCCCGGGCGTCATGCACCGCCCGTGCGTCACGCGCGGCCCCGCCTCACGCGAACCCCGCCGGCCGCTTCCGGTGGAACTCCGTCGCCCCCTGGTACGCCGCCGCCACCCGCAGCAGCGCCGCCTCCCCGTACAGCGCGCCGAGGAACGTCAGCGACACCGGCGTCCCGTCCTCCCGGAACCCGTGCGGCAGGATCACCGCCGGGTGCCCGGTGAAGTTGGTCGCCACGAGCTGCGACAGCCCCGCCGCCTGCGTCGGCGTCACGATCACGTCCACCGCGTCCGGCCCCTCGAACAGCCGCGCCCACGCCTGCATGGCCAGCGCGCGGTGCCGGTTGGCGTTGATGTAGTCCACCGCCGGGATGAAGCGCGCCGTGCGGAAGGTGTTCGCCCAGTCGTTCGGCCCCTGCTGCACCAGCTCGCGGTCGCGCTCCGACCGCGTGAGCCCGTCGAACGCGGCCGCGGCCTCCGCGGTGAGGATGACGCGCATCGCGTCCCAGGGCGCGTCCGGCAGGGCCACTGGCTTCAGCGCGACGCCGAGCCGGTCGCGCAGCACGCCTAACGCCGCGTCGTCCCACGGCTTGGTGGGGTGGCGGAAGCGCTCGGCGGGCGGCCCCGCCGGGTCGCCCGCGGGGAGGTCGAACGCCGCCTTCACGTACCCCACGCGGATGGTGCCTAACGCCCGCGCCCGGTCCCACGCGAACGGCTGCCCCTCGGCGCACGTCAGGTCGCGCCCGTCGGGGCCGTGGATGGCGGCCAGCACCAGCGCGCAGTCCTCCGCCGAGCGGCACATCGGGCCCAGCTTGTCCATCGTCCACGACAGCGCCATCGCCCCGGTGCGCGGCACCCGCCCGAACGTCGGCCGGAGCCCCGTCACCCCGCACCGCGTGCTCGGCGACGAGATGCTGCCCAGCGTCTCGCTCCCGATGGCGAACGGCACCAGCCCCGCCGCCACCGCGCTCGCCGGCCCCGCGCTCGACCCGCTGGAGCCCTGGTCCAACTTCCACGGGTTCCGCGTGCGCACCCCCGAGCGGGTCCTGGCCTCGTCGCCGGCCGCGTCCGTGGGCCCTCGGCCGAACCACACGTCGCCCTGCGCCAGCTCGCCTAACGAGAGCTTGGCCACGAGCACCGCCCCCGCGGCGTCCAGCCGCCGCACCACCTCGGCGTCCTCGTCGATCGTCTGGTCGCGGTAGGGGCCGGCGCCCCACGTCGTCGGATAGCCGCGCGCGGCGAGCAGGTCCTTCGCCCCCCACGGCACGCCGTGCAGCGGCCCGCGGTAGCGCCCGGCGGCGATCGCCGCGTCCGCCGCGGCGGCGCTCTTGAGCGCGCGCTCCTCGGTGAGCGTGATGACGCACTTGAGCTGCCCGTCGTACCGCCGGATCCGGTCGAGGGCGAGCCGCGTGAGCTGCGTGCTCGTCACCCGCCGCGTGCGCAGCAGCTCCGCGAGCACCGCCACCGGCTGCCACGCCAGGTCGGCGTCGCGCGGCACCGCGGTCACGCGCGGCAGGGGCGCGGCCGCCGGC
>ERZ1066118.1493-NODE-1493-length-14459-cov-30.915510_pt1 | contig 14459 bp, 5 predicted proteins | sample MGYA00382765_ERZ1066118 | MGnify/ENA primary metagenome ERZ1066118 (study PRJEB33369, sample SAMEA5778348) | biofilm metagenome | biome: Industrial cooling water; feature: Water cooling tower basin; material: Biofilm | place: United Arab Emirates | collected...
GACGTTGGAGAGATTCAGCTAAAGGCTTAGTTTGAACTTCCTCCTCTTCGGGCATATCTTGACGTTGGATGGATTCGGCTAAAGGCTTAGTTTGAACTTCCTCCTCTTCGGTCATATCTTGACGTTGGAGAGATTCAGCTAAAGGCTTAGTTTGAACTTCCTCCTCTTCGGGCATCGCCTCCCGTTGAATTGTTTGTCCTTGTGCTGAAGCGGTTTGTGCAGGTGCATTGATCTGCTGTACTACTTGTTGCGCGACTTGATCGGCTTCCTGCTCGTATTTATCATTCGGACGACCAATGCTCAGCTTAGGCTGAATAACTGTTGGGGTACTAGATTGAACCTGTAATTGACCGAAGTTCCACAATCCCCCTGCTTGGTTTTGTTGCCTCTGCAAATTCGGTAAAGCTGCTTGGTTTGCTGCGATGGGAGAGGAATCAGAGGCTTCAACTAAAGGGCGTGACTGCAACTGTGCTGGCGCTGGTGTAACTGTCGCTGCACTTTGATCTTGGGATTTCTTTCTCAGTCTCGTCTTCATTTTGGCAGCCTCTTTAGTGATTTCTTATTGGGTTAATTATGGTTATTTAGGTAAGGTTTTGGCTAAGGTTTTAGATTTATTAACACTAAAAATTAAACCTATTTATTGTCAATTAGACGAAAGTATAAGATAAAATACTTGACCCTCTAAGAGCTTCTAAATCCTGACTCCTAACTCACGTTAGGGATAACTGGTAGCCGTCTATGGCGACGGGCGATCGCATCCCCACAAGAAAATCAAACTTTCGTCTAATTTCTGGCTCTAGATTCTTCGCTTATCCTAAAGCATGACACCAATCCCTTTGAAAGCTTGATTCATCGCCGATCTATTTGTGCTGACATCCAAAACTAGCGATCGCAAAATTCATTATCCAAATCTCAGATTTTGTCTATTAGACAAAAGTCTAAATTTTTATTTACGTACTTTCCAGATTTCTTAATACAAGAGCGTTTGCTTGAGTAAGCTGGTATTTAATCTTGCAGGTAAATTAGAGGTCAACTAATGAGTATCAAGGCCGCTCCCCAACCGAAGACCTCATCTACACCAGTTCCCACAGTGCAGGCACCTACAGTACTGGGGCAAACGCGAGGGTTTACAGATACCATTGAAACTCCAGAGTTGGAAAACTCTAACTTTGACCTGCAACAGGCGGCAGCTGCACCACCCCCACCAAACACAAAACAGACTAATGAATCTAGCTACGACTTTAGTCTAATTTCTATCTCTGATTACATTCCTGCGCCAGTGCAAACTAAACTCGTAGTCGGCGCACCGGGAGATAAATACGAACAGGAAGCCGATCGAATGGCAGATAAAGTGGTTTCCATGAAGTCTCCCGTACAAAAGCAACCAGAATCAACCCCAGACGAAGAAGAAATTCAGACTAAACCTGTAGCGGAAACGATTCAACGCCAGACCGAAGAAGATGGTACAGTTCATCTCAAACCTGTAGCGGAAACGATTCAACGCCAAACCGAAGAAGATGGTACAGTTCATCTCAAACCTTTAGCGGAAACGATTCAACGCCAAACCGAAGAAGATGGCACAGTTCATCTCAAACCTTTAGCGGAAACGATTCAACGCCAAACCGAAGAAGATGGCACAGTTCACCTCAAACCTTTAGCCAACCAAATTTCACCACTTATACAGCAAACTATTAAGGAATCTCACGCGATCGCTCGAAAAGGTGAAGGTGCATTTACCGCCAGTGAAAGTATCGAAACCCGTCTCCACAGTCAACAAGGTAGCGGTGAATCCTTACCGGAAGAAACTCGTGAATTTATGGAGTCCCGGTTTGATAATGACTTCAGCGACGTGAAGATTCATAAGGGTTCCCAAGCTGTTCAACTAAGTCAAGAACTGGGCGCTCAAGCTTTTACTCACGGTCAAGATATTTATTTTAACTCTGGCAAATACGAACCTCATACCGATACGGGAAAACGACTCCTTGCCCACGAACTCACCCACACAATTCAACAAACTGGGCCGAAAATAAAAACTAAATCCTTAAAGTCATCAGAAAAACCGAATAAAATTCAGCGGCAACTTCAAGCGACTTTATCGCAGCAAATATCTGCCGTTGATAGCCAAGAGACAAAAGCGCAACGGGAAGCTGAAACGGCTGCTGACTCGAAAGCCGATGAACGACAACAGCAAATTGAAGCGGATAAAGAGAACGCGAAGAAAGAATTACAAGCAGATAGTAAAAATGATGAAAATGCTGAACTGAAAAAATATGTAGCAGAGGAAGCGGGGAAGAAAGCTGACACGCAAGCCCAAAGTTTAAAGCAAGAATCCGAAACGGTTAAAGGCCAAGCAAATGCAGGTCAAAATGCCCAAGAATTTGAGGCTAAAGCCCAACAAAAGGTTGAGTCCCAAGAAAAGCAAGACCAGCAGGAAGTTAGCGAAAAAGTTGCAGGCAAGGCAGAAGAAGCGAACGAACAAGCTGAAGCAGATAAAAAAGCGCCTGCGGCTGGTGGTGGTGAGGAAATTCCGGCAGGGGAAATTCCTGCAACCGAGGCTGGCGGTTCTGATGGGAAGGACGAAGCGCTGGTAGAGGCAGATGCGACGGTAGATGCGAGTATAGGCGGTGGTGAAGTTGTTGCCGATGAGTCGCGAGAGACGGTGCCGGAAGTAAAAGGAGAGAAAGCGCCTGCTTCGCCTGATGAAGATCCAGCGTTTCAGGCGACGATTAAACAGTCCGAACAGCAAGCGAAACAGCAAAGCGCCCACAAAGCAGCTGCAACTAAGGCGAAGGAAGCCCAGGCGGCGGCGGAAGATCCGGCACAGCAAATGCGGCAAGCGCAAGCAACCCAGACGGGTGAGACTGCGGCTAAAGAAACGAAAGCTTTTAACCGGGAAGCTTTTGAGGCAGCATTGTTGGAAAAGTTGGAGTTTATTAAGCCAAAGAATCAAGAAGAGGCAGATAAGTTTGCCAACAGTGGCAAAGCGGACGAACTAAAAGGCCCTTTGAATCAGCAAGTTGCAGCTGGCAAACAGCAGGCAGGTGGAGGACTGCCGGAAACTGCGGCTGCGCCACCAAAGCCGGACGCAGAAACGCCGAAGCAAGTTGAAGATGTGCCAGCGCCTGCGGAAGAAGTGGGGGAAGTTCCGGCGGAAATTGAGGCAGAGAAAGCGGTGCCTCAAGAAAAAACTGAAAAAGAAATTGAGGAACCTTTAAAACAAACTGCCGAAAATTTAGAAACAACTTTTGGCCCGATTCAAACCAAGTTAGTGGTTGGGGCACCAGGCGATCGCTACGAACAAGAAGCCGATCGGATGGCAGATCGGGTAATGGCGATGCCGGATGAGGCAGCCCTGTCGCAGACAGCCACCGCAGCCTCCGAACAGTTGCAGATGACGCCGGAAATAGACATCCAGCGCCGAGAGGAAGTGCAACCGGAGAAAGCCGAACAGCCCGATGCCGAAGTGCCGATGAATACCGAGCGTTTGGCAACTTGGGAAGAAGTAGGCGGGGGTGAGGCACTCAAAGCATTAAAGGATGCCAAACAGCACGCTACCAAGGAAGGGCCGCAACAATTCCGCAAGGGGGAACAAGAGACGCTGACAGCGGCGAAAGCTGATGCGACTGCGACTGCACAACAGTCGAACCAGCAGATGTATAGCGATCGCACTGCTGCAATGCAGGAAGTTGCGACTTCCCAGACTCAAGCTAAAACCCAAGATGAAGGAGAACGCGCCCAAGTCTCAGCCAATATCCAGCAAATTTTCGCTCAAACCCAGCAAAACGTTAACAAAATCTTGGGTCAAATGGATCAAGATGTTAACGCTGAGTTTGAAGCCGGAGTGAAGCGGGCAAAAGAGAAATTCGAGCGTTACCAATCTAGCCAAATGGAGGCATACAAACGACGACGCTATTACAAAACCATTGAAATTAAGATTCCCGTACCCAAATTATGGGGCATAAAAATGAAAAAAGTCGGAGAAATGTCTATCTTCGATCCGATTACTTGGCTCCGAGATAAATTCAAGGGAATGCCCGATGAAGTCAACAAATTTTATGAAGAAGGCAGACAGTTATTTGTTGAGGAATTAAAGCAAAGTATTTCCCGCATTGCTGGTATTGTCGAATCCGGCTTGAATACAGCAAAAGCCGAAGTTGATAAAGGTAGACAGCAGGTTAGTGACTACGTTCAATCTTTGCCAGAAAACCTCAAAGAAGTTGGAACGCAAGCAGCTTTAGATGTTCAAGAAAAGTTTGATAATTTAGAACAAAGCATCAAAGATAAGCAAAATGAACTGGTTGATTCCTTGGCGGGCAAATATCAAGCCAGTTTGCAAGAACTAGACAAACGCATCGATGAACTGAAATCAGAAAACAAAGGACTGATTGATAAAGCACTCAAATTCGTTGCAGACTTGGCTAAAGGCGTCATAAAAACCCTACTTTGGCCTATCAAGAAAGTATTAGATGCCTTGATTGGCGACATGGCAGGAAAAGTGATTGATGCCATTATTGATGACCCGATTCGGTTTATGAAGAATCTCTTTAAAGGAATCGGAGATGGGTTACAAAAATTTGTCAGTAATATTGGTAAGCATTTAATTAACGGTTTAGTTACCTGGTTATTTGGTAATTTGGGCGAAATCAAACTTCCTGAAAAGTTTGACTTAAAAGGGTTTTTAGATATTCTGTTACAAATTTTGGGCTTGACAAAAGACTACATTTTTGGTTTAGCTGAGAAGTTTTTTGGAGCAGATATCGTCAATGTAATTCGCTTTATATCCGAAAATGGCATCGGTTTTTTGACAAATCTAGGTAAAGGAGAAAAAGCAGAAGCAGCAGAAGAAGCGAGTGAGGAAGAAGCCGCCGATGTGCAAATGCAGGCAGAGGAAGAAACAGCATCTGGCGGCGGGCCAGCAGAAGAAGCAAAAGAATTAATTGCCAACTTAAATCCAGGAGCCAAATTTGTTTTTGACTTTTTCATAGCGATTATTAAAGATGGAGTGAGTGGAGTTTGGGAGTTTATCAAATCATCTCTGGGTCAAATTAAAGAGATGTTAATGAGTGAACTTACACAAATGATTATTATAGAGCTTGTTAAACAGGGAGTTATTTGGTTAATTAGTATGCTCAACCCAGCTTCTGGGTTGGTTAAAATTGCCAAAGCAATTTATGACGTTATTAACTTTTTTGTTGAAAGAAAAGACGAAATAATGGCTTTGGTAACAGCCATACTCAATACCCTGAAAGCGATTATTGAAGGCAATGTGGGTGCAATGGCGCAAGCAATTGAAAATGCTTTAGCTCAAGCCATTCCCACCATTTTAGGTTTCTTGGCTTCCCTGCTAGGGATTGGGGGAATTCCTAGTAAAATTAAGACTATTTTTAAGAAATTAAGAGCGCCTGTTGATAAAATTGTGGGTGGCTTTTTTGAAAAAGCGAGTGGCTTTTTCAAAGGAGGTAAGAAAAAAGCTAAAGCTAAACCGAAGAAAAACAAAGGCAAGTCTGTTACTAATACTAAAGGAAAAGCCAAACCTACTCAAAAGCCTAAGCAGGTGAAGTCAGGGCAAAAAAATAAACTAAAACCCAATAAAGCTAAACCAAAAAAGGATAAAAAGGAAAAACCTAAAAAGCCAGAGAAAAGTACCAAAGAAAAAACTAAAGATTTTCTCAAACAAGTCGGGTCAGAGATGGGTGAATCCCTCAAGTCAGACTTACTAGATCCGGAGAATCAACCTGAAACGGAAGCAGAGTCAACTGATACTACTGATAATGCGGAAGAGTCAACTGAAACAGATAATGAGGAAACGGCTGATGCTGTGCAACGGAAAATTCAGACAATTAAAACTGAAGAAAAAGGCTTTAACTTTAGCCAAGTTCCCGTGCAATCGAAGGCAGAAAGCAACACCCCTAACTCGAATCTCTTCTGCCGTCAAACAACTGCTGCTTCCTTAAATTCCACCAGTAACCAAAACCCGACAAGGGAACTTACTCCCGTTATGCCACGGTTGAGTGAATCACCCACATCGACCACTGTCAATCCTTTACTATCTAACTACATTCAACAACGCGCTAGCGAACAACTCCCCCATTTTGTGCAACTAGAAACGGAAGCAGACGAAACCACAAACAAACTTCAACTAAAAGCGAGATAAATTTATGGAAAACCCAACAGAAATTTTTCAAATAAATAGAGAAATTACTCTCTATACTCCCGCAGAAACACCATTAACTTTCCAGGGATTAACGCTGAACCTGACCGGACAAGAAAATGAAATCCAAAAATGTTGCTTAACTCTTTTAGTTAGTTATGACATTTACGAAAAAATTGACCAACTGGAATTGTTTAATTTAAAACTAGAAGCGCGGGTTCCCCTGGTAGAGGGAGATTTTTTACCTGAGCGAGCGATCGCTTTAGAAGCAGCATTACGACCGGACTTGCTGCCTCAATTAGCAGAAAAAGCGAAAACGGCTGAGGAAATTATCAATTATTTAGAAAACTTAGGGTTGCAACCAAATATTGCCGAAGCGCTAAATTGTACAGAAAATTGGTATGGTTTATCGGTCAAACAGCAGCAAGATAGCGCCGAAATCGGGTATCGGACTCTCTGGGAATATGCCAAGCTCGATACAATCAATCAAGTGGTGAATGCTGGCAATCAAGTCGTGCAACACCTGGCTAAGTTTATCAAAGAACTCGCCGAATCTTTGATGACAGAGGTTGAGTCAGAGGGCGATACAGCATCTAACCTACCAAGTTTTTTACAGAAATCAACCAGTGAAGAAGTGGCTGAAGAAATTCCTGTTTCGGAAGTCATGCTGGAGTTTTTTGAGGAAGATGATTGGAACTACGTAAAGCTGGAAGACAGCGGCGCATTACAAATGTCTTATCAGGGCGATAGTGGGCGTTGGACTTGTTATGCTTCTGCTGACGATGACAGCCAAAGATTGATTTTTTATTCCGTTGCCCCTTTAACAACTCCCTTAGAAAAAATCCCATTGATGGCTGAATTTGTTTGTAAAGCAAACTATGGCTTAATGATTGGTAACTTTGAGCTAGATTTTAACGATGGCGAACTGCGTTACAAAACCAGTATTGATGTAGAAAATGACCGATTGAGTACGACGTTGGTGAGAAATGTTGTTTATATTAATCTGGAAACTATGGACAGCTACTTGCCCGCAATTGTGGGAATTATCAATAATCAGCTATCTCCAGATGAAGCGATCGCTAAGATTGAAAACCAGACAGAGACAGAAACAGAAACAGCAGCTGCGTAAAATATTCTATGGTATTGCCCAAACCTAAACCCAAAATTCCCAGCCGCACGCTGGAAGAGATTAAACAACAAGGTGCGCTCAATCTTTCCAGTCGCTTCAGCTATGCTACCAGTTTTCTTTGGGCAAGCATCTACAGATTAATTCCTCTGCCACTGTTGTATTTGCTGCCTTTCATTAAAGAGGATATTCAAGATTTATTCAAACCGGAAACAGAGAAGGAGAAAGCAGAGGATGAGTCGCCAATAGCTGTTGATGAACCAACATTTCGCGGTGCGGTGCCAGTTGGAAGCGAGCCAATTTATGAAAAGTATCGCTGTCCTTTTGGCAACCCACTTTATTGCCAACAACCTCAGCAAACAATCGAGCAAGATCCGCAAGCCAAATTCTGCCAAAAATGTGGTTTTCCGGCACTGTTATCGAGTCAAGCAGAGATTCAAGGAAATCGCGGTCGATACCGGATTACTCGCTTTTTGGGAAGTCGAGGTTTTGGTCGTCTTTATGCAGCCGTGCATTTGGTAGAAGACGAACCTGCAATCGTCAAAGAATACTTACTGCCGCAACGGCATTTCAATCAAAAAGAAGCCATTAAGACACAAAAAACTTTTGAAAGTGTAGGAGGTTTACAATTAGCAGACGGCAGGGTACAAAATGGTCGAATTGTGGGGATAATGGAAGCGATCGCCGATCGGAACGATCCAGAACGTTGCTATTTGATTGCTAAAGGTGAGGTAGATAGTTACGCCACCCTTAGAACTTACCTGGCAAAAAACGGGGCGATGTCCTCGCAGCAAGTGCGCCATTTACTTAACCAAGTTTTGCAAAGTCTGGAGTACCTACACGGCTCAAAATTCCGCTTACCTAACGGTCAAATACAAGCGGGAATTATTCATGGCAATCTTAGCCTGGATAGTCTGCTGATTTCACCTCAACCGCAAATATTTTTCCACAACCCGCAATTTTTTGTTTACCTATGCGACCTCAATTTATGGGAGAATCTGTTTGACCCTCCACCTAGCCCAAACTTTATTATTACGGTTACAAAAGACTTAGAAGCATTAGGTTACATCAGCTTTTATTTGTTAGCAGGACGCAGCCACGATGACAGCGGTCGTCTTCTCGATCCCAAGTTAAATCGGCATTGGAATCGAGTAGATGTGGCGCTCAAATTCTATATCTTTCGCCTTTTAGGACTGGATAATCCCTTTGCTAGTGCTAAAGAAGCGCGTCAAGCTTTATTAAATTTGCCTACAGAAGAAGAACTGATTGCCGCCGGACTACAACCTACTGAAACCGCAGCACCAACCCCGGTTGTGAAACGCCAGCGAAAATGGTTATGGTGGTTGTTAATGCTGTTAGGACTTGCCTTGTTGGGGAGTGCAATTGGTTGGTGGCTATTGAAACAACAAACTGCGTTAGCTAAGAATGAAGATCTAACCATTTGTTGCATTAGCGAAGTGCCAGCCGTTCCTGATGGCAAGTTTAACTACACAGCCGAAAAGAATGGGATTTGGAATTATATTCTCAAGCAACCTAATTTAATTGAAAAAGACAAAATGCTTGAGATAGAAATAGCACAAAGGCTACCCCAAATTCAGCTAAACTATTTACCTCAACTTACCGGAGCCGAAGCGATCGCGAAAGTCCGCCAAGAAGAAGCAGACTTTGCCATTACCAGCTTAATTGACAACAACAGCGACGATCTCAAATCTGAAACCTTTGCTTATGATGGGTTAGTGGTATTTGTTGCCTTCAGCTACGAACAACGCGATCGCGCTTTACCCCACTTCTTAAAAGGTCAGATTACCTTGCAGCAACTCCGGCAACTTTACACCGGAAAAATTACCAACTGGCAACAACTAGGTGGCCCCAATTTACCCGTTAAACTTTACATCCCCACCAGCGAAGAAGCGATTCGGATTTTTGAACAACGGGTACTCAAATATGAAGATGCGATCGCGGAATTTAGAAACCTTCAGACATCTCAAACTAACTCAGCTAGCTTTACTAAAGCAACCACAGAGATCGTCCAATTGCCCACCTTAATAACCATGCGTACCGTTCTAAAAGAGTTTGAAAACGATCAAGTTGGCGCAATTGGTTTTGGTGCGCTTAGTCAAGTTTTTGGACAATGTTCTGTCTATCCCCTCGCCTTGGTTGATAATAATAACCGCTCAATTCAACCCCTGATCCAAGACACAGGTAAACCCATCGATCCAAGCACCGATCTATGTAACAAGAAAGGTGGTTACTATCCAGATTTACAGGCATTCCAAACCGGAAGCTATCCCCTCGCCTATCCCATTGCTGTTGTTTATCCCCTCGATAACCGTCGTCCTCCCATTGGCGAAAGGTTTGCCAATATCTTGAAAACTCAAGAAAGTCAGCGTTTGTTAACTAAAACTGGAGTTGTACCGCTGAAACCACCTCAATAGCTAAATCGTAATCTGCTACAGATGGAGAGCTGGGGGAGCGATTTATATCAGAAATTTAGCAAATTGATATTAGACTTTTGGTTAATAGATTTTTCCTGAATAATGTGAGTATACTCACAGTACCTATTTCTCAGATATTGCACCATTCTCAACCAACCTTGATATTATGTCCGCTGGTAATGGATGGCTAATAGCTAATACCAAATCCGGGTCAGCTATCCCCTTTATGCCAAACGACTAAAGTCGCGGCTACACAAACAGAGCAACGCCTACGCGGGCTATAAAATAAAGGGGGTTTAGATCCCGGATTTGATATAATTGCCTCAAGCGCAGCCATTAGCCATTAACGATTAGCCATTAGCAATTTAGTTCTTAAAACCTGCTATCGATTATGAACTTAAATTCAGATTCCGAAATTTCTTGGGAACCAATTGGCGATTCATCTGTTCCCCCTGGTTATACCGCTTCGGCTCAAATTCAAACTAACCGTCTCTCTAGCAACTCCAAAATTAATTTTCAAGATTTGGGTGAGCTGGCAGATCAAATTAAACGCGATCCTCTCTTGATGCGACAGTTAGCCGAGCGAGTTTATCAGTTAATGGTTGAAGATTTACGCCAGCAAAAAGAACGCAGTCAAAACTATAGAGGTTTATTTTAATGCCGCAAAAGAAGGCTCCAAAACCAACGCCCCCGAAAAAAACACCGAAACCGCCAGCAAAACCGACTAAACTGTCGAAGCCAAAAAAAGATACCGCTTCTTCTGACAAAAAGCCAAAAAATTCTAAAGAAGCGCCTCGATCCAATAAAATTAAACCACCAAATAAACCACCAAAAAATTCAAATTCTCAACCTAATTTATCAGGGATACAAAATTTTTCTCAGAGCTTAGAACAGGTACAAGCTTATACAGAAAAGGCCAAGGAGTTAGGTAATTTTATCTCAGACAAAGCCAAACAAATAACAGGCGCTAGTTTAAGCTCTCAATTGGAACGTGCCAAATCAATAGACGCTCTATTTTCGCCGACCAAAGAACCCGATACCTATCGACTAAATTACATCCCGGCGAATCACTTTTATATTGAAATGGATGGGCAAGTTAAAGCCTCTTTTAAAGAGTTTTCTGGGATTGGCGTCAATATTAAGAAAGAGTCTTATTTAGAAGGAGGAGTTAACGATCAGCAGAGAGTGATGTTAGGTCATGCAGAGTTTAGCGATATTACGCTCAAACGCGGTATGACTGATGATGGTATTTTTTTAACTTGGGTAATGCAAACCCTTATGGGAAAACCTAAAAATCGCCGCAATATCAACATTCTTTTATTTAACCAAGCTGGAGAAACAATGCAATGCTACACGCTGATTGGAGCCATTCCAATTAGTTGGAAAAGTCCAGGATTTCAAGCAGATGGAAATTCCGTGGCAATTGAGGAACTGACATTATCATACGAGGGGCTAAATGTTTTAAGTAAGACACCCGGAGGTGGGCCAACTTTAAACATTAACCGCGATTCTCTGGGTTTCTTTCCTGATAAATAAACAGGTGAACGATCGATGGCTGAACCTCTAGAAAACCTCAGTGCAAATGATACAGAAAATTTCCTGCTAGAAGCACCTTTGGGAAATAGAAAACCCTTGCTATCTTCCACTCCCTTGGGTCAAAACTTTTTGTTGCCTAAATTCATTTCTCCGCTAGGTGCTAAGCCGCTTAACGTAATTGATTTGTCGTTTCTTTCGTCGAATGAGCCAGGACTGCAAGGCTTTTTTGATGAAGATTTTTGGCAGGATTTTTCCTGGGGTAATTCTCAGCCTGATAAAAATGATAATTTTTTAGAGCAACCCCCAACTTCTGAGGCAAAACCAACCGAATCAATGACGCCAATTGATTCAAATGTTGTGCAGAATCAGCCAGAAATATTAACTAACTATAGGCCAGTAAAAATAGACAGAAAAAGAAATAAAATTAACAATATTCCGAAACCTATAAAATCAACCGATCATTTTTTTCAAAGAGATGCAGGGAATATCAGAACTAAAAAATTAAATCATCAATCAACTGAAAATTCCGAACTCTCTTCAGTAACACCTGAAATTCAAACAAATATTGAGTCCGCCAGCATCCCTGCATCCAATCATAACTATATAGAAAATTATTCAGTTAATGTATTTCCAAATGCTATTAGTGGAGAAGATCGTAACGAAGCAACGGTAAACGATACAAAATCACCTAATATTCAGGCATCTGTATCTTCCGATTCTATTAGCTCTAACGAGCAACCTGTAATTAATCAAAACACAAGCATTAATAGCAAAGCCAACTCTATAATTTACAATAATGAAGCTTCAACCTCTATTAACCATCCAATTCAACGTTTTCAAAATTTCTCTCATTCTGCTGCGAACGAACCACAATCATCGGTAGAAAATTTACAAGAATCATCGCCACAATTATACAATTACACTCCCGTTAGCGACCTAAATCACCCATCTGGTTCGACATCTACAACTGAAGTATCGCTCCAAAAAGCAGAGGCTACATTTGACGAAATTGCTGATGTATCAGTTTCAGATGACTCTGTATCGGAGTTAGATAATTTTACTGTTGCTAGTCCAAATCAACCTGGAGATCGAACAGAATTAATCTCGCATGATGCATCAAGATCGGCACTTACAGATCAATCAGCAACCAGAGATTTTCAGGTGCAAAAACAACCAGAATCAACGGGTGTAGAGTCAGAAACTCCAGAAGTTATAACTTCCGAGCGCTACAATAATAGCCAGTCTTTTGTCCAAAAAGCGCCAGCTACATCAGAGGTAGCATCAACAGCATTACCAGATAACTCAACGATTGGCGATCGCTTCTCTGTTGCTGAAGAACCCTTGTTAGCCCAGAGGCTGTCACCGGATACAGAAACAGTAACATCACAACCGTTGATTGCTCAAAAATCCCCTTTAATTCAGAAGAAAGACAGTGCTTCAGAAACGGTTTCAATCTCTGAATCCTTGACGGTTAATACAGGCGATCAAAAAACTGGGGAAAAAAGTGCGATCGCGAAGCGTGTCGGTAGACATATCGCTAGCTCCAACGACCATTATTCATTAGAAAATTCCTCTTTGGTTCAGAAACAAGAAACTATACCGGAAACTGTTAAACTTCCTCAATCAGCGACACCTGCTTCATCCGATATTCAGAAGATATCTGGAGCATCAGAAACAACAACTAAAGGTAATAACCAAATACAAACGCCAGCCTCTAAAGCAACTAACAAATCGTTGATTCAGAGAGCTGGTGAATTGTATCAAAACATTAAAAAACAACTTAATTTGCCCAGCCAGCAAAAAACAACAAAGACATCTGGGATCGAACCAACAACCGCCACGTGGCAAGAAAGTTCAACCCCTTATGGTTTAGAAGCGATCGCACCTTCCTTCGCTCCTATATCTTCAGGTAAAGACTCATCATTAGTTCAGAAAGTTGAGAAGTTTCCAGAAAGTACAGATTCTAGCTATTTGCCTTCACTTCAGCAGTCGATAGACAATCAGACTGCGGCATCTACTAACGCTAGCATCCAAAAAACTAAAAGCAATGCTTCAATTTATCAACCAACTTTATCAACCAACTCTAGGAATGCATTGCCACAAACCAGTGAATTAATAGAAACGAGTGTGACTCCAGTTACTGACGCTAGCATCCAGAAAGCTGAAAGCGATGCTTCAATTTATCAGCCAACTTTATCAACTAACTCTAGCAATGCATTGCCGCAAACCAGTGAATCGATAGAAACTAATATTGCTCAACTTACTGACGCTAACATCCAAAAATCTGAAAGCAGTGATTCAATTCACCAGCCAACTTTATCAACAGACTCTATCAACAAATTGCCGCAAACCAGCGATTCGATAGAGACAAATATTGCTCAATTCACTGACGCTAACATCCAGAAAGCTGAAAGCGATGCTTCAATTTATCACCCAACTTTACCAACAGACTCTATCAACGAATTACCGCAAAATAGGGATTCGATAGAAACGAATATTGCTCAAGTCACTGCCGCTAGCATCCAAAAATCTGAAAGCAATGCTTCAATTCACCAGCCAAGTTCACCAACCAACTCTAGCAACAAATTCTCTCAAACCAGCGAGTCGATAGAGACGAGTATTGCTCAAGTCACTAACGCTAGCATCCAGAAATCTGAAAGCAGTGATTCAATTCACCAGCCAACTTTACCAACAGACTCTAGTGAATCGATAGGGACGAATATTACTCAATTCACTGACGCTAGCATCCAAAAATCTGAAAGCAATGCTTCAATTTATCAACCAACTTTACCAACCAACTCTAGCAACGCATTGCCACAAACAAATGAGTCGATAGAGACGAATATTACTCAATTTACTGACTATAGCATCCAAAAATCTGAAAGCGATACTTCAATTTATCAACCAACTTTATCAACCAACTCTAGCAATGCATTGCCACAAACCAGCGAGTCGATAGAGACGAGTGTTACTCAACTCACTGACGCTAGCATCCAGAAAGCTGAAAGCAGTGATTCAATTCACCAGCCAACTATACCAACTAACTCTAGCAACAAATTGCCGCAAACCAGCTTTTCGATAGAAACGAATATTGCTCAATTCACTGACGCTAGCATCCAGAAATCTGACAGCGATGCTTCAATTCACCAGCCAAACTTACCAACCAACTCTAGCAACGCATTGCCACAAACAAATGAGTCGATAGAGACGA
>ERZ1066118.1494-NODE-1494-length-14454-cov-16.270088_pt1 | contig 14454 bp, 12 predicted proteins | sample MGYA00382765_ERZ1066118 | MGnify/ENA primary metagenome ERZ1066118 (study PRJEB33369, sample SAMEA5778348) | biofilm metagenome | biome: Industrial cooling water; feature: Water cooling tower basin; material: Biofilm | place: United Arab Emirates | collected...
CCCAGAGGAGCGAGGCGGCCATGAGCACCGAGGTGCTCGTGGGCATGACGAACAGCCCGATGGAGGCGAGGATGGCCCCGGCGAGGAAGAACGGGCGGCGGCGGCCGAGCCGGGTCCAGGTGCGGTCGCTGAGGGCGCCGATGACGGGCTGGACGAGGAGCCCGGTGAGCGGCGCGGCGAGCCAGAGCCCCGGGATGTCGTCGGGTTTGGCGCCGAGTCGCTCATAAATGGCCGACATGTTGGCGAGCTGCAGCCCCCAGCCGAACTGGATGCCGAGGAAGCCGAAGTTCATGTTGAAGAGCTGCGCGGAGCTCAGGCGCGGCTTGGCCATGCGGGGGACCTGGGGGCGGGGGCGGCGGGGGGAGGGGCCGGGCGGGTGCTACTCGGCGCGGGACCAGTCCTCGACGCGGAGGCCGGGGACGCGGGCGAACTCGCGGACGTTGTTGGTGACGACGGTGAGGTCGTGTACGAGGGCGGTCGCCGCGATCTGGGCGTCCAGTATCCCGATCGGCTGAAAGCGGGTGAGATGGCGGACGCGGGCGCAAACCCGCGCCGCCTCGACGTCGAACGGAATCAGCCGGGGGAGAACCAGGAGCAGCTGGTCCACGCGTTGGCGTTCTCGCTCGGGGTGCTGACTGCGGAAAACGCCAACCTCGAGCTCGAGCAGGGTGACGGTGCTGATGGCGAGGTCGGCGGGTGACGCCGCAAGCAGCCGCCGGACGACGGCGTCCGACCTGCGGCGGGTGACGCTGACGCAGACCGCCGAGTCGAGCAGGTACGTCACCGCCCGGGCCCACCGCCGGGGTCCGTCGTACCATCGCCCGGCGGCTCGTCGCCGCCATCGACGGACCAGGGCCGTTCGGGCCACACGTTCATCTCCTCTCGCGCCTCCCGCACCGCGCGCTCGAATTCCTCGGACGGGGCCGGGAGCCGAAAGAACTTCTCCCAGAATCCGGGCGGCCAGCCGGGGTGCACGTGCGGCGGCACCCACCCACCGGCGTCCTCTCCGATCCCCTCTGCACGCTCGGCCGGATCGGGCTCCCGTCGCACCCGCACCCGGTCCCCCGGCCGGAACACGCCGGCTGGGAGCCGCACGGTCGGGCCGCGCTCGTCGTCTTCGACCAGTACGGAGATATCGTCGTCAGCGGGTCCGATCATGGGACGCTCCTGGGCACGAGCCCGGTAGCCGCCCTCGCGGCTCCCGAGGGGCTGGTCGGGAGGAACCTAGAACACGCACCCCGCCCGCGCCGGGATCGCCAGCACCACGTCCGCCCCGTCGCGCCGCGGCGGCGCGCACCGGCCGAGCGCATCGGCGCGGAGGGCGGGCGCGGGGAAGGCGGCGGCCGGGACGCGCACCTCGGCGGGGCGCGCGTCGTTGTTGAGCGCGACCACGCTCGTGCCGCGGGCGTAGACGTAGGTCTGCTCGCCCACCTGCAGGTGCACGGTGCGGCCGCGGCGCAGGTCCGGGCGCGCGGCGCGGAGCGCGAGCAGCCGCTGCACGTGCGCCCACGTGGTCTGCTCCTCCGCCGTGCGGCCGCCGGGCTCGAAGGCGTTCCGCGCGTCGCCGGGGAAGCCGCCGGGGAAGTCGCGCCGGTTGTCCGGGTCGCCCGCGCCGGGCATGCCGATCTCGTCGCCGTAATAGATGAGCGGCGTGCCGCGGTAGGTGAGCAGGAACGTGTACGCCAGCCGCAGCCCCTCGTGCGTGGCGCCGGGCTCGCCCATGAAGCGCCGCTCGTCGTGGCTGCCTAACAGCGTGACGAGCGACGTGGGGTCGGGGTAGAGGTGGTCGCGCGAGAGCATCACGGCCACCGGCTTGAGCGACCGGCCGCGCGCGAACGCGTCGCGGAGCGCGAAGTAGACGGGGAAGTCGAACTGGTACTGGACCTTGGGGTCCACGCCGTCCCACCCGCGGCGCCCGCCCTGGTGGAAGCTCACGAGCGACGGGTCGCCCTCCAGCACCTCGCCCACCACCTTCACGCGCGGGTACTCGCGGTTGATGGCCGTCATCCACGGGTTCCAGAAGGTGCGCGGCACGTACTGCCACGTGTCCTGCCGGATGCCGTCGACGCCCGTCGCGCCGAGCCACCAGAGGGTGTTCTGCGTGAGGTAGCGGGCCGCCTCGGGGTCGCCCTGGTTGAGGTCGGGGAGGAAGTTGACGAACCACCCGTCGAGCGTCTCGCGGCGCAGGTGCGGCGGCGCGTACGGGTCGGCGATGGTCCACCCCTGGAAGGTGTTGGCGAGGTGGCGCGGGCGCGTGCCGTTGTACCAGGTGGGAGTGGGCGAGTCGTCCACCCAGGGGTGGAAGGCGCTCGTGTGGTTGGCCACCATGTCGAGGATGACCTTGATGCCCACCGCGTGCGCCGCGTCGGTCAGCCCCTTCAACTCGGCGAGCGTGCCGAAGCGCTCCTCAACGCCGTAGTAGTCGATGGCGTGGTAGCCGTGGTACGCGGTGGTGGGCTGCCCGTTCGCGGTCTCGATGGTGTCGAGGACGTTGGTGTTGTCGTAGACGGGGTTCATCCAGATCGCCGTCACGCCTAACGCCTTCAGGTACGGCAGCTTCGCGCGCACGCCGGCGAGGTCGCCGCCGTGGTAGCGGCGCGGGTTCGCCCGGTCGAGCAGGCCGGGCGAGGCGGCGGGGTCGTTGTTGGCCGCGTCGCCGTCGGCGAAGCGGTCGGGCATGATGAGGTAGATGACGTCGTCCTGCGACCAGCCCTGGAAGCGGCCGGCGCGGGCGAGCGGGGCGTCGACCGAGAAGTCGACGCGCGCCGAGCCGCCGGCGGTGGCCAGCGTGAGCGGGTAGCGGCCGGGGCGCGTGCCGGCGGGGACGCGCACGTCGGCGAAGGCGCTGGTGCCGGCGGCGTTGACGCGGACGTTGCCGCACGCGAGCCGCCCGCAGGCGAAGCGCGCCCCGGCGAGGTGCCGTCCGCGCACGAGGATGCGCACCGGGTTGATCGAGTGGCCCGTCCACCAGTTGGGCGGGTCCACCTTGGTGACGACCGGGGCCTGGGCGGCGAGCGGCGCGGCGGACAGGGCAAGCGCGGCGCCGAGGGCGGCACGACGGAGCATGGGCGAGCGGGGGCGCGAGGAGGGTGACGGTGCCTGCCGCCAGTGTAGCGATGTGTAGCGGGGTACGGTGGGGAGCCGGGGTGGTGATGGCCTCGGGTTGACTGCGGGGCGGCACGTAACTACCGTAATTACATGGCGTCACGTGAACTCAAGGTCGTCCGCATCGGGAACTCGCGCGGCGTGCGACTGCCGGCGGAAACTCTCGCGCGATACGCCATCGGCGAGCGCGTGGTGATGGAGGAGCGCAGCGACGGCATCCTGCTGCGCGCGGCGGGCGGTTCCCCGGCCCGCCTGAGCTGGGAGGAGACGGCGCGCGCCATGGCCGACGGCGGCGAGGACTGGGACGCGTGGGACGTGGCGCTCACCGACGGGCTCGAAACGGCGCCATGGGAAGCGTCGCCGGCCGGCCCGACCCCGCGCCGCGGGCCGTGAAGCGGTATCAGGTGCGCTGGGCGGCTCTCGACCCGACCCAGGGTGCCGAGATGGCGAAGACGCGCCCGGCCGTGATCGTGAGTTTGGACGTGCTCAACGACCGCCTGCAGACGGTCGTCGTGTGCCCGCTGACCACGCAACTCCACCCGGGATGGCGCACGCGGGTGCCGGTGCGCGTCGGTGGCACGGACGCGGAGGTGGCGGTCGACCAGATCCGCACCGTGAGCAAGGCGCGTCTCGGTCGGGTGCTCGGCACGCTGTCGGTGGACGACGCTCGGGCGCTCCGCCGCGTCATCACCGAGATGTACGGCGAGTAGCCGTCGGCGACCTCGCCGCGCCGGGGCCTAACGCGGCCCCGCCGCCCGCTCCTGCGCCGCGAACGCCAGCGCCACCCCGTTGGTCCACCCGAAGCCGTCCTGCGTCGGGTACTCGCCGCCGCCGGCGGGGCGGCTGAGGTCGAGCACGTCGTACTTCTCGGTCATCTTGCCGGTGGCGGCGTAGACGCGGCGGTTGAGCGCCAGCCACCGCCCGCGCGCCGTGTCGGCGAGCCCCGGGCGGCCGTAGCGCCGCGCCCCCTCGGCGCTCATCCACTGGAGCGGCGCCCAGCCGTTGGGCGCGTCCCACTGCTGGCCGCTCGCCACGCGCGTGGTCACGAAGCCGCCCGGCGCCAGGAACTGCCGCCCCAGCCGCGCCGCCGCCGCCGCGCCCTGCGCCGGCGTGGCCACGCCGAAGAAGAGCGGCGCCGCGGCGGCGAGCGTCGGGCGGTCCACGACGCGCGTGCCGGTGCGCCAGCGCACGTCGTAGAAGAAGCCGGAGTCCGGGTCGAAGGCGGCGGCGCCTAACGCCGCCCGGCGCGCCTCGGCCGCCGCCGCGAACCGGGCCGCCGCCGCCGAGTCCGACGCGCCGCCCCCGCGGGCCGCCCGGTAGCGGCGCAGGGCCGCGACGGTGCGCTCGGCGTGGTAGAGCAGGCTGTTGAGGTCCACCGGCGCCAGCGCCGTCGTCTCGAGCGTGCGCAGGTCGCGCGGGTCGCGCATCCAGCGGCTGCTGAAGTCCCACCCGCTCTCGGCGGCGGCGCGCACGTCGCGGTAGAACGCCGCGCGCCGCGCCGCGGGGAGCGACTCGCCCAACGTGACGTCCTCGCGGTAGGACTCGGGGCGCGGGTCGGCGCGGTCGTCGTAGTACCGGTTGAGCAGGGCGCCGCTCGGCAGCCGCACGACGCGGCGGTATGCCGTGCCGGGGCGCAGGCGCGCGGCGCCGTCCATCCAGAAGGCGTGCTCGCGCTCCAGCACGTCGAGGTAGCGGAGCGCGCGCCCGGTGTCGGCGGCCGACGCGTACAGCCCCACCATCGCGGCGAGGAAGGGCGGCTGGCTGCGGCTCAGGTAGTACGTGCGGTTGCCGTTGGGCACGTGCCCCACCCGCACCACGAGCGAGGCGAAGTTGTCGAGCATGCTCCGCACGGTCTCTACGCGCCCGCTCTCCACGAGGCCGAGCATGGTGAAGTACGAGTCCCAGTAGTAGACCTCGCGGAAGCGGCCGCCGGGGACCACGTACGCGTAGGGGAGCGGGATGAGCGACGAGCGCGCGTCGGGGCGGTCGGGGTCGTGCGTGAGCAGCGGCCAGAGGGCGCGGACGTGGTCCTCCATCGCCGGGCGGGCGACGCCTAACGCGGCGGCCACGTCGCCGCCGGCGGGCGCGGGGGCCTCGAACGCGGAGTCGACGAAGGCGCGGAGCGAGAAGCCGGCGCCCGCGCGCGCGGCGAGGTACCGGGCCGCGACCTCGGCGGGCGTGCCGCGCGGGCGCGCGTCCACGAACGTCTTGCCGTCGGCGAACACGCGCGCCGTCTGCACGTCGGCGAAGAGGGGGCCGAGGTCGCGCGCGGGGTCGTAGAGCGCGGCGGCCGGGGCGGGCGGCGCCGGCGGGGCGGGAGGCGCGGCCGGCCGGCAGGCGGCGGCCAGGGCGAGCGCGGTCAGCGCGGCGAGCGCGGCGGGGCGGCGGGGCATGGCCGGAAGGGTACCCGGCGGCGCGCCCTACCGCAGCACGAAATCCACCCCGACGACCACGTCCGCCCCGGCCGCCTGCTCGCGGACGATCCGGTGCTCGATGTCCAGCACCCGCGCCTCGATCTCCGTCTCCGCGTCGCGCGCGCGGGCGCGGCGCCGGGCGTAGGTGTCGGCGTGCGTGGCCTCCAGAAAGACCCGCGCGTCGAGGTCGGGGAGGCGCAGCACGTACGTCCCCTCGACCACGAGCACGGCGACGCCGGAGAAATCGTAGCGGTGCGTGCGGAAGGTGTCCGCCGGGTAGTCCACGAGCGGCGCCTCGACCCCGTCGCGGCCGGCGCGGAAGGCCGCCACGTGGCCGGCGATGCGCGCGAGGTCGACCTCGTGCGGGCCCACGTGGGCGAGGTCGAGCAGGCGGTGGGCGTGGTTCGCCTTGGGCGGTCGCAGGAAGTAGTCGTCCTGGTGGACGACGCACGCCGGGGCGCCGCGGCGGGTGAGCTCGCGCGCGAGGCTTGCCGCGGTCACGCTCTTGCCGCTCCCCGTCTCCCCGGCCACGCCCACGACCGTGCGCGCGCCCGGCCGGCCCACGCCGCGCAGCTCGGCGAGCCGGTCGGCCAGCGCGGCGGCCAGGCGCGCGTACTCCGGGCGCTCCTCGACGCGGCTGACGTCGGTGACGGGGGTGGGGTCAGTCATGGCCGTCCGGTTGTCGTGGCCGCACGCGTCACGCCCCCAGCACCCGGTGCGCCGCCGGTGCGTCGGCCAGGGCCAGCAGCACCAGCCCGGACGCCGTGTAGGCCATGTGCGGCGTGCCTAACGGCTGGCCGGTGGCGCCGTGCAGGTACTCCTCGAACGCGAACGTCGGCGCCGCCTCCAGCCGCGCCGCCAGCCCGGCGCGCAGCGCGGCCAGGTCGTCGGCGCGCCCCGCCAGTGCGCACGCCGCGCCGAGCCAGCCGACCCACACCGGCCACACCCCGCCGTTGTGGTACTCGTCCGGGCGGTTGCGGAAGGCGAACAGGTGGTAGCCGCGGAGCGCCGGCCACTCCGCGTCCCCCTCGCGGATCACCGGCGAGAACGCCGGCGGCAGCAGGCCGCGGGCGAGGAACGCGTCGCGCGCCCAGTCGAGCGCGAGGGTGCCTAACGCCGGCGCCGCCCCCGACGCCGCGAGCAGCGCCGACCCGGCGAGGTCGAACGCGGCGCGCCGGCCGGCGGGGGTGAACGACGCCACCGGGTGCGCCGGCTCCCCCGCGCGCGGCGCGAACGCCTCGGCGACGCGGTCGCCCACGGCGCGGGCCTTCGCCTCCCACGCCGGCTCGCCGTACACGCCGGCCGCGAGCCGCAGCCCCCACGCCCGCAGCGCCTGGTCGTAGAGCGTGTAGCCCTCGGTCAGGTACTCGTCGGCCCAGTTGCCGCCGGCCGGCGTGTAGACGAGGTGGCGGCCGTTGTACTCGAGCGCGTCGAGCAGGCGCACGGCGCGGCGCACGGAGTCGGCGAACGCCGACGGGTCGAGCGCGCCGGCGCGCGCGGCGAGCGCCACGGCCACGAGGTACCAGGTGGGCGCGTCGAGCCGCGGGACCACGGCACCGAAGCTGACCTTGCCCGTGTCGGGCTCGTAGTTGCTGGCGATCTGCCCCTCGGGCCCCTGCAGGGCGCGGAGCCGCTCCAGCGTGCGCAGCAGACCCGCCACCACCGCGTCGTCCCCCGCCACCAGCCCCGCGATCCCCGCCACCGCCGCGTCGCGCGCGAACACGGCGCGGTAGTTGGCGGTGGAGGCGGCGGAGGCGTGGATGCCCGCCGGCCCGCTCAGGGCGCGCAGGAAGGCGAGCGACTCGTCGAGGAGCACGGCAGGGGCAGGGGGATCGGGAGGCACGCGCGGCGCGGCGGGGCGAGCGCCGCGCCGGTTCGGCTGGCATTATACGCGGTCGCCCGGCGCCGCTGTCGGCGCCCGCCTCCCCCGTCGCACCGCCCGCCGCGCCTCCGCCCCGATGGCCTCCGCCCCCGCCGCCACGTTCGACGCCGCGCCCGCCGCGCCCGGCGCCGCGGTCCCCGCCGCCGCCCGCCGTCCCACGCTCAGCTTCGCGCAGATCCTGAGCATGAACCTCGGCTTCTTCGGCCTGCAGTACTCGTTCGGGCTCCAGCAGAGCAACATGAGCCCGATCTACCGCTACCTCGGCGCCGACGAGGCCAACCTCCCGCTCCTGCAGCTCGCCGGGCCGATGACGGGGCTCCTCGTGCAGCCGATCATCGGCGCCATGAGCGACCGCACGCTCAGCCCCCGCGGCCGCCGCACGCCGTACTTCCTCGTCGGCGCGGTGCTCTGCTCGTTAGGCCTGCTGGCGATGCCGTTCAGCCCCGCGCTCTGGGCCGCGGCCGGGCTCCTGTGGATTTTGGACGCGGGGAACAACATCACGATGGAGCCCTACCGCGCCTTCGTGAGCGACCGGCTCGACCCGGCGCAGCGCCCGGTCGGCTTCCTCACGCAGAGCGCCTTCACCGGGCTCGGGCAGACGCTCTCCTACATCACGCCGTCGGTGCTCGTCTACCTCGGCATGAGCCGCGACAGCGTCAACGGCCACAACATCCCGTGGATCACCGTGTGGGCGTTCGTCATCGGGAGCGTCATCTCGATCACGAGCATCCTCTGGACCGTGCGCACCACGCCCGAGCTGCCGCTCACGGCCGAGGAACGCGCGCGCATCGCGGCCATGCCGCGCGGCTTCGGCGCCGCGCTCCGCGAGGTGGGCGAGGCCATCCGCGACATGCCGGCCACCATGCGCGGGCTCGCGGTGATGAAGCTGTTCCAGTGGTTCGCCCTGCCCTGCTACTGGTACTACATCGTCGACTCCCTCGCCGCCACGCTCTTCCGCACCACCGACGCCACCTCGGCCGGCTACCGCGAGGCCGGGCTGGTGAACGGGCAGATCGGCGCCTTCTACAACCTCGTGGCGTTCGCGGCGGCGTTCGGCATGGTGCCGTTCACCCGGCGCTTCGGGCCCAAGGCGGTGCACGCGGTCTGCCTCACGGTGGCCGGCGCGGCCATGCTCGCGCTCCCCGGCATCACCGACCGCGCGCTCCTGTTCGTGCCGATGGTCGGGATCGGGCTCGCGTGGGCGAGCATCATGGGGAACCCGTACGTGATGCTGGCCGGGAGCGTGCCGCCGGAGCGGGTGGGCGTCTACATGGGGATCTTCAACATGTTCATCGTGATCCCGATGATCGTGCAGAGCCTGGTGATCCCGCGCGTGTACCGCACGCTGCTCGGCGGGCAGCCGCAGAACGTGGTACGGCTGGGCGGGGCGCTGCTGATCTGCGCGGCGGTCGCGACGCTGCTGGTGAAGACCGCGGCGGCGCGGCGGCTGGACGCGGCGGGGGCGGTGGCGCCGGGCGCGGCGTGACCGGCCCCGGCGGGGGGGCGGCCCCCGCCCTCCGCCGCGCCCGCGCCGCCACGGCCGCCGTGTTCTTCCTCAACGGCGTGGGCGTGGCGAGCTGGGTGGTCCGCATCCCCGACGTCCAGCGCCGCCTCGGGCTCTCGGCCGGCGCCCTCGGCACGGTGCTGTTAGGCGCGGCGGCGGGCGCGCTTGTCGCCATGCCGCTCGCCGGGCGCGCGGTCACCCGCCGCGGCAGCCGCCCGGTGACGCGGGCCGGCGCGCTCGCCTTCGCCGCCGCGCTCGCACCCCTCGCGGTCGCGCCCAACGCGTACCTGCTGGCCGCCGCGCTCGTCCTGTTCGGCGCGTGTAACGGCACGCTCGACGTCGCCATGAACGCCCAGGCCGCCGCCGTCGAGCGCGCCTACGGCCGGCCCATCATGGCGAGCTTCCACGCCTTTTTCTCCGGCGGCGGGCTCGCGGGGTCGCTGCTGGGCGGGGCGGTGGCGGGCGCCGGCGTGCCGCCGCTCGCGCACCTCGTGGGCGCCGCGCTCCTCGCGGCCGCCGCCGCGCCGTTCGCCGCCGCGGCCATGCTCCCGCCGAGCGCCGACGCCGCCCCCGACGACGGCCACGCGCACGCGCTGGCACTCCCCACGGGGCCGCTGCTGCCGTTAGGCGTGCTGGCGTTCTGCGTGCTCGTGATGGAGGGCGCCATGGCCGACTGGACCGCCGTCTACCTCCGCGACGTCGCCCGCACCGGCCCCGGCCTCGCCGCCGCGGGCTACGCCGGCTTCTCGGCGACGATGACGCTCGGCCGGGCCCTCGGCGACCGCCTCACCGTCGCGTTAGGCGGCGAGCGGCTGGTGCGGCTCGGCGGGCTGGCGGCGGCGGCCGGGGCCGCACTCGCCGTGCTGCGGCCGGCGCCGGCCACGGCGGTGCTGGGCTTCGCGCTCATCGGCGCCGGGCTCGCGTCGAGCTTCCCGGCCGTGCTCGCGGCGTCAAGCCGGGTGCCGGGCGTGGCGCCGGGCGCCGGGATCGCGCTCGTCTCGACGTGCGGCTACACAGGCTTCCTCGCCGGCCCGCCGCTCATCGGCTGGGTGGCGGAGGCGGCCACCTTGCGCGGCGGGCTGGCGGTGGTGGGCGGGGCGGGGGTGCTGGTGGCGCTCGTGGCGCGCGCGCTGCGGGGCGACGCCGGCGCCGGCGTCCGGGCCGCCGCGTGAGCGCCGGCCCCGGCGGCGCGCCGCCCCTTCGCGTCGGCGTCGTCGGCTACGGGCTCGCGGGACGCGTCTTCCACGCCCCGCTGGTGACGCGCACGCCCGGCCTCACGCTCGCCGCCGTGGCCACGGGCAACGCCGAGCGCGCGGCGCAGGTGGCGGACCGCTACCCGGGGGCCCGGGTCGTCGCGCGGGCGGAGGCGCTCTGGGAGGGCCCGGACGCGGTGGACGTGGTGGTGGTCGCGTCGCCCAACGCCACGCACGCCGCCCTCGCCGCCGCCGCGCTCGACGCCGGGCGGCACGTGGTGGTGGACAAGCCCGTCGCGCCCACGGCGGCCGAGGTGCGCGCGCTGGCCGACCGGGCGCGGCGGGCCGGGCGGCTGCTCGTCCCGTTCCAGAACCGGCGCTGGGACGGCGACTTCCTCACCGTGCGGCGACTGGTGGCCGACGGCGCGTTAGGCACCGTGCACCGCTTCGAGAGCCGCTTCGACCGCTGGCGCCCCGGGGGGCCGCGCGCGGCGTGGAAGGACGACCCCGCGGCCGGCGGCCTGCTGCTCGACATCGGCGCGCACCTCGTCGACCAGGCGCTGGCGCTGTTCGGGCCGGTGGCGGACGTGCGCCGCGACGTCTACGGCGAGGTACGCCGGCTGCGCGCGGGCGGCCGCGCGGACGACGACTGGTTCCTCGCGCTCACGCACGCCTCCGGGGTAGTCTCGCACCTCGCCGCCACGCTGCACGACGCGGCCCCCGGGCTCCGCTTCCGCGTCCTCGGCTCGGCCGGCGCCTACGAGAAGCGCGGGCTGGACCCGCAGGAGGCGCAGCTCGGCGCCGGCCTCGCCCCGGGCGACGCCGGCTACGGCGAGGAACCGGCCGGGGCGTGGGGGGCGCTGACGTTAGGCACCCCGGACGGGGCGGGCGCGGCGCGGCCGGTGCCCACCGAGCCGGGGGCGTACGGCGCGTTCTACGCCGCCGTGCGCGACGCGGCGCTCGGCGTCGGCCCGCCGCCGGTCACGCCGGAGGAGGCGGCGTTAGGCCTCGACGTCCTGGAGGCGGCGCGCGGGGCGGGGCTCGCCAGATCAACAGCTTTGACGGGATTCACGGGATGAACGGGATTATCGGTTTGGTGTGTGGGCGAGACCATCTCGCCCGGCTGTTGGACCAATAATCCCGTCCATCCCGTGAATCCCGTCCGAATGTCGTCCACGACGTCGCCTTGCCTTCGGGCGCTGGCCGCCGGCGCGACGGTCGCCGTCGTGGCCCCGCGCCTCGCCGCGCAGGTGGCGCCGCCGCCCGCCGTCGCCGGCACGGTGCGCGACAGCCTGGCCGGCGGTGTCCTGGCCGACGCCACCGTCCAGCTCGTCCCGGCTGACACGCCGTCCGCCCCCGGCTTCGTCGCCCGCACCGACTCGGCCGGCCGCTACACGCTCCCCGCGGTCCCGCCGGGCCGCTACCTCCTCGGCTTCTTCCACCCGCGCGCCGACCTGCTCGGCGTCGCCCTCCCCGCCCGGCTCGTCGTCGTCCCGGCCGATGCGCGTCCGGGCGCGGTGACTCGCGCCGACCTGGCGCTACCGGGGGCGCGCACGCTGGCCGCGGCCGTGTGCGGCGCCGCGCCGCGCGACAGCACCGGCGTGCTCGCCGGCCGCGTGCTCCGCGCCGCCGACGGCGCCCCGGTGGCGGGGGCCGTGGTCACGGTGCGCTGGGGGGAGGTGGTGGTGGACCGCGCCGGCGTGCGGCGCGAGCTGCGCCGCGTGCGCGCCGTGGCCAACGGCGAGGGGCGTTACGCGGCGTGCGGCGTCCCGGCGGACGTGCCCGTGCTCGCCCAGGCGCGCGCCGCCGCCGACACGGCCGGCGCCCCGTCGCCCGGCGAGGCCAGCGGCATGGTCGAGGTGGCGCTCGACGTCGCCGCGCCCTTTAAGCTCCGCGACCTGCTCACCGCGCCGACCGCACCGACCGCGGGGGCGTCCGTCGGCGGTGCGCGGCTCGCGGGGCGCGTCGTGCGGCCGGACGGGCGCCCCGTGGAGGGCGCGCGTGTGGTGGTGGGCACGCCCGCCGGTGCCGACACGGCCGTCACCGGGCAGGACGGCCGCTACCGCCTGGGCGGGCTCGCCGGCGGCACGCGGCCGGTCGAGGTGCTGGCCATCGGCTACGCCCCGCAGCGCGCCGCCGCCGACCTGCGCCCCGGCGCCGAGGCGACGCTGAACGTGCGGCTCGCCCAACGCGTGACCACGCTCGATCGGGTGTCGGTCTACGCGGCCGCGCCGGATTTGGCCAGCGCGTTCGCGCGCCGCCGTCGCCAGGGTTTCGGGCAGTTCCTCACCGCGGCCGACCTCGCCCGCCGCAACCCCATGTGGCTCACCGACGCCCTGGCGACCGTGCCCGGCGTACGCGCCGGGGGGATGACGCCGGCCGGCCGGCCCGTGCTCGTCGGCCGCTTCGGCTGCACCCCCACCTACTTCCTCGACGGCATGCGTCTGACACCGGACCCGGGCGCCCCCGGTCCGCCCGGGGCGGGCGCCGGGGCCGGCGCGGGACCGCCGGGGGCGCGCGACGCCACGGAGGTGGGCAGTCTGGCCCGCCGCTCCCCACCCGTCAGCGTGGACGACTGGGTCCGCCCGGGCGATGTGGGCGGCGTCGAGGTCTACCGTAACGTGTGGGAAGCGCCCGCGCAGTTCCGCGGCGACGGCTGCTCGGTCGTGCTGATCTGGACGCGGGGCGCCGTCCCGTAACGCCGGCCCGGCGGGGAAGCACCCGCCCGCCGCGGAATCGACTCAACGACGCTGTCATCCTGAGCGCAGCGAAGGATCGCTGGCCCGGTCGACGAACGGCTGTCCTGCGGACGGAGGCATGTCATCCTGAGCGCAGCGAAGGATCCTTTGCGCGCCGGCGAGGGGTCCGTGAGGCCCGGGGCGAGCGTCGCCCGCCGTCGCCACGTCTCCGCACCTTGGCCAGAAGATCCTTCGCTGCGCTCGGGATGACATGGGGTCGTCAGCCGGGCGAGCGATCCTTCGCTGCGCTCAGGATGACAGTGGCGTGGGTCAGGGCGCCACGCCCGCCTGCACCACCACCGCCGTCATCGCCGGCACGGTGACGTCCACCGCGCCGTCCGCCGCCACCTCGACCCGCGGGCCGACGCAGCCGCCGGCGGGCGCGCGGCCGCCGGTGAGTACGTCGCAGTAGCTGCCGGCGGGGAGGCCGGACGCCGTCTGCACGCGCACCGGCGCCGTGTTGCGGTTGATCGCCACGAAGCCGCGGGTGCCGCGCGAGAACGCGAGCCCGTTGGCGCCGTCGTCCCAGCGGTACGTGACGTCCGTGCCGGCCACGGCGCGCCGGAACGCGACCATGCGGCGCACCACGGGGTCGCGGTGCTCGCACGTCCACTGGCCTAATGCGGCGTCCTCCAGCCGCGGCGCGCACGCCACCGGCTGCGCCGCCCCCGCGCCCGCCGACGGCGGCCCCGCGTCTCGCCCGGCGCCCGACCCGCGGTCGAACGCGTAGCCCGACAAGACGCTCGGGTACCCGTAGGGCTGGCCTAACAGGAACACCATCCCCAGCCGCCACGGCCCCGGCGTGCGGTAGCTCAGGTCGAGGAAGCCGGGCTCGCGCGCGGTGTCGTGGTTCTCCAGGAACACCACCGCCTTGTCGGCCGGCATGATCCCCCAGTTGGCCTGCGAGAACGTCCTGAGGTCGCTGACGCGCTGGCCGCCGAGGTTGGCGAACTTGTCGCTCAGCCCGCGCACCTTGAACTCGGTGACGTCGGCCGCGCCGCCGCTCGCGTAGCCCAGGCCGTAGTAGTCGCCCGCCTTCACCGCCTCGCCGCCGTAGTCGATGACCTCGGCGAACACGTAGGGCAGCGGGCGCCCCTCGCCGGCCAGCGTGCGGTTGACGATGCCGAGGATCGCGTCCAACTCGACCGGCTGGATGTGCTTGGCCGCGTCGATGCGGAAGCCGGCCACGCCGAGGCGCGCGAGGTCGAGCAGGTAGGCGGCGAGGCGCTGCTGCACGCCCGCCGCGCCGGTGTTGAGGTCGGCCAGCCCCACCAGCTCGCAGTCCTGCACCTGTGCGGCGTCGTTGTACGTGGTGATGCCGCACGGCGTGTGGAAGTCGGCCTGCGTCCACGTGCCCGGGTAGCTGTACTTGGTGTACGCCGTCCCCCCGCTCCCCGTGCCGCTGGCGATGCCGGTCATGTGGTTGATGACCGCGTCCACGTAGATGTCGACGCCCGCCGCGCGGCACCGCGCGACCATCGCCCCGAACTCGGCGCGCGTCCCCGAGCGGCTGCGGTCCAGGGCGTACGACACCGGCTGGTAGCGCTGCCACCACGGGGACGGCGGCGCGGCGACCACCGCGTGCTCCTGCGGCGGCGACACCTGCACGGCCCGGTAG
>ERZ1066118.1497-NODE-1497-length-14428-cov-6.892785_pt1 | contig 14428 bp, 10 predicted proteins | sample MGYA00382765_ERZ1066118 | MGnify/ENA primary metagenome ERZ1066118 (study PRJEB33369, sample SAMEA5778348) | biofilm metagenome | biome: Industrial cooling water; feature: Water cooling tower basin; material: Biofilm | place: United Arab Emirates | collected...
CACCCTCATGGATCGAGGCGAGCTTCTCCAGCGTCAGAGTCGCCATAGCGACCAGCGCGAAGGAGACTACGAAGAAGGAGATCGAAGGCGCCCTGAACCGGGCTGTTCCGGGGAGCAACTCGTAATACAGGCGATAGATCGGGGTATGTCCGCCAAACGCCACAGTGAGCGTCACCAGAGCCAGTCCGGCGAAGAACCACCAGTAGCGGTTCTTTCTCGTGTAGCCGATCCCCACGATCGCTAAGACCACCACCAGCGCTCCGACGTACTCGGTGTGGAGCTTGAACGGGTTAGCTCCCTGGTAGTTCTCCAGAATCCCTGGCGCCTCCGGTACCGCAATTGAAATCAGCTCGCCTGGCGGCATGGACCAGCTCACGGCGTAGTCATATCCACGTCCCCCCTCCGCACCTCTAGGCGATTCGGGCACGTAGTCGAGGAAGGGAAGGAAGTTGACGGACGCGACGACGAAGCCAAAGGCTACCGCGGCTACCCCAAATGCAACCCTTCTGGTTAGAGCAGCCGGATTCCGGTGATGGCCGAGGTGGATGAGCGAAAAAATCGCCCAGCCCATACCGGCCAGCAGCAAGTAGTAGTTGCTCTGAATCTGGAAGGAGAGGAGTGAAAAACCGATCGTTGCCGCGGCACCAGCGAAAGGTGCTACCCGCCCGGTCCTGATCCCACGATGTAGAAAGTAGAAGAAGATGGGTGCGAAGGTAGCCGCGATGACCCGTCCGTCGTGTCCAGCGTAAACAGCGCTGACCGTTATCCCCGTGAACTCGAATGCCAGCCCTGAAATAAGAGCCACCCAGCTCCTGCACCCCAGTTCCTTCGCGAGGAGATACATCCCGAATCCGCCCGCACCAAACTGGAAAGCGAAGATGAAGGGGAGAATCCAGGTGATGGGGAGGAGGAAGTCCGCGAAAAGCCTTACTGGATAGAAGGTGCTCCCCGGATTGGCTGAGAGGGGAAGTCCGCCATAGATGTACGGGACCCACTTCGGGAGCTCACCGGCTGCAAGCCGCTCAGAGACGAACTCGTAGAAGAAGTAACCGCCAGCGAGGTAGTCGGTACCAAAGAGGTGATTGCCCGGAAGAAAGGCGGGGAGGAAGTAGATCAGCGAGAGCCCGAAGAAGATCGCTGCTGCGACTCCGTTTCGGATCTCCGGTACCCTTTCCACCGTCGTTGTGCGGCTCCTATTCGCTCCAGATGCCGTTCTCGTAGCGGCCATCTACTACCTCGTATTTGTGGAAAGGCGAGTGCCCTCAAGCACCGACTCCAGGAACGCCAGATGCTGCTCCGCTACGACACCCCAACGGAAGCGCTGAGCTGATACTCTCGCGCTCTGACTGAGCCGACGGCGGGCCGGCGCGTCGTCCAGCAGTCGCGCGACGGCGGCCGCTAGCTCCCGTGCGTTGCCCACGGGAAAGAGCACGCCGCCGTTCGGCGGATCGATAACCTCCGGCAGGGATCCGGCGTCAGCCGCAACAACGGGAACCCCTGCGGCCATCGCTTCAGCCGCCACCATTCCGAAGCCCTCGAATCGCGAAGGCATCATGAGCACCCTCGCACCTGCAAACAGCTCCGAGCGCCGTGCTTCAGGGACTGCTCCGATCATCTCGACATTCTCTCGGATACCGAGCGAGCGAGCCGCCTCGACCACCCGATCGGCGTCCTTACCCCGACCCCCGATACGAAGCCGGAGTTCGGGCCGCTCCGCAACGAGAATCGCCATCGCTTCCAAAAGCGTATCCAGCCCTTTTTGAAACCAGTCCAGCCGGCCAAAATAGAGGAGGTAGTCGGCTTCGCGGCGAGACAGATCGAACAACTCGTCAGGCACGCCCGCCATGATCAGCCTGATCTCGGCGTCAGGGCCCATCAGAGAACGAAGGCGGTTATAAGTGATCGTAGAGGTCGCCGTGAAGAAGCTCGCCTGATGGAGCCGCCGCAACTCCTGACCGATCACCAGCCGCCCCAGAATCTTCCCCCAGCGCTCGATTGCTGTCGACTCGGTCAGGTGATGGACCGTGATACCCAGCGGGGCTCGTGGAGGAAGGCGAAGCGGCGTGTACGTGGAGAAGTCGAAGATCGCCACATCGTAGTTCGCTTTTGCCAACTCCTTGCTGGCTGCGTATGCGTAGCTCAGGCGGCTCCAGACGTACGATCCACCACCTCCAACGCGCCGATACCGGATGCCCTCGAGCTCCTCGTCCCGGGCGCCGGGATAGTTTCCGGTAAGCACGGTAACCGACTCGAGTCGAGCAGCTAGACGGCGGTAAATCTCGAAGACGCGAACCGCGCCACCGCCAGCGACCCACGGATTGCGAGGGTCGTCATAGATGCAATGCAGGACGCGCAGCATCTCAGATCAGCGTGGATCGATCGTCACGATGACGCTGAATCCACCCAGGTTGCGCCGCGCCAGAAGCGAATATTTCAGACTCTCGGGATCGAAGCCGTAGTAGCGGCCCACCACCTTGTACCTGCCGATATCCACAGCCTTCGAGACGATCTCGCGCCACCTCGCCGGCGCCATCAAGCGCTCGTCACCTACGTCCTGCCGCGGATAGCGGTCCGAGGGAATACTGAAAACCACGGACCGACATACCCGCAACTGTTCCTCGAGAAGACCACCGATACGGGCGTCGTCGAAATGCTCCATCAGCCCCTGTGACACCGCAACCCCGAAGCTCTGATCGGCGAATGGCATTGCAAAGGCGTCCGCTGACACAAGCTGCACTTCGGGTCCGAAACGCTGGAGATTCGGTCGGGCCGCGTTCAGTATCCGGCTGTCGTTGTCGATGGAAACTGTGCGGGGGATCCAGCGGCTCAGAATCGCACTCTGGGCTCCGCTCCCGATTCCGACCTCCAGCACCGATCCGCGGGCCCGCCTGGCAACCGCCGTCAGCAGGTCCAAGTGGATGAAGTTGCGTTTAATGAACGTCCCGGTGGAAATCTGCTCGACCCGGAAGTTTGCCCAGTCAGTGCTCGTCATGACGGTCGGGCGGCCTCGCCCGGCACGGCGCGCCGAGAATTCCGGGGCCTTCCGCCGGCGAGAACCTCCGTGTAGACCTGGGTCAGCTCGTTCGTGATTGCCCCCCAGGAGAAACGCTGATCGACATGCATCGCGCCCGCTTCCGCCATCCTCCGAGCCAGTCCGGGGTCCGCCACAAATCGCATGATCGCCTGTGCAAGTGCATCAACATCACCAGGAGGAACAAGCAGCCCTGACTCAGCTGTGACCACATCCGGGATCCCCCCGCAATCGGACGCAATCACGGGGAGTCCGTGCATCAGCGCCTCGATGAGGACCACGCCGAGGCCTTCCACATCGCCCTTCCGGTCCCGAACGGCAGGAAGCACGAAGATGTCGCTCCTGGCGTACTCCCCGGCGAGGTCCTCATCGCTAACGAAGCCTCTGAAGCTAACCGCATCACCCAGCCCAAGCTCCCGAGCCTCCTGGCTCCAACTTGCCATCATCGGCCCGTCGCCGATGATCGTGAGGCGAACCTCGGCACTTTCCCGAACAGCCGCGAGCGCCCTCAGCAGGACGTGCACGCCTTTTCTTTCCACCAACCGGCCAACGAACAGGAGCTGGGTGTGCTGCCGCGTGCCGGAGTGAGCACGCTCTTGAGGCACCGGCTGAACAGCGGCGCCAAAAGGTATGGTCCGAACAGAAGCCTCCGGTACGAGCCGCTCTACTTCAGCAGCGGTGTAGCGGGAAATTACGGTTACGGCGGCGGATTTCCGAATGATCCCCCGGACGACGGGCGCGAGGAAGGGGAGCTGCTTTCGTAGCCAGGTGAGCTCGACCCCGAAAAAGGTCGATACGAGAGGAACGCCGGCGATGCGTTGCGCCGCGAGACCGAGGATCCCGTGAGGGAGAGGCCAGAAAGCGTGGAGAATGTCGAACCTGCCGCTCTTAGCGAGCCGAATGGCTGCCAGGGAACCCGCCATGACGTATCCGGGAACCAGTCCCAGATAAGCCGGCTTTTCCCGGAGCCGGTCCGGGGTGGTCTGATCATGCGTCAGCGTTTCGAGCCCGGCAGGCGCATACCGGAACCGATGAACCGTGATCCCATCGATGACCTGGTCCCGCAATCCGCGGTATGCCGGCGCCAGCACTTCAACCTCGATTCCACGCCCGCGCAACCGCTTGATCGTCTCAATCAGCCAGGGTGTTATGACATCACCCGAACTGCGAGGAAAAGCCGTAACGATATAGAGGATTCTCACTTGTCGTCCGGCTGGGACGCGTCTATCTTGCGATTTTCCGCAACTTACGGCTAGGAATAAGCGAATTCAAGCGCCTCCACCCGATCACCCAGGCGTGCCGCGCGCACTCGTCATTGTCCCTACCTACAACGAGCGCGACAACCTCCCGCGCATCGTCCCCCTCATCCTCGCGCAGGACGACCGAATCCACATCCTGGTTGTCGATGACGGCTCTCCCGACGGAACGGGGAAGCTCGCCGACGACATCGCAGCTGCAAATCCGCGCGTAAACGTCCTCCATCGCGCGGGAAAGCTGGGGCTCGGTACCGCCTACATTGCTGGCTTCAAATGGGGTCTGGAGCGGGGCTTCGACTACCTGGTCGAGATGGACGCCGACTTCTCCCACGATCCGAATCACCTCCCGAAGTTCCTCACCGCGATCGAGTCATTCGACGTGGTGCTCGGCTCCAGGTACCTGCACGGCCGCGTGACAGTCGTGAACTGGCCAATCGGCAGATTGCTGCTGAGCTATTTCGCGAATGTCTATGCCCGGTGGGTAACCGGGGTGCCGGTTGCCGATCTGACTGGCGGCTTCAAGTGCTTCCGGCGGGAAGTTCTGGCGGCGATCCCGCTGGATTCTGTCGAATCGAACGGCTATGCGTTCCAGATTGAGATGAGCTTTCGCGCCTGGAAGCGTCGCTTCGATCTCAGCGAGATTCCTATCATGTTCGTCGACCGAGACATTGGCGAGAGCAAGATGTCGCGCAGAATCATCTGGGAGGCCGTCTGGCGCGTCTGGAAGCTGCGGGGCCTATCGGTGTTCGGGAAGTTTTAGATTGAACGGCAGAGGGGAAGCTCGATCTCCAACCCGATAGTTTGTGGAGAGACGGGGAGTTTCTCCACCATCCGTCCGGTTGCAGATTTACATAATGTACATTATACGCATAAAGGCTTTGAGAGAACGGATGAAGAACGGGAAGCCCGAATCCCACTCCTCGGATCTGCGAACTATCTGGCTTGAACCGGAACCCCCTTCTAGAGGCGCGGCAGCGATCTGTGTAAAGAAAAGCGCCCCAGCGGCTCTGCAAGCCGCTATGGGGCGCCAACTCAGGGAAGTTGCCCTCCGCCGAGTGGATCGCGCCGCAGAAGCGATCCTGGTGCGTCATCCGACGACGACATTCACGGCGACCAGTGGGTCCAGACGAAGCTCTTCACAAACCGGAACCGCAGGTGGCAACGTCGCACAGACCAGCCTCCGGTGGACCAGTATCGCAGGCCGACCCAGCCGAGCCGTGCGCCACCTAGTTTGACCGAAACTTTCGGCTCGCTTCCTCCAGCTGCCGGCGCTCTTCCTCGGTCAGCGACGAGATTCCCCCGGCTGAGATCTTGTCGAGGATTCGGTCCACGTCGTCCCCTGAACGGCGTGACTCTATCGGCCGAGCCGCGACAACGGCGCGCCTAGGCTCAGGAGCGACCTTGCTCTCTTGCTTCTTGCCGCCCATCGAGCGAAGCACGTTCCAGTCGCGGCTCTTTTTCTTCTTCGGAACGCCCCCCCACGGAGACGGAGCAAGGCTCGACTTCAGGTAGATGAACGCCGCGATCGCACCACCGAGGTGAGCGAGGTGCGCTACCGTTCCGCCACCGCTGAGGGCATAGAAAAGGCTCAGTCCGACCAGGAAACCAACCAGCCACTTCGCTTTGACCGGGAAGATCCCCCAGATGTAGATCGGATTGTCTGGCCAGTACATCGCGAAAGCGACCATCACGCCGTAGACCGCTCCCGAAGCTCCGACGATCGAGTTCTCCGGGAAAATGAACGAGAGCGCTGCGCCCCCCAAACCCGCGATCAGGTAGAACTTGAGGAACTCGTTCCCTCCCCAGCGTTCCTCCAGCGGCGGTCCGAAGAAGAAGAGCGAGAGCATGTTGAACAGCAGGTGAAACACCCCCGCATGCACGAACATGTAGGTGAAAATTGTCCATACCTGAGGGATCACTCGGGCGGGAGTGAACGCGAGGTACGAAACGAGTCCGCCAAAAGCCAGCGTGATCACGAACACAACGGCGTTCGCGATCATCAGCTTCTTTACCCAGGGGGTAATCGTGAAACCGAAGGGATTGGAGAAGCCTGGCGAATATGCCATAAAACGGGGAGCGTGGGTCCGAAAATCGACCCTTTAGAACACCCTGCCGATCAGCCCTGTTCCTTGCTCAGGTCTTAGTCAGGGGTCCGGTGGTGGAGAGCCCTACAATGCGCTCGCAGAGCTGCTGGAAGTCGATCCCGACCGCAGCGGCGGCCTTGGGTAGGAGGCTCGTCGCCGTCATCCCCGGAAGCGTGTTGGCTTCCAGGCAGAAGAGCTGGTCCTGGGCGAGGATGAAATCGACCCGTGCATAGCCGGAAAGCTTCAGGACGCGGAAGGCGCGGAAGGCGTAGAGCTGCGCCTGAGCGGTGATTTCCCCCTCGAGCGGTGCCGGGCAAAGGTACTCGGTCATCCCGGGGGTGTACTTCGACTCATAGTCGTAGATCCCCTTCTTGGGCCGGATCTCGACGGGAGGAAGCGGCTGATCGCCAACGATGCTCACAGTCAGCTCCCGCCCCTTAATGTACTTCTCGATCATCACCTCGGTGTCGAACTGCGACGCCTCGTGAATGGCGGCCTCCAGCTCCCCCGGCGTGTTCACCACGATTATCCCGACGCTGGAGCCCTGGCGTGATGGCTTGATGATGCAAGGGAAGCCGATCTGTTCGGCTATTGTCTCTGCCTCGTACGCGAAGTCAGGAGCCCGCGCCACTCGCCAAGGCAGCGTCGGGATCTCGGCATCACGAAGGAGCCGCTTTGTCACGTCCTTGTCCATCGCGATGCCCGAACCGAGAGGCCCGGTGCCCGTGTAGCGGATCCCGTTGAGCTCGAGCATCGCCTGCATCCCGCCATCTTCTCCGAGCCCGCCATGAAGGGCGAGGAATGCGAGATCCGCGTCACGCAGCTGCGGGATCTTGCCGATGTCCGAGGGGGGCAGCACGTCGTCGAGATTCTCGGGCGGAGCGCGATGCACGCCCTCGGGCAGGAGCTCGGATTCGCGCTCCTGCGGTACGAAGCCGCGCGCAGTGTCGATCGCGACTACGTCATGCCCGTTGTCGCGAAGCGCCTTGATGACTGCTAGCCCACTGGCGAGCGAGACCTCACGCTCCGCGCTTGTTCCCCCGAGCAGGACGGCGATCTTCATCCTTCCTCCACCCCTCCCTTTCCTGTCTTTTCGCGTTTCAGATTTTGGAGAATGGCCTGAGCAAGAGAGAGGCCGATGCCGGGCAGTGCCGCGATCTCTTCGGCGGTCGCTTTTCCAAGCCCCTTAATGGAGCCGAATCGCTCGAGAAGCGCCTTCTGGCGGGCCGGTCCGACCCCGGGGATCTCTCCCAAACCAGACCTGATGGTGCGCTTCGCTCGCAGCTTCCGGTTGTACGTAATGGCGAAGCGGTGCGCCTCGTCCCGGAGCCTTTGCAGCAGGCGCAGCGAGGGGGACCGCCGGGGGAGACGAATCGGGTCCGACCTGCCGGGGACGAAGACCTCCTCCTCCTTCTTCGCGAGGCTGATGACGGCCTGATGCGAAAGATCGAGCGACTCGAGAACCTCACGAGCAGTGCTCAGCTGGCCCTTACCGCCGTCAATGACGAGGAGGTCAGGCAAGCCTCTTCCTTCGTCGAGCCTTCGCTTCAGGTATCGGCTCAGCGCCTCGGCAAGTGAGCGGAAGTCGTCATTCCCCCAGTCGCCCTTGATCTTGAACTTCCGGTACTCGCCCTTGTCAGGTACGCCATTGGTGAAGAACACCGCGGAGGCGACAGTCTCGCTTCCCTGCGTGTGAGAAACGTCAAAGCAGACCATGGTTCGCGGTACGCCGGGAAGCTCCAGGACCTCCTGAAGCTCGTACAGGGCGTCCGGCGCCCGTTCGGTCCCCCGCTCGCCGAGCAGCCGCCGCTCCTCGAGGACATGCCGCGCGTTCTGGGCAGCCAGCTCCAGGAGCCTCACCTTCTCGCCACGCGCAGGCACGTGTGTCCGCACAGCCCTGCCGGTGCGCTCCCTCAGCCACGTCTCGAGGACTGGCCGATCCTCGAACTCCAGAGGAAAAAGGATCTCGGGCGGCACATCCAGGAAGCCGTCGAGGGTCCGCCCGGCGTAGGCGCGCGTGACGAATGAGCTGATTACGGCCTCATCAGGCTCCCCCTCCAGATTTTCGAGGTTTAGCGCCTCACGTGCAAGCAGCTTCCCCTCTCGGATTCGCAGGATGACTCCGCATCCCTCGTCCCCATCCCGTGCCATGCCGATGACGTCCCGGTCGGAGCCGCTGACGTCGACTACCTTCTGCTGATTCTCGAGCCGGGTGAGGTGCCCCAGCGCATCCCGCAGCTCTGCCGCACGCTCGAAGTGCATGTCACGAGCTGCCGCCTCCATTTCCGCCCGGATCCTTCGGGCCGCACGCCGCGGATGGCCATCCAGAACATCGATCACCTCCTCGATCATCTGACGGTAATCGTTCTCGCTCTGTAACCCGACGCACGGCGCGTGGCACCTCCCGATGTGGTAATCGAGACACGGCCGCGGAGGTGACTCCCTGGGAAGGCGATACTGGCACGAGCGGATCGTATACATACGCTTGACCGTCTCGAGCACGTGTCGCATACGACGCACGTCGGTGAACGGTCCAAAGTAGCGGGAGCCGTCTCTGAATAGCCGACGCGTGACGTAGACCCTGGGAAAGGGCTCGGCGACTGTGACCTTGATGTAGGGGTAAGTCTTGTCGTCCCGCAGATTTATGTTGAACCGGGGGTGGTGCTCCTTGATGAGGTTGTTCTCGAGAAAGAGCGCCTCTGGCTCCGATCCTACGACAATGGTCTCGAAGTCTCGGATGCGCCGGACCAGCTCCCGCGTCTTCAGGCTGTCGGCCGCGCCCGCACCGAAATATGAGCGTACCCGGGACCGCAGTGACTTGGCCTTGCCAACGTACAGGACCTCGCCGTCCGCCCCCTTCATCAAATAGACGCCGGGACCGGTCGGTAGATGCTTGAGCTTTCCTGTGAGAACTTCTTCGTGGGTCATTCTTCGAAGGCGCTTCTGACGATTGCTCGGACTCGGTCCGGTACCCCGGAATCGCGTCCGAGTGGCCGCCTCAGCGTCGGACGATCCTCTTCAGCCGGTTGCGTACTGCGACGGCTTCGGGAAGTCCCAGGATGCTCGCCGCGGCGAAATAGACGATTCCATACGCGCCGAAGATGAAGATCGCGTCGATGAGAGGATCAACATCGATCAGGTACCGCACGCCCCAGCCAGCCGCGGCGCCCAGCAGAGCCGACACGATCATCCGCGCCACCTTCCCGCCTCCCGCTCCCACCGGTCCGATGGCGGCCTTCAGGCGGCGCCTTAGCAGAATCCACTCGATCCAGGCCGCCACGCCTGATCCGGCGGCGAGTCCGACCGCGCCCAGAGTCTCGCCGTTAAGCGTGACGTCACTGAAGATTCCGGCCGGGATCCCGAGCCTGGGAATCGGCTCGAACTGGATCATCAGCGTCATGCCCAGAATGGCTGCGACAACCACCCTGATGATGGCGAAGCGCGCCGGGGTCTTGGTATCCCGCAGCGCGAAGAAGGTCGATGAGAAGAGACGCGTACCCGTCGAGGCTACCAGACCTATGGAGAACGCTGCAAGTGTGAAGTAGACCAGTAACGTGTCCTGCCGCTCGAACTCACCCCGCTGGTAAAGAGCTGCCACGATGGCATCACCCAGCAGTATGAACGCGACGAACGAGGGGATGACGAAGAAGGCGATCCGCTCCAGCCCGGAGTTCGCTCGCAACCTGAGCTCTTCCACCGGAGACGAGCGCTTCCTCGCAAGCTCCGGTAGCTCGGCCGCCGCTACCGACATTCCGAAAAGGCTGACTGGCAGGATATACAGCGTCTGCGCGTAACCGATGATTCCAACTGCACCTGCAGCAAGCAGGCTTGCGAGGAACATGTCGATGTAGCTGCTCACCTGGACAACCCCACGCCCCATCACCGTCGGGCCGGTGTTGCGCAGAACGTCGCGGACCGAAGCCAGTCTCGTGCTGAACGAGATCCTCAGATTCCGCTCCAGCTTCAGCACAGTTGGTAGTTGCACCAGAAGCTGAAGAAACCCTCCCACGAGCGCACCCCACGCGAGCGCGACCACGAGATCGCTCAGATCCATCCCCCTGCCGAAGAAGACCAGAGTGGCGATGATGGCTACGTTCCAGAGAACTGGAGCGAAATAGGGAAGGAAAAACTTGCGGTGGCTGTTCAGAATCCCCAGCGCCCATGCGGAGAGCACGAGTGTGCCCGTCATAGGGAAGATGATCCGAACAACCTCGATCGTGAGCGTCCGGCGCTCTCCGGCGAAGCCTGGCGCCAGCACAGTAACCAGCAGAGGTGCGAGAAGGATCCCGATCAGCGACAGGACGCCGGCAGCCAGCATCAGGAGCCCGAAAATCGCGCCCGCAGTCTTGCCTGCCTCCTCCTTCTTCCCTTCGTGTAGCAGCTCGGAGTAAACCGGTATGAATGAAGCGCTTAGCGTTCCCTCCCCCAGGAGCACCTGAAGGACGTTCGGCATCCGCAGGCCGGCGCGGAAGACGTCCGCATACTCGGTAGTGCCGAAATACGCACCGAACGCCGCTTCACGCACCAGACCCACGATCCGGCTGCTGAGGATCCCGGCCGCAACGATTGACGACGAGCGCACTCCGTCCCTGGGGGCAGGCGCTGGCTCAGTCGGTTCCTCGGTTTGGTTTGTCATAGGTTTGACCGCGGCATTCGCACACGGCAGGCCACGGTCAGAGGTTGGCGCTTATGAGGGAAAACGCCAGGAGATGGCAATCGCGCGCTCGATTTCGCGCAACAGATGACCACGATAACGCGCCAGGAAAGGCAGTATGTTTAGCACTCTATCTTGTGGCTCCCCATGAGGTTGGAGAGCGTTCAACACTCTCTCGAGCTGCTGCAGGGACGCCAGGTCTGAACGCTTCAGCGCGCGGATGATCTTCTTCTCCGACCTGTGCAGCTCCAGCTGGATTCGGTTGCGTACCGCCCCCAGCGCGCCCTCCAGTCCCTGCTCGATTCCATCGGAGCTTTCCAGCAGAGCTTCGAAGCCGGTGGCGAGTTGCTCCCGCAGGGATTCCAGCGCGTGGACGGCTCCATCCGGTATGGCTTCCCGGGCCAACCGGTCGATGAGCACTTCCCTTCTCTCCCTCAGCTGCTCTTCACCGAGTCGTAGCGCTGAGACGGCCTTCTCGACGTGGGGCTCGACCACCGTACCGGAGAAGCGCGGAACGAAGGCCGGGGGAATAATCCCGAACTCGGAGAACAGCGCGCTCACCTGCGCGAAGTAGGCGATCTCGCCGGGGCCGCCGACGTACGCAAGGGCTGGAAATACAGTGCTTTCCACGACCGGACGCAGAAAAACGTTGGGACTGAAGCGACCGGGCTCACGCTCCAGCAGCTCCAGGAGCTGAGTGCGAGGCAGTATTTCGCCACGCTCTCTCGCCGAAAAGTCGTCTCCGCGTCGATACAACCGCTCGCGGCCTCCCGAAGTCCGCAGGAAGAGGTTGACTCCCCCCTCCAATACCGCGACCTGCGACGAATATCCCGCTTCCGCTATCGACTTCGTCCGAGCTGACAGCACCTCCTCATGCCGCTGCGCATCCAGAAGGGACGCTCTTAGAACCACACTGGAGGTTTGCTTCACGACTGGATCTGCCGCATCCGTGATGAGGATGTCGACATCCCTGAAGATCACCTCCAGTGCAGCGCGAAACCCGTCGGCAACGCGTCGCCCGGGAACGCGGTAAGCGTCTAGAATGCGCGTGACGTAATCCGATGCATCTCCTTTGGAACCAACGAAGTGCCGGATTTCATCCGTCAGAGAATCGAGGTCGCCCTCGAGACTTCTCTCGCTCATGGGAAGGGGCCGACGGTCTTCGCTGGGCAGTTCGAATTTCCGCAGCTTCCCGACCCGATCGATCATGAAGGTGTGGTTCACCTCGTCCCAATCGTGATCCTCACTCGCGATCCAGAAGACTGGCAGAACCACTACTCCAAGCTTGCCCTCCAAGTAGTTGGCAAGTGCAACTGCCGAGAGAGCCTTGTGGATGGTGTATAGCGGACCGGTGAGGAATCCCGCCTGCTGACCCGTGGTGATGACTGCCCCGCCCTCCTCGACGAAGCGCGTTAGGCGGCGCCGAGCGTTCTCAGTCGATGGGCGGACAGCTGCAGCGACCTCCTGGCGCTTCGCACGATCGAAGCGGTCGCTGACTTCCGCGAGCTTGCGCTCGTATGTGGAGAGACTGAAAGGAGACGATCCGTAGAAGTGCAGTGCTTGGGGTACCGCCGAGAGGTAGTCGCGGACGAGGAGGGACCCGCCGATATCACGAGGGCGGATGAGGGAGCTCACTGACACCCGGGTTCAGCCCGCGGCTCGAGACCGCGCCTCAGCCCAGAAGGCACGCGCGAACATCGCGTACCCACGAGGCCTCGATTTCGATGTATGGCTTTGGAAACGGAGCTGCGGAAATTCCCCGGCTGAACGAACACGGGAAGGATCAACCCACCAGCCCTTTGTGGTAGGGCTCGCCGCGAAGGATCGTTCCGGCGCGATAGAGCTGCTCCGTAAGAACCAGACGCGCCATGTCGTGAGTCAGTGTCATCGCGGAGAGAGAGAAGAGCCGGTCGGCTCGGCCAATCAGCTCGGCGGAAAGGCCGTAAGCGCCTCCGATGACGAACGTTATTCCGGGGACGCTTCGCATTGCGGCGCTGCTGAGGTGCTCCGCGAGGCCTTCCGAGCTCCACTGCTTCCCGGGCCTGTGAAGAGCGACAAGCTCGTTGTGTGGTGGAACACGCGCAAGTAGACGCTTGCCCTCGTCCTCGAGCAGCTGAGGCACCGGCTGTCCCTTGAAAACAGTCTCCTTAACGCTGATCGACTCAAAGGTGAAGTAGTGGGAAACGCGCTTCTCGAACTCTTCGATGGCGTCGCCTACGGACCCCCTCGCCCGACCGACGTGGAGAAGCACGACCTTCATCAGATGCTCGTGATCGTGTCCCGCAGGAAGCGCTCGTTATCGCGGAAGGGATGATCGATGTTGAAGTTGAGTCCCCTGCTCTCCTTCCGCGCCTGCGAGCACGCGACGATTATCGCTCCCACCTGCATCAGATTCCGAAGCTCGAGCAACTCGGGAGTCAGCTCAGCGTCTGCGGCCGTCTGACGAAGCTCGGTAGCGAGCCGGGCAAGCGCTTCCGACGCCTGCGTAAGCCTCAGATCGGAACGGACGATCCCCACGAGCTCCCACATCAGGTTTCGAACCTCTGATCGGAGCCTTGCTGGATCGAACGGCGTAGATCCGTTGCCGATGTGGCGTTCGACCGCAACCCCCTGCTTGAGAGGCAGGGCGGCGAGCGACGGACCGATCCTCTCGGCAGCGCGGGCGGCGAAGACGAGCGCCTCCACGAGTGAGTTGGAGGCGAGTCGATTCGCTCCATGCACGCCGGTACACGCGACCTCCCCAACTGCGAAGAGACCAGAGAGCGAGGTGCGGCCCGACGTGTCGGTGAGCACCCCGCCGCACGCAAAGTGCGCCGCCGGTACCACCGGGAGCGGCTCCGTGAGCATGTCGAGCCCGCGCTCGGCTGTCCGTGCCAGGATGTTCGGGAAGTGGCCCCGGATCTCCTGCTCGGAAATTGGTGAGCAGTCGAGCAGCACGTAGGGATCCCCAGTCTCCTTCAGCTCACGGTCGATTGCCAGTGCCACGATGTCGCGCGGCGCCAGCGATCCCATTGGATGGTAGCGCTCCATAAAGGAGGAGCCGTCGCGCCGCCGCAGCACTGCTCCTTCGCCGCGAACTGCCTCGCTGATGAGGAAGGCGCGGTCTCCCGCGGGGTAGAGGGCGGTCGGATGGAACTGGATGAACTCCATGTTCGCGACCTTTGCTCCCGCCCGGTAAGCCATCGCCAGACCGTCCCCCGTCGCGATTGCCGGGTTCGTCGTATGGCCGTATACCTGGCCGCATCCGCCCGTGGCGATCATCACTACTTTCGCTGAGACACTGACCGGCTCACCGCTCTCCGGGTCGAGCACGATCGCGCCCGCACACCCGCGCCTCCCCGCCGCGTCTTCTGTGAGCAGGAGATCCATCGCCATGTGGTTCTCGATGATCTCGATGTTGGGC
>ERZ1066118.1501-NODE-1501-length-14404-cov-4.886194_pt1 | contig 14404 bp, 14 predicted proteins | sample MGYA00382765_ERZ1066118 | MGnify/ENA primary metagenome ERZ1066118 (study PRJEB33369, sample SAMEA5778348) | biofilm metagenome | biome: Industrial cooling water; feature: Water cooling tower basin; material: Biofilm | place: United Arab Emirates | collected...
GCTCAAACCTGTCGGCGAAGGCCGACGACTTCGTTGGCTGCGGTTTCATACCGCCTTTGCATGCGACGATTTACTCGCCAAGGCAAGCCTTGGCGCTACAAATTGCCTTTGGTAACGAATTTCAAGCACCCGTCACATCGAGCGCCAACACCCAATCCGGCCCGTTTTGCCGCGATTGAAACCGCGTCCAGCCGCCCGAAAATGCGCCCAACGTTTCACAGTTTCCGGTTCGCGGACAAATCCAACTCGCGCGCGCCGCGCCGTTGAAAACCGCCAAATTCACTTCAAATTTGCGCGGTGAAGGCACGTAAACCAGCGCGAAACTCCCGTTTCCGTCGCGCGTGGCCAGAATTTTTTCCGAATCTTCGCCCAAATCTCCGCGCACCGCGCTTTGGTCGGGCACGCGCGAAAAATAGGCGCGATTTTCCAGCATTTTTTTGCCCCATTGCATTTGCGCGGCGCCTGGAAGTTGCAGCGCCTGGCGCCAGTGAAGGCGCGAGCCAAACGTGCCGCGCTCGCCGTTTTCATAGAAATTGCGGTCGCATTGAAACACCGAATTCGCGCCGTAGGTGTGGCCGCACGCGCCCGAAAAAACGCTCATGTAAAACGCTTTGCGCGCGTCCAAATCGGTGAAATAGCCGTTCGATTCGTCCCATTTTTCGGGTTCGCGGTAGTTCCAATGAATGGGGTGATCTTCGTAGCGCGGCTCGCCATCGAGAACTGGTTTTGGAGGGGTTTTGCGGTAATCGCGCGCAATGTAGGTGAAAGTTTCGCGGCTGGGATGGGTGTGCGCGGTTTGGAACATATTGAAATCGAGCCATTCGTCGTGGTGAAAATAGTAACTCGAACTCGCGCTCCCATTGGGATGAAACGTGATGAGATTTCGCCCGCTATCGCCCGCGCGTAGGCCAGCGGCCATGTTTTCCATCGTGTGATATTGATTTTCGTTGTTGATGATGCGGTCGCCGCCCAACACCCAAAACAAATCGGTATCAGCGAAAAACTCGCCCAGCCAGCGCCCGAATTTTTCGGCGTTATGGCGCGTCAAAACCACCGGCCCCGCGCCTCCGCCCGCCCATTTGTCGCCCCATATCGGCAAAAGCGCCAAGAATAAACCGCGATTTCGGGCCTCGCGCGCCACCCATTTCACGTGATTCCAGTAAGCCGGATTCGGCGTTTGTGGCTCTAAATCATGTAGCGGAACTTCGCCGTTAGCGCGCGCCGGAACGCGCAGCCCATCGAATTCCATGATGCCCATCGTTTGCACGACGTTGAAACCTTTGGCGGCGCGGTCATCGAGATATTCGAGGGTTTCATCGCAATCCAAGCGCTGCAAAACCGTCCAGCCGGTATCGGCGAGCCAGAAAAACGGTTGCCCGTCGGCGGTTTGCAAAAAGCGGCCATTGGGAGAAACGCGAAACATGGAGATGAATTTTATTGGCTTCGCACCGAAGCGGACGTTGTGCCGCTCTGAAAGCGAAAGGCGCCCATTTCCCAAGCCGAGCCTCGGTCGAGGCGCTCGTAGTCGGTTGTGAAGTGGGAGGACAGCGATTTCGCGCTGTCGATGCACGGCGAGCTGCTTTGCAGTTTGTAATTGGTGGCCGCGTAAGACGTCGAAGCCGGATTGGAAAGGCGCGGGTCGGCGTAAATTGTGCCGTCCGAACTTGATCCAATGCCGCCCGAAGCGCCACCGCTCCAACAGTTGCGATTGAACCACACGCCACTCGATGAGCCACTGAAACGCCCGGCACTGCCCGTTTGCTGCACGATGTTGTTGGTGAACTCGTTGCCGCTTACGGCGCTGCCACCGTTATCGAGCGAAACGAGCGCATAAACCGACTTGTAAAACGTGTTGTTGGCCACCAAACAGTTGGCCCAACCGGTGCCGCTGCGATGGTAATAACGCAGGCCCGACGCCGTGTTGACTACGACATTGTTGTAAATCTTGCAACGCGCCGTCGAGTTGGAGAGCGCGTAAGGTTCGTTGCCGATTTGAATTCCCATCATCGGCGTGCCGTTGCGGTAATAGCTCGTGTTGCCCGTCGAGTAGATGAAATTGCCGTAAAGCGAAACATCGGTGGCGTGATCGAGATAAGCGCCAATCGAAAAACAGTCTCGAATCGTGTTGGCGAACATCGCGCCGCCGCGCGTGAGACTCATGCGAATGCCTTCGCCGCGCGTTTCGTAAACGGTGTTGTATTTCACCGTCGCGTTGTGGCACAGCGTCACGCCAATTCCCGAAGGCCAATTGCCCTCGCCCGTCGAGGTGTTGGCGAGGCAATTTCGGTAAAGCGTATTCCCATCAATCACGACGTTGTAATTTTGGTTCCAATTGTCGCCGCGCGCGTAAATTCCGTGTTGCTGATTGTTGTGAATGCGGCACCAGCGCACTGTGACATTGGAGGCTTTGTCCACCACCAAACCGTTGCCGCTCGAATTTTTGATTTCCAGCGATTGCACTGTGTTGTTACTGCCGTAAATCGTGACGGCCTGATACGAAACGCCCGTGCCGTCAATGATGGCCCATTCGTTGGGATACGAGCGAATGAGGACACCGCTGCAACTGACGTTTTGGTCGGCGCCCCAACGATAGGTGCCGCCGCGCAGCGAAATCGTGTCGCCGTTTTGGGCGATGAGCGAAGCGACTCGCAGCGTGGCTTTGGGCGCCGCCGTCGAGGTTCCAGCATTGGAATCCGAGCCGTTCGTGGCCACAAAAATTTCTTTGGCGCTCGCGTTCGAGGCGCACAGCAACAACGCCGCGCCCACGAGGGCGCGACACAAAAAACGGGTTTTCATGGTGTGTGTGGAAAAATTCGTCACGGAGTTCAAAACCCCGCTTTTGGCGCCGGCGCTTGAAAATGCCGACGTTTTCAAAGATTGGGCGCAGGCGCGTTAAATTCGTGCGCGCCGATATCGGGTTTGCCGTCCTTCACGACGGGCAAATCGGGCCAATTTTTGGGCAAATTTACGCCCGCATCGCGCGCGGGGCTTTGGCTTTGCAAATGCCATCCTTCGCGCTCCGAGGCGCCGATTTCACGAAACAAAGGGTTCGCCCACACGCCGTGTTGTTCCCAATCGGCAAACGCCAGCCGCGCGGTTTGCAGGGTGTTTTGCGCGCCCAAACCGTTCCAATCGTTCCAAAAAGGGCGACCATTCACCGGCGAAAAATACAGGTTTCCGTCGAAGAAAACGCCGTTTTTTGCCAGTCCGGTGCGCCGCCCGAACGTGCCGTTTTGCGCGTAGAAAATGTTGTTGAGCCACACGACATCGCGCAAATCGTTGTTGCCGCTTCCCACCCAATCGGCGTTGAGTTGGCCGCCGCGCGTGTAAACCGTGTTGTGGTAAATGCGCCAACCGACTGACTGGCCCCAGGGGTGTTTGCCGGTTTTGAAAGCCGTGTTCACGCTGGGCGCCGCGCCTTCTTTGAAAATCACCGCGCGGTCGTTGATTATCGTGTTGCGATAAATCCACACCGGCCCAGGTTCGAGCGACCCCAAACTCACGCCGACATAACAGTTTTCGAGCCAGTTATCGAAAACGCGCATTTGGACGGCGCCCGCGAAACCGTTTTGCACGCGGCCCTCGATTTCGAGCGCGTCGTCGTGAATGCGGCGAATCGTATTGCCGCTAATTTCCAGGTGCGGGCCGGAAACCGCCATGCCATCGTGCTGGCCGTCCACCGTGCAACCCTTCACCACCGAATCGCTCGCGTGAACTTCGATGCCCGCGCCGCGCATCGCTCCGGCATCGGCGCGGTTGCCCGGCTCGGCTTCGTAGAAATAGCTCCAAATCCAATTGTCGTTCCAATCGTTGTGAACGCGGCAATTTTCGATGCGAATCCTCGAACCGAAACCCTTTTCGTCCCAAATCGAGCCGGTCGAAACGCCGGAAAAGGTGTTTCCCACGCTCACGTTTTCGATCTTCACACCTTGCACTCCCTCGCCCTGCAAACGTACGCCGTAAACACCGGCGTTTTCGATTTTCAAATCGCGCACAACGAGGTTTGAAGCGTTGCCCCCAAAGTGCAAACCGCTTTCGCCCGTTGGCACTTTCACGGCCAAGTCGTTAGGGTTTTCGTCATTTTCGAGGCGCAGCCAAACGGTGCCATCGGCTTGACGAAAAGTGCCCGCGCCGTTTTTTCCAAGGTCGAACTCGGCGCGCGTAGAATAGGCCCACAAAAGCTGAGTTGGCAAGCTGCACCACGCGCTTTTGGCGAGTTTGGCGTCGCCGCTCCAAGCTACAAGCGCGCGCCAAACACGCGGCGCGTGGTTTTCCCACGCGATTTGCGCCGCCGCGCCATCCAAAACCGCGCCGCCGCCTTCCAGGACAATCGGTTTTTGCGGCGTGCCGCTTTTTTCGAGCCGCAAACGCTCGCGGTAAGTTCCGGGCGAGAGGCGAATCACGTCGCCTGGCTTTGCGGCGTCGAGCGCGCTTTGAATCGAAGCGAAATCGCTGACTTTTTGTCCGTCGCGTTCGAGGGAAACCGATTGCGCGTGGCTTTGCGGTGTGCAGCCCGCCATCAAAAGTGCGGCCAAAAACAGAATTTTCATGACGGAAATATCAGCCATCAACGCGAAAAGTTGGCGCCTGACCCGAAGTCGCCCAAGGCGTGGCCGCACCGTAAATTTGCGTGAGTTTCTGGAATTTGACATGGCCATCGGCAAACAGGTAGTTCGCGCCTTCGAGGTGGCGCTGCGCCGCAACACGATCAATGGCTGCCGCATCGGTGCAGTGGCCAGTGCCGCTCAATCCCAAAATTCCAACGCAAGCATCGCCGCGCTCGCTCGCGCTGACATAACGCGGCTGCTCTGCCGTCCATGCGGGACGATTCGTCGTTTCGCTGAGCATGATGGACAGCGCAGGCGCATTGATAGCCGCCATGCTTTTTCCGCTATGGATGAAACCCGGAGCTGGCCCCACAACGGTCAACAGTTTGTTGTAGGAATAATCCGTCCACCCGTTTCCCATGTTGCTGGTGGGTTGCGGAATTGGGTCGCTTGGACATTGCAAAATCTGCGTGCTTTTCACATAAGGTTGAATCGCCAAATCCCAAACGTAGTTGCGATTGGCCGAAACCGAGTAATCCTGTGGATACAATTCGTCGTAATCCTGGGTGTATTGCATGATGCCCAGGCCCAATTGCTTGATGTTCGATTGGCACGAAGAACGCCGCGCGTTTTCGCGGGCGCGGCCAAACACGGGAAACAAAATCGCCGCGAGAATGGCGATAATGGCAATCACTACCAAAAGTTCTATCAGAGTGAATGCGGAGCGCTGTTGAAAGTTGAGGGTTTTCATGGTGAATCCAGAGCGCCTTGGAGAGCGCCGATGTGGGAAAGGCCATCAGGCCAGAATTTGTGTGCTTTTCGGGAGCGGTTTTCAAGCGGTGTCGCCGCGAAGCAGAGTCGTGGGCAAAATCGTTTGGAAAGGCGCGTCGTCGCCGGTGATGCGTCCGTGCAGAAGGCGCATCGCGCTTTGTCCGGCTTCATACCAATCGCACGAAACGGAACAGACTTGCTGCGTGGCATCGGGCCAGTTGTCGGGAAATCCGTCGAAACCGGTCAAAGCGAAATCGTCGGGCGCTTTGAAACCTTGGGCGTTGGCCTCGTGCAGAAAGTTGTAGGCCATCGTGTCGTTCCAGCAGCAAATCGCGCTGGGCCGCTCGGCGGTGGGCATTTCGCTCCAACGTTTGAGAGCAGCGGCCTCTGTTCCGACTTTCAAAGTCCACACCGACTGCGAAACGCCGCCGCTTTGCGCCAAAATCGTTTCAAAAGCCTGAAAACGGCGGCGCGCCGAAGAAAATCGGCCTTCGGGCGCCAAAAACAGAAACCGGCGATGCCCTTTCTCCAAAAGGTGCGACATCAACTGTTTCATGCCGTCCGCGTCGTTGGCCAAAACCGAGGGAATTTGCGGAAAAAGCTCGGCCACCGAAACGATGGGCAGCGCCGATTTTTGCAGCCGCTCGACCAGAAAATCTTCGGGCTGCGCGCACACGATGAAACCATCCACGCGGCCATCGTGAAGGCGCGATAGCTGAAGTTCCTGGCTCGCACGCACCTGCTGCGCCGAAAGTTTCGAGTTGTGATGAAAGCAGTGAAGCAGCAAATCGAGATTGAAATCGGCGCCCGCGATTTGAAGCCCCAGCAAAATTTCGGCGAAAAATCCGATGCGTAAATCCAAAACGCCGTAGCCCGAATAGAAACCAACGGTTCCGGTTCGCCCTTGCTGAAGCGAACGCGCCAGAGCGTTGGGCCGGTAATTGAGACGCCGCGCCGCTTCCATCACGCGCTCGCGCGTTTCGCTGGCGACGGGAAAGCGCGAATCGCTATTCAAAACGCGCGAAACCGTCGAGTGCGAAATTCCCAACTCGCGGGCGATATCTTTGGTCGTCGTCATCGAAATTTCAGCATTATACACACGTGTGTATAAAAGAATTATACCCACGATTCTGGGGCTTTAAACCTTTTTATAAAAATTATTTTTCGTTGTCCGCAACGCAAACGGCCCGCCAAGGTTTCTGGCGGGCCGTTTGGGGTTTTCAGAGCATATTGACGGGATCGTTGATGGCGTCGTTGGGCGGGAAAAAGCGGATTTCAAAGTCGCCGGCGCCGTAGTAATTTCGTAGCGCGCTGTTGGGCGCGTAGGCCGAAAGCACGTTTTGCACGCCGCTCCATTTGCGCCGCGTCGCGCCTTTTTTGAAGTGTTCGTCCACGCCCTGCAAAAACGGCGAAACGTTCACGACTTTGCCGAGGCGGTCGGGAACTGGCACGCGAATCGGGTCAACGACGAAATTGCGCACGGCGGCGTTGAGTTGCGCGCCCAAACCGAAGTAGCGAAACACGTTTTTGCCCACGCGCGGGCCGTAAATCGTGCCATCGGTGAGCGCGAACAGCGCGCGCGCATCAAGCTGCGCGATTTTGGTGCGCATTTCGGGAAAGGTGTAGGTTTTTCCGCCGACGTTCCGCTTGGCGGTTTGCAAATCCTTCACCTGCGAAACGGCTTTCACCGGATAGCCTTTGGCGAGCGCATCGAGAAACAGGCCGTTGTAAGCGTTGATCCAGAACGTGAGTTCGCTGTTGCGGTCGTCGCGGGTTTGGCCGTCTTCGTTGCGGATTTTGAACACCGGAAACTGGTTCATATCGGCCAGCGACACCGCGCGCACGAAAAGTTTGAGGTCTTCGTCGAGCTGCAATTTGTTGTAGTTCACGGCGTTTCGCTCGTCAACGGCCCGCGAAAGCGCGCTTTCGAGCAGCGAATACGGAAACGCTGGCCCCTGCCCCAGCGCGCGCACTTCGGCGTCGGAATACTGCGCCGCGAGGCGCGCGGGCGCGTTTTGAATCGGCGTTTGCGTGTTCGCCGGAGCGTCGGGAGTCGCAGGCGTTGCGGGCGCCGCCGGAGCGTTGCCGTCAATGGGCGCTTGAACCGGCGCCGTCGTTTCCTGCGCGAGCGCAACCGAAACGCCCAACAAGGGCAAAGCCGCGCCAAGCCAGGCCAGCGCGCGGAAGTTTTTCGCTTTTTTCATGATGTTTTCGTTCAAAGAGTGAGTTTTCGAGGTCGAATTTGGCAAAGAGTATGGATTTCCCGTGAAATTCTCGCGCCAGACGCCGCCGCCGACTTTCAAGTTCTGAAAGGATGCGTTTTAGTGAGACGCCAGTTTGCCGATTTCGTCCATGATGCGCGCGCCGATTTGCTCAAGCGTTTCGCGGTCGGCTTTGTGCGCGTATTCGGCCTCGAAAAGCAGCGGTTTTCCATAGACGATTTTGGCTTTCACAAAGCGAAAACCTTTGCCGCGCGGCGAAAACGCCTTTTCGGTGCCCGAAATAAAAACCGGAATCACGGGCGCTTTGTTCATGTGCGCGAGCATCGCCACGCCCGGTTCGGGCGGCCCCAATTCGCCGGTGCGCGAGCGCGTGCCTTCGGGAAAAATCAGCAAAAGCTCGCCTTTTGACAGCAAATTTTTGGCGCGCCGCAAAGCCGCGCGGTCGCCGCCGCCGCGTCGCACCGGAAAGCTGCCCATGCGCTGAATCGCCCACCCCTGAATCCCCGAAAACAGCTCTTCTTTGGCCATGATAAACGGTTTGCGCCCGCAAGTTACGCCCACAAACGGCGGGTCGAGCAGCGAAACGTGATTGGGCGCCAAAATCACTGGCCCCGATGCGGGAATGTTTTCGCGGCCCACGACCTCGAAGCCGCCCACGCGTAAATAGGCGCGAAAAACCCACGACATAAACGCAAAAACAAAGGTGTGACGCGGCACGATTTCGGTTTTCTGAGACGGTTTCGCGGAAGATTTTTCGGTTAAGTTTTCGGCGGACGTTTGCATCGGCCCCTATTTTTTACCAATTTGCGCCGCGATTTCATGTTTTGGTAGTGGCTCCCATGTCGAGGTAGCGGCACTGCCGTGCTCTTCCAATCTTTGTCCCGGAAGTGACGTGTGCGCTTTCACACCAAAGTGACGGGCCGAAGATTGGAAGAGCACGGCAGTGCCGCTACCTCGACATGGGAGCCAATACCAACGTTTTTACGTTCGCGCTTGCGTTTTCGAGCGGCGCGTTTTTCAGCGCTCGAAAAGCGGCCAGCGCGTTTCTTTGTCGAAAATCGCCTCGCTGAACTGCGCGCGCGTGGCGCCCAGCGCGCCGGTCAAATCGGCGCCGCACAGATTGGCGCCATCGAAATTGACGCGCGTGAGATTCGAGCGCCACAGCCACGCGCCGCGCAAATCGGCGTTGCAAAACAGCGCGCCTTCAAAATCGCATTCATACAAAAACGCGCCCGAAAGTTTGGCGAGCGGCAAATAGGCTTCGCGCAGCGAAATTCCGTGCAAATCGAGCGGCGTCGAGCCTTTGATTTGCGTGCGCGCCAAAACGGTGAGCGCCGCCTGAATTTCGCTCGAAACGCGTCCCGATTTAATGCTCGCGGGCCGCGCGTGACGCCGAATCAGCGCCGTTAAAACTTCGCCCAACAGTTCGGTGCCAAACGATTCGCAGCGCGCGCCCGAAAACGGCAACAGCGCGGCTTCGGCGCGCAGCAAATCGTTATCGCGCGCCAGCAGTTCGAGCGAATAAATCGCGGATAACCGCTCGATTTCGAGGCCCGATTCGAGCGATTCGAGCGCGAGTTGCAGACGATGCCCATTTTCTCGCGCCTCGGTTCGCTGCACGAGCGGCCCCATTTCGCGCGCCATGTCGCGGCGAAACGGGCGAGAAGGGAAAAATTCGGCGAATTTCACGGGTTTGGCAAATTTTCGGGGTTTCACGCGCGCATCGTGGGCAGTTTGAGGTTTTCGGCTTCGCCGTTCAAATCCACCGACGCGGGTTCGGCGATTTTTCGGGGCGAAATGCGCGCGCCGCCGCTTGTGGCATCGAAGAGTTCGCCGCGCAGATAATCGGGAAATTTGGTCGTCGCATCGTAGTGCGCGTTTTCCAGTTGTTCGGCCAAAAGTCCGGCCACGCCGGTGAGATCGGCGCCTTCGAGGTGTGCGCCATCGAGCGTGGCGCCGCGCAGATTAGCTTTCCAAAGCCACGCGCCGCGCAGATTGGCGTTTTGCAAAATCGCGCCTTCGAGGTTCGATTCATACAAAAACGCGCCCGCCAAATGCGCGTTGGGCAAATAGCCGCGCGCCAGCGAGCAGCCGTGCAAATCGATGTGGCCTTCGCTCGGATCGAAAGCGGCGTGGCGGCGGCCCAGCACGGTGAGAATCGCCTGCAAATCGGCGGTAAGGCGCGCCGGAACGGTTTCGCCTTCAATCCACGCAGATTGCGCGCGAAACGTGGCGGCCAAAACTTCCATAATCGGCCCGTGATCGGCGCGCGATTCGCGTGCGAGCCGCTCCAGCGCGTAAATTCCTCCGAGGCGCACCTCGATTTGCGGGCTTCCGAGAAGGCGCATCGCGCCCGCGTAACGTTCGGTTTCTCCGGCTTGCGCGGCGAAGAACGCGGTGCGCTCGGCCATCGCCAGCGTTTTGGCGCCGTTTTCGGCCACGAGCGAAATCGCCTGCAAATTGCGCCACAAAAGATAGGCGCCCCACAACGTCAGGGCTGACCACATCGCCTTGGCGAGCGTGTCGCGGATGGCGTTTTCCAGCGTGATTTTCGCGGCGGGCGCCACGTTTAAATTCGCGGTCAAAACCAAAGGAAACAGCCACCACGCCAAAAACGCGAGCGGAATGCCCATCAAAGCCAAAAGCTGCGCGGAAAATCGCGGCGGATGAGCGGGCAACGCAGCGACGGCGCTTTCACTCGATACGGAATCGGAAGCAGGAGATCGGGAAAATTCTGCGGCCATTGTTTAAGTTTGAGTTATAGGCGATTTTTGCCATATTTCTTCTGGAAATGGGAATAGAGAAATGAGAAGCGGGAAAGCCCTGTGCAATTTGTAGCGCCAAGGCTTGCCTTGGCGAAAAAAATCGTTACTTTGAATCAACGCCAAGGCAAGCCTTGGCGCTACAAATTGCACAGGAAAACTAAAAAACGAGCCGACTTTCGTCGGCTCGTTTTTTGGTTGTTCGGCGCGAAAATTTACTTCGCGGCGCGCGCCATGCGCACGAAATCGCGCACTTTTTGCGAGTCTTTGCGACCTTTGGCGGCTTCGACGCCGGTCACGACATCGATTCCCCAGGGGCGCACGGCTTCGACGGCCTGTTTCACGTTTTCCGGCGTGAGTCCGCCCGCCAGAATCACGTTGTAGCCTTCGTCCACGAGTTTGCGCGCGGCGTTCCAGTCGGCGACTTTTCCGGTTCCGCCGAACACGATGCGGCCCCCGATTTTTTCGCGCGCGTCCACCAAAACGGCTTCGGCTCCGGCGTCCTGATACTTTTTGGCGGCTTCAAAAAGCTGTTTTTCGTCGCCGTGAATCGCTTTCCAGACGCGGTGCCCGTCTTTGACCAAGTCGCGCACGAGATCGGGGCTTTCCTCGCCGTGCAGTTGCATGGCGTAGGGCTGATGCTTGTTGGCGAGGCGGCGCAGCGTCGCGGGCGTTTGGCTGACGGTGAGCAAAACCAGCGGGATTTGCACGGCGCGCACCATTTCCTTGATGAGCGCGGCCTCGGCGTTGCGCGGTGATGGCGGATGATTCAAAATCACGCCAAAAAAATCGGCGCCCGCATTGTATGCCGTGCGCGCGTCCTCAACTGTCGTCGTTCCACAAATTTTAATCTTAACCATCGCTTCTAACGAAATTTCTTTTTCGCGCTTTTTAGTTTAGGCTCCAACCACTGTTTCCAGTTGCCCGCCGCGATGCCGTCCATTCGTTCCAACTGTTTGCCGCTCGAATTGGTGAAAACCAGCGTCGGAAATCCATCCACGCGATATTTCTGCGCCGCCTGCGCGCTCGACTTCGATTTTTCGGGATCGAGCTTCACCATAATCCAATTGCGGCTTTCTTTGATGAAGCTGGGATCTTTGGCCGTTGTGTTCAAAAAATACTGGCACGCGCCGCACCAAGTGGTGCCGAAATTCAGGAACACCGGTTTTTTGGCTTTTTTCGATTCGGCGAGCGCTTTCGCGTAGTCGGTGCGCCAGTTGATTTTTTCGGCGGCGCTCGCGTTTTGCGCGAAGCCCACCAAAATCGTGGCCGCAAACGCGGCGAGCGTGAGTTTTTTCATGATTTGAGTGTTCAACGTGTGAGTTTTCAATTGAACTGCGCCATTGTTTTTTCGAGGCCGTTTTGAATCCAGAATTCAACGGCATCGGCGGCGCGCAGCGTGGCGCTTTCGACATCGGGCCATTCGTTTTGTTCAAAAGGCCGAAGCACAAAACCGGCGGTTCCCGACTGCGCGCGCTCAATTTCGGGCGGTTGCCCCACGCCAAAACGAAGTCGTGGAAATTGGTTGGTGCCCAAACTTTGCGTCACCGATTTGAGGCCGTTGTGCCCGCCATCGGAGCCGCCCGCGCGCAGCCTTAGTTTGCCAAGCGGCAAATTGAGATCGTCGGTGAGAATCAAGATTTGCGAATTTTCGAGGCGATACCAATTTTTAAGCGCCGCCACCGGACGCCCCGAAAGATTCATAAAAGTTTGCGGCTTCACGAGCGCGATTTTGGTGTTCAAAACGAAACCATCGCCGATTTTGGTGTCGGCGTTGCGTTTGGAAAGCTCAATCGAATGGCGCCGAGCCAGTTCGTCAAGGACAAACCAGCCGACGTTGTGCCGAGTTTTGGCGTATTGAAGGCCGGGATTTCCAAGCCCGACGATGAGAAACATGGCGAGAAGTTAAGCAATTCGGCGCGCGCGGCTCGTTGTAAAAACTTTTTTCAAGCGGCCAAAGGCACTTTGCGAGGCCGTCCGCCTTTGGCGCCATTCGCGCGTGAGGCCGCCGCTTTCGCGGCAGTTTTGGCCGAACCGCCTTTTTGTCCAAGCTGCGCCGCCGGATTTGAGGCGGTGCTTTGCAAAAACTGCAAAACCTCGCGCCGCTCACGAGATGCAGCGTCCAAAAGTCCCGCGTTTTCCAGCGATTGCATCCAACTCGGCGAGCCGAAACTTCCCGCCACGAGGCCTTGAACGCGAAAATCAGCGTCCAATTCTTCCCAGTGCAAGCCCGCGCCGCGCTCGCAGAGTTCCACTTTTTCGATGAGCGCCGCCTCCTTTCCGGCGACGCCTTGCAGCAAAATCACTGGCACAAAAAGCCGCGCTCCGCCGCGTAAACCGATTTCCATTTCGCCGGTTTCGCGGTGAAAAACGGCGCTCACGGCGCGCGCCTCACTCACAAAAGATTCGGCGCCGCGCTGCGTTGCGTCCGCAAATTGCTTTTCAAATTCTTTTTCCGTCATTTCCCCGCTCCTTTTCAGCCCAAATGCGCTTTCCATACGGCAATCATCTTTTCTTGATTGGCCACCACAATTTCCAGTGCCCGCCGCACATCGGCCCGCGACATTCCCCAATTTTCTCGAATGCTGGGCGCCTCAACGCCGGTTTCGCCCAACAAAAAAACGCACACCGCGCCCGCTTTTCGCGCGTGAATGTGCATCGGCAAATGGTCGTTGGAATAGAAAGCGAAAACAAATCCCGCTTCGCGGTGCGCTGTGGGCATAATTCTCAGCAGTAATTTTAACCCAAGTGCTTGGGTTTTTACGAAATCTTGAGAAAAAAAGGCGGCGCCGCTATCCTTTGGGGCGAAATTCGCAAGGAAAACGACCCGAAAATGCACAAGAAAACAGTTCGAGACCTTGATCTCGCCGGAAAAAAAGTTTTGATGCGCGTGGATTACAACGTGCCGATGGATGAGCTGGGCGGTATCACCGACGATGCGCGCATTCGTGAAACGCTGCCCACGCTCCAATACCTTTTCGACGCCGGAGCCGCCGTGATTTTGATGGCGCACTTTGGCCGCCCGAAAGGAAAAGTGGTGGATTCGCTGCGCCTTTCGCCCGTCGCGCGGCACTTGCAGGATTTGCTCGCGCGCGACGTGCAAATTTCGACCGATTGCGTGGGCCTCGAAGCGCAGGCGTTGGCCAAAAATCTCGCGCCCGGCCAGGTTTTGCTGCTCGAAAACGTGCGTTTTTACGCCCAGGAAGAAGCCAACGACCCGGAATTTGCCGCGCAGTTGGCGGGCCTTGGCGATATTTATGTGAATGACGCGTTTGGCGCCGCGCACCGCGCGCACGCTTCGACTGAAGGCGTGGCGCGTGCCATGAAATCGGCGGGCAAACCGTGCGTCGCGGGTTTGCTCATGGCGCGCGAACTCGAATTTTTGGGCCAACTTCTGCAAAATCCGGCGCGGCCTTTCGTGGCGATTTTGGGCGGCGTGAAAGTGAGCGACAAAATCGGCGTGATTCGCAACTTGCTGCCGAAAGTGGATACGCTCATCGTCGGTGGCGCGATGGGCTACGCGTTTGAAAAAGCCAAAGGCCACGAAGTCGGCACCTCGTTTTTCAAGGCCGAAGACGCGCCGATTGCCGGCGAATTGATGCAGCTCGCCCAAGACAACGGCTACGATTTCCGTTTGCCGCAAGATTTTCTCGTCGCCGACCGCGACGCCGAAGACGCGAGCGTGGAATTTGTGCCATCGGGCGGCATTCCCGCCGACAAAATGGGCATGGACATCGGCCCGAAAACCATCGCCGATTACACGAGCGTCATCGAAAACGCCAAAACCGTTCTGTGGAACGGGCCGATGGGCCGCTTTGAAGTGAAACCGTTTGAAAACGGCACCTTTGAAGTCGCCAAAGCGGTGGGCCGCGCGACGGAAAAAGGCGCGCTGACGGTGATTGGTGGCGGCGATTCGGCGGCGGCAGTGAAGAAAATGGGACTTTCCGACAAAATGTCGCACGTTTCGACGGGCGGCGGCGCGAGTTTGGAGTTTCTCGAAGGCGCCGAACTGCCCGGCGTGGCGGTGTTGGATAATCGGGTTTCGTGAGTTTTTAGTTTTGGGTTGGCCCTTGCTTTGAGTGAGTGCCCCCACCCTAACCCT
>ERZ1066118.1503-NODE-1503-length-14377-cov-19.761975_pt1 | contig 14377 bp, 13 predicted proteins | sample MGYA00382765_ERZ1066118 | MGnify/ENA primary metagenome ERZ1066118 (study PRJEB33369, sample SAMEA5778348) | biofilm metagenome | biome: Industrial cooling water; feature: Water cooling tower basin; material: Biofilm | place: United Arab Emirates | collected...
AGCACGTCGAGGAACAGCATTTCCGCATAGGCGGCCTGCCACAAGAGGAAATTGCTCAAGCGCACCTCGCCGCTTGTCCTGATGAGCAGGTCGAGCGGGGGAAGATCGGCGGTAAAGAGGTGGCGCTCCAGCGCCTCGGGCGTGATGTCCCCCTCCGCCGCGGCGAGCCGGGCGGCGCGGGCAATCTCTTGCTGTGAGCCGTAATTGAGCGCCACCGCGACCGTCCGCGCGCCCTGCGCCGTGCGCGCTAAAGCATCCTCGAGAAGTTCGACGATATCGGGAGCAAGGGCATGATAATCACCGATAATCGCCAGCTTCACGCCATTGGCGATGAATTCTTCGAGGTCCGACCGGATGAACTTGCGCATCATGTCCATGAGGTCGGAAACCTCATCTTCCGGGCGCTTCCAGTTCTCGCTCGAAAAGGCGTAGAGCGTCAGGCACTCGAGGTCGCCGTCCTTGAGCGAGCGCACCAGCCGGCGCACCGCTTCCACCCCGCGCTGGTGGCCGACCACGCGCGGAAGGTGGCGCTTCTTCGCCCAACGCCCATTGCCGTCCATGATGATGGCGACGTGGCGGGCGCGACTGAGGGTCTGAGTCACCAAAAATGTCCGTTCGTGCTCAACCTGTCGAAGTATGCTCGCGCGGCGGTTGTGCCTTGTCGCCCTTCGACAGGCTCAGGGCGAACGGGTAGCTGTGAAAGGAACCCAGTTATCACTGGGTGAGGATTTCCTGCACCTTCTTCGCGACGGCTTCGTCGGTTTCGCCGACATATTTGTCGGTGAGCTTCTGCACCGCATCCTCGGACCGCTTGCGCTCGTCCTCCGAAATGTCCTTCTTCTTCTCGTCTTCCTTGAGCATTTCCATCCCGTCGCGACGGACGTTGCGGATGGCGATCTTGGCCTTCTCGCCATATTCGCCAGCCAGCTTGGCAAGCTGGGTACGGCGCTCGGCGGTAAGGTCGGGCAGCGGCAGGCGTAGGGTCTGACCGTCGATCATCGGATTGAGGCCAAGGTTGGCCTTGGCAATGCCCTTCTCCACCGCGATGAGATTTGCCTTGTCCCAGACCTGCACGCTCAGCATGCGCGGCTCGGGCGCGGAGACGGTGGCAACCTGGTTCAAGGGCATCATCGCCCCATAAACTTCCACCACAACGGGATCGAGCAGGCTGGTGTTGGCGCGGCCGGTGCGCAAACCCGCCAGGTCGCTTTTCAAGCTCTCGATCGCGCCCGCCATGCGGCGCTCGATATCGCTCTTGTCGTATTTGGCCATGATCAGCTCCCCTGCACTATGGTCTGGACGCCGGCGCCGCTCAGCACCTTGGCGAGATTGCCCTTCTCGCGGATCGAGAACACCACGATCGGAATGCCGTTGTCGCGGCACAGCGCGACCGCGCTCGCGTCCATGACCTTGAGATTGTCTGCGAGCACCTTGTCGTAAGTCACGGCTTCGAAACGCTTGGCGCTGCCGTTCTTCTTGGGATCGCTGTCATAGACCCCATCAACGCTGGTGCCCTTGAGCAGCGCGTCGCATTTCATTTCCGCAGCGCGCAGAGCCGCGCCGCTGTCGGTGGTGAAATAGGGTGCGCCCACGCCGGCGGCGAAGATCACCACGCGGCCCTTCTCCAAATGGCGCTCGGCGCGGCGGCGAATGACTGGCTCGCACACGGTGTCCATCTGGATCGCGGATTGCACGCGGGTCTGGACGCCCAATTGCTCGAGCGCGTTCTGCATGGCGAGCGCGTTCATCACCGTCGCCAGCATGCCCATGTAATCGGCCTGTGCGCGGTCCATACCTTGCGCGGCGCCGGAGATGCCGCGGAAGATATTGCCCCCGCCGATCACCAGGCAAATCTCAAGCCCGGTTTCCTTGGCTGCCTTCACCTCGCCCGCCAGCTCCATCACGAAAGCGGGATCGATGCCGGCATCCTGCGAGCCCATCAGCACCTCGCCCGAGAGCTTGAGCAATACGCGCTTCATCGGTGGCAGAGGCATGGGGTCTCGCTAAGCTAAGGTCGGCGCGGCCCTATCGCCTGCGCATGCATGTGCCAAGGGCGGCAGATGCGAAAAGCCCCGCACCGGCGGACCGGCGCGAGGCTTGATGCGTTCGGCCGAGATCAGGCCGTCGGCTGGGGCACGCCCGAGACCGCGGCCACTTCGGCCGCGAAGTCGGTGACTTCCTTCTCGATGCCTTCGCCGAGCTGGAAGCGGACGTAGTCCTTGAGCACGATGCTCGTGCCCGCGTCCTTGCCTGCCTTGGCGACGACGTCGGCGATGGGGGTCTTGTTGTCCATTACGAAGAGCTGGCTGAGAAGCGCGTTCTCCTTGGCGAACTTGGCCACCGCGCCATCGACCATCTTGGCCTGGACCTCGGCGGGCTTGCCGCTTTCGGCCGCCTTCTCGCGCGCGATGCCACGTTCGCGTTCGAGCATGTCGGCGTCCAAGCTGTCCGCGTTGAGCGCCAGCGGGAAGGCAGCAGCGATGTGCATGGCGATCTGCTTGCCCAGAGCTTCGAGCGTGGCGGCATCAGCTTCGCTCTCGAGCGCGACCAGCACGCCGATCTTGCCCAGGTTCGCCGCGGCAGCGTTGTGCATATAGGGCACGACCACGCCGTTCGAGACCTCGACCGCCTTCAGGCGGCGGATCTGCTGGTTCTCGCCGATGGTGGCGATCATGTCGGTAAGCTTGTCGGCAACCGTTCCGCCATCGGGATAGGCAGCGGCCTTGAGCGCCTCCACGTCGGCAGCATTCGAAGACAAGGCGGTCTCAGTGACCTTGCGCACGAAATCCTGGAACCCGTCGTTCTTGGCGACGAAGTCCGTTTCGGAGTTCACTTCGACGGCAACGCCCTTGGTGCCGGTGACGGCGAGGCCGACGAGGCCCTCGGCCGCGGTGCGGCTCGATTTCTTCTGCGCGGTGGCAAGGCCCTTGGCACGCAGCGCGTCGACCGCTGCCTCAAGATCGCCATTGGTTTCGGTGAGCGCCTTCTTGGCATCCATCATGCCCGCGCCGGTGCGCTCGCGAAGCGCCTTGATGTCGGCGGTGGTGAAATTCGCCATGGGAAATCCTTCGTAGTTCTATGGGTAAGCGGCGCCGGGCCGCGATTGGGCTGCCCGGCGCGTATGTCGGTCGCATGTCAGGCGCGTGACGCGCCCAGGCGCGCGTCAGGCAGCGGCTTCAGCCGTATCTTCGACCGGGGGCTGCTCCATCGCGCCGACATCGCGGCCCGAATCCTGCACGCCGGCACCGCGGCCCGAACGGGCGGCTTCGGCAACGGCGTCGCAGTAGAGCTTCACGGCGCGCGCGGCGTCGTCATTGCCCGGGATCGGGAAGGCGATGCCGCTGGGATCGACGTTGGTGTCGAGCACCGCGACAACCGGGATGCCGAGCACGCCGGCTTCCTTGATGGCGAGGTCTTCCTTGTTGGCGTCGATCACGAACATCACGTCCGGAATGCCGCCCATATCGCGGATGCCGCCCAGGCTCATTTCGAGCTTGTCGCGCTCGCGCGTGAGCTGGAGCACTTCCTTCTTGGTCAGGCCCGAGGTGTCGCCCGACAGCTGCTCCTCCAGGCTCTTGAGGCGCTTGATGGAGCCCGAAATGGTCTTCCAGTTGGTGAGCATGCCGCCCAACCAGCGGTGATTGACGAAGTGCTGGCCCGAAGCGCGGGCGGCCTGTGCGATCGGTTCCTGCGCCTGACGCTTGGTGCCGACGAACAGCACCTTGCCGCCGGCACGGGCGGTGTCCTGGATGAAGTCGAGCGCGCGCGCGAACAGCGGCACGGTCTGCGAAAGGTCGATGATGTGGATGCCGTTGCGCGCCCCAAAGATGTAGGGCTTCATCCGCGGGTTCCAACGGTGGGTCTGGTGGCCGAAGTGGGCACCGGCCTCGATCAATTGGTGCATGGTGACGGTGGGAGCCGCCATAGTGGTATTCCTTTCCGGTTTGACCTCTGGAAGGCTGGAACCCGTGCGAACCGAACGAAGATGGCCCGCCTGGGCACCGGTTTATGAGTGCCTGCCATGTGGATTTGTTCGTGCCGAGCTATGCCCTCGGGGGCGAATCTGGCGGCGAACAGCGGGCGCTTAGCGGCTGCGGCCAGGAAAATCCAGCCTCAACTCGTCGTACCCCTGGTTCGCTTCAACGCGATTTACACTTGACCGGCCGGAACAGATAAGGAACATTAGCTGCATCGCCGGAACTGATTCGGTACTCGGCATTTATCATCGGAATGGCAGTGTTCCCGTTATGGACCCGGCCCAGCGGAAAGTTCCTTCTATGGCCTTGGTAACGCTTACTGTGATGATCGCCCTGGCTGCAGCGACCGTGTTAGTGCTGGCCGACAGCATGCTTCGCCTGTCTTCAGCAGTCGTCGGCCTGAAAGCACGGCATGCTTTGCCCGCGAAGGCTGCCTCGGTGCGAGCGCGGCAGACCGGGCGATTGACGACCCGGGTTAGCTATGCGCGGCAGGGTTTGCCCGCGTCGCAGCGCGCTGCCGCTTGACCTTGGCGTAGCGCAGCCAGCCAAGCGGCAAGGTCGCCAAATAGCCGGCTGAAATTGCAATCAAGGTCCACCACGGCTCCAGCAGCAGAGCGGCAAAGAGCAGGGCGGCAATCAAGATCACCCACAACCGGATCGTGCGCCGGGGCCGTAACGAGGCCCAGCTCATCGTTGCCAGATTCGATATCATGAGCAGCGCGATGAGCGCGACCCAGGGACCAACGAGAAGCGGCTCGCGGAAAATGGCCTGCCCGGTTGTCTGCCACAAGTAAAACGGCAGGAAAGCCAGCCCCGCGCCAACCGGCGCAGGAATCCCGGTGAGAAATCCCGCTGACTTGTGTGGCTGCACATCCAGGTCAATGCGGGCGTTGAAGCGGGCGAGCCGCAGCGCGCAGGCCACCGCCAGGGCTAGGGCCGCAAACCAGCCAAGCCGCAGGTCATTCAACGTCCACAGATAGATGATCAGCGCAGGCGCAGTGCCGAAAGACAGCGAGTCGGCCAGGCTGTCGAGTTCTGCACCGAAGCGCGACTGTGCATTGAGCAGCCGAGCAACGCGCCCATCGATCCCATCAAGCATGCCGGCAAAGATGATCGCCGCGACGGCCAGACTCCAATTCTCGCTCATCGCGAAGCGGATGCCCGTCAGCCCTGAGCACATGGCTGCCGCTGTAATCGCATTGGGCAGCAACGCGCGCAAAGCCAGTCCGCGCCCGGGTGCCCCAGGAGGCAAATCAGGCGGCGTGTCGTCCTCAGCCGCCTTCGGCCCCAACCTAGCGTGCTCTTCGACGGGCGGCGTCATGCCCGGCAGCTCACTGGGCGACGCCCTCGATCAGCCGCTGCTCGCCCGTCTCAGCCAAAACGGTTTCGCCTGCGATCACCGTCTGCCCGAGCAGCACCTTCGCATCGGTGCCCGCGGGCAAGTAAACGTCGACGCGGCTGCCGAAGCGGATCAGGCCGATGCGCTGCCCTGCCCCCACCGTGTCACCTGGTTTCACGAAGGGCACAATGCGCCGCGCGACCAGGCCCGCGATCTGGGTGAAGCCCACCTTTAAGCCATCGGGCCGCTCGATCAGGAAATGCTGACGTTCATTGTCCTCGCTGGCCTTATCAAGATCGGCGTTGAGGAATTTGCCCGGGATATAGACGACCCGGCGGATCACCCCGGCGATGGGCGCGCGATTGATGTGCACATCAAAGACGCTCATGAAGATCGAGACTCGCGTTACCGGCCCCGCAGGCAGACCTTCCATTCCGGTGCCATCGTCGATCCGCAGTTCGGCTGGGGCCTCGCATTGCGTGATCAACGACACCATGCCGTCAGCGGGAGCCAGGATCGCGCGTTCCATCTGCGGCACCACGCGTTCGGGATCGCGGAAAAAAGCGAACACGCCAGCGGAAAGCATCAACAGCGGCCAGCCGATCAGTTCCCACCCGAAGCCGAGCAGTACAACAAGGGCAATGCCGACGGCGATTAGGCCGAACTTGCGTCCTTCGGGATGGATTGCCGGCCATTGCCAGGCCGCATCGCCGCGGCCGCGATTGTCGAGGAGGTCACCTGCCATGGGGTGGCGTGTAGGGCGCACGGGCAACGGGGGCAAGCCGGGCGAGCCGAACTCCCGCATTGTCAGCCATTTGATCGTACTAAGCCCGTCGGTTGAAAGCGGGCGCGGCAAGCGGGCGGGTGGGCTTACGCTTGGAGGGTGAGATAAGCGAGTAGCGGCAGAACCACCACTATCGCTGCCACCACCATGCCCTTCGCGATCCGAGCATTGCGTAGCTTCTTTCGCGCCTCTTCGCGGCGTCGAGCTTCTTTGGACAGGGTCACGTCGGACGTCCTTGCAAAAACGCGTCCATGACCCCTGACGGTCGTGCGAATGTGGTGGACAGGGCTGGATTCGAACCAGCGTACGCTTGCGCGGGCAGATTTACAGTCTGCTGCCTTTAACCACTCGGCCACCTGTCCACGGGCTTGCCTACGGCGCGGGATAGCCGCCCCGGATAGGGGGGGCTTCCACCGAGAGAGCGGCCCTTTGGCGAAGCCCCGCTTGCCTGTCAATGGTGGTGCTGGCAGGGGCCGCCCATGACAAAGGGTGACAGAAAACGCGCCCTGCGCGGGCGCGCGGGACGGATGCAAGGCGGGCGCGGAAGCGGCCGGGCGAGCAGCGGACAGGTGAGGTTATGGGGGCGGCATGCCGTAGAAGCTGCTCTCAAGAATCCGGCGCGGCAACACCGCAAGTTGTGGGCCACGCGCGAGGGCGTTGCCTCGCTCGATGGCGACCTACCCCCGGACTTTCCGCTTGAATATGCCGACAATCCCGATCTCGACCGCTTGGTCGCGCGTGACGCGCCCCATCAAGGTCTGGTGCTTGAATGCGCGGCACTCGAAGAGATGCATTTGGACGAGGTGCTGCACGGCGAGCCGATGCGCCCGATCGTCGTGCTCGACCAGGTCACAGACCCACACAATTTGGGCGCCGTAATGCGCTCCGCCGCGGCCTTCGGCGCTGCGGCCCTGGTGACGCAAGACCGCCACGCCCCGCCCGAGGGCGGCGTTGTGGCCAAGGCTGCGAGCGGCGCTCTGGAAGTGCTACCCTGGGTCCGGGTAGTAAACCTCGCGCGTGCGTTGGAAGAAATTGCAGAAGCGGGCTACTGGCGGATCGGGCTAGCCGGGGAGGCCGAGACGACGCTCGGCCAGGCTTTGCCTGCGGGGCCGATCGCGCTCGTGCTGGGCGCAGAAGGCCCTGGCATGCGCCACAATATCGCCGGCCATTGCGATGCGCTCGCCCGCCTGCCGATCAGCGACGCTGTGGAGAGCCTCAACGTCTCCAACGCAGCCGCGGTGGCGCTCTATGCGGTCGCGAGCCGCCCGCAGGCCTGACAGGGAAACGCCGCCCTGCCGGTCATCGGCAGCGCGGCGTGAGGATTGAATGGCTCCGGTGCCGGAGCCGCTCGTTCAGTTCACGGAATCCTTGAGTCCCTTCCCGGCCTTGAACTTGGGCTGGTTGGAAGCCTTGATCGACATCGGTTCGCCAGTCCGCGGGTTGCGGCCAGTCGAGGCCTTGCGCTTGGCAACAGAGAAGGTGCCGAAGCCGACCAGCCGCACCTCATCCCCCTTTTTCAAAGCGTTCGAGATCGATTCGAATACGCTTTCAACTGCGCTTGAGGCTTGGGTTTTGGAAAGCCCGCTCGCATCGGCGACCGCGCCGATCAGGTCATTCTTGTTCATCGTGCTGGAATCCCCCAATGAAATATCTTCCTCGCGGCGCTTGAGACTCACCGCGCATGAAGCGGCGAGATTGACCGGCTTTTCATCGCTCTGTCAAAGCGAAACGGGCTTAGCCGGCTGATTCCGGCGCGCAAAAAGCAGCATTTGTCCCGCTCGCGGACAACTCGCACCCAAGCGATCGCAGGTGGGGGTCAATGCGCTGTCGGGGAGCCGGCCGTACCCGGTAGTGGCCCAGGTGCCGGCTGGCTCGACAGATCGTCGGCCTCGGTCCATTCGATAGGCTCAAGCGGGCCCGCTAAAGCCCGCTCCAACACCTCATCGACATGGCGCACGGGTACAATTTCCAAGCCTTCGCGAATGTTTGCTGGAATTTCCGCCAAGTCTTTCACGTTCTCTTCGGGTATGAGCACTGTCGTGATGCCGCCCCGCAGCGCCGCCAGCAGCTTCTCCTTCAAGCCACCGATCGCCAGTACTCGGCCACGCAGTGTCACTTCGCCAGTCATTGCGACATCCGGCCGGACAGGGACGCCGGTAAACGTGGAGACGATCGAGGTGACCATGCCGATTCCGGCGCTCGGCCCATCCTTCGGAACCGCGCCTTCGGGAAGGTGGATGTGGATGTTGCGGCGCTGGATCAGGCTCGGCTTGATGCCATAGGCCGGCGCGCGCGCCTTGACGAAGCTGAAGGCGGCGGCGACGCTTTCGGTCATGACTTCGCCGAGCTTGCCGGTGGTCTTTATCTCACCCTTACCCGGCGTGGTGACGCTTTCGATCGTCAGCAGCTCACCGCCAACCTCGGTCCAGGCGAGACCGGTCACGGCGCCGACCTGCGCCTCGTCCTCTCCCATGCCGTGCTTGAACTTGCGCACGCCGGCGAAATCGGCGAGGTTTTCGGGCGTGATCGTGATCGCGCTGTCCTTGCCCTCGAGGATGCGGCGCAGGCTCTTACGCGCCAGCCGTGCGATCTCGCGCTCGAGCGTGCGGACGCCTGCCTCGCGGGTATAGTAGCGAATAAGGTCGCGCAGCGCCGGCTCAGCGAGTTCAAACTCGCCCTCTGCCAGCCCGTGCGCATCGGTCTGCTTGGCAATCAGGTGACGCTGAGCAATCTCGACCTTCTCGTCCTCGGTATAGCCCTCGAGCCGGATGATCTCCATGCGGTCAAGCAGCGGCTGCGGCAGGTTGAGACTGTTCGCAGTGCACACGAACATCACGTCCGAAAGGTCGATGTCGACCTCCAGGTAGTGATCCTGAAACCTGGCGTTTTGTTCGGGGTCGAGCACCTCGAGCAGCGCGGAAGCGGGATCGCCGCGGAAGTCCTGGCCGAGCTTATCGATCTCATCCAGCAGGAACAGCGGGTTGGCTTTGCCGGCCTTACGCAGATTGGTCACGATCTTGCCGGGTAGCGAGCCGATATAAGTCCGCCGGTGCCCTCGGATTTCGGCCTCGTCGCGCACACCGCCGAGCGATTGGCGAACGAATTCGCGGCCCGTCGCTTTAGCGATCGACTTGCCAAGGCTCGTCTTGCCCACGCCTGGAGGGCCCACAAGGCAAAGGATCGGGCCTTTCAGCTTATTGGTCCGCGCCTGAACCGCAAGATATTCGACAATCCGGTCCTTGACCTTTTCCAGCGCGTAATGGTCGGCGTCGAGCACTTCCTGTGCGTGGGCGATGTCTTTGCTGAGCTTGCTTTTCTTGCCCCAGGGCAGGCCGAGCAATACATCGAGGTAGTTGCGAATGACGGTCGCCTCCGCGCTCATGGGCTGCATGCCCTTCAGCTTCTTGAGTTCGCCTTCAGCTTTGGTGCGTGCTTCCTTGCTCAGCTTGGTCTTGGCGATCGTCTGGGCGAGCTCGGCGATCTCATTGGTATCGTCTTCGCCTCCGCCCAGCTCGTTCTGAATCGCCTTGAGCTGCTCGTTCAAATAATATTCGCGCTGGTTCTTCTCCATCTGCCGTTTCACGCGGCCGCGGATCTTGCGCTCGACCTGCAGGACCGAGAGCTCGCCTTCCATGAAGGCCATGACCATTTCGAGCCGCTTGAAAGGATCGGGCTCGGTCAACAAGGCTTGCTTGTCTGCCACCTTGACCGCGATGCCGGCTGCAATGGTGTCGGCCAGCTCGGACGCGTCATCGATTTCGCGGAGTTGCTGCGCGCCTTCCTCATCGAGATTTTTCTTGAGCTTGGCGTATTCCCCATATTGCTCAACGACCTGGCGCATCATGGCCGTGACCTCGGTCCCCGATGCGGTGCGAGCTGCAACGGGGCTGACATTGGCTGCGACGTAATCACCCGCCTCGACGAGCTCTTCGAGCTTCACCCGCGCCGAACCTTCCACCATGACGCGCACGGTACCATCGGGCAGCTTGAGCATCTGCAGCACCTGGGCGACCACGCCGAGGTCGTAGAGATCCTCGCGCTCCGGGTCGTCACAGGCGGGGTCGAGCTGCGCGAACAGCGCGATCTCCTTGCCGCCCTCCATCGCCGCTTCGAGCGCCGCGACCGATTTGGTTCGTCCGACGAAAAGCGGAACCACCATGCCGGGGAACACCACGATGTCGCGCAACGGCAGGAGGGGGTAAGTCGAATTCATCGGTCTTTCCATCTTTCAATAGGCAACCGCGCGGAACCGAGCGGCGCTTGCCCACGATATGGGAAGCCACTGCACAGGCTGCAACGCGCAGCGCTACGGGAGCTGTGGACGACCGGACCAGCGCTTGCCCGCTCGCCGCTTCCCTAGAGTTCGATTGATATCGTCACCTTATCGGCTGTGGTGCCGGCCAGCGCCGCGATCTGCGCCTTGCTGGCAGCTACCAGTTCGGCAAGCCGGGCCGTGCGCACGTCACCTCCGCCCTCGCCGCTCGACACGGCTGGCATGCTTGCAACCGGAAACTCGCTGGACGTCCCGCCGACGCCGATCTGAAGCTCTGAAACAGTGACGCCCAACCCCTTTGCAAGCGTCTCAAGACTGCCCAGCCGTGGCACCGTGCGGCCGGTCTCCCAAGCCCAGATACTGGGCGTGCTGATTCCTGAGCGCTCGGCCAGTTCCGCGCGGGTGAGATCCTTGGCGATGCGCAGCTGCTTAAGCCGGGCCGCGAGCGTCCGGGCCGCAGTTCGCGGAGCAGGTGTATCCGCCTCGGGCTGCTCTGCATGGGCAGCCTCCCCCGTAGTCCGCACAGCGTCGATCGTGGCCTGGTTCAGATGGGCTTCAAGGCGACAGCCAGCGAGCTTATCGCCCTGCCAGATCACATGCGCTTCGACATCCCCTTCTTCGGGCAGATTGACCATAATCGTCTTGTCGAGGCTCCCCGCCTCCTCCGTCTCGAGCAAAAGCCCCCGAGCGGAAATGTCCCGCACGAGCACCGGTTGATCTTTGCCGTCCAAGCCACGCACCGTAGTTGCGAACAACAGATGACGCCGCTCTTCGCTGCGCCGTTCGCCCGCATCGGGCCAGTCATGCATATTCATAGCAGAGCCCCTTACCACCAAATTGGAGCTAATATAGATTGGATCAGCCGAAACCGGGGAGATTCAGCCCCGGCGGAAGGCCCAGCCCGCCCTGCAGCTTCTGCATCTCCTCCGCTGACTTCCGATCAGCCCGGTCGCGTGCGTCATTGAAGGCAGCAGCGACCAAATCCTCGACCATCTGCTTTTCTTCTGGTTTCATAAGGCTTTCGTCGATCGTTACCCCTAAGATGCGACCCCGAGCGGTTGCGCGCACCTTAACCAGGCCGCCGCCCGCACTTCCTTCGACCTCAACCGTGTCGAGCTTGGCTTGCGCTTCGCCCATCTGCTTCTGGATCGTCTCGGCTGCTTGTTGAGCCGCAGCCAGCATTTCTTCCATCGACTTCATGACTCTCGTCTCCATTGTCGGGCGCCGGGCGAGGCCGTGTCCGCGTTTTCGATCAATTCAGCCTCGGGAAAAGCGGCCAGCGTTGCCGCGACCAGAGGATGTGCGCGCGTCCGGTCCGCTTGGGCGGCGCGATCCGCTTCTTCGCGCTCGACGAGCGTCGGCTCCCCGCCGTCCGCCAGCTCTTCCAAAATCCACCGTTGCCCGGTGGTATCGCGCAGCGCCTCGCGCAGCACGGCACCCACGTCATCGCCAAAGCCTTGGGGCCGGCTGTATTTGAGCAACCCCTGCTGCACGCTCACCGGTCGCAGCTGCAATTTCATGATGCTCGCCGCCAGGGCGTGCCCGCGCCGCTCGACATCGCGCACGAGCACCGCAAAATCGAGCGGCTGCGGCTCGGAACTGTCCAACAGGGCGGTCGTCGCTGCGGGCGTCGGCGGGGGGGTGGCGGCCAGGGCCTCAAGTTTCTTTGCCAAAGCACCCGGGTCGGGCAATTGCGCCGCGTGAAGTGTGCGCAGCAAAGCCATGCGCGCGGCTACAAGAGCGTCGGGCGCCTGCCGCACCTCCTCATATCCCTTGAGCAGCAACTGCCACAGCCGGTGCAGTTCAGGGGGGGACAACCGCTGCGCCCACTCGAGCAGTTCGGCCCGCTCGTCCGCAGCGGGCGCATCGGCATCGCCGGCGACCTGAGCGACGGTTATTCGGTGAATGATATCGAGCAGTGCGCGCATCAGCGCCAGTGGCTCGATACCCAATGCATATTGCTCGTCGAGCAAGGCCATCAGCGCGGGCGCATCGCCATCCAGCAGCTGACCCAGCATGCGCCGCCGCGCGCCCTTGTCGGCGAGGCCCAGCATGGACCGCACCTGGGGAGCGGCGACCCGCGGCGACCCGCCCACGCCCCCGCCCTCAAGATCGGCGTGAGCTATCGCCTGGTCAAGGATCGACAGACCATCGCGCACCGACCCCTCTGCTGCCGCAGCCACCAGAGCCAGCGCTTCTGGCTCCGCCTCGATCCCCTCCAATTGGCAGATGTGCGCGAAATGCTCGGCGAGCATACCGGCCGGAATCCGCCGCAAATCGAAGCGCTGGGTGCGGCTCAGCACCGTGATCGGCAGCTTGTCGACCTCGGTCGTCGCGAACAGGAACTTCACATGCGCGGGGGGCTCCTCCAGCGTCTTCAGAAGCGCGTTGAACGCGTTCTTGGACAGCATGTGAACTTCGTCGATGATGTAGATCTTGTAGCGGGCGCTGACCGCCGCGTAGCGCACCGCTTCGATGATCGCGCGCACATCATCCACGCCCGTGTGGCTGGCCGCGTCCATCTCGATCACGTCGATGTGCCGCCCTTCGGCGATCGCCACGCAAGGCTCGCACACCCCGCAGGGGTCGATCGTCGGGCCGCCCTGCCCATCGGGTCCAATGCAATTGAGCGCCTTGGCGATAAGCCGCGCGGTGCTGGTCTTGCCTACCCCCCGCACGCCGGTCATCAGAAACGCGTGCGCCAACCGTTCGCGCTGAATGGCATTGGCGAGCGTCCGCACCATTGCGTCCTGCCCGATCAACTCGGAGAAAGTGCGCGGACGGTATTTGCGTGCCAGGACGCGATAGGGCTGGCTCGGCTCGGCGGGCGCGGGAGAAGGAGCCGGGGCTGGCGAGCTCGCCGGCGGATCGCCAAACATCGAATTCTGCCCGGCTGCCTCAAGCTCAGCGACGTTAGGCGCGGCCTCTTCGGGCTCGGTGGCCCAGGGCAGGCCGTCAGAGTTATCGGGTGAATCGCCCATGCTGATCAGGTAGGGCGGTTAGCCCTCAATGTCATGCCGCGACCTGTGGGAAATGGAGGAGCCGGCCGACCCGCCGCAACCCGTTGTGGCTGCTTCCTTCCGGACCTGACCAGGTTGGCGGACGCAAGCGTCCGACCGACTCCCGAGGCGCATATGGCCGCCGGGATAAGAGAAATCAACCTAGCGAAAATTGTCGGCGTAAGCCTGGAGCTTCAGCGACCGCGGCGGTGTCAGGTAAACGCGCGCCGCAATGCCGTATTTGGCGGCGTAGTCCTTGGCGGCTTGCTTATCAGGGAAGGTCAGCTTCACCTGGGATTGCGTATCGCCGCTGCCCGCCCAACCCATCAGGGGATCGGCGCGGCGCGCCTCCGACTGCTCGAATTCGAGAATCCATTCATCGGTGAGCGCTTTGCCGGACTGCATGGCGTTCTTGGTTCGCTGATAGATTCGTGCGGTCATGGAACGCCAATAGGTCAGCCGCCGCTTTTGGAAAAGGCGTTCTTAGTCTTGAGGCTCGGCGCCTCGGCCCAGGGCTCTTCCGGCCAGCGATGTTTGGGATATCGGCCCTTCATTTCCTTCCTAACCTCGGCCCAGCTTCCGCGCCAGAAGCCCGGAAGATCGCGCGTTGCCTGGATCGGGCGTCCGGCGGGACTGGTAAGCCTCAGAAGTAGCGGGGTGTTGCCAAGCAGAGGATGGTGATCGAGCCCGAAGAGAGCCTGAGCGCGCACTTCTACGGATGGGCCGTCGTCGTCGGCATACTCGATCAGGTGAGTCGTTCCGGCCGGAGAGACAAATTCGCGTGGCGCGAGCCGATCGAGGCGCTGGCGCTCATCCCAGTCCAACAGGCCGAGCAGACTGTCGGTCAGCTTGCTGCGGGGCACGTCGAGATTGCGTCGACCGTTAAGAAGCGGCGCCAGCCAATCCGCTGCATTTTCACGCAAGGCCGGTAGGGATAGGCTCGCGAGACGGGCGAAGCGGGCACGCGCGAGGAAATCACGAGGGAGCATCTCCTCCAGACGGTCC
>ERZ1066118.1504-NODE-1504-length-14361-cov-18.602614_pt1 | contig 14361 bp, 10 predicted proteins | sample MGYA00382765_ERZ1066118 | MGnify/ENA primary metagenome ERZ1066118 (study PRJEB33369, sample SAMEA5778348) | biofilm metagenome | biome: Industrial cooling water; feature: Water cooling tower basin; material: Biofilm | place: United Arab Emirates | collected...
GCCCCCGGCCGCGCCTCGCCGCCCGGGGGCGGGGGCGGGGGCGGGGGCGGGGCGGCGGCCGCGGCGGGCGGCGGCGGGGGCGGATCGGTCTGGGCGAGGGCGGGGCCGGCCAGGGCCGCGACGAGGGCGGCAAGGGGCAGGGCAGTGCGTGGCATGGGTTCACCGTGTTCGCGAAGGGGGGACCGGGCCAACGGCCGGCCGCGCCCGTTTGTTCCCCGGGTCCCCGGGTTCGGATTCCGACCACGGCGTTTCGCAAATCGCCCTTCCGCCGCCGGCGGGCGGCGCTAGGCTGCGTTCGATCCGGGGGAGGGACCGATGCCGCTGACCATGAACCGCGAGGTCTTCATCACCTGCGCCGTCACCGGATCGGGGGGCACGCAGGACCGCAGCCCGCACGTTCCGCGCAGCCCGGCGCAGATCGCGGAAAGCGCGATCGACGCGGCGAAGGCCGGGGCGGCGGTGGTCCACTGCCACGTCCGCGACCCGGATACGGGGAAGCCAAGCCGCGACCCGAAGCTCTACCGCGAGGTGACGGACCGGATCCGCGACAGCGCCACCGACGTGGTGCTGAACCTGACGGCGGGGATGGGGGGCGACCTCATCTTCGACGGGACCGAGGCGATGGATCGCCCGTCGCCGCGCAGCGACATGGCCGGCGCGGCCGAGCGCGTGGCGCATGTCGCGGAGTGCCGGCCCGAGATCTGCACGCTCGACTGCGGGACGATGAACTTCGCCGAGGCCGACTACGTGATGGTCAACACGCCGGGGATGCTGCGCGACATGGGCGCGCGGATGGCCGCGGCCGGCGCGCGGATCGAGATCGAGGCCTTCGACACGGGCCACCTGTGGTTCGCGAAGGAACTGGTGAAGGAGGGCGTGATCCCCGCGCCCGTGCTGGTGCAGCTCTGCATGGGCGTGCCCTGGGGGGCGCCGGACGACCTGAACACCTTCATGGCGATGGTGAACGCCGTTCCCGCCGACTGGCACTGGAGCGCCTTCGGCATCGGTCGCAATCAGATGCCGTATGTGGCAGCCTCGGTCCTGGCGGGCGGGAATGTCCGCGTGGGCCTGGAGGACAACCTGTGGCTGGAGAAGGGCGTGCTTGCCACCAACGCGCAACTGGTGGAACGGGCGGCGGGGATCATCGAGGGTCTTGGGGCGCGGGTGGTCGGCCCGGCCGAGGTGCGCGCGCGGCTGGCGCTGGACAAGCGGGCCCCGGCGTGAGGGGGGCCGCGCTTGCCGCGCTGCTGGCGCTCGCGGCCTGCGCGCCGCAGGTGCCCTCCTACCGGCAGATCGACGATCCGATCGTGGTCGACCCCTCGGTGCCGCCCGCCGCGCTGGCGGGCCTTTGGTACGAGGTCGCGCGGTTCCCGAACGCCCCGCAGGCCGGGTGCGGCCTGTCCACGGCCGAGTACACGCCGCGGGCGGACGGCACGCTCGCGGTGCGCAACACCTGCGGGCCGGTCGTGGCGGGCGGCCCGGTGCGGACCATCGCCGGCGTCGCGACGCCCGCCGGGCCGGGTGCCCTGCGCGTGGCGCTGGAGGGCGTGCCGGTGGCGGGGCGGCTTCTGATCCTGGGGCGATCGCCGGACGGGCGGACGGTGCTCCTGGGCACGCCCTTCCGCAACGGCGGATGGGTCCTGCACCGGGACGCCGATTTCAGCCGGGCGGAGTTCCTCGCGGCGCAGGCGGTCTTCGGGCGCAGCGGCTACGACGAGGCCGCGCTTCAGCGGCGCGACTGGAGGTAGGATGGCGCGGACGGTGGGGATCATCGGGGCGGGCGTGATCGGCGGCGGCTGGGCCGCGCGCTTCCTCCTGAACGGCTGGGACGTCTCGGTCTTCGACCCCGACCCCGAGGCGCCGCGCAAGGTGGCCGAGGTTCTGGCCAACGCGCGCGCCTCGCTGCCCGCGCTCTACGACGCGCCCCTGCCGCCCGAGGGGCGGCTGACCTTCGCCGCGACGATGGGCGAGGCGGTCGAGGGGGCCGACTACGCGCAGGAGTCGGTCGCCGAGCGGATCGACCTGAAGCACCGGGTCTACGCGCAGGTGCAGCAGGCGAACCCCGGCGTCCTCGTGGGGTCGTCCACCAGCGGGTTCAAGGCGTCGGACCTGCAGAAGGGCGCCGCGGACCCCGCCCGGATCATCGTCGCGCATCCCTTCAACCCGGTCTACCTCCTGCCGCTCTCCGAGGTGTCGGGGTCGCCGGCCAACCCGCCGGACGTCGTGGAGCGCACCGTGCAGGTGATGCGCGACATCGGGATGTTCCCGCTGGTCGTGCGGCACGAGATCGACGCCTTCATCGGCAACCGCTTCCTCGAGGCGGTCTGGCGCGAGGCGCTCTGGATGCTGAAGGACGGCCTTGCCACCACCGCCGAGATCGACGAGGCGATCCGCATGGGCTTCGGCCTGCGCTGGGGGCAGATGGGCCTCTTCGAGACCTACCGGATCGCTGGGGGCGAGGCGGGGATGCGGCACTTCATGGCGCAGTTCGGCCCGACGCTGAAGTTCCCCTGGTCGAAGCTGACGGATGTCCCCGAATTCGACGAGGCGCTGGTCGATCTGGTGGCGGGCCAGTCCGACGCGCAGTCGGGGTCGCGCTCGATCCGCGAGCTGGAGCGGATCCGCGACGGCAACCTCGTGGGGTTCCTGCGGGCGCTGAAGGACCGCGACTGGGGCGCGGGGCAGGTGGTGCGCGCGCATGACGCCCGGCTTGCGGAGCGGTTGCGGGCCGAGGTGCCGGAGGGCGCGCCCCTCGCGCTGGCGCGGATGACGGTGCTGCCGGGCTGGATCGACTACAACGGCCACATGACCGAGAGCCGCTACCTGCAGGCGAGCTCGGAGACGGTCGACGCCTTCCTGCGCCTCATCGGATCGGACGCGGCCTACGTGGCGGGTGGCTTCAGCTACTACACCGCCGAGACGCACATCCGCCACCTCGGCGAGGCGAAGGCGGGGGATGCGCTGACGGGCACGGTTCAGGTGCTGGGCGCGGACCCGAAGCGCTGCCACGTCTTCGTGCGCCTTCTCAAGGGGGGCGAGGCCATCGCGACGGTGGAGCAGATGCTTCTGCACGTCGACATGAAGGCCGGGAAGACCTGCGCCGCGCCCCCCGCGATCCTCGACCGTCTGATGCCGATCGCCGCGGCGCATGCCGACCTGCCTCATCCCGAGGGCGCGGGGCGCGCCGTGGGTGTGCGGCCATGAACTTTGGGCTGACCGACGAGCAGGCGATGATCGTGGAGACCACGCGCGCCTTCGTGGAGGCGGAGATCTACCCGCACGAGGCCGCGATCGAGCGCACCGGCGTCCTCGACAGGGACGTGGTGCGCGAGATCCAGGGCAAGGCCATGGCGGCCGGCCTTTACGCCGCGAACATGCCCGAGGAGGTGGGGGGCGCGGGCCTCGACACGCTGTCCTGGCTGCTCTACGAGCGCGAGCTCGGGCGGGCGAACTACGCGCTTCACTGGACGGGGGTGGCGCGGCCCTCGAACATCCTGCTTGCGGGAACCCCTGCGCAGCGCGAGCGCTACCTTGCGCCCTGCGTCCGGGGCGAGACCTGGGACTGCCTCGCCATGACCGAGCCCGGCGCGGGGTCGGACCTGCGCGGGATGCGGTCCACCGCGCGCGAGGAGGGCGGCGACTGGGTGCTGAACGGCACCAAGCACTTCATCAGCCACGCCGACGTCGCGGGCTTCGCCATCGTCTTCATGGCCTCGGGCGAGGAGGAGACGCCGCGCGGGTCGAAGAAGCGCATCACCGCCTTCTTCGTCGACAAGGGCACCCCCGGCTTCTCGGTCCGCGAGGGCTACCGGAACGTGAGCCACCGCGGCTACACCAATTCGGTGCTGGAGTTCGACGACTGCCGCGTCCCCGCCGACCAGGTCCTGGGCGAGCCGCACAGGGGGTTCGAGGTCGCGAACACCTGGCTCGGGGCCACGCGCCTGCAGGTGGCCGCGACCTGCCTCGGCCGTGCCGACCGCGCGCTGGGCCACGCCGTCGCCTACGCCGCCGAGCGCCGGCAGTTCGGACAGCCGATCGGGAAGTTCCAGGGCGTGAGCTTCAAGCTCGCCGACATGGCGATGGAGCTGAAGGCGGCGGAGCTTCTGACCTGGGAGGCCGGCTGGCGCTTCGACGAGGGCACCGTGACGGAAGGTGACATGGCGATGGCGAAGCTCAAGGCCAGCGAGGTGCTGGCCATGGTCGCCGACGAGGCGATCCAGATCCATGGCGGCATGGGCCTGATGGACGACCTGCCGCTGGAACGCATCTGGCGCGACGCGCGGGTGGAGCGGATCTGGGAAGGGACAAGCGAAATCCAGCGCCACATCATCAGCCGGCAGTTGCTGCGGGCGCATGGCGGGTGAAGGCAAGGGGGACCTTCTGCCCCCCTTGGACCCCCCGAGGATACTTGCGGACGAAGAATGAGAGGCGACATTGCTCGGTAAGGCTTCGTTAATCCCGGCGAACCATCTTGCACGGGCGGTACAGGCGGGGACGCCGATGACCGCGACGTGGAATGGCGCCTTGCCTCCGATCAGGGGGCAAGGCGTCCGCTTTTCCATTCTTCGTCCACACGTATCCTCGGGGGGCGCGGGGGGCAGACAGCCCCCCGTCCGCGCGGCGAGCGGGTCCGGCGAATGAGAGACCTCTCCCGCCTCCTCCGGCCGCGGTCCATCGCCGTCCTGGGATCGGTCTGGGCCGAGAACGTCGTCGTGCAATGCGCCGGGATGGGCTTTGCGGGATCGGTCTGGCCGGTGCATCCGACGCGCGCGGCGATCGGCGGGGTGCCCGCCGTCCGCGACCTGTCCGACCTGCCCGGGCCACCCGACGCCACCTTCATCGGCGTGAACCGGCACGCCACGATCGACGTGGTGCACAGGCTTTCGGCGATGGGGGCAGGGGGGGCGGTCTGCTTCGCCTCCGGCTGGGCCGAGGCGGGCGAGGCGAGGCTGCAGGCCGACCTCGTGGCGGCGGCGGGCGCGATGCCGGTGCTTGGGCCGAACTGCTACGGGGTCATCAACTACCTCGACGGCGCGCTCCTCTGGCCCGACCAGCACGGCGGGCGGCGGGTGGACCGGGGCGTGGCGCTGTTGTCGCAATCCTCGAACATCGTCATCAACATGACGATGCAGGCGCGGGGGCTGCCGGTCGCCTACGTCGCCTGCCTCGGCAACGCGGCGCAGGTGGGGCTGGCGGAGCTGGCGAGGGCGCTGCTGGCGGACGACCGCGTGACGGCGCTGGGGCTTTACGTCGAGGGGATCGGCGATGCCCCCGCCGTCGCGGCGCTGGCCGAGGAAGCGCGGCAGGCAGGCAAGGGGATCGCCTGCATCAAGTTGGGCAAGACCGCAGCCTCGCGCGACGCGGCCGCGAGCCACACGGCGGCGCTGGCGGGGGGCGGGGCGGCGTCGAGCGCCTTCCTGCGGCAGGCCGGCGTGGCGGAGGTTTCGACGCCCGCCGAGCTTCTCGAGGCGCTGAAGATCCTGCACATGCACGGGCCGGGGCTGGGGACGCGGCTCTGCTCCCTGTCGTGCTCCGGTGGCGAGGCGGGGCTGGTCGCGGACCTTGCCGCGCCCCACGGCCTGTCGTTCCCCCCGCCGTCCGACGCGCAGCGGCAGGCCCTGGGCGACATCCTGGGGCCGATCGTCGCGATCGCGAACCCGCTCGACTACCACACCTTCATCTGGGGCGACGGGCCGCGCACCGAGGCCGTCTTCACCACGATGCTGCAGGGCTACGACGCCGGCCTCTTCGTGATCGACCCGCCCCGCCGCGACCGCTGCGACCCGTCGAGCTATGCGCCTGCGCTGGAGGCGATCGCCGCGGCGGGGCGGAACACGGGCCGGCCCGCGCTGGCCGTGGCCTCGCTGCCCGAGACCATGGACGAGGCGCGGGCCGATGCGCTGATGGCGGCCGGCGTGGTGCCGATGGGGGGCCTCGAGACGGCGATGGCCGCGATCCGGGCGGCGCAGGCGCCGGCGGGTCGGCCCGGCTGGCGGCCCGTTCCGCCGGTGCCCGCGCGCGGCACGCGCCTTCTGGACGAGGCCGAGGCGAAGCGCCTGCTCGCCGCCGCCGGGATCGCCGTGCCGCGCCATGTCGCGGCGGCCGACCTCTCCGCGCTGGGGCCGCTGGCGGCCGCGCTGACCCCGCCGCTGGCGCTGAAGGGCCTCGGCTTCGCGCACAAGTCCGAGGCGGGGGCGGTGCGGCTGGGGCTCGCCTCGCTGGCGGGGGAGGCGCCGATGCCGGGGGCGAACGGGTATCTGGCCGAGGAGATGGTGGCGGGGGGCGTCGCCGAGGTGCTGCTGGGCCTGCGGCGCGATCCGGTCTATGGCGTCACGCTGACGCTGGGGATGGGGGGCACGGCGGCGGAAATGCTGGGCGATACGCAGACGCTTGTGCTGCCCGTGACGGGCGACGAGATCCTCGCCGCGCTGCGCCGCCTGCGGCTCTGGCCGCTGCTCGACGGCCATCGGGGGCGCGCGCGGGCCGACGTGCCCGCGCTGGTCGCGATGGCCGAGCGGCTTTGCGCGCGGATGCTGGCCGACGCCGCGCTCGAGGAGATCGAGATCAACCCGGTCATCCTGCGCGGGGACGGGGCCGTGGCCGTCGATGCGCTGATCCGCAAGGGAGGGGACTGATGGAGATGCGAACCGACGGGCCGATCCGCACGCGCACCGAGGGCGCGGTGCTCGAGGTGACGCTCGACCGGCCCAGGGCCAACGCGATCGACCTTGCGACGAGCCGGATCATGGGCGAGGTCTTCCGCGCCTTCCGCGACGACGACGGCCTGCGGGTCGCGATCCTCCGGGCCGAGGGGGCGAAGTTCTTCTGCCCCGGCTGGGACCTGAAGGCCGCCGCCGCGGGCGACGCGGTCGACGGCGACTACGGGGTCGGGGGCTTCGGGGGGCTGCAGGAGCTGCCGGGCCTCAACAAGCCCGTCATCGCCGCGGTGAACGGCATCTGCTGCGGCGGCGGGCTGGAACTCGCGCTGAGCTGCGACCTGATCCTCGCATCCGACAACGCGACCTTCGCGCTGCCCGAGATCCGGTCGGGCACCGTGGCCGACGCCGCGAGCTGCAAGCTGCCCAAGCGCATCCCTTACCATGTGGCGATGGACCTGCTGCTGACGGGGCGCTGGTTCGACGCGGCGGAGGCGCTGCGCTGGGGCCTGCTGCGCGAGGTGACGACGCCCGCCGACCTGCTGCCGAGGGCCTGGGACCTCGCGCGGCTGCTCGAATCCGGCCCGCCCCTCGTCTACGCCGCGATTAAGGAGGTCGTGCGCGAGGCGGAAGCCCTGCGCTTCCAGGACGCGATGAACCGGATCACGAAGCGGCAGTTCCCGACGGTGGACCGGCTGTATTGCTCCGACGACCAGCTCGAGGGCGCGCGCGCCTTCGCCGAGAAGCGCGATCCGGTGTGGAAGGGGCGCTGAGCGCCCCTTCCGGCCGCACTCAGTCGAGGATGAAGTCGCCCCGGTCGAGCTGCGCGCGGGTCACGTCCTCCAGCCGGAGCGTGTTGCCGGCCGACAGGGTCAGGATCACGTCCCCGCCGTCCTGCCGCGCCTCGGCAAGGACGCGGTTCAGCGCCGAGACCGACAGGTCGAGCTCGATGCGATCGACGCCGTCCGCGAAGTCGCGGATCGTATCCCGTCCCGAGGCCCCCGCGAACTCGAAGACGTCGGCGCCGATGCCCCCGGACAGGACGTCGTCGCCGGCCCCGCCGTAGATCGTGTCGTTGCCCCGGCCCCCGAACACCGTGTCGTCGCCGGCCCCGCCCTCGATGTCGTCGTTGCCTCGACCGCCGAACACGCGGTCGTTGCCCGCCCCGCCATAGAGGTCGTCCGCCCCGGCTCCGCCGAAGAGGCGGTCGTCGCCGGTCCCGCCCTCCAGGTCGTCCCCGCCGTCAAGCCCACGCAGCGTGTCGTTCCCGCCGCGGCCATAGATCTCGTCGAGGCCGGCCGTGCCGACCAGCAGGTCGGGCCCATTCGTGCCGATGCGATCCGCCATGAACTGTGTTCTCCATCGTGGTTGAGGGGCAGACATGGGCAGGCGTTCCGGCCGTTCAACCCGGCGGAGACGGCGGACCGTGGGGCTCGGCTGACTGTCGCGCATGGACGATCGGGTCGCATCCGTCCAACCGCCGACCGCGCGGGCGGGGCAGGATGGCGGCGGGCCGGACGGACCGGGACGGATGGACGAGACCGACTACATCATCGTCGGCGCGGGATCGGCGGGCTGCGTGCTGGCCGACCGGCTGAGCGCGAGCGGCAGGCACCGCGTCACGGTGCTCGAGGCGGGGGGGACCGACCGGCGGTTCTACGTGGCGCTGCCCTTGGGCTACGGCAAGCTCTTCTACGACCCGGCCGTGAACTGGCTTTACCGGGCGGAGCCGGACGCAGGGCTGGACGGTCAGGCGGACCACTGGCCGCGGGGCAGGCTGCTGGGCGGGTCGTCGTCGATCAACGCGATGGTCTGGATCCGGGGGCATCCCGATGACTACGCCGACTGGGGGCGGGCGGCGCCCGGCTGGGGCTGGGACGAGGTGCTGCCCGCCTTCCGCGCGCTGGAGGACAACGAGGCGGGGGCGGATGCCTTTCGCGGGCAGGGCGGGCCGCTGTTCGTCTCGGCCAACCGCACGGGGCTGCACCCGCTGGCCACGGCCTACATGCAGGCGGGGCAGGCGGCGGGGCTGCCCTTCAACCCCGACTTCAACGGGGCGTCGCAGGAGGGGGTCGGCCCGTACCAGATGACGATCCGGGGCGCGCGCCGCAACTCGGCCGCGCGGGCCTTCCTGCGCCCCGCGATGCGGCGGGGGAACGTCCGGGTGCTGACCCGCGCGCTGGTCACGCGGGTGCTGGTCGAGGGGGGCCGCGCGGTCGGCGTCGAGTACCGGCGGGGGGGCGAGGGGCATGTCTTGCGCGCGCGGGCCGAGGTGATCCTGTCGGGCGGCGCCGTCAACTCGCCGCAGCTTCTGCAGCTGTCGGGGATCGGGCCGGGGGCGCTGCTGGCGGAACACGGCATCCCCGTGCTGGTCGACAACCCGAACGTGGGCGCGCACCTCTCCGACCATCAGGGGATCAACTACACCTGGCGGATGCGGGTGCCCACCTACAACGACGAGCTTCGCCCCTGGTGGGGGAAGCTGCGCGCGGGGCTCCAGTACGTGCTGGGCGGGCGGGGGCCCTTGGCGAAGTCGATCAACCACGCGGGGGGGTTCTTCAGGACCGATCCGGCGATGGCGCGGCCGAACATGCAGCTTTACATGCAGGCGTTCTCGACCCTGCTGCCGCGCGCGGGGGAGCGCCCCGTTCTGACGCCGGACCCCTTTCCGGGGATGTCGCTGGGCCTGTCGAACTGCCGCCCGACGAGCCGGGGGCACATCCGCATCCGCTCGGCCGACGCAGGTGTGCACCCGGCGATAACGGCAAACGCGTTCTCGACCAACCACGACGTGGCCGAGATGCTGGCGGCGGTGAAGATGCTGCGGCATCTGGCGGCGCAGGAGCCGCTCGCGAGCCTCATCGCCGAGGAGCTGCGCCCGGGGCCGGAGGTCGCGTCCGACGAGGCCCTGATCCTCGACTTCCGCCGGCGGTCGGGGACGGTCTACCACCCCTCCTGCACCTGCCGGATGGGGACGGACCCGGCCACGAGCGTGACCGACCCCCGGCTGCGGGTGCATGGGGTGGCGGGGCTGCGCGTGATCGACGCGTCGAGCTTTCCCACGCTGATCGCGGGGAACACCAACGCGCCGGCGGTGATGGTGGGGTGGCGGGGGGCGGAGATGGTGCTGGGGGATGGGTGAAAGCGGAAGCGCGATGGCCTCCCTTGAAAACTTGAGACATGTGTTCCATTATTGTTCGCATGAGAGAAATTAGCGCCGATTCATCCGAGTTTGTGGTTGCCCAACCCGACCTTCAGGTTGGTTTGTCAACGGAGATTGACCGCGGAGTGAGGCCGACTGAGTTTCTGAACCGTTATCATGCCGAGTATGACGTGCGTTGCGCTTTTTGCGCAGGGCATACGCCACATCGGAGAGGGTTTACGGTTCGTCTGGAGGATGGCCGAATCGCACTTTGTGGTATTGACTGTGCGAGCGAGTTCTTCGGTGAAGAAGTAGCGTCGCGTTTTGAGTCAGACCTTCAAACTCAAATCAAACGTCAAACTCAGCGCAAAATTCTTGCTAATACTGTAGATGGCGCTCCTGTAGCTCTAAGATTTCTGAACGACGACTGGATCGGGATAGAAAGCTCTTATTTCTCCGCAATAAAGGGAATTAACCTTTGGGTGCATCCAGAAGTACTAAGAACGCAGATTTCTGATGGCGCGCTTAGGCTTATGAAGTCTAGGCGTGTCCAAGTTGAAACCGTGACGCGTGATGGTAGGGACGTCACGAAAACAGAAACCGTTGAAGAAGTTCAGGCGATTATTCGAGGAGCCTCTTGCCTTCTAGTGCAAGAACAATCTTTCGGTTTAGCGAAGGGTGGGCTGGCTGCTTTGGTGAGCAGGTCGCAAGACCCGGATACGATAAAAGGAACGTTGATCGAGGAACTGGGTAAGAAGCGAACGCTCATAATTGATCGAATTCGTAATGGTCTTGAGTTCACTCAATCAGCGTATGCATTCTTTCAAGAAGACAATCTGCGAAATTTTATAGCTTGGTATCGTCGTAACTATAGGGGAAGCCCTCCGGAAATAACTATTTCTCCTTCTATGCATCTATTTATACCGCATCCCGAGCCACGAGGTTTGCCCACCGTCACCAATTTGCCGGGCGCATTACCGGACCCTCAGCCTATGCTTAAGCCACTAGTTGGCGGAGGATGAGGTGGTTGGTGCCTGGCATCCCTCACTCCCCCCTAGGCCACCGCTTCTCCTCCTCCAGCACGTTCAGGTCCATGTGGTTGCGCATGTACCGCTCCGACGCCAGCCGCAGCGGCTGGTGGTCCCACGGGTAGTAGCCGCCCTGCCGCAGGGCGGGGTAGACGACCCAGCGGCGGGCCTGGCTCTGGCGGACCTCGGCGTCGTAGGCGGTAAGGTCCCAGCGGGCGTCGGCCATCGCGCCGAAGCGGGCGAGGGTTTCGGCGTGGGCGGGGTTCTGGGCGAGGTTCACGGCCTCCTCGGGGTCGGCCTCCAGGTCGTAGAGCTGGTCGGGGTCGGCGGGGCAGCGGGTGTATTTCCACCGGCCCCGCCGCAGGGCGACCATGGGGGCGACGGAGCCTTCGGCGGCGTATTCCATCGCGACGGGGGTGTCGCGGGGGGTGCCGGTGGCCAGCGGCACGAGGCTTTCCCCGTCGGTCCAGGGCATGACCTCCTCCATCGAGACGCCGGCGAGGGCGCAGAGGGTGGGGGTCACGTCGATCGTGCTGACGGGGGTGTCGATGCGCCGCGGCGTCAGGCCCGGGGCGGCGATCATCAGGGGGACGCGGGCGGCACCCTCGCGGAAGCTCATCTTGAACCACAGGCCCCGGCGGCCGAGCATCTCGCCGTGATCCGACAGGAACAGGATCGCGGCCTGCTGGCGGGTGGCCTCCAGCACGGCGAGGATCTCGCCGATCTTCTCGTCGACGTAGCTGATGTTGGCGAAGTAGCCCCGGCGGGCGCGGCGGACGTGATCGTCGGTGATGTCGAACGCGCGCCAGTCGCAGGCGTCCATCAGACGCTGCGAATGGGGGTCCTGATCCGCGTAGGGGATCGCGGCGGGCGGCTCCAGGTGCGGCGAGCCTTCGTAGAGGTCCCAGTATCTGCGCCGCGCGACGAAGGGGTCGTGGGGATGGGTGAGGCTGACCGTCAGGCACCAGGGGCGCGGGTCATGGCCGCGCGACAGGTCGTAGAGCTTTTGCACCGCGTGGTGCGCCACCTCGTCGTCGTATTCGTACTGGTTCGTGATCTCGGCCACGCCCGCGCCCGTCACGCTGCCGAGGTTGTGGTACCACCAGTCGATCCGCGTCCCCGGTTTCCGCCAGTCCGGCGTCCAGCCGAAGTCGGCGGGGTAGATGTCGGTCGTGAGCCGCTCCTCCAGCCCGTGAAGCTGGTCGGGGCCGACGAAGTGCATCTTGCCGCTGAGGCTCGTCTGGTAGCCCGCGCGCCGCAGGTGGTGCGCGAAGGTCGGGATGTCCGAGGCGAACTCGGCCGCGTTGTCGTAGACGCGGGTGCGGCGGGGCAGCTGGCCCGACATGAAGGACGCACGGGCGGGGGCGCAGAGGGGCGAGGCGGTGTAGGCGTTGGCGAAGCGCACCGAGCGGGCGGCCAGCGCGCGGAGGTTCGGCGCGTGGAGCCACGGCTCCGGCCCGTCGGGGAACAGCGTGCCCGTGAGCTGGTCGACCATCAGGATCAGGATGTTGGGCTGGCCGGTCACGATGGGCGATCCTTTCGCGATGCGTCGCTTTCGGCGCATCCTGCCCCGCCCGGGTGCCTAGTCTCTGGCCCACGGGCGACGCAGGGGTGTCCGTCCGCGCCGGGGGGAGGGTCCATGACAGCGTTGCACGAGGTCACGGTCGAGGACGACGCGGGCATCGTCATGCCCGACGGCTGCCGCCTGTCGGCACGGCTGTGGCGGCCCGTCGGTGCGGGCCCGGTGCCGCTGGTTCTCGAACACATCCCCTACCGCAAGCGCGACGGCACGCTCTTGCGCGACGAGGGGATGCATCCGTGGGTCGCCGCGCGGGGCTACGCCTGCCTGCGCGTGGACATGCGCGGGAACGGCGACAGCGAAGGGCTGATGGCCGACGAGTACACCGCGCAGGAATGGGACGACGCCCGGCAGGTGATCGCCTGGGCCGCGGCGCAGCCCTGGTGCTCGGGGGCGGTGGGGATGATGGGCAAGTCCTGGGGCGGGTTCAACGCGCTGCAGGTGGCGGCGCTGCGGCCGCCGGCGCTGCGGGCGGTGGTGTCGGTCTGCTCCACCACCGACCGCTTCGCCGACGACATCCATTTCAAGGGCGGCTGCCTCCTCGGGGAGAACGCAGGGTGGGGGGCCACGATGCTGTCCTATTCCTCGCGGCCGCCCGATCCCCTGCTGCGCGCGGACTGGCGCGAGGCCTGGACGGAGCGGCTCCGGGCGATGCCCTTCCTCGCCCCCCGCTGGGCGGCGCACCAGGCCCGCGATGCCTACTGGCGGCACGGCTCGATCGCCGAGGACTGGGGTGCGGTCGAGGTGCCGGTGCTGATCGTGGGCGGCTGGGCCGACGGCTACATGAACACGGTGTCGAAGCTGCTGTCGAACGGGCGGGGCCTGGTGAAGGGGCTGGTCGGCCCCTGGGTCCACCAGTATCCGCACACGGCGGTGCCCGGCCCCCGGATCGGCTTCCTTCAGGAGATGGTGCGCTGGTGGGACCGTTGGCTGAAGGGCGTGCCCAACGGGGCCGAGGACGATCCGATGCTGCGGGCCTTCGTGCTCGACAGCGCGCCGCCCGATGCCTGCGCGGCTGCGCGCCCCGGCCGGTGGGTCGCCAGCGGCTGGCCGGTCCCGGGGCGCGTCGAGCGGCGGGCCCTGTCGCCGGGGGGCATCCTCGGCGGGGCGGGGGGCGCGCTGTCGGTGCGGGTCGCCACGCCGCAGCATCTGGGCCTGCGGGCGGGGGAGTTCTTCCCGATGGGCCTCAACGCCGAGATGCCGGGCGACCAGGCGGCGGACGATGCGCTGTCGGCCTGCTTCGACGCCGCGCCGCTCGGGGCGCCGCTCACGCTTCTCGGGACGCCCCGGCTTCGGCTGACGCTGGAAAGCGACGCGCCGCACGGGAGGATCGTCGCGCGGCTGTGCGACGTCGCGTCGGACGGGGCCTCGGTGCGGATCGCGCACGGGATGCTGAACCTCGCGCACCGCGCGGGGATGGAGCGGCCCTCGCCCGTCCCGGTCGGGGAGACGATCGAGGTCGGGGTGCCGCTCGATTTCTGCGGCTACCGGCTGGCGGCGGGCCATCGCCTGCGGGTGGCGCTGTCCACCAGCTGCTGGCCCTTCGTCTGGCCGGCCAGGCCGGGGGCGGGGGTGACGGTCCGGGGCGGCCTGCTCGAACTGCCCGTGGCCGGCGACCTGCCCGGCTGGACGCCGCCCCCGGCCGCGGTGGCGCCCCCGCGCGGGCACCGCGCGGTCGCCCCACCCCGCGCCGCGCGGCGGATCGAGCACGACCTGGTGACCGGCACCTTCGCCCTCGTGGTGGAGGACGACACGGGCCTTCTGGAGAACGCCGCCCACGGCCTGACCACGGGCGAGCGCATGGAGGAGCGGTGGGAGGTCCACCCCGACGACCCGCTGTCGGCGCGGGCCGCGTTCGACTGGCACCAGCGTCTTTCGCGCGGCGGCTGGGCGGTGCGGACCCGCGCGCGGATGGCGGTCGCCTGCGACGCGCAGGACCTGACCTTCACCGCGCGC
>ERZ1066118.1506-NODE-1506-length-14339-cov-12.727177_pt1 | contig 14339 bp, 11 predicted proteins | sample MGYA00382765_ERZ1066118 | MGnify/ENA primary metagenome ERZ1066118 (study PRJEB33369, sample SAMEA5778348) | biofilm metagenome | biome: Industrial cooling water; feature: Water cooling tower basin; material: Biofilm | place: United Arab Emirates | collected...
GTCAGAAGCTCGATCAGCAAGGCGTGCGGCACCCGCCCGTCGATGATGTGCGCGAAGCTCACGCCCTGTTCGACCGCGTCGGCACAGGCGGAAAGCTTGGGGATCATGCCCCCGCTTACTCCCTTGGCGCCGATCCGCTCCCGAAGCTCGTCCGCGGTCAGCCGCGCCACCAGGCTCGACTCGTCCTTCGGATCCTCGAGCAGCCCCGGCGCAGCGGTCAGATAGACGATCTTCTCCGCCTGCATCGCCACCGCGATCGCCCGGGCCGCCTCATCGGCGTTGACGTTGTAGGGCTGCCCCGACGGATCGGCTCCGACGGTCGAGATCACCGGCATCAGCCCGTCGTCGAGCAGCCGATGGATGAGCTCGGCCCGCACCTGCGTGACATCGCCGACGAACCCCAGGGAGGGATCGCGCGGAGTCACCACCAGCAGCCCTGCATCCTCGCCCGACACGCCCACCGCGATCGGCTCCTCGCCCGCCTGGCCGTTGATGGTCGCGACCAGCTCGCGGTTGATCTTGCCGACCAGCACCATGCGGACGATCTCGAGCGTGTCGGCGTCCGTCACCCGCAGCCCGTCGCGGAACTCCGGCTGCTTGCCCACCCGGCGGAGCATCGTGTCGACCTGTGGCCCACCGCCATGCACCAATACGCAGCGCACCCCGACGGAGCGGAGCAGCAGCACGTCCTGCGCCAGCGCGAGGTCAAGGTCGCTGTCGCTATCCTCCAGCGCCGCCCCGCCAAGCTTCACCACGATCGACTTGCCGGTGAACTGCCGGATGTAGGGCAGGGCCTCGACCAGGATGTTGGCGGTTTCGAGCGGGGTCATGGCTTAAGCTCCGTCATTCCCGCGAACGCGGGAATCCATCTCCCGACCGGAGCAATGGTGACCAAGGCACGAGCTGGATTTCCGCGTCCGCGGGAATGACGAACAGATGGCATCATGATGTCACGCTATTCTCTTTGATGTACCCAGGCCCAAGGTCGATCCCGATCACCCGCGCCGACGCGCTGCCCGCACCCAGATGCACCTCGATCGCAAACTCGGTGCCGAGCATATGCTCGGTCAGCGCCTGCGCGTCGTGATCGATCCTGACACCTCCCTCGGCGACCTTGATACCGCCGTAGAGCACCGCCGTCCGCTCGACCGCCATCGCCACTCCCGCCGAGCCCGCCGCCGCCAGCAGCCGCCCCCAATAAGGATCGGCGCCATACCAGCTGCACTTGACCAGATTGTTTTCGGCGATCGCCTTCGCGGCCACCCGCGCCTCGGTCTCGCTTGCCGCGCCGGTGATGGTCAGGTGCGCAATCCTGGTCATCCCTTCCGCATCGCGCGCCATATTCATGGTGAGCTCGCGGCAGGCCTCCTCGACCCCCCGGGCGAAGGCATCGAGATCCGTCGGTGGCCCCTTGCGCCCACTGGCGAACAGCATGGCGGTGTCATTGGTCGAGGTCGCCCCATCGACGTTCAGCGTGTTGAAGCTCGCATCGCTCGCGGCCTTGAGCATCGCCTGCAGCGTCTCGCGCGGAATGTCGGCGTCGGTCGTCAGGAAGGCCAGCATCGTTGCCATGTTGGGCGCGATCATGCCGCAACCCTTGGCCATGCCGCCGAGCGTCCAGCCCTCGCCGCAAAATACTACCTCCTTGACCACCTTGTCGGTGGTGAGGATGCCCTCCGCAGCCATGCTGCCGCCTTCGCGGCTCAGCGATCCGGCAAGGGCCGGAACGGCGGGCAGAATGACGTCTATCGGCAGCGGCGTTCCGATGATCCCAGTCGAGCAGACCAGCACGTCGCCCGGCCCGATACCCAGCGCTTCGGCTGCCGCCGATCCCATCGCTCGCGCATCGGCCATGCCGCGCTCGCCCGTGCCCGCATTGGCATTGCCCGAATTGACGATCACCGCCGCCGCCCGCCCGCCATTCGCTTCCAACAGTGCCCGGTTCAGCTGCACCGGCGGCGCGCAGAAGAGGTTCTGGGTGAACACCGCCGCGCAGGCGACCGGCTGCCGGTCCTCGGTCGCCAGCAGGGCCATGTCCGGCCGAGCCTTCTTGATCCCCGCATGCAGGCCCGAGGCGACAAAGCCCTCCGCTGCCGTGACGCTCATGGAAATACTCCCGTCGCCGACAGGCCGGCGGCCTCGTTCAGCCCATGCATCAAGTTGGCGCACTGGATCATCTGCCCCGCTGCGCCCTTGCCCAGATTGTCGATCGCCGACAGCGCCAGCACCCGCCCGGTTCGCGCGTCGTAGCGCGCCGTCACCACCGCGCCGTTGCTCCCGGCCACCCACTTGGTTGCTGGTGGCTCCTCGCTCACCCGCACGAATGGCTCGCCGGCATAGGCCTCGCGAAGCACCTGCAGCGGTTCGTCCGCCGCCATCTCGCGAGTCGCCGTGCCGTAGCAGGTCGCAAGGATCCCGCGCACCATGGGCACAAGATGCGGCGTAAACAGCACGGTCGCGCCCAGTTCCTGCTCCATCTCTGCCGTATGCCGGTGGGAAAGGAGCCCATAGGCCGAGAAGCTCCCCTCGACCGTGTTGAAGGCCGTGCCTTCCTTGACCGCCCGGCCGGCTCCGCTGACCCCGCTTGCTGCATCGACGATCAGGCTCGCTGGATCGACCAGCCCCGCCTTGATCAACGGCCAAAGCGCCAGGATCGCCGCGGTCGGATAGCAGCCCGCCGCCGCGACCGCCTGCGCCCCGCGGATCGCGTCCCGGTGCAGTTCCGGAATGCCAAAGACGAAGCGGGGCAGCAGGGCAGGGGCCTGATGCTCTTCCCCATACCATGTTGCATAATCCGCTGCATCGCGCAGCCGGAAGTCGGCGCCGAGATCGACCAGCTTGCAGCCCCGCTCAAGGACCAGATCCGCCACCTTCTGGCTTTCGCCATGCGGCAGGGCGGCGAACACCAGATCGACCCCGTCCAGCGCCTCAGCCGAGAACCGCTCCACCGGCAGTTCCGCCATCGCTCCGCCAAGCTGCGGGTGGACGACACCCGCCTTTTGCCCCGCACGGCTGTCGCCGAACAGGCGCACGGGCGCGAACTCGGGATGGTGCCCGAGGAGCCTCAACAGCTCGGCCCCGACATAGCCGGAGGCCCCAAGGATGGCGGTTCGAATCATGAGGGCGGCGCTATGGTCCCGTTTGCATCCTTATGCAAGCTCGTGCATAAACCGCGCATGACTGACGCCCGCCTTAAACGCCAGCGAGCCCTTGCCGACCTGCTCCGCCGCCGCCGCCTGACCCGCCAGGACGAGCTTGCCGCTGCTCTGCGCGACCTCGGCTTTGACGTCACCCAGGCGACCGTCAGCCGCGACCTCGATCAGTTGGGCGCGGTCAAGATCCGCCGCGGCGGCGAGACGCGCTACGCGCTGCCCGACGATCTCGCCCCTGCCTCGACGCCCGAGGCCCGCCTTCGCTCCCTGTTCTCCGAATGGGTCCGCGAGGTCGTGCCCGCGGCCTCCCTCGTGGTCCTCAAGACCCCGCCCGGCTCCGCCCACCTCGTCGGGGTCGCCCTCGACAGCGCCGCCCTCGACGCCGTCGCCGGTACCATCAGCGGCGACGACACCTTGTTCGTCGCCACCGCCTCGGATGAGGCCGCCCGCGCTCTTGCAAGATTATGGGGCGGGTGGCTTGGAACTTGACGGCCCCGTCACGACTTCTCCGCTCATGGGTTCTCCCGCCGTCGGCATCCTCACCTTTCACCGCTGCATCAACTACGGCTCCTACTGGCAGGCACGCTGCCTCGCCGAGGGGCTGGAGGCGCGCGGCCTGTCCGTTGAACTGCTCGATCATGACTGCGCCGAGGTCCGCCGCTCCGAATATCGCTGCGCCCTTCGCCCGACATTGCCCGAGCCCACGCCCGCCCGCCACCGCGCGGCCTACAAGGCCAAGGCCCGCGCCTTCGAACCGGCCTTTGACGCTCTGCCCCTGTCGCGCCGCTTCTCGCTCCATGACGCCAGCGACCTTCCCGCCTATGACGCCGTGGTGGTCGGCTCCGACGAGGTGTGGAACCTCGCCCATCCCTGGTACAGCCACAAGCCGCTCTTCTACGGCGAAGGCCTGAAAACCGGGCGCCTTGCCTCCTATGCGGCAAGCTTCGGCAACCACGATGCGGCGAACGGGCTGGACTCCTTCTGGTCGGACAAGCTCGCTCGTTTTTCCGCCATTTCCGTCCGCGACTACAACAGCCGCGCCCTGGTCAGCGATGCGCTGGGGCAGGAGCCGCCGCTGGTCCTTGATCCCTGTCTTCAGTTCGCCGACCGGATCCCGCGCGACCCCGCGGAGGAGGAGCGCCCCTATGCCCTGGTCTACGGCCACGGCTTTCCCGACTGGCTCGGCGCCACTGCCCGCGCCTGGGCGGCATCGCGCGGCCTTGCCCTCCTCAGTGTCGGCTACGGCTGCGACTTCGCCGACGAGGAAAGGATCGGCGTCGGCCCCCTCGACTTCGCCCGCCTGGTTGCGGGCTCGCAGGCCGTCATCACCAACTTCTTTCACGGCTGCGTCTTCGCCCTGGTCATGGGCAAGCCCTTTGTCGTCACCCCCACGCCCTATCGCCTGAACAAGGTCCGCGACCTCACCGCCAAGCTCGCCGCGGACCGCCACCTCCTCCGCGAAGCTCCCGACCCAGCCACCTTCGCCGCGCTCCTCGCCAGCGCACCGGAGCCTCAAGTCGAACAGCGCATCCAGGATCTCCGCCGCTCCAGCACCGCTTACCTCGATGCCGCTCTCGCCTGAGCTCACGCCGCCCCTCGCGCCCGGGGGAGGTGCCCCGAACGGGCGGAGGGGTGAGGCAAAGCCGCTCTCCCCCCGCGACATCGCCCGTTCCGACCTTTGCATCGGCTGCGGCGCCTGCACCCTGGTCGCGCCCGACAGCGCCATGGCCTGGGACCGCGACGGCTTCCGCAAGCCCGCCGGCCCCTTCGCCGCCCGGGCCAGCAAAGCCGTCGCCGCCCGCTGCCCGATGAGCCCGGCGGCGACCAACGAAGACGTGATCGCCGCCGACCTCTTCCCCACCCCCGCTCACCCGCGCCTCGGCCGGGCTCAAGCCGCCTATGTCGGCCATGTCGCCGAAGGCGAATGGCGCTCGCACGGCAGCTCCGGCGGCCTCACCTCCTGGGTTGCAGCCGAGCTGCTCCGCACCGGCAAGGTCGACGCCGTCGCCCATGTCGCGCCGCAGGACCCCGCCACCACCGGCTGCTTCTTCGCCTACACCTTGTCGCGCTCGCCCGAGCAGCTCAGCCGCGGCGCCAAGTCCCGCTATTATCCTGTTGATCTCTCGGCCGTCCTCATGGAGATCGCCGCCACCCCCGGCCGCTATGCCATCATCGGCGTGCCCTGCTTCATCAAGGCGGTGAACCTCGCCCGCAGGGCCGATCCGGTGCTGGCGGAGCGGATCACCCACACCCTTGGCCTCTTCTGCGGCCATCAGAAGAGCGCCCACCTGGTCGACAGCTTCGCCCTTCAGCTCCACGCCGACTTGGGGCGAGTTCGCGCCGTTGACTACCGCCTCAAGGATCCCGGCCGCCCCGCCAACTGGTACCGAGCCCACCTTACCTTGGTGGACGGCAGCACCCGCAGCGAGGACTGGATGCACCTCGCCGACGGCGACTGGGGCGCCGGCTTCTGGCAGAACCCCGCCTGCAACTGGTGCGACGACGTCGCGGCCGAGACCGCCGACATCGCGTTCGGCGACGCCTGGGTCGAGCCTTATTCAAGCGATGGCCGCGGCACCAACGTCGCCGTGGTCCGCTCCCCCGAGCTCTTGCGCCTGATCGAGGAAGCAAGGGCAGGGGGCCGCCTCGCCCTCGAGCCTGTCTCGAACGATTATGTCGCCGACACTCAGGCCGCGGGGTTCCGCCACCGCCGCGAAGGCCTCGCCTATCGCCTCACCTGGACCAAGCGCGGCCTCAAGCCCGTCAAGCGGGTCCAGCCCTCCGCAAGCCTCCCCTGGCGCCGCAAAGCCATCTACCGCCTCCGCGCCGCCATCACCTGGGGCAGCCACCGCCTGTTCGCCCTTGCCAGGACGACAGGCAGGCCCGACCTCTACACCGCCTGGGCCAGACCAACGCTCAAGTTCTACCAGGCGCTGGCCTGGGGCGCCGGCCCGCTCGGGCAATGGCTCGACAAGGTCGCACCGCGGGCGAAAGCCTAGGTCGCACAACCGCTTCGTTCACTGCATGCTTTGCTGGACACGCGGCGAAGCAGCCTTAAGGGGCTCCGTTCGTTACTTAAGTTAGTGACGACCTGGTGGAGTGATTGACCTGGACGACAATCGTACGGAGCACGAGGCGGGCGGGGCCGACGCCGGTGGCTCGAGTGGAAAGCCTGCTGACGACCATCTCGACGACGGAAGCATCACCCTGACGGGTCATCACCAGCGGCGGCACTGGCGCGAAAGCACCATCTCGGATGACGACCTGCAGGACCGAGGCGGGGTCTTCTTCGCCGCGGTCGAGATGACGCGGATGCCGATGATCCTCACGGATCCGCGGCAGGACGACAATCCGATCGTCTTCGCCAACAAGGCCTTCCTCGACCTGACCGGGTACGAGGAGAAGGAGGTTCTCGGGCGAAATTGCCGCTTCCTTCAGGGACCGCGCACCGACCAGGAGCATGTCCGGGAATTGCGCGAGGCGGTCGAGGGCGGCCACGCCGTCAGTCTCGAGATCCTCAACTACAAGCGGAACGGCACGCCCTTCTGGAATGCGGTCTTCATCGGACCGGTGTTCGATACCGAAGGACATCTGCTCTACTTCTTTGCATCGCAGCTCGATGTTTCGCGTCGGCGCGAGTCCGAGGACGCTCGCCGGCACAGTCAGAAGATGGAAGCGATCGGCCAGCTGACGGCGGGCCTGGCGCACGACTTCAATAATTTGCTTCAGGTCGTGTCCGGCAATCAGGAGCTGCTCGAACGCGACCTGGTCGAGCCCAAGGCCCGTCGCCGGCTCGAGATCGCGCAGCAGGCGACCGAGCGGGCGGCCCGCCTGACCCGTCAGCTGCTCGCCTTCGCCCGCAAGACGCGGCTGAACCCGACCCGCCTGGACCTGTCCAAGTCGATCACCGACTTCGCGGACCTTCTCGAAACCACGCTGGGCTCGACGATCGACCTGCGTCTCGATCTCCTCCGGCGGATGCCGGCGGCGATGATCGACGAAAGCCAGCTCGAAACTGCCCTTCTCAACATCCTGGCCAACAGCCGCGACGCGCTTGGCCGCGGGGGAACGGTCACCATCTCGACCGCCACGCGGCACCTGAACGGTGACGCGCCGGCCCTGGGCCTGCTGCCCGGCGACTATTGCGTGCTCGAGATCAGGGACATCGGGTCGGGAATGAGCGAAGCGGTTCGTGCCCGTGCGATCGAACCTTTCTACACGACCAAGACGGTCGGCAAGGGCACGGGCCTGGGCCTCGCCATGGTGGACGGCTTCGTCCAGCAATCGCGGGGGCGTATGGAGATCGAAAGCGTCGAGGGCGAGGGCACGACCATCCGCCTGCTTTTCCCAGTCGCCGGTCCTGAGGAGGCCGGAGCTCCTGCCGCGCCGCGAACGGCCGCGGCTCCGGTGCAGGCCGGAAGGCAATCGGGCACCATCCTGCTGGTCGAGGATAGCGACGACGTTCGGCAGCTGGCGCACGATCAGCTCGCGGAAGCCGGCTATGTGGTCCACACGGCCAGCAGCGGAGACGAAGCGCTCGACCGGCTGGATGAACTCGAATGGAAGATCGACCTTCTGTTCACCGACCTCATCATGCCGGGCACGACCAACGGCCTCAAACTGGCGCAACGCGTCCGCGATCAAGCGCCCGAGATCCGCGTCCTGCTCGCAACCGGCTACACGGAGGATCTGGTCGGCGAGGCCAAGGCGGACGGCGCCGACGTGCTCGGCAAGCCGTACCGCCGAAGCGAATTGCTCGACCGTGTCGGCGCCGCGATCACCCGCAACAACGAGGAGCAGCGCCGCATGCCCTCAGACTTCGGCGCCGCCGAGGCCTGACGCCTATGACAGGGGGAGCGGGTCGACCTGGCTACCATTTCCAGGTCGGCACCACTGCCTGGGAAGGTCGAAAGGGGAAGGTGGTGGACGCACTAGGGCTCGAACCTAGGACCCGCTGATTAAGAGTCAGCTGCTCTACCAACTGAGCTATGCGTCCATGCCTTGCGAGGCGATGCGCTCGGGCCGCTTGCTTGGAAGCGGGGCGCGGGGGTGCCTCTAGCGGTGGGGGCGCGGCTTGGCAAGCCTCCCATTGCCGCTGTTCTTGCAAAGTAGGAATCGGCCTGTCAGCCTCGGAACCAAGCCGCTCTTTGACAGTCTGACCTCCTGCTTTTCCTAGTCGAAGCGAAGAACGCACCCTTTCCGTGTCAACTTCGACAACTTCGCTGCCGGTCAGCTCAGCGTCGAGCGGGTCCGCTGCTGGCGCTCGAAGCTCATCAACAAGCCAAGGCAGATCATGGTGGTCAGGATGGCCGAGCCGCCGAAACTGACCATCGGCAGCGGAATGCCGACCACCGGCGCCAGCCCCATCACCATCAGCAGGTTGATCGCGAAATAGCTGAACAGCACCGCGTTCAGTCCCGCACAGCCCAGCCGCCCGAAGCGCGTCGGCGCATTGGCGGCGACCCTGAGGCTCCAGCGAAGCACCGCCAGCCAGGCCAGGATCAGAATGGTCCCGCCGATGAAGCCCCATTCTTCGACCAAGGCCGCAAAGGCGAAGTCGGTGTGGCCCTCGGGCAGGTAATGAAGATGGCTCTGGCTCCCCTGGAGGAATCCCTTGCCGAACCAGCCGCCCGAGCCGATCGCGATCTTGCTCTGCGTGATGTGGTAGCCGCTGCCCAGCGGATCGCTCTCGGGATCGAGAAAGGTGTCGATCCGCTTCTGCTGATAGGAATGCAGGAACTGGTAGATGATGGGAATGGCGACAGCGACCAGCCCGGCCGGGACCAGGAACCAGCGCAGCTGCACTCCTGCCAGGAACATGACGGTCATGCCGGCGAAGACGACCATCAGCCCGGTGCCGAGGTCGGGCTGGAGGATCACCAGCACCGCCGGCACCGCGATCAGCAGGACGGCCGGCCACACGGCGCGGAACTTGCGGATCTCGCTTGGCGGCAGCAGCTCGTAGAAGCGGGCGACCATCAGCCCGACCGCGGGCTTCATGAACTCGGACGGCTGGAGCCGGATGATCCCGAGGTCGAGCCAGCGCTGCGCGCCCTTGCCGATGAAGCCCATCACATCGACCGCGATCAGCATCAGCACGACCACGAAGAAGACCGGCGGGGTCACCTGCTTGATGAAGCTTTCGCGAATGCTGGAGATGGCGACGGCGACGCACAGGAAGAAGAGAATGGCGAGGCCCTGACGGAGCGCCCACGGCTCGATCGATCCGCCCGCCGCCGAATAAAGGTTGAGAAGGCCGAACAGGCCGATGCCGGCGACCATGAAGATCAGTCGCCAGGGCAGGCGGGCAAGCGGCTGGGGGATGATGGCGCTGCTGATCATCTCAACGGTCGTCCGGTGCTGGCGGGGGTGCGTTGACGCTGGACGGCAGGGGTGCCGGCGCGGCGATCGGCGGGGAGCCGGCGGCGGCGGCCTGCCGGGCGGCGGCCTCGATCGCCTGGGCGCGGCGCGCCATCCGCTCGGCCAGCGTCCCGCCCCACTGGGCTTCGAGCGCGGCGAGCCGTTCCAGCGCCTTGGGACGGTCGAACAGATAGGTGAGCACGTCCTTGGCGACCGGCGCCGCGGCCCGGGCTCCGCCCATGCCGTGCTCGATCACCACCGAGCCGGCGTAGCGCGGCTTGTCGAACGGCGCGAAGAAGACGAACAGGCCATGGTCGCGGAAGCGCCACTCGCCGCCCTGGCCGCGACTGGCGCTGGCCGACAGGCGACGGACCTGGGCGGTGCCGGTCTTGCCGCACATCTCGACGCCCGGGATACCGAGCTTGGAGGCGACCGCGGTGCCATTGCCGTTCACCACCTCCCACATGCCGCCGCGCACCGCCTCCAGGTGCTCGGCCGGCACGTCGAGGGCCTCGAGCGGCTTGTCATGCGCGCCAAGCAGCTGCGGCCGGATCCGCCGCCCACTGGCGATGCAGGCGGTCGAGACGGCGAGCTGGAGGGGGTTCACGATGACGAAGCCCTGGCCGATCACGGCGTTGAGGCTGTCGGACCGGGTCCAGTCGGGCCGCTCGATCGAGCGGGGGTTGCGCTCGAAGCGGCGCTTCTTCCAGGCGCTGTCGGGAATGGTGCCGAAATTCTGGCTGACCAGCGGCAGGTCGAACTTCTCGCCCAGCCCGAGCAGCCGGGCCATGGGTGCGATCGCGTCATAGCCGATCCGGTTGGCCATGGAGTAGAAATAGGTGTTGCAGCTCTTGGCGATGGCCATGTGCATGTCCATCGCCCCGTGCCGCCCGAGGCAGCGGAAGAAGCGGTTGCCGAGCTGGAAGCCGCCGTTGCAGACGACCCGCTCCTTGGGGTCGATCCCGTGGGCCTGCAGCGCCAGCGCCGCCATCGGCTTCAGGGTCGAGCCCGGCGGGTAGAGGGCGTTCACCGTCTTGTTGAGGAGCGGCTTGCGCGGATCCTCGGACAGGGTCTTCCACTCGGTCCGGCCGATCCCGTCGGAGAAGCTGTTGGGGTCGTAGCTCGGCATGGAGGCCATGCACAGGACGTCGCCCGTCTGGCAGTCGAGGATGGTGCAGCTTCCGCTTTCCTCGCCAAGCCGGCGGGCGGCATATTCCTGGAGGCCGGCGTCGATCGACAGCTGAACGGTCTGGCCCGAGCGGTCGGGCTGCGGCTCGAGCTCGCGGATCAGCTTGCCGCGGGCCGACACCTCCACCCGCTGCCCGCCCGGTGTTCCGCGGAGCTGCTGCTCCAGCACTTCCTCGAGGCCCTCCTTGCCGATCTTGAAGCCCGGGGTGATAAGCAGGGGGTTGCGCTCGCGCTCGAACTCCTTGGCGCTGGCGGCGCCGACATAGCCGACGAGGTGGCCGACGGCGGCGCCCGCGGGATAGAAGCGGGTGAAGCCGCGCGCGGGCTCGACCCCGGGCAGCTCCGGCAGCCGGACGGTGACGGCGGCATAGCGCTCATAGGGGACATTCTCGGCCACCTGCACCGGCTTGAAGCCGCGGCTCTCCTCGATGTCGCGGCGGATGCGGTCGACCTGGTCGGGGTTGAGCGCGAGGAGGTCGGCCAGAAGCGGCAGTTCCCGCTCCACGTCCGTCACCCGCTCGGGAATGAGGTCGACCCGGAAGTCGGAGCGGTTGATCGCGATCGGCCGGTTATGGCGATCGACGATCCAGCCCCGCCGCGGTGGCACGATGATCAGCTGGACGCGATTGTCCTCGCTGAGGAGATTGTACTTCTCATTCTCCTTGATCGCGAGCCAGCCCATCCGCCCGATCAGCGCCGCCGCGACCGCCGCCTGCGCGCCGCCCACGACCAGCATCCGCCGGGTGAAGACGAGGTCGGCCTGGCCGGTGGTCAGCCGGCTCATCGCCCGAGCCTCCAACGGTCGAGCGCGGAGGCGACGAAGGCGGCAAGGGGGAAGGTCAGGATGGCGATGGCAAGCGGCGCGAGGATGGTGACGAACGGATAGGGGGCACCCATCGCCGCATCGACCTCGCGGCGGAACAGTTCGGCCAGGAACAGGAGCAAGGCGGCGAGCAGCCACTCGACCCAGTAATCGCGCCACATGGTGCGGCGGTCGGAAAGGTCGAGAAGGATCATCGCCCCGGTCCAGACCGCCACCGAAAAGCCGATGGGCAGGCCCAGCACCAGGTCGTTCCACAGCCCCAAGGGCGCTGCCCACCAGGCCGGAATGGCGTCGCTCCGAAGCAGCCGCCAGGCGAGCAGGAGGAGAAAGCCGGTGTCGGGCATCCAGCCCACCTCGGCCACGATGGGCAGCAGCGAGACGAGGGAGGCGAGGGCCACGGAAAGGGCGGGAATGGCGCGGGCAAGCTTCTTGGGCCTGCGATCGAGGGCGCCCGGCCGGCCAAGGGCGGTGCGGACCAAGGCTAACGCTCCGCCTCGCCCGCGATGGGCTCGGCCTGGGGCAGCGCCGCGGGCACGAACGGCCGCTCGACCAAGGCAAAGCTGACATGCGCGGGGTCGGCCATGGGGATTGCGATCGCGCCATCGTCGTCCAAGCGGATGACCTGCGCCACCGGCACGTTGGGCGCGTACAAGCCGCCGGTGCCGCTGGTCACCACGATGTCGCCGCGGCGGAACGGGTTCTTGCCGACCTCGAGCGGGCGAAGGTCGACCGTGCCGTCGCCGCGACCGGTGGCGATCACCGGCTGACCGGTGCGCAGCAGCCGCGAGGGTACGATATTGGCACGGTCGGACACGAGCAGGACCCGCGCAGCGGTCGCTCCGGCATCGATCACCCGGCCGACCAGCCCCTCGGCGGCGCGAACCGGCATGCCCACGGCCACGCCATCGCCGCTGCCCGCCGAAATGACCGCAAAGCGCCGCTCGCTTTCCAGGCTCGACCCCACAATTCTCCCGCTCGCCACCGACTGCACGCTCTTTTCCCGAAGCGCGAGCGCGGCCTTGAGCTGCTTATTCTCCTGGAGGATGGCGCGGGCCTGAATGGCCTGGCGGCGAAGCGCGTCATTCTCCCGGCGGAGACGGGCGTTCTGCCGGGCCGAGTCCCAGTAACTGCCGGCACCGGAAAACAGCCCCTCAGCGGTGGTGCTGACCGCATTGAGGCTGCTCCGAACCGGAGCGGTGACGTCGAGTGCGGCGCCACGCACGCCGGCATAAGCGGACGGCGCGACCAGGCTCAGCGCCAGGAGCCCGAGACCGATCAGCAGCCCGGCAATGGCGGCCAGGAAGCTGAAGAACAGGCCATATTGCGCCCGCCGCGACCAGCCCGGGCGCGCGCTCTGCTGCGGCGCCACCGGCTCCTCCCGTCCTTACGCGGTCTGGAGAACGCCGCGGAACTGCTCTTCCTCGAGCGCCCGGCCCGTGCCGAGCGCAACGCAGGTGAGCGGATCCTCGGCGACGGTCACCGGAAGGCCGGTCTCGTCGCGAAGCACTTCGTCGAGCCCCTGCAGCAAGGCGCCGCCGCCGGTCAGCACGATGCCTTGATCGCAGATGTCGGCGGCGAGTTCCGGCGCGGTATTCTCAAGCGCGATGCGGACGCCCTCGACGATGGTGCCGACGGGCTCCGACAAAGCTTCGGCGATCTGGCCCTGGTTGATCGAGATTTCCTTGGGCACGCCGTTGACGAGGTCGCGGCCCTTGATGTGGACCGTCTTGCCGATGCCGTCGACCGGCGGCTTGGCGATGCCGACCTCCTGCTTGATCCGCTCGGCCGTGGCTTCGCCGATCAGCAGATTGTGGTTGCGGCGGACGTAGGAGCTGATCGCCTCATCCATCTTGTCGCCGCCGACCCGGACCGAGGTGGTGTAGGCGAGGCCGCGGAGCGAGAGCACGGCGACCTCGGTGGTGCCGCCGCCGATGTCGACCACCATGGAGCCGACCGGTTCGGTCACCGGCATGTCGGCACCGATCGCCGCCGCCATCGGCTCCTCGATCAGGTACACCTGGCTGGCGCCGGCGTTGGAAGCGGCATCGCGAATGGCGCGGCGCTCTACGCTGGTGGAGCCCGACGGCACGCAGATCACGATCTCGGGAAAGCGCAGGGAGCGCAGCTTGCCGCCGCCATGCACCTTGTGGATGAAGTGCTTGATCATCTGCTCGGCGACGTCGATGTCGGCGATGACCCCGTCGCGCAGCGGGCGGATGGCCTCGATCTGGTCGGGCGTCTTGCCCATCATCAGCTTGGCGTCCTCGCCGACCGCCTTGACCTTCTTCACCCCGTTGATCGTCTCGATCGCGACCACCGACGGTTCATTGAGGACGATGCCGCGGCCCCGGACGTAGACAAGCGTATTGGCCGTCCCGAGGTCGATCGCCATGTCATGGCTCATCCACTTGAACCAGCGTGTCCAGAACATGTGTCGCCCGCCCTCTTCACACAAAAAGGATTGAATAGCAGTGGCGTAACGACCGGTTAACTGAAGGGTTAAGCAGTGCCTCGCCGCCGCGAAGCGATTGGGCTAGAGCCTAGCCCATGTCAATAAGAAGGCTGCCGTCCCACCTGGTCGACCGCATCGCCGCGGGCGAAGTGGTGGAGCGGCCGGCAAGCGCGCTCAAGGAACTGATCGAGAACAGCCTGGACGCGGGCGCCCGGTCCGTGTCCGTGCGGCTCCATGCCGGCGGGCTGGACCTCGTCGAGGTCACCGACGACGGGTCGGGCATGAGCCCGTCCGACATGGCCCTTGCGGTCGACCGGCATGCGACCTCCAAGCTTCCGGACGAGCGGATCGAGGCGGTGGCGAG
>ERZ1066118.1510-NODE-1510-length-14303-cov-7.803481_pt1 | contig 14303 bp, 14 predicted proteins | sample MGYA00382765_ERZ1066118 | MGnify/ENA primary metagenome ERZ1066118 (study PRJEB33369, sample SAMEA5778348) | biofilm metagenome | biome: Industrial cooling water; feature: Water cooling tower basin; material: Biofilm | place: United Arab Emirates | collected...
CGTTATGAATCGTCGGGGAACAGAAACTCACCCGATTCCAGCCGCCCGATCACGCTACGCGTCCAACCAGCGTTTGACCCAAAATTCCGGCTCCAAAGAGCGAGCAACTCGCGAATATGAGGAGCTTCGTTCAGCACCGGGTAGCTCGGGATCATCGCCTCCAGACCATCCCGAACCGCCTCAGTCTGCTGTAGCTGCATGCGGAGAAGAGCGATTACGCGCTTTCGGGGCAGACACTGCATGAAGGCGAATCCACCACCAAACTCCTCAATGTCAACGCTCTGTAGGGCTCTTTCGAGAAGCTCCACAAAATCAGCTTCACCGGCGGCCGTGATCTGGTAAACCGTTCTGCCCGGACCTTCCGGGCTCTCCACAGTTCCGACGGAGTGGATCTTCTCCTCTTTTGCCAGTTGCTTGAGCGTATGGTAGATCGAACCCGGCTTGACGCGGGTCCAAGTATCGACATGCCATGTCATTAACTCTCGATGGACCGCGTACCCATGGGCTTTGCCCTGCTCACGTATTACTCCTAAAACCAGCAGTCTGACGACTGACATCGTTTCTCCGTTCTAACCCATCGTAGCTTGTGTGAACCACGGCGACGTAGTCAACGTTGACTAGAGGTGCGAGCCGGGGTAGCTTAGTTCCAGTACTCAGATCTGAGTAGCGGTGACTACCCCAAATCCATTGGTGTGAAGATGACGATCCTGGTGACGGGAGCAACAGGCCGGGTGGGCAGGCATCTGGTTGGCCAGCTTGCGGCACGGGGTAACCGCGTCCGTGCAATGACTCGCGACCTCACTACGGCGGCTCTTCCTGCTGAGGTGGAGGCGTTCCAAGGCGATCTCCAGAAGCCAGAGACGCTGCAATCGGTCCTCGCAGACATCGACCGCGTGTTTCTCATCCCGTTCGAGGGCGAGGTTGGTCCGCTTATCGAGCTGATGCAAAGAAGCCGGGTTCGTCACGTAGTTGTGTTGTCATCGATGGCGGTCGATGAGAGCGTCGCTGACGACAATGCGGACTTCCAGATTGGGCTGGAACGCGCCGTTGAGCGCGGCGGCTTCGATTGGACGCATCTACGTCCGTGTGGTTTCATGGCGAACACGCTGGACTGGGCAGAATCAATCATGACGAGAGGAGTGGTGCGAGCCCCTTATGGGCAGGCGGCGCACCCGTACATTCATGAGGCCGACATTGCAGCAGTCGCGGTCGCCGCTTTGACCGAGGACGGGCACTCCACAATGAAGTATGAGTTGACTGGGCCGGACGCGATCTCGCTGATCGATCAGGTCCGCTACATCAAACGGGCGATCAATCGGGAGATTCGCTTCGAAGAACTTACGCCCGATGAAGCCCGGGAGGTGTGGCGACACGAGTGGTCATCCAGCCTGAGTCCCGAAGATTGCCACGAGCTCACCGAGTGGCTTCTGGAGATGCAGGCGAAATGGGTGGACGCGCCCGTCCAGCCCCTTCCGACCGTGCGACGAGTCACGGGACGTCCGCCTCGGACTTTTGCTCAGTGGGCTGACGAGCATGCCACCGAGTTCCTGAGTGTAAATGTTCGACCTCACTATGCCTCATGATCTAAACACCGCCCGATGCGGCGCTGGTGCCTTGCCGTCGACCTCGGGAACTATGGTGAAGCGCGACCAAAGCGGGCAGTCCTAGACTACCTATTCCGGGTCCGGCGGGCCCACTAATCCCGTGTCTTTCAGCGCTTTCAACTGGAGGTGGAAACCCGTGAATTGCGACTGATATCAGGCAATCCATCCGCGCCTGAAAATCCCCTCCCCGTCGCTTGACTTATCCACAGCGCACTCCTAGCTTGGCCCGTTCGTCGTACCCCGTCGTTCCCGCTGCTAAGCACGTGAGTAGATGGAGCTGAGCGCCTCCGAAGTCTGGACCCAGATTCTCGATGAGGCGCGAGCGGCTCTTCCGGAGCAGGCCTTCCGTACCTGGCTGGCGCCCACGCAGGCTGTCTCGGTTTCCAGCGACACACTCTTTGTTTCGACCCCGAACCCATTTGCTGTTCACTGGGTCGAGGACAAGTACGCGGATCTGCTGACAGGGATCAGCGAACGCCTCTACGGCACACCCTTCCGCCTGGCGGTTCAGTACACGCCTGACGGGCGCCCTGTCGAAAGGGCACCCTCTCTCGAGTTCTCAGTGGATCAGCCGCCGCATCAGCCTACCGCGATCAGATCGGTCAGCGCTCCGGAGCCATCATCCGGGAGCGCGATGTCGCCGCACATCGATACGCCCCTCAACGAGCGCTACACCTTCGATCGCTTCGTTGTCGGAAACAACAACCAGCTCGCGGCGGCGGCGGCGCATGCGGTTGCCGAGGCGCCTGCCCGCATGTACAACCCGCTCTTCATCTATGGGGGAGTGGGGCTGGGCAAGACGCACCTGATGCATGCGATTGGTCACGCCGTCCTCGCGAAGGCGCCGTACAAGCGGGTGCTCTATCTCTCCTCGGAACGCTTCACGAACGAGCTGATCGGAGCCATACAGGGCGGCACGATGGCGGAGTTCCGGAGGATGTACCGGCAGATCGACCTCCTGCTGGTCGACGATATCCAGTTCCTGGAGGGCAAGCGTCAGACGCAGGAGGAGTTCTTCCACACCTTCAATGCGCTTCACGACGCACAGCGCCAGATCGTCCTCACGTCGGATCGGCCACCGAAGGAGATCGGTTTGGAGGACCGGCTCGTTTCGAGGTTCGAGTGGGGGCTGGTGACGGATATCCAGCTTCCCGACTTCGAGACTCGCGTCGCGATTCTGCGGAAGAGAGCCGAAGAGGATGGGCTGGAGATCTCCGGAATGGAGGAGGTTCTCGACTTCATTGCGAGGCACTGCACCTCCTCGGTACGGGAGCTCGAGGGCGCCGTCATCAAGCTGCTCGCCTACTCCTCGCTGACCCGGCGCGAGATCAATGTCGATCTCGCACGCGAGGCCCTCGGCGGCGTGCTCAGAGGCGGCGGCCAGGAGCAGGGCAACGCTGCCACGCCCGACGTCGTCCGTCGGAAGGTTGCAGCCGCGTGGGGTGTTTCCGCCGAGCAGCTCCAGTCGGCGAAGCGCACCAAGGACCTGACCGTTCCGAGGCAGGTTGCGATGTACCTGATCAAGGAGCTCTTCGACCTCTCCCTGGTCGACATCGGCAAGCTGTTCGGCGGGCGCGATCACTCGACCGTGATCCACTCGATCAGCAAAGTCGAGGACGACATGCAGGCGGATCCGGAGCTCAAGACCAGGGTGGAAGCGATCCGGAAGTCGATCCGCGGAAGTGCCTGAACGGGTGTGGAAAGAGGTGTGGACTGACCGTGGACTCTTTGTGGGAATGGGGGCTCATGTGGGCAACTCGGAGGGTTCGTGGAGAACGTGCTCCACTATCCACGGCAGTTGCACACGATAACGGCGGGACGTAGTGCAGGGTGAGAAAGAGTAGTTTAGAGGGCTGAGACGGGTGATCTTGCCACATTCCCACAGCCTCTACTGTTACTACTTGTTGATTAATTAAGTGTTCTAGAAGAGCTACTCGGGTTGAAAACTCTCCACCGGGCTCCGGGGCAATCATGAAAGTCAGTATCACGCGGGAAAAGCTGCAGGAGGGTTTGTCGGCGGTTGCGGGAAGCATCCCCACGCGCACGACGCTGCCTGTTCTGTCCAACATCCTCCTGGAGACGGAGGACGGGGGTGTCAGACTTAGTGGTACCGACCTGGATACGGCTGTGTCGATCCGCGTTCCGGCTGATGTCGAGGCAGGCGGCTCGATTACGGCGCCGGCGAAGAAGCTGCAGGAGATCGCTCGCGAGCTCCCGCCTGCACCGGTTTCTCTCGTTGCTCAGGGTGACGCGATCACGATCAGTGGTGGCCGCTCCCGCTTCCGCTTGAATGGCCTCGCGAAAGACGAGTTTCCCGCGTTCCCATCCGTTCCATTCGAGGATAGCTGGAGAGCCACAGGATCAGAGCTGAATCAGCTCATCTCCCACGTCTCATTCGCAGTTTCCACAGAAGAGACACGTCCCATCCTGAATGGTGTGCTCTGGGAGCTGCGGGGGAGTGAGATGCGGATGGTGGCGACGAATGGCCACCGCCTGGCCAAGATGACGATCCCGAGAGCCGGAGGGGGCGGAGAGGGCGAGCTGATCGTTCACCCTCGCGCGCTTCAGCAGGTTCAGAAGCTGTTCAAGGCGGACGAGGTCGTGGAGATCGCTCGGTCCGAGAATCACCTCGGCTTCCGCGGCGGCAGTGTGCAGATCTTCACACGCCTCATCGAGGGCCCATACCCGAACTACGAGCAGGTAATTCCCAAGGACAACGACAAAGTCCTCATCGCCGACAAGGCGGCGCTGACTGGCGCGATCCGCAGGATGGCAATCGTCGCGTCGGATCAGACGCATCGCATCCGCATGTCTGTGGGTGGCCCGATGATGAAGTTCTCGGTGCAGACTCCCGACCTCGGCGAAGGATCAGAGGAGCTTCCGGTCGAGTACAACGGCGACCCGCTCGAGATCGGCTTCAACGCGAACTACCTCCTGGAGCTGCTTCGTTACATGCCCACGAGCGAGGTCAAGCTCAGCTTCAAGGCGCCGGAGCGAGCAGCTACCATGGAGCCGCTCGGGAACGAGGATGCTCCCGACTTCCTGTGCCTCGTGATGCCGCTCAGGCTGCTGGACTGACTTGCGCTCAGAGGACATGCGGACTGAGGCCGCGGTCGGCGAGCTGAAGTCCGCACGGCGCGGCTTGTGGCCGACAATTCGCTGGATTCACCGGCGGCGTCCTCTTCTGACGGCTTTGGTCGTTCTGGCTGCGCCCGCGATCACGCTGGCAACGGCCGCCCAGCCGCTCGATCTCCTGCAGGCGGAGACGAGTGGGAGGTTCATCCTCGCCTGGGGGCTGATGGTGTTCGGGGTGGTGGTGCGACTCTGGGGGTCGGGCAACCTGCGCAAGAACCAGGAGATTACCGATACCGGTGTGTACGCCCTGGTACGTCACCCGCTCTACGTTGGCAGTCTCTGCTTCTTTCTCGCCTACTACCTGACAGTGGGCGACCCGTGGGTGGGGCTGCTGCTCTTCGCCATTCTCGTCGCCTTCGTCTACTACCCCACGATGTTGGGCGAAGAAGAGTACCTGACGCTGAAGTACCCGGCGCAGGTGGCTCGCTACAACGCCCCTCCCCGGCTTCTTCCCGACATTCGCCGTGTTCCCGAAGCGCTGCGAACCGATCGCTTCGAGAGCGCCGCCGCCTACAGGAACCTGGGCTTCAGGAGCCTCTGGTTTCTACTCGCCCTGCCAGTTTTCCTCAAGCTCCTCATTCTGCTGGACAACCGACTCGGCTCCTAGCGCAACGGAGCGCCGAGCTCTCAGGAACGCCGCATACCCGGGCTGAGCGGGTTCGCTACGAACTCACAGTACTCGTGGCCCATCGCCTGGCAGCTCGTCTCGATCGCCCGGAAGCTCGATGGGCTTCTGAAAAGCCGGTTATAGAGCGACTGATCGAGTGTTTCGGGAGTGATCACATCCCCTGCATACAGAATGTTCATCAGCGCAGCGACAACTCCTCTCGCGAAGTAGCAGCGTGGGGTTGTGGCGACGCCCGACAGCGCGTGGTACGAGAGCGCCTCATACCCGTCCCGCACGTGAACCGTGAAGCGCTGCTCCGGGGCCAGCAGGCGAACACGCCAGGAGCCCCAGCCGAATGACTCGACCAGCGAGACAACTGCGTGTACCCAATCCTCCCTCGCCGGAAGTCTCGGCACGACCATCTGCCTCCACTCCGGTGAGCGCACAAGACCGCCAATGCTGTAGAACGTTCCGAGGTGAGCAGCTTCGGTAAGAACGACCGACGCGAGGTTCGCGAACTTGGAACCCATCACCTTCGGAATCTCGGCCTCGAACTCGTGAGCCGCCCGTGCATACATCTCCGCCCACAGCGAGCCGTAGGTCGAACCGGCCACTCCACCCTCGGTCCTGATCACCGGCGCGAGCAGCTCGGCCGGGGGGAAGGCACTATCCGCGGCAGGCGCTTCGCCTCCAGCAGGCCAGGAGAACGGATCGATCGGAGCAAAGTTCGCCGGCGACACCGTCGCTACGAAGCGGCACTTCTTCCCAGCCGCGGCCACGCACTCGACTTCCCTAACCTCGTAGATCTTGCCCAGCACCGCTCCCAGGGCGCCGGAGATCGCTCCCCGCGCTACGTCGCAGGCAGGGGCTGACGCTGCGCCGAACATCTCCTGCCTCGCCTTCGCATAGTGCGACGGATTCAGCGCAATCTCGAAGCGCTGGCCTTCGCCCTTGAAGGTCTCCACCGCGCCCAGGCCGGAGTGCAGGATCAACCCAGTCACGGCCTCTCGGGCCGAGAGCGTGGACGTGATCCAGCTAGAGACCTCCCGGTATGCAGCACTGGCAGCGGCCCGCTCTATCGTGGCCCGACCACCCAGAGGCCCTGTCTCCGTGATGGCACGGTGCAGGGCCGCGTCGTAGTAGTGCGACTGGAGAACAGTCGCCGTTCCAGCACTCTCTCTCAGGCCGGCCCGACCAAGTGCTTCGAGCATCATCATACGAGCTCCAGTTCGGCTTCGAGATCCGTAGTGGACCACCGCCATGGGTGGTGACACGGCAGCCACGCACGCCGCATATCGGCGTCGCCATGACTCTCTCGGGTGCTTAGTGATATTCGACTGCGAAGCGGAAAAGCTTGAGGCGAGCCGGAGGCGATGAAGACGCATTCAGAGGCGGTTGGATCGGAGCTGCTCGAGGCTGTAAGTCGTTCCGCGCCAATTGATTCCACCGCGCACCACGGTCAGCAGAGAAGCTCGAAGCAGCACGTAGAACATGAGAATTCCACCGAGCGGGAGAAGAAGGCAGAGCCACATCTTCGTACCTGAAACAGTTGTGCTTCCGGCATACAGGATCGTCATCAGCGTAACCGAAAGCAGCGACATCCAGAAAACGACTACAGAGGTGCTGAAGAGGCCGAGATAGGGACCGACGATCAAGAAAAGTAGAAGGGTGCAGCTGACAATCGCTCGTGGGAGCGAATAGCCCATGCCGGCGAACGCGTTCTTCTCGAGGCCGTGTATCGCCTCCCTTAGGGACGCGTACCACTCCACCGATATCTCCCCCTGGCCATGTACCAGGTCCTGAGTGTAGCCCGACTTCTTCACCAGCTTACCGAGCATCATGTCGTCGTCAGGCCGGAGGCGGATCGGGGCGTGACCACCCACTGCGTCGTACGTCTCCCGTCGCACCAGGTTGAAGGCACCGATCCCGACGTGGCTGTCGCTGTTCGGATTGCGAGCATTCCAGGGCCGGGAATAGCCGGCGAATAGGAGCGCGAAGGTGCCGGCAAAGAGGTTCGTCAGGACCCCCGGCATCTGCAGCCGCGGAGAGGCCGTGAGATGGTCCAGCCCCTCCTTCTCCGCGTACCCGACCGCTTTCGCCACCGACAGCGGCTTCAGCATTACATCCCCGTCCGTGAAGAGAAGCCACTCGCCATCGGCCTGCTGAGCTCCTCTGTGGAGCGCATTGTTCTTCCCGAGCCAGCCTTCCGGGAGGCGCGTGATGTGGACCGGGTGAGTGCGAGGATCCGCCGCGGCTAGCTCATCGATGATCCGACCGGTGCCATCATCCGACCGGTCATCAACGGCGATGAGCTGCAGATCCAGCCCCTCGAGCCGCAGGAGGCGGAGGAGGCACTCGCCGAGCTTCTCCTCTTCGTTGCGGGCTGCAACAACGATGGATACACGCGGCTCAGGGCCCCGCGGAACGGGCAGGTTGCTGAGAAACGGCACCCGATAGCCCCTAATGATCCCAGCCCATGCTGCGCTCCCCCAAAGGACCAATGCCGCGGCGGAAGCACCCGCCAGAAACCAGCTCATATCGCTCGTCGAGCCTGCCGTAAGCGGTGAAAATGCCCGTCAGAACCTTGCACGCCCTTTGCAAGGTGGGGGCTCGATACCAGAAGGGTCGCTAGCGGTGCAGAGCGTAGGACATACGAATGGATAAAGTCTTCGAGGTCGAAGTGATCTACAAGCAACGTGCGTTGTACCAGGTCCGCGCCGCTGATCCGGTGGCGGCCGAGCGCATCGCGGCTGAGCGGTGGCAGAGGGGTGAGCCCAGCGACACCCGGGGCATCGAGTGGTCCGAGATGGTCAGTGCTCGGGGGGTGGATGCTCCCGATCAGATCCGCCAGGCTCAGGACGAGGAGCTCATTCTCCGCTTCGTGCGCGAGCGTGAGCGGCTGCTCCTGAAGCTCGGCGGCGACGCTGTGACGGCCTCCATCAACGATTCGATTTCGGCGTCACAGATTGCAACCGATCTAGGCTGGGAGCGCGCTGTCGACGGGGACGGGACGGCAACGGACGTGGTAAGGTCTGCACAGGCTCTCGAGCGCCTCTGTGCGCGGAAGAAGCTGGTGTGCTTCGAGCGTACCCGTGTCCGCTCGGGTGAGCGGGGCGAGATTCGCCTGTACTGCACGCCGGAGTACCTGGACGGGCTCAGCTCATCCCTGGAGGGTGACCAGCGGCAGGTAGGAACCTGACCGCACGCTTGAGAGGTCGGAGCTTGGTCGGATCTCAACGGGAAGAGGTTCATCCCTCCTGCAGGCGTCCGGCTCGAGGCGCCGCCACCAGCCGTGCGCGGAAACTGCACGATGCCTGAACCTCACGAAGCTCAATGAGATCAGCGGCAAAGACCGATTCAGACACGATCGAGCTTCAGCTCCCCGAAGGCCGATCGGTCATCGTTCAGATCAGGCGACGGGGCGTAGAGATCTCCCGGCACACGTCGCGCGAGCTGCAGGAGATCCACGGGTGGGTGGCAACGGAGGATCCTGAGACCCACCGCTGGCTCTCGGTGGCTCTGCGAGGGATCGGTGAAGGGACGGTGAAGTCTGGTAACCCGTACAGCGAGTCAGGAGGGCGCTGGCGGGTCTCCTGGAACTCCTATGGTGAGTCGGGCGGGCTGCACACCTACGGGCTGATCCTGCGCGAGGCCGAGGAGCTCAGCCTCGAGATGCTCATCATCGACGGCATCGAGCTTCACCCGTACGAGTACCGCGAGGAAGTCCTCGACGACGGGCTGACGATCTGGGCGAAGCTGGTCGGCACCCATGCGGACGTGACCCGGCTGAACCGGCTCATCCGCACGCACTCGACTTTCCCGGTCGTTCGCCGCGGGATTCAGGAAAAGCCTCGGGAGATGCGGCTCGGGGTGGCGGAATGGGCGGATTACGAGGACCGCATCAAGTATCGGCTCGTCCTTGTCGACCGCGAGGTCACGGAGGGGATGCGAGCGGAGCTCAGCCGCATTCAGGAGCGGAACGACCGCGCCGCATTCGGCTACTACGCAAACCTGATCGATCGCGTTGCCGACCTGCTGGTGGAGAAGGGGGCGATTACCAAAGCCGAGCTCGACGTGGTGCGGGACGCGGCCCGGGAGAAGCCCGGTGTCGCCCGTCACGAGTTCTGGCACGTCGCGGATGTAGACGCTCTCTAGCTGCGTCGACCAGCCCCCAATCGAAATAAGAAGAAGGCCCCGCGCGTGCTCGCCGGGGCCTTCCGCTTTGCCAGAACAGGCGCGACCTACTTGCTGTCGCCGCCGGTCTTTCTGACGATGAGCTTGTGTGCGCGCAGCCGCATGCTGTTGATCCGGATGAATCCGCGGGCATCCTCCTGATCGTATCCACCCGCTACGTCCATGGACGAGAGCTCGCGGTCGTACAGGGAGCTCGGGGACTCGCGACCCATGCTTATCACATTGCCCTTGTACAGCTTGAGCCGCACAAAGCCGTCAATCAGCCGCTCCGACTGCCGGAAGGCGGCCTGGACGAAGTCCATCTCCGGGGAGTACCAGAACCCGTTGTAGATGAGCTCGGCGAAGCGCGGCGAAAGGGAGTCGCGGAGCCGCAGAACTTCGCGGTCCATCGCCACTCCCTCCAGGTCGCGCAGAGCGGAGTGCAGGATCGTTCCGCCCGGAGTCTCGTAGACGCCGCGCGACTTGATCCCCACGAAGCGATTCTCCACCATGTCGACCCGCCCGATGCCGTGGCTTCCGCCGAGGTCATTGAGGTACATGAACAGATCCATCGGATCCGTGAGCACCGTCCCGTCCTTCAGGTTCTTCACCCGAACCGGAATCGCATCCTTGAAGTGGATCTCGATTTCGTCCGGAGTGGCTGAGGCTTCTTCAAGCGACCTGGTGAGCCTGAAGATGTCCTCCGGCGGCGCCTGGAGGGGATCCTCCAGCAGGCCGGCCTCGTACGAGCGGTGCATCAGGTTCTCGTCGCTGGAGTACGGCTTTTCGACCGACGCCTCGACCGGAATGTTGTTCTCCTTGGCGAAGGCGAGGAGGTCCGAGCGACCGCGGAAGCGATCGAGGAACTCGCGCTCCTTCCAGGGAGCGATGACCTGGAGCTTCGGAGCGAGTGCAGCATAAGCAAGCTCGAAACGGACCTGGTCGTTGCCTTTGCCGGTTGCGCCGTGGGCCACGTAGGTGGCGTTCTCCTTCTCCGCGATCTCCACCTGACGTTTGGCGATTACCGGACGCGCCAGGGAGGTGCCGAGAAGGTAGCGGTTCTCATAGACGGCGTTACCCGCAATCGCAGGGAAGATGAAGTCCGTGACGAACTCGCGTCGCAGATCCTCCACGTAGACCTTGGAGGCGCCCGTCTTCATCGCGCGCTCCGCGACCTCCTCGAAGTTGTCGTGCTGACCGACGTTGGCTACATACGCAACGACGTCGTAACCCCGCTGCTGGAGTACCTTGAGAATCGTGGCGGTGTCGAGGCCGCCACTGTACGCTAAAACGACTTTCTGAGACACTGGTCGCTCCGGTCGGGTACGATGGTGAACGGTCGCGAGAGCTTTTTCGCGACGCACGGTATCTGTAATCGTCTGAGCCGCCCCTGCTCCCCGAGCGCGTGGACTGCCACACTCGGGACAACCGGGGCCGAACTCGAAGAATCCTATACGCCCCTGCTGATGGTGCGGGACAAAGCACCTTCAGAGGTATCGGAACCTGAGCTCCAAAAGCCAAGCGGCTGCTTCCCCCATCGGCGCGGCGCTCGACTGGCGTACACAGCCGCCTTCCTCAGAAGTGGCGTCTTATCCACTGCGGCGAATATATATCAAGTCCCCCACCCTCGCACCTCCCTCATTGCCGGATCCATCGCATGGCGAGGTGGACAAAGGCCGTTCTGAGGGCTACATCATCGCTGCGGTGGCGGCGCGCAGCAGGGGGTGGGCGGAATGAGAGTTGCGCTCCGGCAGACGCCACGATTCACGTTCAGGGGGAAGAAGATGCGCGAAGACGACGATCGCGAAGTACCCGAGGCACCAGCCCCGGATATGCCGACTACGCCGCTGTCGGACCCGATCCGGGAGCGGCTTTTCAAATCCAGAACACTCATAATTTCCGGCGAGGTCAATCAGAAGCTCGCGTCGAGCGTAACTGCGCAGCTGCTTGCGCTGGCGGCTGAGTCGAATGAGACGATCGACATCTTCATCAACTCGCAGGGCGGTCACGTCGAGTCGGGGGACACCATCCACGACATGATCCGCTTCGTGAAGCCGCGAGTCCGTATCATCGGAACGGGGTGGGTCGCAAGCGCTGGAGCGTTGATCTACGTCGCCGTGCCAACGGAAGATCGCTTCTGTCTCCCCGCTACCCGCTTCCTCCTGCACCAGCCGGCCGGCGGTGTCGGTGGCACGGCGGCGGATATCGACATTGAAGCGCGCGAGATCATCAAGATGCGCGAGCGTCTGAACAAGATCTTCGCCGAGCGAACGGGTCAGCCGCTTTCGCGAATCGAAGATGACACGCGGCGCAATTTCTGGCTCTCGGCCGCGGAAGCAAAGGAATACGGGCTGGTAGGCTCGATCATCAGCGAGTCGAAAGAGCTCACCTGAACGACACGTGATGCCGAAGAATGGGTCCGCCGGAGGAAGCGCTCTCTCCGGCGGACCTTTTTGGATGCGCCAACGTGCTCGGGACCGCCGGCACGTGAGCGTCCGCGGCTGGCCGGGAAGGGGTGATGGCTGCACCGGCCGGGGAGTCGGCTGCGAGATGTGTTCTCAAGCCAGGACGCCAGAAGATGAAGCGCGGGAAGATGACCGCAGGCGATTGGAGGGCAGACAAAGCTCATCACGTGCCCGGCGGCGGGTTCAGGAATCCGTGGCCCACGGCTGTAACCGCGGAGGAGGGCGGGGTTCTTCGCTGGCAGCGGGAGCGCCGCCAGAAGACGCTTCCTCCGAGCCCCTCAGCCGATCAGCTGCCGCGCGCGCTTCCGCAGCTTCGTCAACCGCAAGCGAGTCCGGGGGAGCTCCGCGTCACTTGGGGGGGGCATTCGAGCTGGCTGATCCAGCTGGGAGCCTTCAACATCCTCACAGATCCGCACTGGAGCGACCGGGCGTCGCCCCTTAGATGGATGGGACCCAGGCGTTTCAGCCAGCCCGGAATCGCGTTCGAGGACCTCCCGCGCATCGATCTCGTACTGCTCTCCCATGACCACTATGACCATCTGGACGAGCCGACGGTGCGAAAGCTCCGGCGAAAGTTCGGCAGATCTGTTCATTGGCTCACGCCGCTGGCGCACGCCACCTGGTTCAGGAAGCGAAACATCGATGTTGCAGAGCTGGACTGGTGGGACTCGTCTGAAGTGAAAGGGGATGCGGGGGTGCTACATGCGCGCTGCCTGCCGGCGCAGCATTGGGGATCCCGCACGCCGTTCGATCGCTTCCAGAAGTTGTGGTGTTCCTGGGCCGTGGAGGTGGACGGGCGGAAGGTGTACTTCGCCGGAGATTCGGGCTACTTCCCGGGCTACCGAGAGATCGGGACGAGCTCGGGACCTTTCGATCTCGTGCTCATGCCGATCGGCGCCTATGAGCCGCGGTGGTTCATGCGCCCGCACCACATGAACCCGGCCGACGCAGTCGAGGCGTACCTAGACCTTGGCGGTGCGGGTCTCATGGGAACGATGCATTGGGGGACGTTCAGGCTTACCGACGAGGACCCTCTGGAGCCGCCCCGGAAGATCCGCGAGGCGTGGCAGGATAAGGGCCTGGAGCCGAAGCTACTCTGGGTTCCTGCTCATGGTGAGACGAGATGCCTCTGAGACGATTCCGGCTCCGTGTACTGTGCGGCTTGCGCCTGCCAGCTCAGGATCTCTTCCAACGCTACGAACTCTTCCTGCTCCGTCGCGGTGAGACAGTCGGGGTTGAACCCCAAACGTCGAATCCTCCCCTGAAGTGGTGGCGCGGGGATTCGGGAGGCGTGCTTCATGGCAGCTCCTTTTCGTCGGTGTGCGGCAGACAGGTGGGGGCGAAGCGTACCCGGCACCAGGGCCCGTTGCGGGTGTTGAATCGCGCCGCAACCGACGTGCCGCCAACACGATGCGGATCTAGCCGCGTAGCAGATCCTCACGAACGTATGCCTGGAAAATACATCCGGGCGCCGTGGGGACGTACAGGGCGTCGAAGGGGGTAGCGTCCTCGCCTCCCGCGAAGAGCAGGATGCCCATATGCTCGCCCGCCCGGGTCAGGAGATTCCGCGCGACGCGGCGCTCCCCACCCGTGCGAACGTAACGCCGCTCGCTGAATACGATCGGATCCCCCTGCGTCAGCCAGCTCTCCCGGCCCGCATACCCCGCAATGATGTTGACGGGGTGGATCGCCTGTACCGGCTGAATGCGGTCATCCGCGAAAACGACCGGACCGTCGGTGCCGACCTTTGCGGCCAGGTCCGACAGACCGGTGGGTGCAGCCCGGTCGATGATGCAGACGAGCGTATCAGGCATCGCGGCGTACTGCTCCCCCGGGATCGTCGCCACCGGGCCGCTCGATGGAGCAGGTCCGCCGCACGCCGCCAGCGGAAAAGCGAACAACAGAAGAAGTGATCGGAAGCTTCTCGCAGCAGTCATATACGGTCGCTTGTTTCGGCTCGCCTGCTTGGCGGGCTCGTCGGGTGCCGGTGAAGAGGGCTCAGGGCAGTTTCGGGAGTGCTTCCATACGCCGCGCGCGCAGCGGTTCGCAAATTCCGCGCTTGCTGTGAGGCTGCGACGGAGGCCGGCACAGGCTGCTCACATGCTATACCCCGTCAAGCGTGAAATGGCGGGCAATCTCCCGTTCAGCTGGACCACGGCTACATCCTCAAGCGGGTCGTGGCCGCGATCACCATGTCAGGAGCACGACCATGCCTGTAGTCGCCAAGACCGTCCTGCTGCTGTGCATCTCCAACCTATTCATGACATTCGCCTGGTATGGTCACCTGAAGAATCTAAACCACCGCGCGTGGTACATCGC
>ERZ1066118.1511-NODE-1511-length-14302-cov-5.812943_pt1 | contig 14302 bp, 17 predicted proteins | sample MGYA00382765_ERZ1066118 | MGnify/ENA primary metagenome ERZ1066118 (study PRJEB33369, sample SAMEA5778348) | biofilm metagenome | biome: Industrial cooling water; feature: Water cooling tower basin; material: Biofilm | place: United Arab Emirates | collected...
TCCCCTGTGGGTTGGATTGCGGTGGTGTTCAACAGATCAACGTCCAGTCTTCGGATTTCAACGACGACCACTCCCCGTTGATGGTGCAACTCTTTGTCGAGGGATAGAACATGAAAGACGCCCTGATAGTTTTGGAAGGTAGGGTGGATGATCTGTTCTCCGTCGAAGAAGACAGCCTTCTACACTGTCTAAGGGTCAACAGGACCTGGCTTGTCGAGACGGCGCTCTACATGAGGGACTATTTCTTAGGGGAAGTCCCAGAGAGCGATATCTACGACGAGCTTCTGAACTGCTACATGCAGACCTCGGGATACTCGAAGGAAACACACGAGATCCTCTACAGCGACGGCGAGATCAATTCCCTTTTGCAACTTGTAGTGAAGGTCAACGATTTCTTCCATCCACACTTGAGACACGTGGAAGGACAGATTCCCGATGATCTCTACTACCGCACCAGACTCGTCAACCAAACACCGCTTGACGAATCGATCGTTCTCCGTATGCAGGTGGACTGCTAACTACCCCATCAACCGGGGTGGTTAGCTGTCTATGCCCCTAAAACGTCTCAGGAGCCCTTCCGTATGTTAAACAGTACATACAGGCCCTAGAGTATGCGAGAGGCTCTGGCGTGATTGTAACGCGTTTCAGCCACGTATTATCCACCTGTACTGCCTCTCACGGAATCAGTCCATGTATCGCGCTATCTTCCTCTTCGATATCGACGACCTGCTAAAGGAGCTTGACGGTGCCATTGTCGCTCTGCGGCAGCGAGTACCGGAAGTTAGCGGGTATAGCAACGACCTCATCAAGAAAGCTTGGGTGTTCTACCATCTTTGGGAGAACGTTCATCTGGCATTGATCGACGACGTTGACGTAATGTCGGTCCGCGGTCACCTCGATTACGATTTCTACACCTTCAATTGGCGGATGGTAGATAGATTGTCATGGCATGTTGGCCAAGCTCTCTATCCACAGAACAATCCGTACTACCATCATCCGTGTACTATCTCAATCACCAAGAGTGATCTTCGTGTGTTCTTCGACTTCGGAACATACGTCCCTCGCTAAACGACATCGTGAGAGCCCCATGAACCAATTCTTCATCTTCTCGGCAATTGACGTCATCGTACTTCTCCGGCATCTCACCAACACGTATGTCGCCAGCAACGACAATCCGGTGGTGAACAGTGCTCTGAAGTTCGACCGTACGGTGCCGGTGGATCCGAAAAAGGCTTTCTCTGTCCTACCTGCTGATGCGGCACGCGACATCACTATTGCTATCCTGAACGACGTCATCGAGTCCAAGATGAATTGGATTCGCGGCTCCAACGGTAACGACCAACTGATCGCTGCCATTACCAAACACTTCCCCGACTTCACCCAGTCGGAATCCAACTCCAATCTCCACGCCAGTAACCATTTCTTCAAGAACGTTATCGATGAAGCAATGCTGGCCTGTGAGCAGATCATCGCGCACTTCATCCCAGAGACCACTTGGAACATCTGGTCATTGCACCTGTTCGGCTCCGACTTCGTTCTCGAAAAGGGGAACGATTATCGAATCGTCGACTGGACCCGAAGGATGGCCAGTGGTGAGTGGTCCGATCGGGTCACCAACGATTTCCTACATTGTTCCACGGAAGAGATCAATCGGATCTCAACTGATGACATCAAGCGCGACAATACGGTCAAAGAAGTCCTCCATGCTTTTCTGACCCAGCGCTATGGTCAGAGCGCAGTCATCGCAACGACGGAGTAAGGGTTCTGTGAAACGGATCATCCTACCGGGTGTCGAGTACGTAGCTTTGCTGATGGCGGAAATCAAGCCGTACGCTGGCCTCGCGGCGGAAATCACCGACCACACACCTTTCATGCAGGCAGTCCTCGACGACTACCTCAACGGTACGCCACTGAAAGACCCGAAAAGCTTCCTGAAAGCGTTGAGCGTACCCACGGACGTTGCGGAGTACCTGATCAAGTCCATCCAGGATGACATCGCCTCCCAGTTCGCGGCGGCGTTCCACCCCGTAAGACCGAGTAGCTTCTTTGTCGGTGTGGTGACCGAAAGCGGTGACTTCTACATCGATGAACACACGCACAGTGCCCAGACTCCCACGTTCGTGGAACCTACCGTCGATCAAGTACTCGATGACGGTGGATGGTGTTCGGAAAAAGAACGTAGGAAAGCTGGCATCGTCTGAAAGAGAGGATCCCATGCGTCGTTTTGTAATTCCGCTGGCAGATTTAGAGCGGGACGTCAAGCCGGACTTGGCCCCACTCATGAAGTACGGACTGACCTTCCAAGGACTAGTCTCGTATAGCTTCTATGGATATTCAGCAGGTCGATTGGAAATCATCGAGTCCCACATCTCGAAAGATCTCCTTGAGACCTGCTTGTCTCTCCGTGCCGACGACCCTTACACCTATCGTCGAGTGGTCCACACTTGCATCGATAGAATCCAGGAAATTGCCCAACGTCTCGCTCCCCTGATGGAGCAGACGTTGGGCGTTACGCCCGATCAGGTCACTGTTGACGGGTTTGTAGGGAATGATGTTGTTGTTTCTTTACGTAACGACGACCTATCTCATGTGAACCAATTCCATTTCGGAGTCAATCAGTGTCCTTCCTTCTAATCCTCCCGTTGGGGCAAGCCGGCGGCGGTGAGGTGCGCGAAGAACTTATTCGCCGCTTCCGCCTCGACTACACCCACGTGCTGCAAATGACCCTCGAGGTCTGGGATGCGTTGGAGTCGGGCGACAACGACATCATCCACGCTGCTCTCGAAAGCTACCTACACCGACGACTGTCTCGTCGTCGTAAGGTGACTTTCGAAGAGATGCTGGAGGCTGTCTATCTCGCCGCGAATGCAGCTAGTCATTTCTACGAAACGATTCAGCCGCATCTGCAAGACATCATCGATCGCCACATCACGGCCACTACTCCCGAACTCCAACTCAAGGGTTGGCTGGCTAGCGCCCCTGTCATCCAGGTGTCTCTGAAGAATGAAACGATCCCAAACCTACATCGCGTTGGTTCTACCCACATGCGAGGCCTTGAGGGACTACATGGCCATCGAGACCTTCTTGTCCTCGATGGGTCAAGACCTGAACAGTCTGTGTGAGCATATCGTCCACATCTGGCTTGATCTTCGTCAGGACGCAAACTCCCAGGTCGTTCTCAGCGAACTGAGCGCACAGGAACTACTGTTCTCGCTCCTTCACGCTGACGTGATCGACAACCCCATCCATCCCAAGAGTCCCTATATCACACCCGAAGACCGTCAAACCTTCGAGCGCGTGGTTAAGGATCTAGCGGCCCAACTGATCGACCATCTCGAGAGTGTGCTCAAGCACCTTCAAGTAAGTGACCGACAGCTCAGTTTGGCGAAAGCTGATGGCTGGCTCGGACTGTCCTTGGTGATGGAGATCCCCGTCGAAGGCGGAGTATAGCAATGACTGAAAGACGTGTGGTAATCCCCACGGAGGAAGTCTTTACTCGTCACAAACAGACTTTCGACATTCTTCCCGCAATGGGGATCAACCCTTTCCTCGTGTTCTATTTCATTGTCGAGCAGGTATTCAACACCAAGCACGTCCGTGTTGAACTCCTGATGAATGACCAACACGAGCTACCGCAAGCAGTCCTGGACTACCTAGCCGATGACCTTGGAGTGGACATCGGGGGACTCCACGGCGATCAGTATTTCAGATTCGCAGCAGCCGTCAACGACTTTCATCGCGCTATCCTCAGTGTTAGGGATGTAGCGATTGCAGGTTTCGACGACGCTGTTCTTAAACTCGGGGAGAGAATTCAATGGCTAAACGGTGGACTGGTGATCAGTCTGAGGGAAAGAGTCAGCGTGGGTTCGTCCTACCCTCCGCCGATCTAATCCGCACTTGGCTGGAAGAGATCTCTGTCTGCGAAGTGACAGGGATCGAGGATGACGGTACGGAACTCCTCTCCAAGATTGTCGAGACCTTGGGTAGTGAGCTGACTGAGGAAGACCGCAACGTCATCCTTCACGCCATCTGTAAAGAGCGCGTCAAGGATCAGTATCAACAGATCTTCGATGATGCGACCCGCAAGTTGGTCGATGGTTTGATCGCGTTGAGTAAGGAAATTCCCTGCGACCAGACACACTTCAAGTTGATGGGTGCCATCGGCGACAATATTGTCGTTGCCGTACCTATCCGTAGTGTTAGTGTCTCGGACTATGTTCGCGACAACCTCAAAAAGGTAACATTGGAAGCGCCAGACCGACCACTTACCGCCCCGCCGACTAAGGACGGATTCGGGACGTTATAGTGTGATCCTCCTTTCCAGGAACGAAACATGCTTACCCAGACACAGCTACCGCTGAATGCGACGGTGTCGTTCGATCTTTACCCCAGTCAGATCCTGGGTTCGGGCTATACTCGAGCCAAGGTGCTAGCTTGGATGGATGCGGACACTGCCAAGTATTTCGGCATTGATCCGATCGCCCTTCACGCCAACGTCTACCCGCTCCTACCGGCCGGTACTCCGAATCGCTTCGACGGTTACCCGTACGTCAAGCTGCGTTTGGAGAACGGAACGGTCACGGCGGTTGGCGTTCCGTGGATTCGTGACGAGACTCTCGTGGTGCTCACGCAGACTCGCGCTCGCCTCACTCTGGAGAACATCACTCCGGAACAACTGGCTATCGCGCTACAGGCACTGTCGGCCAACGGTATCTCGGCCGTTGACGTTGAGATGCTCGACTGAGTTATTTCTTACGACCGGAACATCATGTTATGGATAGCCTTGGCGGGCTGTTCGCTATCAAGAGTTTTCGCGACGATTTCTCTTGACTGGTACATGGTTGGTTCTGGTTGCAAGACTTTGTCTTCTGTAAGCGCCCGTCGACCACGTGATCGGTGGGTTCCGCCATCGTGTCGGAACAAGGCCTTTTGGTCTAAGCAAGCAGTGCCAGGGGACCTACGGGTCCCCTGGCTTTTTATGCCCAATCTTTTTTCCCGAAGTGTTTTCTTATTTCTTCCCGTAATGGGGTAGAGAGAGAACTTGAGTAGGTGTCTGAATGGAACACTTTGTTAAACCCGTAGAGACGTACGGTCGGAAATACCAGTTGATCCCGACCTACATCCGGGACTCAGCAACGTATCTCCACCTACAGACAGGACGTCCTTTTGAGGAGTGCCTTCGTTTCGTACAGACAAGCGTTGGTCCAGGCGGACCTCTGCAGATTTCTGTACCCGATGCCCTGGTTCTGATCAAGGATCAGAACGGTGATCGCCAGAAGGTGGTTCTACCCTTTACCGATTACCTCGACAGTGTGCGCGAGAAAAGACAGATCCTGTCGCCCACACTCGCCGCGTACACGCATCCGGACGAAAAAGAATCACTGCTGGCCAAATACATCTCCGGCAACCTGGCGGCACGAAAGAAAGCCAAGAAGGAAATGTTTGTTGCTGAGATGCGTGGAGACAAAACTCTCCAGGCTATCAAGGAAGCCGAACAGACGACCTTGAAGATCAAGAACAATTCGCTGTCCGGCGCACACAGTTCACCGTACACGATCCTCTGGAATAAGTCGTCGCACAGTACATTGACTTCGACCTGTCGTACGGCCACCTCCTACGGCAATGCCAACAACGAGAAGTTCCTTTACGGGAATCGCCACTACTGGGCCCCCGAGATCGTTAAGGCTAACATCATCTCGATCATCAATCACAGCGACTACGCCTTGATTGAGAAAGTAATGACGCAATTCAACCTGAAGCACCCGACGGTTGAAGAGACGATGAGCTGTATCCATCGTGGTACGGTACATTACTGGCGTTATGAAGATCAGATGGAATCCATCCGTAGTCTGGTCACCGCACTGAGCCCCATCCAGCGCAGTGCGTTCATGTTCACCGGTGACTTCTATCACCTGGCACTTTGTAACCCCGAGTTTGTACGAGAGATGTTGACACGTCTATCGACCAAACCGACGGTTGCGTTGGAAGGTGAGGAGGCGGATACCTGGGTCAAGAAGATGGACGACAACCTGTTAGCCTACGTCAGCATGCTTTGTTCGAAAGAACTCAGCGGCGGTACAATGGGCGACGCAGATGGTAAGGGAACGGCCCTCAAGATCGTCAGACCGCACGACTACGGCATCATTGCCGCGACAGCGAAGAACATCATCGACAACCTCGATCGATACCGTGAGTTCATTTCGGCTTTCTGGGTGACCGACAACCTGCCCTCGTCGGTTTACTTCCTGCCGAACATCATGCGGCGTGGTGCGATTACCTCGGACACCGACTCCACCATCTTCACGGTGAAGTACTGGACGGAGTGGTATGTCGGCAAGCTGGACTTCACCGAAAAGTCCCTGGCTGTCGGTGCCACGATGGTATACCTGGCATCCCAGTTGATCCGACACATCCTGGCAACTGTCTCAGGTAATATCGGCGCAGCCAAGAAGGACATCACTCGTTTGTCGATGAAGAACGAGTACTACTTCCCGGTCTTCACCTTGACTTCGCGAGCCAAGCACTACTTCGCCTACATCTCCGCCCGCGAGGGTAACGTCTACAAGAAATTGGAGACAGAGATCAAGGGTGTGGCACTGCGTAACTCCAACGTACCCCCAGCAATCACGAAGAAGGCACATGACCTGATCCGTGCGTTGATGGATACGGTGATGAAGGAGCGTAAGATCAGCCTGACGGCTGTTCTACGCTACGTGGCTGAGATCGAGGAAGGTATTCGCGTTGAGGTGGAAAGTGGTGGGTACAGGCTTCTGGCCAAAACCTCCATCAAGGGTGCTGCTTCGTATAAGGACCCCACCGTTTCCAACTACGTCCATTACGGCATGTGGGAGAAGGTGTTTGCTCCGAAGTACGGTAACGCACCTGAGCCGCCGTATACGGCCATCAAGGTGTCGTTGTCTACCAAGAGTCCGTCCAAGGTGAAAGACTGGATTGCAGGGATCGAGGATCGGGCACTGGCCGACCGACTGACGGAGTGGATGGTTGAGAACGGCCGTAAGGATCTGTCGACCCTTCTGCTACCCGAACCAGTCTTGGCCATGACTGGTATCCCGAAGGAATTGATTCCCGCGATTGATATCCGCAACCTGATCTTCCAGACGATGGAAGGTTATTACCTGATCCTTGAAGCTATCGGCTTCTTCCAGCGTAATGACAACATCACTCGTCTGGTCTCTGATGAACGCTGGTTGCTGGAGAACCTACCGCCGGATCACGTCCCCGGATCGCTTAACATCGCCGGATCGCCCACCAACCCGGCACCTGCTGAAGAAATCGCACTACCCGACGAAGTCGACGTCGAAAAGCTCGAACTGCTCCTTACCGAGTTTGAGACAGACGACGGCGATGGGTCGGAAGACGACTGACGGCATATTTGGCCCAGCTACCCCCAGAAAGGGTAGCTGGGCTTTTTATGCCTTACTTTAGGTAAGGGAGAATACCTTCCTTGATCTGGAGGTCTATCTCGTCTTGCAGCGAAACGGTAAGTGCACTACCGATATAGCGACCACTGTCCATCATCCTGAAATAGCGACGTAGGTAGTTGTAGTAGCCGCGGTTACGCTGGTTGTTGAACTGTGCGGAGAACCTCACCAGGAAGAACACCAGAGGGAGTCTTGCGATCAGTACCGCCCACTGCATCTGGAAGGTGAACGCCAAGTCGGGTAGCTGGATAACGTCCCTCAATGAGTCGTTACCGACCGTAGGGAAGTAATCCACTAGCTGATCAAAGCTCAGTTGGCGATGATCGGCCATCTCCAAGTATCTGCCGATAGCGGTATCTACATTGGAAGTCCAGTCCGTCATGTGGAAAGGGTGTCTTGACCGTACCTCAGGTAGACCGAAGCCGAAGAACTGCGCAATGCAACGATTCAAGATGGCGATGTCGAGGTGACTGTAAAGCATGTTCGGTAGCGGAACCTCTTGGAGGAACTGCATTACCGTACGCGGGGAGTCGTCACTGATCTCATTTCGCCACAGGCGCCATTTCCTGTACTGGCTAGCCAGCATGGGGATATTGATCGTGATGACCGCGATCCCTGGTTCCTCAGACTCGAACCGCCCGTCAGGGACGTGAAGGTTGAGATCCGACTGAGGATGGTAGAGAACCCGAATGGGGCAAAGGGTGCGCCACTGCTCATCCAACAAGCTACGATCGTAAGGATCGATATTCGCCACCAAGATCTCGGAAGTGTTCTTCCCGTAGAACACACCGGGTGTGAAAAGAACCCCCTTATAGAAGCCGGAGGTCATTCGCAGCGACATCGAGAGGTCAAATGCGCGGTCTCGAACCTTGTCGTCGTAGACGATCGGGTCCTGTTGGAGACTTACATTGACACTTTGGAGAAGTTTTACTAGGAAGTTAGATCCATTGAGGGAGATCGGATTCATCGCCCTGTAATCGATCACCTTCTGCAACGAGAACCGAAGTCCGGCTCTGACTCGGTTAAAGTCGGGGATGACAAAACCCCCGCTTTGGAAAGAGGGGCTTTCTTGTAGAAGCAAATGCATGAAAGCAACTCCGGAAATAGGCTGTTTGGAGACATCTCACATACTATCGGAGTCCGGTTGCCCGACCGTACGTATTTTTTTACCGAGGGTATAATGATGTAGAGACTACACGGTCTCGGCGCTAGCGGCTTGCCGCTAGCAAACCAAGCAACCTTGTATTCGTGAGCACCGTGATTCGTCGTTGATCCAAAAAAAAATCAACTACGTATCATCCAGTTGACACCGGTAGCTTCGGCTATACGAGTGTCGTCGACGACACTGTAACACCGCTTCCACCCAACAGAGAGAGAACAAAATGTCCGTGAATCGTCCCACCGATGGCCAGCCCGCCACCTCGCCGATGGCCGCCGCCCTGCAGGGCGCTGGCGTCCGTTCGACCCAGCAGAACCAGTCGGCCCCGGCCCCGAAGAAGGCCTTCGGCGGCCTGATGGCTGTCAACTCGACCCTGCGCCGCCCGGTGTCGCGCAATACTGCCGGCGAGGCCACCCAGGCCCTCGTGAAGGCCATCAACGCCAACCTCGACGAGTCGCTGGCCACCGGCTCGCGTGAGGCATTCGAAGTCCTCGTGCTCGACAACAACTCGGCCTCGGTCGCCCTGTCGGCCATCCTGATCGCGAACAAGCTGAGCTTCAACCGCCGCAACGTCGTGGCCGTCTACACGCTGGCCGTCGAGGCTTCGTGCGGTCGCCTGGCTCCGAAGCCGTTCAACATCGGTGGCCAGAACATCGAGATCGACGTCACTGCCGGCGACGCCGTCGACAAGGTGATGTGGGCCAAGACCGTGGAACTCGTCACCGCCACCTACGGCGATGTCGAAGTCATCAACGGTGGCTCGATGGTCCTGCCGTCCGAGCTGCGCGCTGACGACACCTTCCACATCCACCGCATCGTGTACAACGCCACCCAGGCGCTCTGCACCGTGGTCGAGGAGGACGTGACGGGTTCGGCGGCGTACCTGTCGGTGTCGATGATCGACGCTGGCTCGACCCTGACCGCCACGCTGGACTACAACCCGGCTCCGCTGACCAACGCTGTCGGCCTCCCGGTCCGCAACGACGTCTCGGTGCTGCTGCGTGGTCAGTCGACCGCCAGTGGTTCGAACTCGCCGCACGAGCAGGTCCGTGACCTGACCCGCGTCGACGCGTTCATCGACCTGGTCTACAACCCGCCGCAGGCTCCGGCCTTCGGTCAGCAGCCGATCACGCAGCACTACTACCCCCGCGTGGTCATCACCAACCTCGACAGCCAGATCGACGCCATCACGGCCGAGACCCAGCTGCTGGCGTTGGCCACCGCTCCGCTGCTCAGCAAGTCGCAGGCGTGGGGTGGCGTGTTCAAGCCGCGTTACACCACCGGCTTCGATCTGCGCGACATCGGCGCCGTGGGTTACGAGATCCAGTTCGACCCGAACCAGAAGCCGGACCGCATCGACACCAAGTCCGACTCGTTCGGCGTGGGTTCGCTGTACCAGCTCCTGGCCACCACGATCCACGACGCGCTGATCTACTCGATCGACGTCGAGGAAGTCGGTGAGCAGACCTGGATGAACCAGATGTTCCTGGCCGCCGCTGGCGGTGCGAAGCCGGCTTACGACGCCATCGTCAAGGCCGCCGATCGTCTGACCGACGGTCACTTCACCCGCACCTTCCAGATCGGCACCCCGATCGTGTTCGATGATCAGAACCGCGTCCACATGGGCTACTACACGGACGCCACCGGCGAACGTCGTGACCTGCGTGACGTCGACTACCTGGCCATGCTGAACCTGATGGGCGATCGCGACATGCAGCGCGTGATCGAGTGGGGCCGCACCTTCGACGACACCACCATCCCGCTCGAGCTGCGTCTCGAGCAGCGTGGCCGTCTGCTGAAGGCGCTGCTGCAGGACGTCCGGATCAAGGGCTACGCCCGTCGTCTGACCTTCAACCCGGCGTTCATCGAGGCCCTGGCCTCGGCGTGCATGGCTGCCGGCCTGGTCATCCGTCCGAACAACCTGCTCGTCAACACGACCGGTACGATCAACCGCGGCAACTTCAACGCGGCGCAGTACGCTGTCGGTGGTCAGACGGCCTCGGCCATGTTCAGCCACACGAACCAGGGCTTCGGTCAGTACCGTGGTATCGGCGGCCCGTTCATGAGCCGCTTCGGCAACTAAGCAGTACCGTTGGGAGGATGAGAGGGGATCGAAAGATCCCCTCTTTTCTGCGGTGGGAAAGGCCCCTTCGGGGGCCTTTCTTTTTTTGCCCCTTCGATAGAAAGTTATTCGTTATTTAAACGACACATCGAATGGGAAACATCTTTTCTGCGTCACCAGACTACCGCCACCGCCAGGGAGAAAGACATTGGGTATCTCGTTGCGGATTATCAATCTGGACGGCCTCTTCGGCATTCAGAATAGCGAACCGATCATTGTCAACCACTTCAACATCCAGTCGGAGACGGACAAGGATCGACTCAACCAGTTGATCTATACCCACTACGAGGGTGATTCGCTCAACATCCTTCCCTCGTGCTTGTGCGGTATGACCACCGGCGAATACAACGTCGGTATCACGTGTCACAACTGCAACACCAAGGTACTGTCGGTGACCGAACAGCCGTTGGAGTCGGCTCTTTGGATCGAACCGCCGAACGGTGTCGACACATTCATCAATCCGCAGGTGTGGACCATCCTGTCGGAACGCCTGACCTATCCCGGAGTGAATCTGTTGGAGTGGTTGGTGAATCCGCTGGTACAGATGCCTGCGGAACCCTCGAAAGAAGCCCGTCGTCTCCAGACGTTGAACATGGAGCGAGGAATCAACTTCTTCCATCGCAACTTCGATCAGGTGATGGAGGTTCTGTTCGAACAGGGTATCGTTAAGGGTACCAAAAAGCAGCGTGAAACACTGCGGGAGTTCATTTCCCAGAACCGCGCCGCCATCTTCAACAAGCGCCTGCCGATTCCCAGTAAGTTGGGCTTCATCACCGAAAAGACCGTCACCAGCACCTATGCTGACCTGACGATGCTTCCGGCAGTAGACGCCATCCGAACGATCTCCACGACAGTGAACTCGCAGATTCCCCTGCGACCTCACGTCCTCCAGAGTCGTGCGATGAAAGCCAATGCGCTGTTGGCGGAGTATCACCAGAACTTCATTGCCCAGATGGGTGCGAAGCCTGGCTGGTTCCGCAAGCACGTGTTCGGTTCCCGTCTCCACTTCACGTTCCGAGCAGTCATCTCGTCACTTTCTGACAACCACGAGTACGACGAACTGCATCTGCCGTGGTCGATGTCGGTGATGGCATTCGAGGCGCATCTGACGAGCAAGTTGATCAAGCGTGGGTTCACCCCCAACGACTGCGTCAAGTTCCTCCACGAGCACGTTCTGCGCTATCACCCGCTGTTGGACGAGCTGTTCAAGGAACTGATCCGTGAATCGCCTCACCGTGGTATCCCGGTATTGCTTAACCGCAACCCGACGCTGATGCGCGGCTCGATTCAGACACTGCGAGTCACGCAGATCAAGACCGACACCAAAGTCAACTCGATCTCGATGTCGGTTCTCTGTCTCGCCGCACCCAATGCAGATAAGATTCACTAGTGAAATAGGAATGTCAACATGGCTGTAGTAGCGTACACGCCGGTTGAATCGTCTCAACCCGGCTTTTTCGTAATTCCGGGATACACCATCTACGGAGCTAACCGTAGTGGGATAATCATCAACCTTAAGACACTCCATGTAAAGAAACCTTATCGAGTCAGAGGTTATCAGGCCACCACCGTGATGTCTGATACGGAACGAAAGATGAAGTGGGTCTTCATCCATCGTTTAGTAGCCTTGGCTTTCCATGGGCCACCGCCGGTAGACAAACCGCTAGTTAACCATTTGGACGGTTCTAAGGACAATAACTGTCCAGAAAATCTCGAGTGGACTAACCATAGTGGTAATATCTCACACGCCTATCAAAACGGACAGAGAAGAGACAACCGACCGATACTGGCCAGAAGTCTACTGACTGGCGATACTCTGAGATTCCAAACAGCTAACGACTGTGCCAGGCATTTTGGAGTATCCGGAGAAAGAATTTGGCGCAATGTTAGGGATAACACCGGCAACATCTATTTCGGCCACTATGTCTTCAGGTATGAAGACGATGAACGGCCATGGCCCGAGCTAGATGTAAGTGATATCGGTAAGGTAAATAACGGTGACGGTAAACCCGTCCTGGCGAAAGAGATTTCGACTGGTAATGTCTATCACGCTAGAAGTTTTGCGCTCATGGAAAGAATCATCGGTGTGGGTAGATCAACGATAGGTTATACGTTGAACAGTGGTCCGCAACGACCCTGTAAAGGCTTCTTGTTCAAGTACCAAAGCGATACAACTCCTTGGATCATTTGAGTGACGCTACCGTGCAATGCACGCACTCGATCCCCACTAGTGTAATTCTAGTCCTTCCAGTCGGTAACGGCTGGTAAGTACCTCTTTAATTGCTGGAAACTCCTTAGAGCCACACTACCACTGCTAGGCGAAAGCCAAAGCCACGGTTTGACAAGTGTGTGGATTGGACAATCAGCAGCCAAGCTCTTTACTGAACTCAGTGTTCCGCACTGGGCCCCGCTATGGGCCAGACTGGGGAGACCCCTTATTAGCCAGAAAGAGAAGGTTCAACGACTAACCGGTTGCTCGGTGTAGGGTCAAGTGACCCGAAATAGGAGGCTTCCCTCTGGGAAGAAGATATAGTCTCGTCTGCATGGAAACATGCAGCAGTCTGTTGATCAGACGGATAGAGCTTAACGAACTCTATCGAAGAACACGTTCGACGGCGACGCTCTAAACGGCATGATCATCCTCGATACCCGGATGTTCGACAAGTTGGAGCGACTGGCACCGCATCACGGTGTACAGGATCTTCGCAAACCCCGTACCCTCAGCAAGAACATCAAGATTCCGGCCCCCGTCATCACGACGATCGGTGCTTGGGTTCACGAGGGTCGTTAACGGCATAGAGGACAGGCCTGGGCCTGTCCTCTTATGTCCCAATTTGAAAGGAAATAGACCATGTCGTCCGAAATCGGCGAATACTTCGGTTACCCCAAATGCTGCATCGACAGCTATCTGGGACCTGACAGCGCTCTCAACCACGTCGAGCGGTTTGAGGATGTGCCCTTTGGCGAGACCGGCTTCGTCCCCTGTCGCAAGTGCGCAACTGAGCGCAGCGAGGAAGAAGTGCTGGCGGAAATCGCTTCCCGCCGTAAGTGCCCGACCCCTTTCCCCGACGACAGCGGTGCTGAGAAGTACCTTCATGAAGTCATGCGCAAAGTCACCGACGATCCGGCTGGTGACGCACACTTCATGCCGTTGTACGAGAAATCTCAAGGTATGTGGTGACTGAGACCCTAAAGAATCTCAGACCTACATTATCCACATGTAGAACCCCACGAGCCGCTTAGGCCGATCCGTTCATTTTTACAGCGACGCCAAAGAGTATAGTGGCGTAAAGGGCAGATCATGGCACAAATCATCGAAGGTGGAGCACTTACCTTCAACTCCCTGGCTTATGGTACCCCACATCCCGGTACCATGAACTTCCTGTCACAACAGTTCGAAAACGCCAGCACGGTACTGACCACCGCCGGCGCACGCTTCATGGAGGGTGCTCGAGATCTGTACGAGCGTATCAGCGGTAGTGATGCGATGCGTGCTCTTCGAGTGGCTGGTCGAGCAGTCAGGTCCATGTGGCAGTTGGATGAAGTACGTGTCCTCAACACGATGGACGAACTTCAGAC
>ERZ1066118.1512-NODE-1512-length-14300-cov-5.737382_pt1 | contig 14300 bp, 14 predicted proteins | sample MGYA00382765_ERZ1066118 | MGnify/ENA primary metagenome ERZ1066118 (study PRJEB33369, sample SAMEA5778348) | biofilm metagenome | biome: Industrial cooling water; feature: Water cooling tower basin; material: Biofilm | place: United Arab Emirates | collected...
GAAAGAGTCCGCTTGGCGCCCAACACAAGATGATGAGTCCGAGAGCCGGTGAGAGACTCAACAGATTGTGGTGTGACGCGAAAGACTCACAAGGGCAGCAAAGCTTGAGCCACCGGCGCGAAGCTTTTTCGATGGAGCGGCGTCGGCCCTAATCGAGTGAGCGCCTCGCGGTGCTTGGGGCAGCCATAGCCCTTGTTCGACGCCCAGCTGTAACCCGGATGCTCGGCATCATAGGCGATCATCAGCTGGTCGCGATGGTGCTTGGCGATGACGGACGCAGCGGCGATCGACAGGCACAAAGCGTCGCCGCCGACCACGGTCGGGCCGAGCGGGCGGCGCTGGTCGCCGCCGTGCTGACCGAGCGGGGGCTGGGCGGAGCCGACGTCCACCTAGGCCACCGGCTGGACGCCCTGGCGCGCGACCGCAGCCGCCGGGCTGAGGACGCCCGCACCCTGGCCGCCCGCTGGGCCCGCTCGGCCGTCGGACCGCAGGCTTCCGGCCCGCAGGCGCGCACGATGCGCACGGTCCACCTCGACGAGGACGGCCTTCTGCTCGCCGCCGCTTACCCCGGGCGGATCGCCAAGGCTCGTGGCAGGCCGGGCGAGTTCCGGCTGGCGGGCGGCCGAGGCGTGTTCGTCGACCCCGCCGACCCGCTCGCGCGCGAGCCCTGGCTCGCGGTGGGCGAGCTCGGCGGCGGGGCGGCTCGCGACCGCGTCCTGCTCGCCGCCCCCTTGGACCCGGCCCGCCTGTCAGACGCCTTCCCCGAGCTCATCACCATCGAGGACCGCCTGGACGCCGACGCCCGGGGCCGGATCGCCGCGCGGCGCGTGGTCCGGCTGGGCGAGCTGGTCGTGGAGGAGCGCGGAGTCCCCGCCGACCCTACCCTCGTACGACGCGCCCTCGTGGAGCAGGTGCGCCGCAACGGTCTGGGCGGCCTGACAGGCAGGGAGAGCCTCGATCGCCTGCGCGCCCGGATCGCGTTCCTCCGCAACCTGGATCCTGACGCCTGGCCCGACCTTTCCGACGCGGCTCTGCTCGCCAGCGCGGACGTGTGGCTCGCCCCGCTGCTGGAGGGCCGCCTGTCCCTGGCGGCTGTGGTCCCCGGAGAGGTGGAGGCCGCCCTGCGCGCCCGGCTGGACCCCGAGCAGGCCCGCGCCCTCGACCGCCTCGCCCCGGAGCGCTTCGAGGCGCCCACCGGCTCCCGGCTCCCGATCGACTACGCCGCCGAGGGCGGCCCTCGCGTGGACGTCCGCGTGCAGGAGCTGTTCGGCCTGCGCGAACACCCGACCGTGGCGCGCGGCCGCGTCCCCCTAACCCTGGCCCTTCTGTCGCCCGCGCACCGGCCCGTGCAGCTGACCCGCGACCTTCCGGGATTCTGGCGCGGCTCCTACGCGGCCGTCCGTACCGAGATGCGCGGCCGCTACCCCAAGCACCCCTGGCCCGAAGACCCCGCCGCCGCCGCCCCCACCACGCGCGCCAAGCCGCGACGCTGACTTCGAGCTTTGCTCTATGTAGCGGCTCACGCCACGCTCCCGTGAGCAGCCGATGATCCAGAGCTCCACTAAGTCTCTCCGACAGAGGACGTCGATTGCATGAGCTCTCGTGATTACACGCAGTTCGAGACGCCTCTTCCTCATCCCGGAGAGATCGTTCGCGAAAGACTACCTGCCCCAGTACGGCTCACGCCCGGAGCCTTGGCGCGGGCCATGGGCTTGAAGGACCGAACCCGGGTCGAGCGGCTGGTCCGCGAGGCGCAGAGCATCACGGCCGACACCGCGCTCCGCTTAGGCCGCGTGTTCGGAATTTCAGCAGAGATGTGGCTCAACATGCAGGCGGCGCATAACCTGTCGACCGCGGCGATCCGATCGCGTCAGGAGCTCGCCCGCATTCAGTCCCTCACCCCGGCCGCCCGACTGAAACCCCTTGTAACGGATAGCTTGCGCCTGAGTGGTCAGCTCAAGCCGCCGCGAGCCGGCCCTTGGTGAGCTCGTCATAAGCGAGCAGCTCGCCCAACAGGGCCTCGAACTCGGCCAGGGGCACCATGTTCGGGCCGTCGCTCGGCGCCCGGTCGGGGTCGGGGTGGGTTTCGATGAAGACGCACGCCACCCCTACGGCCACCGCCGCCCGCGCCAGCACCCCCACGAACTCTCGCTGGCCGCCGCTGCTCGCGCCCTGGCCGCCGGGCTGCTGCACCGAGTGGGTGGCGTCGAACACCACCGGGCAGCCGATCTCGGCCAGGATGGGCAGGGCGCGCATATCGCTGACCAAGGTGTTGTAGCCGAAGGACACGCCCCGCTCACAGGCCAGCACGTTGGGGTTGCCCGCGCCCGTCACCTTGGCGACGACGTTCTTCATGTCCCAGGGCGCCAGGAACTGGCCCTTCTTGACGTTCACCGCCCGGCCGGTCCTGGCGGCCGCGACCAGCAGGTCGGTCTGTCGGCTGAGAAAGGCCGGGATCTGCAGCACGTCCACCGCCTCGGCCACCGCCGCGCACTGCTCGGGCTCGTGGACGTCGGTAAGGGTCGGCAACCCCAGCGTCTCGCGAATCTCGGCGAAGACGGGCAGGGCGCCGTCCAGCCCGATCCCCCGCGCCGCCCCGGCCGAGGTGCGGTTCGCCTTGTCGAAGCTCGTCTTGTAGACTAGCCCGACTCCCAAGCGCCCGGTCGCCTCCTTCAGCGCCTGCGCCGTCTCCAGCGCGTGCTGGCGGCTCTCCATCTGGCACGGTCCGGCGATGACGCTGAGCCTGAGGGTGTTGCCGATACGCACGGGCGCGCCGGCCGGAGCCTGCAGCTGGACGACGGCGTTGGGCAGGGTCACGGGCGAGCGAACTCCTTGAAGCCGGCCGGAGGTGGCGTAGCTCACGCGCCGGCGCAAGCGGGGAGGGGTGATGGCTGAGCAGAAGCCGGTGATTGTCTGGTTCCGAGAGGACCTGCGTTTGGCGGACCATCCGGCGCTGACGGCGGCGGCAAATAGCGGCGCGCCCGTGATCCCGCTCTACGTGCTCGACACCTCGCCGGAGCGGCGGCCCTTCGGCGGCGCCTCGCTCTGGTGGCTGGACAAATCGCTGCGGGCCCTGGAGGCCGACCTGCGCACGAGGGGAGTGCGTCTGGTTCTGCGCCGCGGCCCCGCCCTGGACGTGGTGAGCGCCGTCGCGACGGAGGCGGGGGCGGCGGCGGTGTTCTGGACCCAGGGCGTGGAGGCCTGGGCGCGGGCGCAGGACCAGGCGTTATCGGCCGAGCTCCGGGCAGCCGGGATCGCGCCTGAGCCGCGGTTCGGCGGCTTCCTCGTGGACCCGGTATCCGTGCGGTCCAAGTCGGGCGGGCCGTTCCGGGTGTACGCCGCCTTCCGCCGCGCGGTCGCCCCCGCCTTCGGGGCCGAGGCGCCCCTGCCTGCGCCCGAGCGCCTGCCCGCGCCGCCCGCATGGCCGGCGTCCGACAAGCTCGATGCCTGGGGCCTCCACCCGACCGAGCCGGACTGGTCCAAGGGCTTCAGCGACTGGAGGCCCGGAGAGGCGGGCGCGCGCGAGCGGCTGGACCGCTTCCTGCGCGAGGCGCTCCTTACCTACGGCGAGCATCGCAACCTGCCGCATGTGGAGGGCACCACCCGCCTGTCCCCCCACCTCCGCTTCGGCGAGATCAGCCCGCGAACCGTGATCTGCGCCGCTAGAGCCGCGGCCAGCGCCCGGCCCGAGCTGCAGGCCGCCGAGGAGAAGCTCTCCTTCGAGGTCGCCTGGCGGGAGTTCCACCATCACTTGCTGGCCGACAACCCTGACATGGCCGACCGGGCGCTGCGCCCGGCGTTCGAGCGCTTTCCCTTCCGCCAGGCGCCCGACGAGCTGCGGGCCTGGCGCCGGGGGCGCACGGGCTATCCCATCGTCGACGCGGGCCTGCGTCAGCTCTGGATCACCGGCTGGATGCACAACCGGGTGCGGCTGATCGCGGCCTCCTTCCTGGTGAAGCACCTGCTCATCGACTGGCGGGAGGGCGAACGCTGGTTCTGGGACACGCTGGTGGACGCCGACCCGGCCAACAATCCGGCGAGCTGGCAGTGGGTGGCCGGGGCGGGAATCGACGCCGCGCCCTACTTCCGCATCTTCAACCCGGTCACCCAGGGCGAGCGGTTCGATCCCGAGGGCGCCTACGTCCGCCGCTGGGTCCCGGAGCTTGCGCGGCTGCCCGCCTCCGCCGTGCACGCGCCCTGGACGGCGTCGCCCGAGGCTCTGGCCGCCGCCGGCGTGGAGCTCGGCCGAACCTACCCCCGGCCCATGGTCGACCACGCCGCCGCCCGCCGCCGCGCCCTCGCCGCCCTGGCGACGCTGAAGGCGACGTGAACTATCGAAGCACCTGCGGCTCCGCCGGGTGCGCGGGCGTCGGGCCCGGGCCGATGGCGGGGCGCTCCGGCCCTCGGCCCGGCGCCGGCCGATAGGCGGTCGTCTCCACGGGTGTCGCCCCGTAGAGCGTCCGCCGCCGCGCCGCCTCCTGGCGGATGGCCGCCTTGTGGTCCTCGGGCCAGCGGGCCAAGGTCTTGTAGGCGAAGCCCACCCGCGGGTTGCCGGCCAGCCGCTTCTCGTGCCGCATGAAGAAGTCCCAGTAGAGCACGTTGAAGGGGCAGGCGTCCTCGCCCGTGCGCTGGGTCACGTCATAGCTGCAGCGGTTGCAGTAGTCGCTCATCTTGTTTATGTAAGCACCTGACGCCGCGTAGGGTTTGGTGCCCACCACGCCGCCGTCCGCGTAGGAGGCCATGCCCCGGGTGTTGGGCATCTCCACCCATTCGTAGGCGTCGGCGAACACCACCATGTACCACTCGTCCAGCTCGTCGGGGTGGACCCCCAGCAGCATGGCGAACTGGCCCGTCACCATCAGCCGCTGGATGTGGTGGGCGTAGGCGTGCCGGCGCGTGGTCTCCACCACGTCGCGTAGGCAGGCCGAGCGGGTTTCTCCCGACCAGTAGAACCAGGGCAGGTGGCGGTCCGCCTCTAGCGCGTTGCGCAGACCGTACTCGGGCATCCGCAGCCAGTAGACGCCGCGCATGTACTCCCGCCAGCCGATGATCTGGCGGATGAAGCCCTCGCACGCCGACAGGGGCGCCCGGCCTGCCCGCCACTCCGCGTCGATGCGGCGGCAGACCTCCAGCGGGGTGAGCAGCCCCATGTTCAGCGCCGTCGAGATCAGACCGTGCCAGAGGAACGGGTGCTCCCCCGCCATGGCGTCCTGGTAGGCCCCGAAGGTGTCCAGCACGTCGGCGATGAAGTGCTCCAGCACCGCTACCGCCTCCTCCGCCGTGGTCGGCCAGCCGAAGGCGTCCAGGTCCCCGAAGTTCTCGGGAAACAGCCGCGCAACGTCGGCGATCGCCTCCCAGGCGATCGGGTTGGGCGACATCCGGTCCCGCGCCGGCGGGCGCACCCCCTTGGGGATGCGCTTGCGATTTTCGGCGTCGAAGTTCCAGCGCCCGCCCGCCGGCTTGCCGCTCTCCATCAGCAAGCCCGTGCGGCGGCGCATGTCGCGGTAGAAGAACTCCATCACGAGCTCGGGCCGCCCCCGCGACCAGCGCTCGAAGTCGGCGCGGCTGCAGATGAAGCGGTCGTCCTCTCGAATCTCCACCGCGGCGGCCGTGCGCGTCTGCAGCCCCTCCAGCAGCTGCTGGAGCCGCCATTCGCCGCACTCGGTCATCACCAGTCGGGGGAGGCCCGTGTCGGCCAGCGCCCGCAGCAGCTCCCCGTCCATGGTCTGGCTGTTCTCGGGGTCGTCGATCCTGACATAGCGCACCCGCACGCCGCGGCGGCGGAGCCGCTCGGCGAAGTTCCGCATGCTGGCGAAGATCAGGGCGATCTTCTGTTTGTGATGCTTGACGTAGGTGGCCTCGCCCAGAACCTCGGCCAGGAGAACCACGTCCGTCGCCAGATCGAGGTCGCGCAGGGCCGACAAGCCGTCGCTCAGCTGATCGCCCAGCACCAGCCGGAGCACGCCGCTCACGGGCGCGGACCTGTGACTGGAAGGCCGCGAACGGCGCGCCATGGCGAGCGTGCGCGAACGGCGCCGTCTCCATGGCGGGGGCGGCAGACGCGCCATTCCCCATCCCGCGGCCGTGTCGGGCGTTGCGGCGCCTCCGGCCTGGGCATAGCTGAGCGCCTCATCGGACGGCGAGCTAGCGGACAGGGCATGACGGTCAAGCGTAGCGTGGTGGACGCCATCGGAAACACGCCCCTCGTCCGCCTCAGCCGCGCCAGCGAGCTCACCGGCTGCGAGATCCTCGGCAAGGCCGAGTGGATGAACCCCGGCGGCTCGGTCAAGGATCGCGCGGCGCTCGGCATCATCCGGGACGCGGAGGCGTCGGGCGCCCTGAAGCCCGGGGGGCTGATCGTGGAGGGCACGGCGGGCAACACCGGCATCGGGCTCGCGATGGTGGCGTCCGCCCTGGGCTACAAGACCTTGATCGTCATCCCTCGCACCCAGACTCAGGAGAAGAAGGACGCCATCCGCCTGCACGGCGCCGAGCTGCTGGAGGTGGACGCCGTCCCTTATGCCGACCCGAACAACTACGTGCGCTACTCCGGCCGGCTTGCGCAGGAGCGGGGCGCGCTCTGGGCCAACCAGTTCGACAACCAGGCGAACCGCCGCGTGCACGAGCAGACCACCGGTCCCGAGATCTGGGCGCAGACAGGCGGCGCGGTGGACGGCTTCGTCTGCGCCGTGGGCTCCGGCGGCACCCTGGCCGGCGTCGCCGCCGCCCTGCGCGCCCGCAAGCCGGGCCTCGCCATAGGCTTGGCCGACCCCTTCGGCGCGGCCCTCTACAACTGGTATACGGCCGGGGAGCTGAAGGCGGAGGGCTCCTCGATCACCGAGGGCATCGGCCAGGGCCGGGTCACGGCCAACCTCGACGGCCTGGCCGTGGACCACGCCTACCAGATCCCGGACGACGAGGCCCTAGCCATCGTCTTCGACCTGGTGGAGCACGAAGGCCTGGTGCTCGGCGGGTCTTCAGGCGTGAACGTGGCCGGCGCGATCCGCCTGGCCCGCGACCTGGGCCCCGGCCACACGATCGTGACCATCCTCTGCGATCACGGCGCCCGCTACGCGAGCAAGCTGTTCAACCGAGACTTCCTGAAAAGCAAGGGCCTGCCGATCCCCCGCTGGCTGTAAGGCTCAGTCCAGCGCGGCGCGTATCCGCTCGGCCAGGGCGCGCAGCTCGCCCGCATCCGCCTGGCCCGCGCGACCGTGGCCGGCCATCTCGCGACCCTCGTACCGTGGGATGACATGGACGTGCAGGTGGAACACCGTCTGCCCGGCAGGCGCGCCGTTGAACTGGGTGACCACGATCCCGTCCGGCTGGAGCGCCGTCCTGACCCCCCGCGCCAGCCGCCGCACGCCGAGCATGATCGCCGTCAGCGCCTCGGGCTCGATCTCCAGGATGTTGCGCGCCCGCGAGGTCTTGGACACCACCAGGCAATGCCCCGGCGACTGCGGGAAGGCGTCCATGAAGGCCAGCACCGCGTCATTCTCGAACAGCCGAACGCTGGGAATCTCGCCCCGGATCAGCCGGGCGAAGATGTTGCCGTCGTCGTAGGCGCCGTCCAGGCTCATAGGGCCGTCTCCTTGAAAGGCGAGTACTCCGCCGCCAGCCAGGCCATCTCGTCGGCCACCGCCCGCCGCTCTTCGGCGAGATAGCGCGCCACCGGCGTGCGCAGGGCCGGATCGGCGATCCAGTGCGCCGAATACACCGGCGTCGGCAGGTAGCCACGCGCGATCTTGTGCTGCCCCTGCGCCCCCGCCTCCACCCGGGCCAGCCCCCGCGCGATCGCCTCCTCGACAGCCCGGTAGTAGCACACCTCGAAATGCAGGAAGGGCACGTCCTCCACCGCCCCCCAGTGCCGCCCGTAGAGGCAGTCTTCGCCGATGAAGTTGAGCGCGCCCGCGATCCAGCGCCCGCTCCGGCGCGCCAGGATCAACAGGATGCGGTCCGCCATGCGTTCCCCGACCAGCGAGAAGAAGCGCCGGTTCAGGTAGGGCGCGCCCCACTTGCGCCCGCCTGTGTCCATGTAGAAGGCGTGGAAGGCGTCCCAGTGCGCTTCGCGCAGGTCGGCCCCGGTCAGCGCGACGATGTCGAGGCCTGCCTGCGCCTCCCGCCGTTCTCGCCTCACCGTCTTGCGCCGGCTGGAGGACAGGGCCGCCAGAAAGTCGTCGAAGTCGCGGTAGCCCGCGTTGAACCAGTGGTACTGCTGGTCCTGTCGCTGCAGCAGCCCGCGGGCGCCGAGCCGCCGCCACTCGCCTTCGGTCAGGAAGGTGACGTGCAGGGATGAGGCGCCCAGCTGGTCGCACAGGGACACCGCTCCGGCGGCGAGCAGGGCCTCCGCGCCCTCGCGGTCGGCGTCGGGCCGCGTGATCAGGCGAGGGCCGGTGGCCGGCGTGAAGGGCGCCGCGCACTGAAGCTTGGGGTAGTAACGACCGCCGGCCCGCGCGTAGGCGTGCGCCCAGCTATGGTCGAAGACGTACTCGCCCTGACTGTGGCTCTTCAGGTAGAGCGGCATGACCCCCGCCACCCCTGCACCGTCCCGGACGCTGAGGTGGCGAGGGGCCCAGCCCGTGCGCGGCGACACGCAGCCGCTCTCCTCCAGGCAACTGAGGAAGTCGAACCTGACGAACGGGTTGCCGGCGTACTCGGATGCGCCGGCGCATGCGTCCCAGGCGTCCCGGCCGATGTCGGCGATCGAGGCGTGAACCTCGACCGCGGGCTCCAGGCTCACGCGATCTCCACCACCGCGTCCACCTCCACGGCGAAGTTGCGGGGCAGGCGGTACACGCCCACGGCCGACCGGGCGTGCCGGCCGCGCTCGCCGAAGACGGCCACCATCAGGTCGGAGCAGCCGTTCACCACCTGCGGTATGTCGAAGAACTCGGGACCGGCCTGCACGAAGCCGCCGAGCTTGACCACCCGGACCACCCGCTCCAGATCGCCCTCGCACGCGGCCTTCATCTGCGCGATCAAGTTCAGCCCGCACAGCTGCGCCGCCCGCTGGGCGGTGGCAAGGTCGATGTCCTGCCCGACCACCCCGGTGATCCCCCCGCTCGGGTCCAGCGAGACCTGGCCGGAGATGTGCAGCAGAGCGCCTACCCGGACATACGGGACGTAGGTCGCGATCGGCGCGACGGGCGCGGGCAGGGCGTGACCGAGTTCGGCGAGGCGGGCTTCAACGGCGCTCATGTCTCCCATGTAGCGCGATCGGCCGGACGCCTCCAGAAAAGTCCCGGATCCGCCCACGGGATTTGCGTCCGAAGCCCGCCCTCGCTACCTCGCGGCGCCTCATGACGTCGCCCGATCTCGCCGCCGAGGCCGCCCGCAGGCGGACGTTCGCCATCATCTCGCACCCGGATGCGGGCAAGACCACGCTGACCGAGAACCTGCTGCTGGCCGGCGGGGCCATCCGAGCCGCCGGGCAGGTGCGGGCGCGGGGCGAGAACCGGCGCACCCGCTCCGACTGGATGAAGATCGAGCGCGAGCGGGGGATCAGCGTCTCCGCCTCCGTCATGACTTTCGAGCGCGACGGGCGGCTTTACAATCTCCTGGACACGCCGGGTCACGAGGACTTCTCGGAGGATACCTATCGCACCCTGACCGCCGCCGACGCGGCGGTCATGGTGCTGGACGCGGCCAAGGGCATCGAGCCGCAGACGCTGAAGCTGTTCGAGGTCTGCCGCCTTCGCGACATCCCGATCGTCACCTTCATCAACAAGATGGACCGGGAAGCTCAGGATCCGTTCCAGCTCCTCGACGAGATCGGCGACAAGCTGCAGCTGGAGCCCGCGCCGCTCTTCTGGCCGGCCGGCAGCGGCGGCCGGTTCCGGGGCATGCTGGACCTTCGGACGGGTGCCTTCCTGCCGTACGCGCGCCAGGGCGGCGAAGGCGAGGGCCACCCCGAGCCGGTCAGTTTCCGCGGCAACGCCGTCGTGCAATTCATGGACGCCGACGAGCAGGCGGAGCTCGACGAGGCCGCCGAGCTGATCACCGGCGCCGGCCGGCCCTTCGAAACCCAGGCCTTCCTGGAAGGCCACATGACCCCCGTGTTCTTCGGGTCCGCCCTCCGCAAGTTTGGCGTGGAGCAGCTGCTGGAAGGGCTGGGCGCCTATGCCCCTCCGCCGAGTGCAGTGGAGGCTCGCCGCGAAGGGCCGCCGGCTCGCGGGACGGCGGCAGAACCTGAGCCGACGGAGGTCGAACCGGCCGACGGGGAGGTGACGGGGTTCGTGTTCAAGGTGCAGGCCAACATGGATCCCAACCATCGGGACCGCATAGCCTTCCTCCGCCTCTGCTCGGGCCGGTTCCAGCGCGGCATGAAGCTGAAGGTGCAGAACACCGGCCGCCAGCTGTCTGTGCACAATCCCGTGCTGTTTTTCGCATCCGACCGGGAGCTGGCGGAGGAGGCCTTCGCCGGCGACGTGATCGGCATTCCCAATCACGGCGTCTTGCGCGTTGGCGACAGCCTGTCGGAGAGCGGCGCGGTCCGCTTCGCCGGCCTGCCGAACTTCGCCCCGGAGATCCTCCGTCGGGTCCGGGTGAAGGACCCCCTCAAGGCCAAGCACCTGAAGCGGGCGCTGGAGGGCCTGGCGGAGGAGGGGGTGACCCAGCTGTTCCGCCCCACCATCGGCTCGGCCGACTTCATTGTCGGCGCGGTCGGGCCTCTGCAGTTCGAGGTCATGGCCGATCGGCTGAAGGAGGAGTTCCAGCTGGAGGTGATCTTCGAAGCGGCGCCTCACGCGGAGGCGCGCTGGCTGGCCGGGGCGAAGGTCGAGGTGGACGACTTCGCCGACAAGCACCGGAGCGCCATGGCCGAGGACATCGACGGCCAGCCCGTGTTCCTGGCCAAGAGCGCCTGGGAGATCGGCTACGTCTCCGAACGTTATCCCAAGGTGCTGTTCCAGCGCACGAAGGAGCGGGGGTAGGTCGAGGCAGTAGGCAGTCGCCATAGGCAGGGGCCTGCCAAGCAGGGCCGATCAGTGATTGGCCGCCGATCCCGCCCTCGACAGCCGTGAACCGCCTACCGCCGACCGCCGACTGCCAACTGCCAATCGCCTGCCGCCCCTCTCCCTCAGCCCTCGTTCAGGAACGCGGCTCTACGTCCACCCGTTGGGACGGCGATCTGACGGAGGCTTCCACCATGCGGACCCTGATGGCGGCGGGCGCGCTGACGCTGCTGGCCCTGGGCGGCTGCGCCACCAGCCGCTACGACGAATTGGCGAACCGCTGCGAGGCGGAGCGGCGGGAGAACATCGCCCTCGCCACCGCGGCCGGGACCGCCCTGGGCGCGGCCGCCGGCGCGGCCGTGGACAGCAACGATGCCCGAGGGGCGGCCGCGGGCGGCGCCATCGGCGCGCTGATCGGCTCCCAGGTCGGCCGGCGTTCGAGCGAAGACTGCCTGCGCTACTTCGAACGCTATCCGCAGCCCCGCCCGGGCTACGGCTACGGGTACGGCCCGCGCTACTGACCGCTCAGCCAGCCTCTCCGCCGAGAAGGCGGTTGCTGGGGGCGCGCGGCCGCGCGGGCTGCTCAGCCCGGCGGCGCTCGCGATAGCGCGGCTCCGGCGCGGGCGGCTCGGCCGGATCTTCGGCCATGGGCTCGGCGAAGAAGGCGTCGGGCAGCGGCTCGGGCGCCGGGTCCGGCTGCAGGCCGAACTGCCGGTGCACGGAATAGGTCCGCGCCGTCTGCATGGGCGGAGGAGCCGGGGCGATGGTTGGCGCGGGTTGCGGTCCGGCGCCGGCGGCGGGCGCCGGAGCCGCGCGGGCGACCGGTGCGGTTGACGGGGCGGGACCTGGCGTGCGGGACACCACCCGCCCGGCGTGGGGATCCCAGATCGCCCGACGATGGGAGGTCGGCGCCGGCGGTGGCGGGACCGGGGCCGCTATGGGGGCGGGCGGCGGCGTGTCGTGAATCGTTCGCGTTGGAGCGGACGTCGGCGGCGGCGGCGGCGAAGCGACTCGCGGGGGCGGGGCGCTGGCGTGGGCCTGCTGGGCGGGACCTTGGGACGTCGTGAAGGGCTGAAACGCGGGTGTGGCCTGGGGCGAGGTCGCCTCGGGTGCGAGAACCGGCGGGGCCGAGGGAGCGATCGGCGGGGAAGCCCATGGAGGCGGCGCTGGCGACATCGTCGGCGCGGGCGGCGGCGCGAAGGCCTGGGGCGGCGGGCCGAAGGTCGGAACCGGCGCGCTCACGGGCAGCGGAGCGGGCGTCGAGGTGGCCGGCACGGCCCCCGGCGGCAGCAGGCCTCCGACCTTGCCCGGCCAGATCAGTACTTTGCGGGGGTAGCCGACGCCTTGCGCGTGGGCAAGAGCTGGGGCGGCGGTCGCCAGGACGACCCCGGCGATCAGCGGAAGACGGCGCATGCACAGGCTCCGGCGAGACGGACGTCCCGATCGCCAAGCAATACCCGGGCCGGTTTAAGGGAGGGTTAGGCGTAGTGTCTGGGGCTCGGGGGTTCGGGCTTGGGGCTTGGGGATTGGGGAACGGGGCCGAAGGCCGTGGCTGTGACGTCCCACCCCCAAGCCCGAAGCCCCAGTTCAAAGCCCGCCTCACCCTCTCCCCCGCCAGCGCGCGGATAGTCGCCGCTCCAACGCGGACAACAGGCCGTAGACCGCCGCACCGAGCAGGCCGAGCACGAACAGCGATGCGAACATGTCGGCCGTCCGGAGCCGGTTCCCGGCTTCCAGTATGCGCCAGGCCAGCCCCTGCGCGCCGCCGCTGCCGGCCACGAACTCCGCCACTACCGTCCCGATCAGGGACAGGCCGGCCGCGACTTTGACCCCCTCCAGAACGAACGGGACGGCGGAGGGCAGGCGTAGGCGCGTGAGCCGCTGGAGGCGGGTGGCGCCGTACAGGTCAAACAGGCGCTCCAGGTCGGGATCGGCGGACCGCAGACCGGCGAGCGCGCCCGAGAACACCGGGAAGAACGCCACGACGCACGCCAGCGCCACGATGGCCCGCTCCGGATTATCCAGCCCCGCCCAGATCACCACCAGCGGCGCGATGGCCACCACCGGCGTGACCTGCATGGCCACGGCGAGCGGCGCGATCGCCTGCTCCAGCGTGCGGCTGAGGCTTACGGCGAGGGCGAGGAGGAGGGCCAGCGTCGTCGCCACCGCGAGCGCTGCCAACGCCATGCGCAGCGTCGCCCAGGCGGAGGCCAGCAGCCCCGGCGCGTCGGCCGCCACCGCTCGTGCAATGGCCGCGGGGCCGGGCAGCAGGTACTCCGGCGTCCCGAGCGCCCGCACCGCCGTCTCCCACCCGCCGAGCAGGACCGCGATCAGCAGACCGGGCGCGATCAGGGCGGAGAGCCGCTTCACGCGCCGGCCTCCAGAGCGGCCGACACCTGCTCGGCGGTCCGCCGGAAGGCTTCGGTCGTGCGGAAAGCGGCCGGGCGGGGGAGGGGCCCCGTCACGGGCAGGTCGGCCGCGATGCGGCCGGGACCGGCTGTCAGCACCACTACCCGCTCGGCCATGTAGACCGCCTCCTCCACGTTATGGGTGACGAAGACGATGGCCGGTCGTGTCTCCGCCCAGAGCCGGTGGACGTCGTCCGCCAGCCGCCGGCGGGTCAGCTCGTCAAGCGCCGCGAAGGGCTCGTCGAGCAGCAGGAGCTGAGGCCGGGTCACGAGCGCGCGGGCCAGGCTCACCCGCATGGCCATGCCGCCCGACAGCTGGGCCGGGCGGGCGCGCTCGGCGCCGGACAACCCGACCGCATCCAAGGCCGCCCGGCTGCGCTGCGTGGCCTCACGGGCGGGGGCGCCTGCAAGCCGGAGCGGCAGGGCGACGTTGGCCTCGGCGGACGCCCAGGGCATCAGCGTCGCGGACTGGAACACCATGGCCGTCCTGCCAGCCCCTGTGTTGCGCTCCACCTGCCCTTCGCTCGGCGCCTCGAGGCCGGCCAACAGGCGGAGCGCGGTGGACTTACCGGAGCCGGAAGGGCCGACCAGCGCGGTAACTGACCCCGCTGCAAGCTCCAGCGACAAAGGCCCGAGCGCCCGACCGCGGGCGTAGCGGACGCTGACGTCTCTGAAAGCCCCGACCGTCAAGGCTCGCGAGTTAGCTTGGCCTCAGGCCAGCGGCAAGCTCAGCACGGCGGTCATGCCCTCGCCCGGAGCCGATCTGAGCCGCAGGGTCCCGCCTGACGCCTCCGCGAGCAGGCGTGCGATCGGCAACGCCAGGCCGCCGCCCGGCGACGTCCGGGCGAGCGCGTTCTCGCCACCCTCGAAGGGTTTGGTGAGGCGCGGCAGGTCTTCCGGGTGACAGCCGCGTCCGGCGTCGCTGATCTCGATCACAGCG
>ERZ1066118.1513-NODE-1513-length-14295-cov-19.450421_pt1 | contig 14295 bp, 10 predicted proteins | sample MGYA00382765_ERZ1066118 | MGnify/ENA primary metagenome ERZ1066118 (study PRJEB33369, sample SAMEA5778348) | biofilm metagenome | biome: Industrial cooling water; feature: Water cooling tower basin; material: Biofilm | place: United Arab Emirates | collected...
CGGTCTGCGGTCCATGGCTGGCTTGGCCGCAGCTGTTCGCTTCGCCGCTTCACCTGCCATTCACGGCGCTGACTTCAGTTCGAAATTGGGTTGGACCGACCCATTGAACACAGGCGCGGGCCCCCGTAAGGACGCGCCTCTAAACGCAATAGCCGGATAGACCGACGCTCGTGGCCCTACCGACCGACCCTGCCTCCCGTGAAGAAGCTCTCGCGCGCCGCCGTGCTGCCGAGGAAGAGGCGCTGCTGCGCGAAGTGGACGATGCCGTGCGTCAGGACGATCTGGCCAGTTTTGGCCAGCGCTATGGGCGCCTCCTCGCGCTCGGAGCCGGCGTGCTGCTGCTCGGGTTCGGCGGCTATCTGTTCTGGCAGGATCGCCGCGACAATGCGCGCGAGAAGCAGTCGGAAACGCTGGTTGCCGCCTTTGACCAATTGCAGGCGGGGAACTTGCCCGTCGCTGCGAGTACGGTCGAGCCGCTCGCCCAGGACGGCGCGCCCGGTCCCAACGCCAGCGCGCGGTTGCTACAGGCGGGCGTCGCCGCGGAACGGGGCAACGCGGTCGACGCCGCTGCAAGATTGCGAGCGCTTGCTGGCGACGATTCCGCACCGCAAGCCATGCGCCAGCTCGCTCAGATCCGCCTGGTCGCTATGCAATTCGATACCATGGACAAGGGCCAGGTGATCGCCCAGCTCGGCCCGCTCGCGCGACCGGAAAGCGCCTGGTTTGGCAGCGCCGGGGAGCTTGTGGCGATGGCCTATTTGGAACAGGGCAAGCGCGCCGAGGCCGGCCGCCTGTTTGCTGATATCGCCGGCGCGGAAACCGTGCCCGACCCTATTCGCTCGCGCGCTCGCCAGATGGCGGGCGTGTTGGGCGTCGACGCCATCCGTGACGTGAACACGTTCCTGCGGCAGCAGCGCCAGCAACAGCAGCAAGGTCAGCAGCCGGGTGCGCCCGCGCCGCAGCCCGCAGCCTGACCCAACCCTGAGGATAATCCGCCGATGACGGCCATTCGTACCGCTTTCTCCTTTCGCCTGGCGACCAGCCTGGCGCTCGCCGTTAGCCTCTCGGCTTGCGCGGGCGGGCTGTTTGGCGGCGGGGACAAGAAGAAGACTCCCACGCTCGGTGAGCGGGTGCCGATCCTGTCGCGGATCGAAAGTGGCGCCAAGGTCGATCCCGAGCTTGCCAGCGTTGCAGTGACGCTGCCCTCCGCTCAGGCCAATGCCGAGTGGGCGCAGCCGGGCGGATCGGCAAGCAAGGCTGCGGGCCATTTCGCGCTGAGCGCGACGCCGCAGCGCGCCTGGACGGCGCAAGTTGCCGGGTCGAGCAATCGGGCGCGGCTGGCCGCTGCGCCGGTGGTCGGCGGCGGGCGACTTTACGCGGTCGGCAGCGACGGTGCGATCAGCGCTTTCAATGCTGCAACCGGCGCGCGGGTGTGGGTGAACAACTCGGACGTGGCCAGCGATCTGCGCTCCGCGGTGTTTGGCGGCGGGGTCAGCTATGCCGACGGCCGGGTCTATGCGACCAATGGCACGGGCGAGGTCATGGCGCTCGATGCCGCAACAGGCGCCAATCTCTGGAAGGTGAAGCCGGCGGGGCCGCTGCGCGGCGCACCGACGGTCGACTTCGGTTCGGTCTATGTCATGACGCAGGACAACCAGATCGTTGCGCTGGAGGCGGCCACTGGCAAGCTGCAGTGGCAGGAAGGCGGCGCTGCGACCGCATCCGGCGTCTTTGGCGTAGCGGCGCCAGCGGCGGGGCAGGGCACGGTGATCGCCGGCTACAGCTCGGGCGAGCTGGTGGCCTACCGTTACGAGAACGGCCGCAGCCTGTGGGCCGACGCGCTGGCGCGCACCAATATCTCGACCCAGGTCGGATCGCTTACCGATATCGATGCCGATCCGATTATCGATGCAGGGCGGGTCTACGCGCTGGGGCAGGGTGGGCGCATGGCCGCCTATGAGCTGGTCACCGGGCAGCGCATCTGGGAACTGAACCTTGCTGGGATTTCCACTCCGGCGCTGGCTGGCGACTGGATTTTCACGCTGACGGACGACGCCCGCCTGCTTGCGATCGCGCGGGCCAGCGGGAAGGTGCGCTGGATTTCCCAGCTCAACCAATGGCGCGATGCCGAAGACAAGGAAGGGCCGATTTTCTGGCAGGGGCCAGTGCTTGCTGGCGATTCGCTCTGGGTTGTCAATTCGCTCGGCCAGCTGTGGCGCGTGAGCCCGGGTGAGGGTTCCGCGACGCTGTTCACCGATTTGGGCCAGCCGATCAGCCTCGCGCCGATTGTAGCGAACCAAACGCTCTACATTCTGGATGACAGCGGACGGATCAGCGCGTTTCGGTGATCGGGGTGACGCGGCTCAGAAGTGGTATTTGTAAACCCGGCTGATGTCGCCCGCCCATTCCCCGTGATACTTGTCCAGCAGGCGCTGCGCAGGGCACTTTCCGGTCGCGACAATTTCCTCGAGAGTGTCGAGAAAGCCGGTTTCATTGTCGCCGCTGGCATTCAGCCGGGCGCGAGAGGTGAGGCCGGCGCGGGTGATCGGCAGCACCTCGCGCGCGAGATCGATCAGCTTGCGCCCGCCGGGGATGGGGGCATCGAGGGCCAGTTTAGGGACCGCGTTCCGCAGCGCCTCCCGCTCTTCCATTGTCCAGCCCTTGACGAGATCCCACGCTGCATCGAGCGCAGCCTGGTCGTAAAGAAGGCCGACCCAGAAGGCCGGAAGCGCACAAATCCGGCTCCAGGGCCCGCCATCGGCTCCGCGCATTTCGAGAAAGCTTTTGAGTCGAACCTCGGGAAAAGCAGTCGAGAGGTGGTCGATCCAATCACTCGCTCTCGGGCGCTCACCCGGGAGGGCAGGCAGTTCGCCCTTCAGGAAATCTCGAAAGCTCTGACCCGCCGCGTCGATGTATTTGCCGTCGCGGAACACGAAATACATCGGCACGTCGAGCATATATTCCGCGTAACGATCATAGCCGAAGCCGTCTTCGAACACGAACGGCAGCATGCCGGTGCGGTGCGGATCGGTGTCAGACCAGATGTGGCTGCGGTAGCTCAGGAAGCCGTTCGGCTTGCCCTCGGTGAACGGCGAGTTGGCGAAGAGCGCGGTGGCGAGCGGCTGCAAGGCGAGGCTGGTGCGGAACTTGTGCGCCATGTCCGCCTCGGACGAATAGTCGAGATTGACCTGGATCGTGCAGGTTCGGAGCATCATGTCGAGCCCCATGCTGCCAACACGCGGCATGTGTCGCAGCATGATCTCGTAACGGCCCTTCGGCATAATGGGGAGCTCGTCCCGCCGCTTGTCGGGCCACATGCCGAGGCCCAGGAAGCCGACGCCGAACCGTTCGCCGACCTCCTTCACCTGCCGAAGGTGCCGCCCGGTCTCGGCGCAGGTCTCGTGCAGGTTTTCCAGCGGCGCGCCCGACAGTTCCAGCTGGCCGGCAGGCTCCAGGCTGACTGTGCCGTCTGCCCCGCGCATGGCGATGACCTGCCCGCCTTCCTCGACCGGCTCCCAACCGAACTCGGCCAAGGCGAGCAGGATGTCGCGGATGCCGCCGTCCTCGCAATAGGCCGGCGCATGGTGGTCAAGACCGCGGAAAACCAGTTTCTCGTGCTCGGTGCCGATCCGCCAGCGCTCGGCCGGTTTTTCGCCGGCGATCATCGGAGCCACGAGCTGCTCGCGGCTCTCGATGATGGGGTCTTCAGCGGCGGAGGCCTCGCGGGTGCTCATGCCGGTTGCGTTAGAAAACGGATCATTGCCGCGCCAGCGAATTGTTCCAGTCGCCAGCGACCGCCATCCACAAGGCTGTGGCGGCAATGGCGGCGGTCTCGCCGCGCAGAATACGGGGGCCAAGGGCAATGGGGCGGGCTTGCGGAAGCGCGCGAACCGCGGTGCGCTCGACATCATCGAAGCCGCCCTCCGGGCCCGTCAGGAGAGCTGCCTTCGGTGCGCCGGCAAACGCCGCCGCCGCCGGCTCCCCGCCCATCTCGTCGGCGAAGAACAGAGTGCGGTCCCCAGGCCAGTTGCGCAACAACGCGTCGAGCTTCACCGGCTCGGCGATCGCCGGCAGGGCAGTTCTGGCGCATTGCTCGGCAGCTTCAGTTACAATGGCACTGGCACGTTCGGCATTCAGCCTGTCCGCCACGCAGCGCCGCGTAATCAGCGGACGGATTTCTGCGACGCCGAGTTCGCTCGCCTTTTCGAGCACTAGATCGAAGCGGTCCCGTTTGAGTAGCGCCGGGCAGAGCCAGAAGTCGGGCACAGGCTCACGCGGCCGGAGCAAGCTAACAGCATCGAGAACGACTGCGCGTTTGCCAACCTCGGATACGGTGCTGGCCCACTCGCCAGTGACATCGTCGCACAGCATGACGCTGTCGCCCGGGTTCACGCGCATGACCTTGGCAAGATAATGCGCCTGGTTGCCCTCGATGGTGATGGGTACGCCTTCCACAATGGTCTGGGCGACGAAGAGGCGGGGCGCAGATTTCGGTGGCCAGGCGGGGGTAGCGGGCATGGCTAGGCAGGTGGCATGGCGCCGATTAGTGGGCAAGCGATGAACGAGGCGATCGTCCCCGATAGCGAGCACCGCGGCCTTGTCTCTCGGCTCCCGCAGCCCCTGCGCGATCTCGCCATGCTGGCGCGCTTCGATCGGCCGATCGGATGGTGGCTCCTGTTCTGGCCCTGCGCCTGGGGCGTGTGGCTGACGGGGGCGGGCGCGCAGCTGGCGTTGATCGCCTGGCTTTTGCTGGGCGCGATCGCGATGCGGGGCGCCGGGTGTGTATACAACGATCTGGTCGATGCTGATCTTGACCGGCTGGTGACGCGCACGGCGAGCCGTCCGGTGGCGAGTGGGCGGGTCTCGAGGAAGCTCGCCTGGGCCTGGCTGCTGGCGCTGTGCACAGTGGGGCTTGTGGTGCTGTTGCAGCTTCGGGCGGAAGCGCAAGCGGTGGCGCTTGTCAGCCTCGTGCTGGTTGCTGCCTATCCCTTCATGAAGCGCGTCACCTGGTGGCCGCAGGCGTGGTTGGGGCTGGTGTTCACATGGGGATTACTGGTGGGCTGGACGGCATTGCGGTGGGATCACTGGGACGCATTGGCCGCCTTCTATGCCGGGGCGGTGTGCTGGGTGATCGGATACGACACCATCTATGCTCTGCAGGACCGGGAAGACGATGCGCTAGTGGGCATCCGGTCCAGTGCGCTGCGCCTCGGGCAGCGGGTGCGAGGCGGAGTGGGGGCGTTTTATGGGCTCGCGCTGGCGCTGTGGGCGCTGGGATTCTGGCTGCTGCGCCCGGATTGGATTGCGGTGCTGACCTTGTTGCCGGCAGGGCTGCACCTCCTGTGGCAGGTGGCAACGCTCGATCCTGCCCAGGCCGACAATGCGCTGGCTCGCTTCCGCGCGAACCGCTTGGCCGGCGCGCTGGTGGCGGCGGCGTGCTTCGTGGTGGGGAACGCCTAGGCTGCGCGTTTCGCCTCTGCCTGCGTCTCCGGCTCGTCGAGGAAATCGCGCAGCATCGCCACGCTCTCATCAGCATGAGTCAGCAGAAAGAGGTGGCCACCCCCTTCAAACACCTCAAGCCGAGCGTTGGGGATGAGACGCGCGAGGATGCGGCCATTGATGAGCGGCACAATCGCATCGTCCTGACCCATCATCACGAGCGTTTCCTTGGCGAGGAAAGGGAGCACGGGCAGGCTGGTCCAGCCGAGCATGGCAAGAAGCTGATAGACGTAACCGCGCGGGCTTGGAGCTTTCAGCCGCCCAATATGCTGTGCCTTGGCTTCGGGATTGCGAGTCATGCCGCCATAGAGCGTGGCGAAGTGCTCGTTCATATACTTGGCGTCTACGTAGCGGCGCGGGTCCCCCATTTTGCTGATCGCGGCCATGTCGCCGGGGACCATTAGCATGCCCGGCGTGGTCGCGGCGAGCACGAGGCGCCGCGTACGCTTGGGATGCTGGAGCGCGAAGTGCTGAGCCATCGCGCCGCCCCAGCTCACGCCCATGACGTCGGCAACCTCTATCCCAAACCGGTTGAGCAGTCGGCTGGCCGTCCAGGCCATGGTGAAGGGGTTGTAAGGGACGGTGGGGTCCGGGCTCTCGCCCGTGCCGGGCATATCGAACATGATGAAGCCGCGCTCGGTCAGCTTCTCGGCCAGCGGCGCGACCGCCTCGATATTTGCGCCGATGCCGTTGAAGAACAAAATGGGCGGGTGGGCGCTGGGCTTGTCGAGCCGCCAACGCGCCACGCGCAGCGTGCGCCCGCCTGCCTGCTCCAGGCTGATCTCGCAGGTCATTGGCTCATCCTTGGAAGCAGTCACGCGGGTACTCCGGCGCTCATCAACAGGCTTCCATAACGTAAGTTCCCGGAGCTGGGTCCAGCGGTGGGTACGCCTTGTCCCCCATTTGGGCAGGTGCTGGCTTCTTCGCGCCCGAGCGAGCCTGGAGCCAACCGATCCAAAATGGCCACCAGCTTCCGGCAACCTCCTCGGTACCCTTCAGCCACCTCTCGGCGGTCGGAGGCAGTGCTCCCTTGCCTTTCTGGATGTAATACTTCGCTTTGGGATTGCCCGGAGGATTGAGGATGGCCTGCATGTGGCCCGACTGACTTAGAACATAGGTGACGTCTTTTGAGCCGAATAGCTGAGTGGAGCGATAAGTCGCCTTCCACGGGGTGATGTGGTCGGTAACGCCGCCGAGGATGAAAAGATCGCTCTTTACCTTGGAAAGGTCGATCTTGTGCCCCGCCATTTCGACCTCGCCCTTGCGAGTGAAGGCGAGGGTTTCGAAGAGAGTGAGGAAATCGCCCATCAGGCTGGCGGAGAGGTTGGTGGCATCCGCGTTCCAGAACAGCACGTCAAAGGCGGGCGGGTCCTCGCCCATGAGGTAATTGTTGACGACGTAGTTCCAGATGAGATCGTTCGGCCGCAGCCAGGCAAAACCGCGCGCGAGATCGTCCCCCTTGATGATACCAGCCTTCGCCGCACGCTGGCGGGCGAGGGCGAGGCCGTTCTCGGAGATCAGGCTGCCTGCTTCACTATCGGTCTGCATCGGGTGCAGCACGCAGACCATGATGGTCAGGGCACCAAGCTGAGCGCTACCGTCGGCCGCCATTTGGCTAGCGAGCACCGCCGCCGTCTGCCCGCCCGAGCACCCGGCCGAGACATTGACCGTCTTGCTGCCCGTGATGGCGGAGACGGCATTTATCGCTTCCCGGCAAGAGCGGACATAGTCCGCCATACCCCACACGCCCTGTTCCTTGCTCGGGTTCTTCCAGCTGATGACAAACGTCTGGATGCCATTGTCTAGCTGGTATTTCACCACCGACTTCTCCGGCGAGAGGTCGTTAATATACATCTTGTTGATCTGTGGCGGGATGGTGAGCTGCGGCACCGCATGAACCTCGGCGGTTGTCGGGGCGTAGTGGATCAGCTCCATCATCTCGGTGCGCAGCACCACCGCGCCTTTGCTGGTCGCGATGTTCTCGCCGAGTTTGAAAGGCCGCTTATCCACCTGGCTGACCATGCCCTTGTTATGGACCATGTCGGTGTAGGCGTTCTTTAGCCCCTTCATCAGGCTCAAGCCGCCGCTATCGATCAGCCGCTTTTGCGCCGTTGGATTGCCGGCCAGGGTATTGGTCGGGGCAAGGCTGTCGATGATGAGAGTGGAGACAAAGCGCGCCCGGTCTTTCTCCAGCGCATCGAGCTCCAGTTCCTCGATCCAGCGTGCGGCGCCCTTCTGGACGGCGAGATAGTATTGCAAGCCGGCGCGCATGAAAGGATTGTACTGCCACGCGGGGTCACGGAAGCGTTTGTCACCCGGATGGGGGGCGAGCTCCGACTGGCCGGTCATAATTTTCATCATGTCCTGGCCCATCGCCTGGCTGTGGCGCATCATTCGCGCGGGATCGCTGGCAGTTTCTCGCAGCAGAACAGCGACTGCGCCGAAAATGTCCTCTCGCGTCAATCCCACCAACGGCCCGAGCGCGCTGGTATTCTGGGCAGCTTCATCCTGTAATTTCGCCATTTAGCCGGCCTCCCACAACCTTTGTTAGTCGTTGATGCACCTACCGGGCGCAAGCGGCAAGCTGACGCGAAGGGAAGGGCGTTAGCCGTTGCGGGCCGCGATCATCGCCGCGACATCGGTGAATTTCTCGCGCGGTGAGCCTTGCCGGGCGGCCGCCATCTCCGCAGCTTCGATCTTGCGCCAGTCGCGGAAGGTCACCACGTCGAACGCTCGTTCTGCGGCAAGTGCATCGAAGCCAGCACGGCCGGCCTTGGATCGCTCAGGTCTGACCTCGGCGGCAATGCGTTCAATGACACCGAAGCCATCCGGACGGTTGGTTCCGATCGTCCCGGACGGACCCCGGCGGGCCCAGCCGACGCAGTATAGGCCAGGCAGTATCCGCCCTTCCTCATTGGCGAAACGGCCCGCGCGCGCATCAAAGGGCACGCCCGCGATGGGGTTACTTCGATACCCGATGCAGCTGACAAGCAGGTTGGCTGGCAGGACGCGCGTCTGACCCGTGCCGACTGCCCGCCCGGCTTGCAGCACGGTTCGCTCGACTTCGACGCCGGCAATCTGGCCATTTTCGCCTAGGAGTTTCACAGGGCTCGCAAAGAACTCGAACGCGACGACGATCGGCTTGGTTGCATCGGAGCCCCGCGCGGCGAATTCCCGGAGCAGGGTAACGGATTTTCGCACGCCCGGTTCAAGCAACGCGTCCTCGCCCAGCTCGGGCAGGTCAGCTGCATCGACCTGTGGTGAGGCACAGGCCAGATGGCCCAGCTCGCTCAATTCCTTCGGCGTCATCATGATCTGGTGCGGTCCTCGCCGCCCGAGGATGGTAATCCGTTCGATCCCCTTGCACCGCAACCGCTCCAGCGCATGGCTGACGATGTCGGAACCGGCGAACTCCTCCTCGGTCTTGGCAAGGATACGCGCCACGTCGAGCGCGACATTGCCCATGCCTATCACCACGGCATCCCGTCCGCCCACGTCGGGATCGAGGCGCGCGAAATCGGGATGGCCGTTGTACCAGCCCACAAACGCCGCGCTGCCGAAAACATTGCCGAGATCATCGCCCGGAATGTCCAGCGACCGGTCGTGCGGCGCTCCGGTGGCAAGGATGACGGCATCATAAAGCGCCATCAGTTCAGCGATCCCGACATCGACCCCCGCGGCGACATTGCCCACGAAGCGCACATTATCGGACAGCGCCGTCTGCTCGTAGCGACGGGACACGGCCTTGATCGATTGATGATCGGGGGCCACGCCGCTGCGGATCAGCCCATAAGGGACGGGCAGACGGTCGAATACATCGACCTGAGCCTCATCGCCCCACTGTTTGATAGCTGCTTCGGCCGCGTAATAGCCCGCCGGGCCAGAACCCACTATCGCGATCTGCGGCATTGCGCCTCCCCGGGGCTTCCCAGCCCCGATTAATGCGCTGCCCAAGGTAAGGACGCAAGTCGCCGGGCGCCCGTCGTCTATTATGCTTTTTGCAACCACCCCAAGTTAAGATGCGAGCATTATCCATCAACCGCATCCGGCGCGGACTTGGGAGTATCAACTTGGGATTTTTCTCGCGTGTCGGAAGCGCGGTAGACGAGGGGCAAGCGGCCCTCGACGCGGCACATCGCCAAACAACTTCGCGGCGGATTGAACTGCTCGACAGCTTCGAGGCGGCCGGGCTCGGGTGCTTTTGGGCGACCGACGGCGCGGGCTGCGTCACCTATGTTTCGGAAGTCGCAATACGAAATATTGGCTGCGAGCCCACAGATCTGATCGGCCGGCCGCTGATTGAGATCTTTACCGCGGCGGGCAGCGCCGATCACAAAGGGCCGGAACGTCCGCTGGCCTTCCTGCTGAGTGCGCGCAGCACAATTTCCGGACTGGCCGTCCGAGTGGCTGGCGCAAGGCACGAGACCTGGTGGGAAATTTCAGGGAAACCGTACTTCGATGCTGAAAGTCGGTTCGTCGGGTACCGCGGCAGCGCGAAGGACATCACCATCGTTCGCGAGCGGCAACAAGCAGCCGAAACGCTGGCGCGTTGCGATTCGCTGACTGGCCTCGCCAACCGGCATCACATGGAAGGGCAGTTAAGCCGCACGCTGGATGCATTTCGCAATGCGAAGCGCTCCTGCGCGCTGATGATGCTCGACCTCGACCGGTTCAAACAGGTCAACGACACGCTTGGCCACCAGTCGGGGGACGAACTGCTCAAGCAGGTTGCCGGCCGGATCGGGACCGTCGTTGCGAAGCGGGGGACGATTGGGCGCTTGGGCGGCGATGAATTTCAGATCATCCTTCCCGACGCGGATGATCGTGGCGAGCTTGGCGAGCTGGCGCAGCGAGTCATTCAAATGGTGTCGCAGCCCTACTCGATTGATGGTTCTCGGGCGATTATCGGCTGCTCGATCGGAATTGCCACCGCGCCTTATGATGGCCTGGACGCGGATGCTCTTACCAGTGCAGCTGACCTGGCGCTTTATGCAGCTAAAGGCGGCGGGCGCGGGCAATTTCGGTTTTTCGCGAGCGACCTGAAAGATGGGGCGCATATGCGTCGCCGGATCGAGGAAGATCTTCGCGACGCGTTAGCAAACGGCGAACTGGAGATGCACTACCAGCCAATCGTCGCATGCGCCACAAACCGGATGACCTGTATGGAGGCGCTGCTCCGCTGGCACGACCCGGGGAGGGGCTTCGTGGCGCCTTCAATCTTCGTTCCGGTCGCTGAGGAGATGGGCCTTATCTGTGAGTTGGGCGCTTTCGTGCTGCGCAGATCTTGCGAGGATGCGGCCAAATGGCCGGTGCCCTTGCGCGTGGCCGTCAACGTGTCAGCAGCGCAGTTCGCGCGCGATGATTTCCCGGCCCAGGTTGCTGAAATCGTCAAGAGCAGCGGGCTGGACCCCGCACGGTTGGAGCTCGAGATCACAGAAAGTGTGTTCGTCGGCGACTCTGAGCGGACACAGCGGGTGTTCGAAGAGCTCAAGGCGCTAGGAGTGCGGTTGGCGCTCGACGATTTTGGCACCGGCTACTCTTCACTTAGTTACTTGCAGCGCGCTCCATTCGACAAAATCAAGATTGATCGTAGCTTCGTGCGTGGAGCGACCGATGTCGGTAACAACAATCCGGAAATATTGAGCGCCATCGTTACGCTCGCCGAGGCCTTGAAGATGGAGACGGTGGCCGAAGGCGTGGAGACGCTGGATGAACTTGCACTGGTAAAGGACCGGGGCGCCAGCCACGTACAGGGCTACATCTTCTCGCCAGCCTTGACGCAGGAGACTGTGTTGACGCGGCTCGCTGCGCAAATGGTTGACTTCGAAGCCAAGGGTCCGGCGCGGTTCAGAGCCGAACGGCGCACGCTGTTTCGCCACGTCGGCTTGATCCATGACGATTATCGTTATCGCGCGGTTCTTCGCAATCTGTCTAAGACAGGCGCGATGATCGAGGGCGTCATGGGCGTTCCAACAGGAACTGAGATGGTGCTGGACCTCGGCGGTGGACAGCTTGCAGTCTGCACAGTTCGTAGATCGAAAAATGCGACCCTTGGTGTTGAATTTGAAACACCGCTAGTGAGCGACGGAGCTGACGGCTTGTGCACGCGGCACCGGGTGTCGCCCTATGCGATCGAAGCGGCCGGTCGTCCGCTGACTGCTCTACCGGCCGACGCTTATTCCCTGTTGGCGGGAAGTCCGTCGAGCAAGCCCAGCTTCGTTGAAGTGGCTACTCGCGACAACCGCGCACCGGACCCGACGACGGGGTACGAATATCGGTTCCGCTGAGGTTTCTCGGGGCTCCACGTTAGGCCAAAACTAACCAATTGAGCCTACACCCCGGTCACCATAAATCTTCGTTTCGAACGGTGCGCGCAAATGGGGGCAGTGCCCTTCTCCGAGCTATTCAAGTCGCGCAAAGCCATCATTGGAAGCGCCGACGTCATGCAGACGCCGTCGCCTGCAGCTGGCTTCGATGATGCGAGCCGGTCCGCCATTATCGCCGATCTCGAGACAAGCGGAGTAAGCTGGTTTTGGGCCACGGACACTGCCGGACGCGTCACCTACCTGAGCGCTGCGATTGGTGAGGCATGCGGACGTCCAAATGCCGAATGCGCGGAAATTCCGTTACAAACGTTGCTCACACCAGCAAATGGCGAAGGCGACGGCCGCTCGCTAGGCCTGAAACTCGGAACGCGTAAGGCGTTCGCCAATCTCACAGTCGAAACGTGCGGCACCGACGTCTCCCGGCGCTTGATCCTGCGGTTGAGTGGACGCCCGCAGTTCGATGATGCGGGCGAGTTCGTGGGCTTTCGCGGCGCCGCTATCGACGTCACCGCTGAATTTCTCAGCGAAGAAGAAGCGTCACGACTGGCTCAGTTCGACTCACTCACCGGTCTAGCCAATCGCTATCGGATGAGCCAGCGCATCGACGCAACGTTGGCTGCCTTCCGCAGCGCCAAACGCAGCTGCGCGCTACTAATGCTCGATCTCGACCGGTTTAAGCAGGTCAACGATACTCTCGGACATGCCGCTGGCGATCAATTATTATGCCATGTTGCTGAGCGCTTGCGAGGGGCGGTTGGCGGTCGGGGGGAGATCGGCCGGCTGGGCGGGGACGAATTTCAGGTATTGATTCCAGATCTCGATGACCGCGGCGAATTGGGCGAAATCGCCAAGAAAATTATCGCGATGCTGTCTCAGCCCTACTCGGTGCAGGAGGGACGTTGCTCGATCGGTTGCTCGGTTGGGATCGCCGTGGCGCCTTACGACGGGGTTGAGCGCGACGAGCTAAGCCGCGCCGCGGACCTGGCTCTCTATGCTTCGAAGAATGGCGGGCGAGGCCAATTCCGCTTCTACGCCGCCGACCTCGAACATGAGGACAATCTACGCAAGCGGATGGAAAGCGACCTCGCCGACGCGATCGAGGCCGGGGATTTCGTACTGGAGTATCAACCCACGGTCGCGCTGGATGGCAATCGGGTCGTGGCGCTAGAGGCGCGTTATTGCTGGGAGGAGGAGGAGCGCGGACGCGTAGCAGCTGAGACCTTCCTGCCCGTCGCGGAAGGCAGCCGTTTGATCGTGCCCTTGGGTGAATGGGCGCTGCGCCGCGCATGTCGCGATGCGCGCGGCTGGCCGGCCTCGGTGCGCGTGGCAGTCCCGATCTCGCCGGTGCAGTTTTTCGCCAATGGTTTCGTCGACCGGTTGGCGGAAATCCTGGAAGAAACGGAGCTGGACCCGGCCAGGCTCGACCTGCAACTCAGCGAGATCATCATCCAGGGGGACGCTGCGGCGGTGGACAAGGCGCTTGGCAGCCTGTTCAGGCTTGGCGTGCGGCTCACGCTCGACCATTTTGGCGGCGGCTTCACCTCGCTATCCTATCTGCGGCGTGCGCCTTTCAGCGGGCTTCGTATCGCGCCCGAGTTCTTCGAGCCGACCGTGGGCGACGAACTCGGCGACATGCAGATGATTGGCGCGATTGTGCAACTCGCCAAGACGCTCGGCATGGAGACATCCGCCGGCGGAGTGCATGCACTGGCGCTGCTCGACAAGCTGAAGCCGGTCGGGATCGACAGCATCCAAGGTTACGTGTTCTCCGACGCTCTGAGCAAGGAGGCGGTCGAGGACGCCCTTGCCGCCGGAGAATGGACGATTGCGCCGACCGACGATGGCGCCCAGCGCGCCAGTCGTCGCACCGTGTTCCGCAAGATCGGCCTGATCCACACCGATTGCTATTACGAGGTCACGCTACGCAACCTCTCGCGGAGCGGGGCTATGATCCAGGGGTTGGAGGATGTGCCGGTGGGCACGCAGTTCGTACTTGACTTCGGCGGGGGGCAGCTTGCCGTGGCCACGGTCAAGCGGGTGATGGACGACACGCAGGGCGTGGAGTTCGAGCAGGAGCTCGTAGATGACGGCGTAGGCGGGCTGGTGACGCGCAATCGCGTTAGCCCCTACGCGCTCGCAGCGGCGGGGTTGCCGCTACAATCGCTGACGGCCGGGAAGCTGGCGGGGGCGCCGGAGGGAGGCGGGTTCCGGCAGTTCAAGCTCTCCGCGAATGCGCCCAAACAGCCGGGCATCGCAGCCTAAGCTGCTTGGCCCCACGCTAGCGCCCAGCTAAGGGCGCGGCGATGACCGAGCTTTCTCACATACGAAATTTCTCCGTGATTGCCCATATCGATCACGGCAAATCGACCCTGGCGGATCGGTTGATCCAGGCGACGGGGGGGCTCTCCGAGCGGGAGATGAGCGAGCAAGTCCTTGATAATATGGACATTGAGCGCGAGCGGGGGATCAC
>ERZ1066118.1515-NODE-1515-length-14274-cov-51.259160_pt1 | contig 14274 bp, 11 predicted proteins | sample MGYA00382765_ERZ1066118 | MGnify/ENA primary metagenome ERZ1066118 (study PRJEB33369, sample SAMEA5778348) | biofilm metagenome | biome: Industrial cooling water; feature: Water cooling tower basin; material: Biofilm | place: United Arab Emirates | collected...
GCCGGCCTCTGGTCGCCGCTGGTCGCCGCTGGATGAAAGATGGGGGTCAGGTCACACCTACGTGCCGATGGCCCGTGGCTTCGTCTACCTCGCCGCCGTCGTCGACTGGTTCAGCCGCAGGATCCTGGCCTGGCGGCTCTCGATCACGTTGACGGCCGACTTCTGCGTCGAGGCGCTGGAAGAGGCGCTCGGCCGCCACGGGCGGCCGGACATCTTCAACACCGACCAAGGCTCGCAGTTCACCAGCACGGACTTCACCAAGGTGCTCAAGGATGCCCGCGTCGCCATCAGCATGGACGGCAGAAGCGCGTGGCGCGACAACGTCTTCGTCGAACGGTTGTGGCGATCCGTGAAGTACGAGGAGGTCTACCTGCGCGCCTACGAGAGCCTCTCCGAGGCAAGGTCCTCGATCGGGCGCTACTTCGGCTTCTGCAACGGCACGAGGCCGCATTCATCGCTCGGCGGGCAGACGCCCGACCGGGCCTACTTCAACCAGCCGAGGCCAATCCCGGCAGCGGCGTAACCAGGGCGGGGATCCACTCAGCAGCAGCCCAAAAGCTGTTCAGACGAACCGAGCCACCTCTGTTCTGTGAGGCGCTCTTAGTCCAGGCCCGTTCTATGTGTTGGGCTCACCTTGGCCGCCGGCACGTGCCATGCCTCCCCTATGTCTCGAATCAGGACGACGCTCGGGCTCGCGGCGGGGCCGTTCCGGCGCCGCCAGGGCCCGCGCGTGTTCGGCGTGGGCGCCGCCAAGACCGGCACGCATTCCCTGGCCGCGCTCTTCGCCGACCGCGTACCCTCGGCCCACGAGGCGGACGCGCGGCGGCTGATCCGGCTCCACCTCGCCCGGGAGCAAACGGGCGACGACCGCAGGCTCCGCCTGGCCCTGCGGCTGCGCGACCGGCTCAGGGGCCTCGCGGTGGACGCATCTCAGGTCAACCTCTACCTGGCGGCCGACCTCGTGGCGCTGTTCCCGGACGCGCGCTTCGTGCTGACGCTGCGGCCGCCCCTGTCCTGGCTGCGCTCCATGATCGACGACAGCCTCCGGCGCGAGGTCGATCCCGTCTGGCTGCGCTTCCGCGCCTACCGCTTCCGCCCGCCCCCCGACGCCGCCCCGGGCTGGCCCGAGGCCGAGGAACCCCTGCGCGCGGCCGGGCTCCACCGGCTCGACGGCTACCTCGACCACTGGCGCTCCGCCATCGAGCGCGTCCAGGCGGCGGTGCCGGCCAAGCGGCTGCTCGTTGTGCGCACGGAGGAGCTCGGCGCCCGATCGGCCGAGATCGCGGCCTTCTGCGGCATCGGGGGCGGGGCGGCCACGGGCCAGGCCCATGCCTTCGCCAACCCGACCCGCTTCGGCGTGCTGGCGCGGGTGCCCGAGGCGCACCTGCTCGGGGTGGCTGACCGGCGCTGCGGCGCCCTGGCGCGGCGGCTCTTCCCCGAGCGGGACCTCGGGGCCGACGTGGCCGCCATCCGCCGCGTGGACGCAGCGGGGTAGGGCCCCGGACGGGCGCCTCAGGGGCGGACCGAGAAGCTCCGGCCCAGCGACAGGAAGAGCGAGGCGTCCTTCTCGGCGGGGCCGCTGGCGGGGTCGCGCAGGGCGTAGCTCACCCCCGTGCCGAGCGACCAGTCCCGGGTCAGGGCGAGGCTCAGGCGCGCCTCGGCCTCGGCCACCTGGGAGACGCCGTCGGCGTCGGCGTCGGTGGTCGCCCAGGCCGCGTCGAGCGACAGGCCGAGGCGATTGGTGAGGGGCTGGGCGTAGGCGGCCGACAGGCGCGTCACCACCGTCTCGCCCTCGGTGGTGGTGGCGACGCTGCGCCGCGCCCGCAGGTCGAGCGTGGCGCCGGCCCGCGACAGCTCGCGCGAGAGGGACAGGTCGCCGACCAGGGTGAGGCCGCCCCCGGCGCGGCGCGTGGCGCCGAGCGCGAAGGACAGGGCGCCGCGCGGCAGCTCCAGCGTGCGGCCCAGGCGCAGGGACACGCGGGTGCCGGCATCGGCGTCGGCGAGCCCCAGGTCGAGCCGCAGGGGTCCGGCCGGGCGGTCGAGCGAGAAGCCGAGGTCGAGGCCGCGCGTGGCGAGGCGGGTGGCGGGCTCGCCCCCGCCCGCCTCGCGCTCCACCACGGCGTAGGAAAGGCCCACGGTGCCGTCGAGCACGGGGCTCAGGCGCAGGCGCAGGAGGGTGGCGAGGCGCGAGCGGGTGCTGTCGCGCAGGGTGTCGGAGGCGCCGTCGCCATAGCGCGTGGCGGCGAGGCGCGCCGAGAGGGTGAGGCCGAGCGGACCCTCCTCGCCGAGCGCGAGTTGGGCCGAGGCGCTGGCGTCGCGCCGCGTGCCCTCGCCCACGAGGTCGGAGAGGTCGATGATGCCGTCCCCGCCCGTGCCGTCGTCGGGGTCGTCGCTGCCGCCCGTGCCGTCGCCCGTGCCGTCGCCATCGGGGTCGAGCAGGTCGAGGGCGCGCAGGTAGCTCACGTCGTCCTGGCGCAGGGAGCCGTTGAGCCGGAGGGAGGAGCTGGCGCCCAGGCGGGCGTAGCCCAGGGTCAGGCGCGGCGCGGCGACGGCGGCATCGCCTTCGGTGGAGAGGCGCAGCGAGGTGGAGAGGCCCAGCTCGAAGCGGTCGCGGGGGGTGGAGTCCTGGTAGCCGAAGCTCAGCGCGGTGGTGGACACGAGGCCGGCGCCGTCCCCGCCGGCGCCGAGCAGGGGGTTGAAGCCGGCGTCGAGCCTCTCGGAGAGGCCGAAGGTCAGGAGGGGGCCGGCCTCCGCGCCGTCCTGGGCCGGCGCGGCGCCGGGGGCGGCCAGGGCCGCCGCGAGGGCAGCAGGGGCGAGGGCCCGGAGCAGGAAGGACGCCACCGCCGGCCCGTCCCGCTACTCGAAGAGCCGCCGCTCGGGCACCACGAAGACGTCCCCGTCGAGCACGGTGACGCGGCCGTTGGGGCTGCGGCCGGCGATCATGGCGTCGTAGTCGAGCTCGTAGATGACCTCGCGGTTGGTGGCGGGGTCGACGCGCCGGAGCTGGATGCGCCTGGTGGCCGCGAAGGGGGTGAACCCGCCCATCTCGGCGAAGGCCTCGAGCACGGTGGCGCCGGGCTCGAGGCCGAGCCGACCGGAATTGGCGACCTCGCCCAGCACGTGGACCTCGATCGTGGGGGGCTCGGCGGGGGCGGCCTGGACGAGGGGGGCGACGGGGGTGGCGGGCGCGAGCCTCTCGATGGACACGAAGACGCTGGGCGGGGCGGCGAAGTTGGGGGCGAGCTGGGAGGACAAGCTGGCCTGCACGCCCTCGACGGTGTTGCCGCCCGCCACCACCGCGCCGGCCAGCGGCACGGTGATGCGCCCGTCGGGCGGCACCAGCACGGAGCGGTTGAGCGTCGGGTCCTCGATCACCTCGATGCGCAGGACGTCGCCGGGGCGGATGCGGTACTCCTGCGCCTCGGCCGCGCGGGCGCCGAGCACGGCCAGGAGGGCCACGAGGCCCGCCAGGAGCAGGGCGAGGCCGCGGGCCATGGGGGAGGTGGGGGTCAGGGTCATGGCGATCTTTCCGTCGTCCGGGCGTGGGTTGGGCGTGGGTCCCCGTCCCGGCCGGGCCAGCCGATGGTAGCCCGGGGCCGGGCCCTGGGCGAGTCCCCAAGGACCGAAGGGGAGGGGCTCCCGGCGGGGCGTGCCCCTCGGGCCACAGGGGCCCCGCAGGAAAGCCACGGGGGACGTGGGGCCCGGGGGCGTCATGGACGGGTCGCCGTGGGGAGCGTCGGCAGGGCGGCCGTCATGGGGCTGGCGCGGCGCCCTGCTCCGGCGCCTCGGCCGGGGCGTCCCCTGGGGCGTCTCCTGGGGCGTCGGGCGGCAGGGCCGCCAGGGTGCTGCGGGCTTCCTCCATCTGGGGCAGGGGTCGGTCCCCCGCCAGCTCCAGGGCGCGCTCGAGCTGGACGCGGGCCTCGGCCGTGCGCCCGGCGGCGGCCAGCGCCATGCCCAGGTGGTACTGCACCAGGGGGTCGTCTGGCAGACCGGCGGCGGCGGGCTCGAGGCTGGCCAGCGCGCCCTCGACGTCGCCCAGGCGGAAGGCGATCCAGCCGTAGGTGTCCTGGAAGGCCGGCACGTCGCGGTCGCGCAGCCGCCGGGCGACCACCGCCGCCCGCTGCAGGTCGGCAGGGTCCGCGCTGTAGCTGGCGAGCAGGCTGGCGAGGTTGTTGGCGACCAAGAGGTCGCCCGAGTCCTGTTCGTAGAGGCCGTCGTAGATGGCGATGGCCTCGTCCACGCGGCCCGCCGATTCGAGCTGGGCGGCGCGGGTGGTGAGCAGGTAGCGCGAGCCGGGGCTGGCGGCCAGCGCCGCCTCCACCACGGCCAGGCCCTCGGCGTCGCGGTCCTGGCTGGCCAGGAGGGCCAGGAGGCGGCTGACCGCCTCCTCGTTGTCGGGGCTCTCGGCCAGGATCGCGCGCAGCCCCGCCTCGGCCCCCGCGGCGTCGTCCTGGGTCAGGCGCAGGTCGGCGTCCAGCAGGCGCAGGGGGAGGGAGCCGGGCGCGCGCGCCAGGGCCTGGTCGAGCGCGGCCCGGGCCCCCTGGGAGTCGTCGCCGCGTAGCTTGGCCAGGACCAGCAGGGCCGTGGCGCGGTCGGCGCCGTCGCCGCCCCGGGCCACCTGGGCCTCCAGCCGGGCGACGGTCTCGGCCGTGCGGCCCTGGGCCAGGAGGCGGGCGTCCTGGAGCTGCGCGGCCATGGCCTTGGCGTCCGGCGAGGGCAGGGCGTCGAGCGCCTGCGCCACGTCGTCGAGCGTGACCCAGTCCTCCTCGTCCAGGGCGAGGCGGCCGGCCGCCCCCAGCACGCCGAGGTCGGCGGGCGACACGCGGCGGGCGTCGGCCAGCACCGCCCGGGCCGCCGCCGCGCGCCCCTGCGAGACCAGGAAGGCGGCGTAGCGCAGCGCATAGGCGGGGGCCGAGCCCGAGGCCTCCACGGCCGCCGCCAGCTGGTCGCCAGCGAGGTCAAGATCGCCGTCGCGCTCGTGGGCCTGGGCCAGCAGCGTCAGGAGGCCGGGGTTGCGCGGGTCCTGGCCCAGGGCGGCGCGCAGGTCGAGGATGGCGTCGCCGGGGCGGTCGTCGTCGATGGCCCAGGTCGCGCGCAGCATCAGGGCGTCGACGTTGGCGGGATCCTCGGCCAGCACGGTCTCGACCTGCTCGCGCGCGCCGACCGAATCGCCCGTGGCGTCCAGCATCCGCGCCAGGGCCGTGCGGGCGCGGTGCGTCTGGTCCGAGGGCGGGGCGTCGGCGAGGATGGCGCGGAGCGCGGCGATCGCCTCCTCGCGGCGGCCGTCATCGAAGTCGAGCCCGGCGCGCAGCGTGCGGTAGAGGTCGGCCGGGTCGTCCGCGCCCGGGTCGGGGGAGCCGGCGGGGTCGGAGGTCTCGGCGGGCGCGTTGGGGTCGGGGGTCTCGGCGGGGTCGGGGGTCTCGGCGGGGGGGGAGGCGATGAGGCGGTCGAGCTCGGCGCGGGCCGCCTCCGGGCCCCTCTGCTCCTGGAGGAACCGCACCAGGGCGACCCAGCCGGCGGGCTGGCCGGGGGCGGCCTCGGCGAGACGGCGCAGCACGGCCTCGGCCCCGTCGAGGTCCCCGCGCGAGCCGTACCAGCCGATCAGGGCCGACTGCACCTCGGCGTTGTCGGGGAAGACCTCGGACATGCGCTCGAGCTGGGCCTGGATGGCGGCCGCGTCGCCGCCCGCCTGCAGGATGCGCAGCTTGGTCGCCTGCACGTCGAGCGCCTCCGGCTCCTGTGCCAGGAGGCGGTCCACCAGGGGCAGGGCCCGGGCCGGGTCGGGTCCGAGGGCCAGGCGGTCCACGGCCACGCGCAGGGCCACGCGGTCGTCGGGGCTGTCCTCCAGCAACGCCTCGGCGGCGGCGGCGGCGGCGGCGGCGGCGGCGGCGTCCTCGGCCACCAGGGCGTCGCGGTAGTCGAGCGCGGCGGCGACGGCGCGCACCCGGGGGTCGTCGGGCGCCAGCGCGATGGCGGCGCGGCCATGGCGCGCGGCCTCGTCCCAGTTGCCGGCCTCGATGGCCATGCGGGCCAGGGGCAGGCGCGCCTCCAGGGTGTCGGGATACTGCTCGACGAGGCGCAGGTACTGGCCGTAGGCCTCGCGCAGGTCGCCGCGCCCGAGCAGGGTGTCGGCGTAGAGCTGCCGCGCCGCCTTGTGGAAGCCGTCCTGCTGGAAGACGTTGCGCAGCTCCACCATGGCGCGGTCCACGTCGCCCTCCTGCATGAGCGCGAGGGCGGACTGGTAGTAGCGCTCGGCCCGCTCCTCGCGGCTCTCGCAGCCGGCCAGGGCGAGGGTCAGGGTGAGGGCCAGGGTGGCCAGGGCGGGGCGGGGCATGGGTTGTCCTCCGGGCGGGCGGTCCAGCCATGGCCGGGACCGGCGCGCGGATCAAGCCGCGTCGCCGCCGCGCGGCCCCGAGGCGCCCGGCCGTCCCGCGGGGCGCGCCCGCCCGAGCCTGGCGGGGGAAGGTGGCGAAAGAGGGGCGGGGAGGGGGCCCGGCGCGGCGGGCTTGCGGTCGGACGGCGCTGGTGAGAAGAGGCCCGCAGGTCCGGCGGCCGGGCGGGCGCGCGGTCAAACTCCCGCCTTGATGGTCTGCCAGGATCGCAGGCTCAGGCCCCCTTGCGCGAGGCGGATCGGCGAGTTGGACATCTACACCGCCCATTTCGGCCTGCGAGAGCGGCCCTTCACGCTGGTCCCCGACCCGGACTACTTGTTCTGGTCGCGCCAGCACCGCCGCGCCTTCACGATGCTGGAATACGGACTCATCACGCGCGCGCCCATCACCCTCATCACCGGCGAGGTGGGGGCGGGCAAGACCACGCTCATCCAGCAGCTCCTGCGCACCGTGGACGCGGAGCTGCGCGTCGGCCTGGTGTCCAACGCCCAGGGCGACCGCGGCGAGCTGCTGCGCTGGGTGCTCCTGGCCTTCGACCAGGCGCCAGGGCCGCGCGCCACCTACGTGGAGCTCTTCGGCCAGCTCCAGGACTTCCTGATCGCCGAGTACGCGGCCGGCCGCCGCGCGGTGCTGATCTTCGACGAGGCGCAGAACCTGGAGCGCGCCTCGCTGGAGGAGCTCAGGATGCTGACCAACATCAACTCGGGCAAGGACGAGCTCCTCCAGCTGATCCTGGTGGGCCAGCCCGAGCTGCGCGACATCATCATGCGGCCCGACCTGCGCCAGTTCGCGCAGCGCGTCGCCTCGAGCTTCCACCTGCCGGCCATGAGCGCCGAGACGGTGCGCGACTACGTCCTGCACCGGCTGGCCGTGGCCGGGGCGGCGCGGCCGCTCTTCACCGACGACGCGCTGGCCCTGGTGCACGAGGCCACGGGCGGGGTGCCGCGCCTCGTCAACCAGCTCTGCGACCTGTCGCTGGTTTACGCCTTCACCGCCGACCTGCCCGGCGTGACGCGCGACGTGGTGCGCACGGTGCTCGACGACGGCACCTTCTTCGCGGGCGGGATCCACCGGGCGCCGGTCCTCGTCCTGGACCGCGAGCGCCGGACCCTGCCGGAGTGACGCCATGGACCTGAAGTTCTACCTCTCGCTGTTCCTGCGGCGCCTGCACTGGTTCCTTTTGTTCGTGGTGCTGGGCGCGGCCGCGGGCCTGACCGTGGCGACCATCCTGCCCCCGGTCTACGTGGCGCGCGCCACGCTGGTCATCGAACCCGAGCAGATCCCCTCGGAGCTCGCCTCCTCCACCGTGCAGACCACCGCCGCCGAGGCGCTCCAGCTCATCGAGCAGCGCATCATGACGCGCGACCGGCTGATCGACATGGCCGATCGGCTCGGCGTCTATGAGGGCGCCGACCCAGGCCGGCCGCGCCTGGGCGCCGACGAGATCGTGGCCGATCTGCGCCAGCGCATCGTCATCACCAGCGCCGAGGGCGGCCGCCGCAACCAGGCCACCGCCACGGTCGTCACCGTGACCTTCGAGGCGCCGGCCGCGCGGCTCGCGGCGGCGGTGGCCAACGACGTGGTGACCATGATGCTGGCCGAGAACGTGGCCATGCGCACGGCCACGGCCGGGCAGACGCTGGAGTTCTTCCAGGGCGAGGTGGACCGGCTCGACGGCGAGCTCAACCGCGTCAACGCCCGGCTCCTGGAGTTCCAGGAGGCCAACATCGACGCCCTGCCCGACAGCCTCGAGTTCCGCCGGAGCCAGCAGGCCGCCGCCCAGGACCGGCTGGCTCAGATCGACCGCGACGAGGCCGCCCTGCGCGACCGGCGCGAGCGGCTGGTGGCGCTCTACGAATCGACCGGGCAGGTGATTGCCGAGCAGGCCCCCTCCCAGACCCCCGAGGAGCGCCAGCTCGCCGACCTGCGCAACGAGCTGGCCTCGACGCTCCTGGTGCTGTCGCCGCGGAATCCTCGCGTGCGCGTGCTGGAGGCCCAGATCGCCCAGGCCGAGGCCCGCGTCGCGGCCGCCTCCGGCATCGTCACCGGGGGCGACACCCAGCTCTCGGCCTACGAGGTCCAGCTCGCCGACATCGACGGCCAGCTCGACGCCCTGGCCGGCCAGCGCGAGCAGGTGGTGCGCAACCTCGACGGCCTGCAGGGCTCCATCGCGGCAACGCCCGGCAACGCCATCACGCTCGAGCAGCTCCAGCGCGACTACGCCGCCCTGCGCGCCCAGTACGACGAGGCCGTGTCCAACCGCGCCCGCGCCGAGACCGGCGACACCATCGAGGCCCTCGCCAAGGGCCAGCGCCTGACGGTGATCGAGCAGGCGGTGGCGCCGGGCTCCCCCACCAGCCCCGACCGCCCGCTCATCGCCGCGGCCGGCTTGGGCGGCGGGTTGTTCGTCGGGCTCGGGCTGGTGGTGCTGCTGGAGGTCCTCAACTCGGCCGTGCGGCGGCCCGCCGACCTCGTGGCGCGGCTCGGCATCACCCCCTTCGGCACGCTGCCCTACATCCGCACCCGCGGCGAGGTCCTGCGCCGGCGCGCTATCGTCGCAGCGGCCTTCCTGGTGGTGCTGGTGGCCGTGCCGGGCGCGCTGTGGTGGGTCAACGACCGGGTGGTGCCGCTCGACGTGATCCTCGAGAGCGTCCTCGACCGCCTGCGGCCGGCCTGACCCCGGAGTCCCCCATGGAGAAGATCCAGTCCGCCATCGCCAAGGCCCGGGCCGCCCGGTCCCAGGCCGGCGCTCCCGGTGCCCCCGCAGTCCCGCCGCCCGCGCCCCTTGCCCCCGCGCCGCCGGGCCATGAGGCGCCCCCCAGCGCGCCTCCCGACGTGGCCCCCGACGTGGCCCCCGACGCGCGCCCGGCCGTCGCCGAGGAGGGCCCGCGCGAGGACCAGGCCGCGGCGCTCTGGGCGGGGCTCCCGGGCCTGCGGCTTCGCCCGCGCCTCCTGGCGCGCCACCGCGTCGTCGCCCTGAACGGAGGCCTGGGCGCCACCGAGTTCGACGTCATGCGCACGCGGCTCCTCCAGCAGATGCGCGCGCAGGGGTGGCGGCGCGTGGCCGTCACCTCGCCCACGCCGCGCTGCGGCAAGACTACGGTGACGCTCAACCTCGCCTTTGGCCTGGGGCGGCAAAGGGACCACCGCACGCTGGTGGCAGAGATGGACTTCCGCCGCCCCTCCATCGCCGAGGCCCTGGGGATCCCCGAGAGGCACAGCTTCTCCAAGGTTTTGGAGGGAGAGGCGGACCTGGCCGGCAACGCGGTGCGGCACGGGGCGAACCTGGCCTTCGCCACCGACCGGGGGGGGCTCAGGAACCCCGCCGACCTCCTCCAGAGCGAGCGGGCGCGCCGGGCGCTCGAGGGGATCGAGGCGGCCTGGCGGCCAAGCGTGGTGCTCCTCGACATGCCGCCGCTGCTCGTCAACGACGACGCCATGGCCTTCATGGGGCAGGTGGATTGCGCTATGATCGTGGCCGCCGCCGAGACCACCACGGTCAAGGAGATCGACGCCTGCGAGCGGGCGCTGGCAGCGCAAACGAGCGTGCTGGGGGTGGTGCTCAACAAGTGCCGCTACATGCAGCGGGTCGACCGCTACGGCGACTACAGCTGAGGGCCAGCGCCGGCCGTCGAGGCCAGGCGAGCCCGCCCCGATGCGCCTCCCTGGAGACGCGACTGGCGGCCCCGAGGGGCCGCCGGCCAGGATATGGCGTGGAGGTCCCCGAGGGGGCCCCCTAGATCAGGCGGCCGCGCGGCGGCGCCGGGCAAGGCCGAGGCCGGCTAGGGCGGTGCCGAGGAGCAGGATGCCCGCCGGCAGCGGCACAGCGCTGACCTGCACGGCGTCAATGTCGAAACCGCCGGTGGTGGCGCCGGCCTGCGGCGTGCTGGTGTCCACGAGCCGCAGCGTCGAGAAGCTGCCGACGTTGGAGATGTTGAACGTGAAGCCGTTCTGCGCCTGGTTGTTGGGCACCGCGGCGACCGGGGCCCCCCCGTTGCCGGCCATGAAGGCCCCGCCCACGCCGTTGCCGATGTAGACCAGCGCCGATTCGGGGAAGCCCCTAACGTTGCCGAACGTCACTTCCCAGACCGTGGTGGCCCCCCGGAAGGCAATGCCGAAGGTCAGGTCGACGATGGCGCCGAAGCCCATCTCGAAGAAGCTGTCGTCCGGCGCGCCCAGGGCGTTGAGCGGGTTGTCCCGCCCGTTGTTGGTGCCGCGCGAGGCGGTGTCTTCGTAGGTGACCTGCGTGGCGTAGCCGTTGTCGTAGCCGCCGGGCCCGGCCGTCAGGATGGCAGCGGACGCCACCGTCGCCGACAGCATCAAGGCGACGAGCGCCGCCGAGCCCTTCTTGAGAATACCCATGATCCCGACCCCCGTCTGGTGTAGTTCGCAATCTACGCCAAGCACGAGGGATGACAAGGCGAGTCTGGGGAACGGCGCCATAATGATGCCAGATTCAACTCAGAGTTGTAAAGAGTCGTTTGCGACTCGCGCAGAAGTTTTGTCATCAGCCGCTGATTGAAATGGCCTCGCCAAGGTGTTTTCACAATGGCCCGGTTTCCTTGTCACTGTTGGCGGGCGGGAAACCGCGCGCTCGGCGCCTCCCGGCCGCGAGGCGTGGCCGATTCCATCGCGACCCGCCCCGCCTATCCCCTCCCCGCCTGCCCAAGCATCCAGCCCGCCCGCGCCAGCCTGAGCCGCGCGAGCGTGAGCAGGGCCCGGGCCCTCTCGCCGCCGTCGCGCAGGCCCGGGTGACGCAGCACGCGCGGCGCGTGCGCGAGGGCCGAGAGCGGCATGAGCAGGGCCCGGAGCGCCCACAGCGCGCGCCCTCTCGCGCTCCGGCCCCGGAGCCCCCAGCTCTCGTCCGTGACGCGCCGCCACTTGCGCGCCAGCGCGGGCCAGTCGGCGCGCGTGGGGTGGGCCACCCGCAGCGAGTCCTCGTGCACCAGAGTGAAGCCCGCCGCCGTCGCCCGCCGGCACCAGTCGAGGTCCTCGGAGAGGCCGGGGCGGAAGCCCCCCACCGCCTCGAAGACCCGACGCGTGGTCAGGAGGTTGCCGCTGCCCGAGAAGCCTTTCCTCTCGATGTAGGACTTGAAGTCGAAGGCGAAGACCGTCTCGAAGGCCTGCGCGCCCGAGCGCGGTCCCTCCGTTTCGTCGAACACCGTCACCGTGCCCCCCACGAGGTCGGCGCGGTCGGCCACGCGCAGGGCGGTGGCCACCCAGTCGGGCGCGGCCACGCAGTCCGAGTCGATGAAGAAGAGGCGTGGCGCCGAGGTCTCGGCCACCCCGCGGTTGCGCGCCAGTGCCGCGCCCCGGCCGGGCTCCGTCACCACGCGCAGGCCCGGCAGGGCGGCGCGGGCAGGCCCGAGGTCCTGCGTGGAGCCGTTGTCCACCACGACGAGCTCCATCTCGGGGCCGAGCTGGGGGCGCAGGGCCTCGAGCCCGCGCACGAGCCGCGCCACGTCGTCGAAGTGGGGGACGATGATGGCGGCGGCGGGGGTGGCGGGGGCCGTCATGGGGCGGCCTCGCCCGGGCGCACCAGCGTGCCGGGCCAGCGCGCCTCGATCTCCTCCTGGTCGGCGCGGTAGCGCGCGGCCAGGGCCTCGCGCAGCCCGGCGTCGAGGGGCCGGAAGGGCTCGCCCTCCGCGTCGCGCGCGGCGGCGGCCTCCAGGCGCCAGCGGGCGATGGGGAGCCGACGCGGCAGCCGGCGCGACAGGGCCTCGATGCGGGCGACCGACTCGGCCGAGGGGGTGCGGTTGCCGGCCTGCGCGGGCAGGGGCGGCAGCGCCGCGACCAACGGAGCGACCGGCGCCCCCACCAGCGCCGCGGCCATCTCGGCCGCATGGTCGCGGTAGTCCTCCTGGCGCCAGGCGCGCAGCGGCACCCCCGGCGCCGCGCGGCGGATGCGGTCGAGCACGGGCACCCAGCTCGGTGGCGCCCGCCGCGCCCGCGCGATGGCCGCATCGAGCCTCTCGCGCGGGGTCCTGTGCATCAGCAGGGCCGTGGCGTAGGCCCCGCCCAGCACCTCGCCGAAGTCGCGCAGCGACACGAACAGGACGAGGCGCCGGTCGATCCCAAGGGCCGCCACCGCCCGCACCCGGGCCTCGAGCCGGGGGTAGGGGCGCGCCGCCAGGAGGTCCGGCGTCAGGCCCAGGATGTTCTCCTCCGACAGCACGATCCGCCCGGGCCCGAGCCGGCGCGCCCCCAGGGCCGCCTCCAGCGAGTCCCGCAGGAGGCGGCCGCGCAGGTGGTAGCGCCAGTGCCGGCGCGCGAGCTGGCCCCCCAGGACCTTGCGGGCCTCGTGGGGGCCCAGGCAGTCCACGCCCGCCTCCAGGGCGATCCGCCCGCGCAGGGCGCGCAGCGTCGCCTGCAGGTGCGAGGTCGCCGTCTTGTGCGCGCCCAGGTGGACCCGCCACTCCACGGCGGCCTCCAGGACTCGCCCCGGGCACGCGTCCTGGGGCACGTCCTGGGGCGCCGGCCAGGCCCCGGGCAGGCGTGGCGTGGGGTCGCGGCGGGTCGTGGCCAGGGTCATGGCCCGACAATGGCGCGACGGGGCGTCTTGTGGAAGGGCGTCGGACAGGTCAGCAAGCGCAGGCCCGCCCCGGCCCCCGGCCGCGGCAGGGCCCCCTGGGGAGGGTGGCATGGCCGGATCGCAGGCGGGGGCCCCGGGAGGGCCCCGGGACGAGGCGCGGCCCGGCGGGACGGGGGCCGGGACGGGCGACTCAGTCGGGGCCCTGGCGGCCCGCGTGCTCGACGCCCTGCGCCCCCTCGCCGCCCCAGGGCGGCCCTACGCGCTCCTGGACTTCCCGGCCCACTACAACGTCGGCGACAGCGCCATCTGGGAAGGGGAGCTGCAGCTGCTGGGGCGGCTGCACGGGGCCCCGCCCGCGCTCGTGTCCCACAACCGCTACCCGCCGGGCCGGGCCGGCCGGACCCTGCCGGAAGGCGGCGTGATCTACCTGCACGGGGGCGGCAATCTCGGCGACCTGTGGCCGCGCTTCCAGGCCTACCGGGAGGCGGTGATCCGGGCCAACCCGGGACGGCGCATCGTGCAGCTGCCCCAGACCATCCACTACGGCGACCCGCGGGCGGCGGACCCGATGGCCCGCGCCGTCGCCGCCCATCCCGACGTCCACCTCCTGGTGCGCGACGAGCAGAGCGCGGCCTTCGCCCGGGCCCGCTTCGACTGCCCCGTGGCGCTCGCCCCCGACAGCGCCTTCGGCATCGATATGACGGCGGTGCCGCGCGCGCGCGGCCCCCGGGGCCTGCTCGCGCACCTGCGGCTCGACCACGAGCGGCGCGAGGACAACCGCGCGGCGCCCGCTCTCTTCGCCGGCGCCCGCGTGGCGGACTGGCCGCGGGAGCCCCCGTCCGAGGCGCTCGGGCAGAAGGCGCTCCTGGGGCTCTTCCTGGCCCTGCCGCAGCGGGGCCCTGACCCCCTGGCGGGGCGCGCCTTCGCGGCGCTCGCCCGCCGGCGCGCCCGGCGCGGCTTCGCGCTGCTCGACGCGGCCGAGGTGGTGGTCACCGACCGCTTGCACGGCCACGTCATGTGCCGCCTGCTGGGCAAGCCGCACGTCGTGGTGGACAACAGCTACGGCAAGATCGCGCGCTTCATGGCCGCCTGGGGCAGCGGCGGCGCCCTGGCGGCGCGCGACTACCGCGAGGCGCGGGCCCTGGCCGAGGGGCTCCTGGCGGGCCAGGCGCACGAGGGCGCCTAGCTGTATGGTCCCGGGATGTGGTGTGACGGGTTGAGCCTGAACCGATCGGGTTCCTTGGTCCAGGCGTGGCAGATGAACTCGTAAGGTGTGAGGCCACGGAGGGTCTTGAGCCTAACCTGACCCCCGTTTTCTCCTCCACGCGGAGCTAGGGTCCGACCCCAGAG
>ERZ1066118.1516-NODE-1516-length-14270-cov-11.055927_pt1 | contig 14270 bp, 13 predicted proteins | sample MGYA00382765_ERZ1066118 | MGnify/ENA primary metagenome ERZ1066118 (study PRJEB33369, sample SAMEA5778348) | biofilm metagenome | biome: Industrial cooling water; feature: Water cooling tower basin; material: Biofilm | place: United Arab Emirates | collected...
GCACGTGCGCCTTCTGCAGGCAGCCGGCGGGCGTGCCGGACGCGCCGACGCGGTAGATGGTGCCGGAGCCGGGCACGTAGCACGCCTCGATCACCGGCTGCGCGCCCGCGCGCGGGGCGACGAGCGCGGAGAGCGCGACCGCGGAGAGCGCGACGAGGAGCGCGGCCGACGGCAGCGTCGGCCCGAGGGGCGCGGCAGGCGTGGCGCGGGGGCGGGGGCGGAAGGAGAGGCGCATCGGGCGGCGGGATGGAGGGAGGGGTGGAGGCCGGGGCGGCGCGGCGGCACGCGCACGCCGCGTCGAAGGGCTGGCACCGCCGACATACGCGAGGAGCGCCGCCGGTCGGACATGCGCCCACCGCGGCCCACCGCTGCCCACCCTGCCGGCGGGCGGCGGGCGAGGTGCGCCCCCGGGGTGCGCGCGGGAGCCCGCGATGTCCGACGCGCGCGCGAGATCCCGTACGACGCATCGTCCACGTGGCCGATCCCGTCGCCCTCTCCGCGCCGTCGGCGCCGCGCCGCCGGCGCGCTGGCCGCCGAGTCCACCGCGCGCGCCTCGGTCGCCGCCGACCCGGGGCTCGCGACCACCCGCTCCCACGCGCCGCCTGGCCCTGGAGGGACCACGTCACCCATGTCCATCGAGATCGGTACGGTCGAGGCGCTGTTCCGCCATCCCGTGAAGTCCATGCGCGGCGAGCGGCTCGACGCGGCCGCGCTGGGGTGGCACGGCCTCGACGGCGACCGGCGGCTGGCGTTCCGTCGCGTGGACGATCGCGGCGGCTTTCCGTGGCTCACGGCGTCGCGGCTGCCGGCGCTCCTCCTCTACGAGCCCGTGCGATCGGGAGCGGCCGCCGGGGGCCTGCCGACGCACGTGCGCACGGCCGGCGGCGAGGTGCTGGAGCTGTTCGGCGACGCGCTCGCCGCGGAGGTCGGGGCGCGCCACGGCGCGCCGGTGGCGATGCTGCACCTCGACCGCGGGATCTTCGACGAGGCCAGCGTCTCCGTGATCGCGGGCGCCACGGTCGACGAGATCGGCCGCCTCGCGGCGCAGCCGCCCGACGTGCGGCGCTTCCGCCCCAACGTCCTCGTGCGGACGCACCGGGCGCTCCCCTTCGAGGAGGACGACTGGGTGGGCGGCGTGCTGACGTTCGGGCGGGGGAGCGACGCGGCGGCCGTGGCCGTCACCAACCGCGACGAGCGGTGCGCGATGGTGGGCTTCGACCCGGACACGGCGCGCAACGACCCGGCGGTGCTGAGGGCGATCGTGCGCGTGCGCGACAACCGCGCCGGTGTCTACGCGACCGTCGTGCGACGCGGCCCCCTCGCCGTCGGACAGCCGGTCCTCCTCACCCCCGCCGTCGCCCCTCGCGCGGCCCGGCGCGCCCGTGCGCATCGCCCCTGAGACTCGCCCGGGTGGACGCCGACGGAGTCGGGCTGGCGATCGGGCGGGAGCGGTGTAGCATGTGCCGACATCCGTGGATCGCCCGGAGGGCGGGATGCGCCAGCTCGTGTACTACGTCGCCTGCACCCTCGACGGCTTCATCGCCGCGCCGGACGGCAGCATCGACGCCTTCCCGCAGGACGGCGCCTACCTGCGCCAGCTCGCGGAGGAGTTCCCGGAGACCTTCCCGACCCACGCCCGCGCGGCCCTCGAGATCGACGCGCCGGGGACGCACTTCGACACGGTGCTCATGGGGCGTGGCACCTACGAGCCGGCGCTGCGCCTCGGGATCACGAGCCCGTACGCGCACCTCCGGCAGCTCGTCTTCAGCCGGAGCGTGTCGCCCGCGACCGACCCCGCCGTCACGGTGGTCGCCGGGGACCCGGTGCCCGTCGTGCGACGCCTCAAGGCGGAGGGGACGGGCCGGAACGTCTGGCTGTGCGGCGGCGGCGACCTGGCCGGGCAGCTGATCGGCGAGATCGACGCGCTCGTCCTCAAGCTCAATCCGATCGTCCTCGGCGACGGGAAGCCGCTCTTCGGCGGACGCCCCGGACTGCGCCGCTTCGCACTCGTCGAGAGCCGGCCGCGCGAGGCGGGTGTGGTCCTCCTGCGGTACGCGCCCCGCCCGGGGTGATTCGGGGGGGGCGGCGGCACGTCCCGCTGGTGCGCCACCCCGGGGCTCGCCGGCCGTGCCGGCGCGCCTGGCCGCACGTCGGGCGGACGACCGCGGGGACGATCGCCGCCGCCACCGCGAGCCCGCGCCCGGTGAGCGGCACCGGGCGTCGGGGGGGCCACGCCTCCCCGATCGGTCCGGGGCGACGGGGGCTCCGGCTCAGAACCCGAAGCGCAGCTTGGTCACCAGGAACCGGCCGTTCCAGTCGTGCGGCGACGCGTAGTTGTAGGGGAGCGTGCCGAAGTTGTCCGCCCCGTTGGTGCCCGCGGCGACGCTCGCCGCCGTGGACGGGAAGTTCCGGGTCGGGTAGACGTCGAACAGGTTGTTCACGCCCACCGAGAGCGTCGCGCCCCCGCGCACCCGCACCGCGGCCTCGACGTCGGTGAGCGTGCGCGGGTCGAACTGCTGGATCACCTGCACGTTGGCGGAGGCCGGGTCGGTCGGCACCGTGCGGCTGCGGAAGCCGCGCGCGACCACGGCCGCGCGCTCGGGGGTGAGGGACGTGAACTGCAGCGCCTCGTACTGCCCGTAGCGGATGTTGGTCACGTTGAGCGCCAGCCGCCGCCACGTCCAGTCCACGCCGAGCACCACCTTGTCGCGCGGCTGACTCGTGGTGAAGCGCACCTGCTGCGCCACGTCGAACAGCGGCGTCGTGATGCCGAGGGCGGTGAGCTCCCTGGGCGCGCGCGCGACCCGGTCGAAGGTCGAGGCGTTGTACATCGCCCCGAGCGTCGTGGTCACGAGCCCGGCGCGGCCGAGCGGCCGGCGCCAGCGGGCGGTGAGCTCGGCGCCGCGCGTGTCGGTGTCCACCGCGTTGGTGAGGAAGGTCGCCGACACGATGCCGGGGTAGCCGGCGTTCGCGAGCAGCGTGGTCACGGCGGCGCCGGTGAAGGTGGACGAGAGCGCGATGCGGTCCGCCACCCGGATGCGGAATGCGTCCAGGGTGAGGGAGAGCGCGCCGCGGTCGGCGATTAACCCGACCGACTGGTTCACCGAGCGCTCGGGGCGCAGCGGCGCGGCGCCGAGCACCCGGGCGGCGGGGGCGGAGACGGGGAGGAGCTGCAGCGTGGCGAGCGCGCCGTTGACGATGGTCCCCGAGCTGTTGCCGAACCAGGACTGCGCGAGGTGCGGCGCGCGAAAGCCCGAGTTGAGCGAGCCGCGCACGGCCAGCCCGGCGGGGAGCTGCACGCGCGTGGCCACCTTGTACGTGGCGGTGCTGCCGAAGTCGGAGTAGTCCTCGTAGCGCGCCGCCGCCGAGAGGAGCCAGCGCGCCGTCATCTCGCGCTCGAGATCGACGTACGCCGCGTTGTTGGAGCGCTGCTGCCGCGTGGCGTCCCCCGCCCGGTAGCCCGACGAGGGCTGGACGCCGACCGGCGCGGGGCGTCCCCTGTTGGGGCCGTCGAGCACCGCCGCGCCGCCCCCCTCGTAGCTCGCCGGCTCGCCGGGGACGATGCGATAGTACTCGCGCCGGTGCTCCACCCCCGCGGCGGCGCGCAGCGGCGCCCGGTCGCCGAGGGCGAAGGAGCGCGTCACGTCGAGGTTGGTGGTCCACTGCGTGAAGCGGGTGCCGCCGCGGTACACCTCGGTGGGGCTGGCGGCGCCGAGCGAGGCGTTGTTCGTGTTGCCGTAGCGGTTGTCGATCAGACTCGCCCCGGCCACCGACGAGAGGTCCCACGACATCCCGCCCGCCGTGAAGCCGCGCACGCCGGCGGCGAGCGACCGGTTGCGGAAGGTGAACGCCCCGACCGGGAGGAAGCCGTCGGGGTGCAGGCCGCGCACGGTCTCGTCCTGCGCGGGGCGGCGGAAGAACGCCGGCGAGTCGCCATCCAGCTCGCTCGCGCCGCCGAAGGCGTAGGCGGTGGCGCCGCGCCCCACCTTGGCGTCGGCGTTGAGGAAGACGCCCTGGTTGACGTAGCGCGGGCTCCCGAACCGGAAGGTCATCCGGTCGATGGTGGCCTCGCGCGGGTCGAGCGGGCCGTTGGACGGGGTGGTCCCGACACCGGAGCCGAAGTTGGGCGAGGGGAGGCGGGTGCCGTCGGCGCTGAAGTACTGCTGGCGCGTGTCGGGCAAGGCGCGGTTGGTCGCGGCGTGGTCCTGCCAGTAGAGCGTCGCCCGCAGCACGCCGTCCCCGGGCAGCGCCACCCCGTAGCCGGCCGAGAGATCGAGGACGTCGCCGTCGCCGCGCTCCGTGCGCCCGGCCACCGCCTCGGCGCGCGCGCCCGTGGTGCGGTCGAGCACCAGGTTGACCACGCCGGCGATCGCGTCGGAGCCGTACTGCGCCGCGGCGCCGTCGCGCAGCACCTCCACCTGGCGCAGGGCGGCCGCCGGGATGGCGTTGAAGTCGTAGCCCACGTCGCCGCGCCCGATCTGCTGGTGCGTGGTGACGTCCCCCGTGGTGTGACGGCGCTTGCCGTTGACGAGCACCAGCATCTGCCCGATGCCGAGGCCGCGCAGCGTCGGGGCGTTGACGAAGTCCGAGGTCCCCGCGGCGGTGGAGGCGGGGAGACTGAACGTCGGCACGCGCGCCTTGAGCATGCGCTGCAGGTCGGTGTAGCCCCCCACGGTGAGGTCGGCGCGCGAGACGAGGTCGACCGGGACGGGGGAGCTGAGCACGACGCGCCCGTTGAAGCGCGTGCCGACCGCCACCACGGGGGCGAGCACGGCGGCACGGCGGGCGGTGTCGGCCCGCGCGCCGGCGGCCCGCGCCGTGTCCGCGCGGGCGGTGTCGGCGGCCTGGGCGCCCGAGCGCTGCGGCGCCAGCAGGAGGGGGAGGGACAACGCCGCCGGGGCGAGGACGAGGCGAGGACGTGCGGGGGAGATGCGCCGGTGCGACACGAAACGGGACGGGAAGGCGAGGGGGCGAACGGGCGCGTCCGGCGGGGCGGACCGCGCCACGGGGCGGACGACGCAGGAGCGCGGGCGGCGCGCAGGAGCGCGGGCGGGCGGCCGGGCTCAGCCGAACATGCGGTGCTCGGCGGTAATCGCGGCCACGAGCCGGTCGAGCTCCTCGGCGCGCGTGTAGAGCCCGGGCGTGACCCTGACGACCGGGCCGTTGGCGAGCCCGCGCTTGGCCACCGCCAGCACGCGGTGCTTCTCGACGAGGCGCTGCTGCACCCGGCGCGCGTCCTCCCAGCTCCGCATGCCGGCGAGGCGGAACGCCGCTACGGCGCCGAACCGCCCCGGCTCGTCGGGGGTGACGACCTGCAGCCCGGGGAGGTGTCGCACGCGGTCGACCCAGGCGTTCCGGAGCGCCACGAGGTGGCGGTACTTGGCCGCCAGGCCGATCTCCCGCTGCAGCGCGAGGGCGGCGGGGATGGTGAGGCGCGCGGCGAAGTCGGCGGTGCCGGTCGACACGCGGGCCCGCACGTCGTCCTCGGGGTGAATGCGGTTGCCGAGGTACGGCGCGACGTCGCCCAGCCGCTCCCTGCGCACGTAGATGCCGCCGGTGCCGAGCGGGGCGCCCACCCACTTGTGCAGACTGAAGCCGATGAAGTCGGCGCCGGTCTCGGCGACCGTGAACGGGACGTGGCCGACCGCCTGGGCGCTGTCGAGGATCACGTCCACCCCCCGCGCCCGGGCCAGCCGGACGATCTCGGCGACCGGCGGGACGAGCCCGTGGCGGTTCGACAGGTGGGTGAGCAGCAGCAGCTTCGGCCGGACGGCCCGCGCCAGCACCGCCTCGTACGCGGCGAGCACGTTCGCGGTGGTCGCGGGCTCGGGGAGCGCGAAGCGGACGACGTGGGCGCCGCGGCTGGCCGCGAGCCAGTCCATCGCGTGCTGCATCTCGTCGTAGTCGACGTCGGCGTAGACGACCGACTCCCCCGCGCGCAGGGGGCGGTAGCCGGCGATCAGCGCGGTGAGCGCGTCGGTGCCGCTGGGGCACAGCGCGACCTCGTCGGCGGCGCACCCGAGCAGCCCGGCCACCCCGGCGCGCGCCTCCTCGAACGCCTGCGCGACCGGGCCGGGGGGCACGGCGCCGCGCAGGAAGGCGCTGTTGTGCCGGTTGACGAAGGCGATCCGGTCGAGGTACGCCGCGTGGACGCGCCGGGTGAGCGCGCCGTAGTAGGCGGCGTCGAAGTTGGCGATCGTGCGGTCGACGTCGTAGAGCGAGGCGAGGGCGTCCTGCGCGCGCTCGGAGCCGGCGGCCGCCGGGCTCCAGTCGGCCGGCAGCCCGCCGCCCTCGGCCGGGCCCGGGGAGGGCGCCGTCGCGGGCGACGGGGGGCCGGCAGCGAGCAGGGGGAGGGCGAGGGCACCGGCCTCGGCGAGGAAGGCTCGTCTGGTTGCCACGGGCGGGCGGACGGACGGCTGGACGGCGGTCGCGCGGGGCGGGGGTCGCCGTCACGCAGGGGACTCTCCCGAAGCTGGGCGCAGGGCGGTGCCGGCCGGCACGGATTCCGACCAGCGGTCGCGGACGTCCAACGAACCGCCTGCCGGCCCCGACGGGCAGCAGCGCTGGCGGACTGGTGGGTGGGCCGATCGCGGCGCGACGAGGGCGCCTCGGCGGACGGGACCGGAACATAGCAGGCGTCATGCAGGCAGATTGCAGGTGGATAGCAGGCCAGCTAGGTTATCAGGAGAGGCGGTCGCCCAGCAGGGCGCCATCGAGCCGCCCAGCGGCAGGATCTGCATGGAGGGGGCGATGGCGGCGGGAACGACGGCGACACGAGGACGCACGCGCAGCGCGCGTGGGTCGCACGGCAACCGCATCGTGGTGGTCGTCGGACCGCGGGATGCCTCCACCCGGCGACTCGAAGCGGCACTTCAGGGCGCGTCGGTTCAGTTCGTCTACCAGGCCACACCGGCGGCGCTGCTGCACGAGGGTGAGGTCGCCGTACGTGCACCGGAGCGTCCTTGGCTCTATCTGTTCAACCTCGCCGCCGGCGCGCGACCCGCACCTCGAGGCCGGACCCCCAGCGGACGTCGAACGGCGCGCCGAACAGTGCGTGGAGCGGCGCGCGTCACTGACGTCGAGTGGCTCGACGCGCTCCGCGCAGTGAACGAGCGCGACCCTGAGACACCGATCCTCGTCGCGGCAGACGCCTCCCGGCAGCAGAAGCTCATCCTGGACGCGCTCGATGCGGGAGCGGACGAAGTCGTCGGCCCCGAGGTGCTGAGGATCCCCGCGCTCGCACGACGCCGGGTGCGGTCCGCTCTGGCGAACGTGCGGGGGACGAGCGCGGACGCATGGGCAGCGCTGCCCACCGGCCCCGATGATCTGGACGACGGGGCAGTCGTGGAGTGGGAGGACGGACCGACCGAGGCCGAAGCCGAGGCGGCGCGCGCGCGGGTCCGCCAGGCGGTGGCGCGGTTGCCCACCCGGGAGGAGCGGTCGGGCCCCCTGGCCGAGCTTCTAGGAGTCACCGTACCGGAGCTGCGGGCCCCGAGCGGGCGCCTCGACGCCAAGCGGATCGCCGCGTGCCTCGGCGTATCGCTGAATCGCTTCGCCGCGGCGATGCCGGTCAGGAGACAGTCGCTCGACGAGACGCCGGACTCCGCCCGCATCCAGGCGGCGCTCGACCCGTTCGCGCGAGCCCTCGCCGTGCTGGACGTGCTGCTCCCCGGCGACGTGGGGCGGCAGTGGCTCAACGCCATCCATCCGGGCCTCGACGGTACGACGCCCCTCGCCGCGATGCTGGACGGACGCGCCGAGCGCGTCGCGCGGCTCCTCGAGATGATCCGGGATGGTAGCCTCGTGTGATGGCCGCGGCGCCGCGACCGCCGAGCCCCGGCCCCTCCGCCCGCATCTGGAAGCTGCCGCACGCTGACGCGGTCGTCGCCGTCGCCGACCGCCTGCTCGGCGTGCGACGCCGGCGCGTGCAGGCGACGCTGCACCGGGCGGTCTACAACAAGTACCTCCACCCACTCGCACCGCCCGGTGGGACGCCGCCCGCGCAGCCGCTGTACTACGAGGGCTCGCTCTCCGGGCGGCGGTACACGCCCCGTCTCGGACCGGCAGGGCTGTACCTCTCGTTCGATCCCTCGACGCCCCCAGCGGAGCTGCGGGCGGTCATCTTCGAGCACGGCCTGCCCGTCAACTCGGAGGAGCACGACCCCTTCACGGTGGTCGCGGTCCGGGCGATCGTCCACCGCGTGCTCGACCTCACGGACAGCGCCACGCTGACCACGCTCGACCTCGGGCCGGACGACCTCACGGCCGACTGGGAGCACGAGCAGGAGGAGTACGGCGCGGGGCGCGCGCCGATGCCTGCGACGCAACTGCTGGCCCTCGCCGCGCACGCCACGCGGGAGTTCGCCGGCATCCTGTACCCCTCGGCGCGCACGGACTTCGGGCGCAACCTCGTCGTCTTTCCCGACCGGCTGCGCCGCCGGGCCAGGAACGCCGACCTGCTCGAGGTCATCGACTCGACCGGTCGGTACGCCCAGCGACTGCCGCCGTGAGCGCGAAGCGGCGCCGGACTCCGTCTCGGCGCCGGCTGTGTAGCGGGTCGACGCCGAGCGACGGCGGACGCCCGGCGACCGAACAGCTGGGCGGCGAACGCGTCGCGCCCGCGGCTTGGCGCGACCCAATGCGAGTCGGCGTCGGTCGTGCGGCCCGGCGCGTGCCTCCGATCCGCCGACATCGCACTGGCGAACTTCGCGCGCCCGCGCCGCGCGGCGAGCGGTCGTCATGCGCCCCCGAGTCCGCCCGGCCGGGGGGCTCGATCAGCGATGGCCGTCGACGAGCTCTACGGCGAGGAGCTCGTCCAGCTGCTCGAACGTCTCGACCATCGCCTCGGCGGCGCCGGTGCCGGCCGCGTCGAGCGCCTCCTTCGACGGATGGCGCTCGCGCACGACCACCAGCGTCCTGCCGCCCTGCTCCTCGAAGGTCACCGTGGTGACGGGCCCGCCCTCGCCCCCCTCCTCGTTGGTCCACGCGAGGCGCGCGTACGGCTCCACCTCGACGTACGTCCCGAAGAACGCCGCCGGCTCGGCGCCGCCGTGGTCGAACACCAGCCGGTACCTGCCGCCGACGCGGGCGTCCACCTCGCACGACAGCAGCGTCATCCCCATCGACCGGGGCACCCACCACCGCCTGAGCAGCTCGGCCCTGGTGAACGCCTCGAACACGAGGCGCGCCGGGGCGTCGACGGTGCGCGTGACCACCACCTCGCAGTCCGACGTCCGTTCCACCGTGGTGCGGTTCGCCACGGAGCCCGGCTCACCCTCGATCCTCGCGCGCATCGCTCCCCTCCTGTCGTGTGAGTTCCGCGACGACCTCGTCCAGCGCCTCGAAGCGGGCGTCCCAGCGCCGGCGGTACCGCTCGAGCCACGCCGCCTCCTCCGCCAGTCGGCGCGGGCCCAGCCGGCACGTCCGCACGCGCCCGACCTTCCTCGTGGTGACGAGCCCCGCCCGCTCCAGGACGCCGACGTGCTTCCTCATCCCGGTGAGCGTCATCTGGAACTGCTCGGCGAGCGCCGTGATCGAGGCGTCGGCGCGCCCGAGCTCCTCCAGCACGCCACGCCGCGTGGCGTCCGAGAGCGCGGCGAACGAGGCATCGAGTCGGGCCGCCAAATACTGAACCATGTGGTTCAGTATTTAGTGCGCGCGTGCGCGGGATGCAAGGGGCGCCTCACACCGACGGTGCCGCTCGGCGGCTGCTGCGCCCCCGCCACGCGCGGCGCTCCTTCCGTGCGGTGCGTCGGCCGAGCGCCGCACCTCGTCAGAACCGCCAGCCGACCGTCAGCGGCGTGTACGTGTACTGCCACCGCGCGGGCGCCGGCGAGAGGTTCGGTGGTGCGGCCCGGTCGCCGGTGTCGATCGCATGCATGCCGGTCTCGAAGACCAGTGCCTGTCGGCCGATCGGCACGCGGAGCCCCGCGCCGAGCGTCCATCCCGGCCGCAGCCCGCCCCCGTTCGCGAGTGCGTAGCCGCCCCCGCCGCCCACCAGGTACGGCACCCCCCGCCAGCGCACGGCAGGCGCGGCGACGGCGCCCGCGGTCAGTGCGCTCATCCGCTGCCCCCCGGACCACGTCGCGAAGAGCCCCTCGCCCCGCAGCTGGAGGAAGGAGACGGGAGTGCGCACCTCGAGGTTGGCGCGCGCGACGTACCCGGTGGAGGACGAGGGCGAGAGGGCGTGGAACGGCGGGCGCTGGGCGAGCCCGCCCCCGAGCCCGACCCGCACACGGGGCGCCGCGGCGGTCGCGGAGTCGGCGCTCTGGGCGGCAGCGATCGTGGGAGCGAGCGTCAGGAGCGTGGCTGCCGCCGCGAGAGCGGCGGCGTGGCGGCACGACAGGGACAGCGGCATCGAGCGTCGGGGTGGAAGGGAACGACCTCGCCACCGGGGGAGACGGCGCGACGCGCGCCCGGAAAGCTCGCGCCCGGTGGCCCCGGGTTGGACCCGACCACTGGGCTGCGGGTTGCCACGACGAGCAGGCGGGCGCGGGCCGTGGATCGCCGCGAGCCCCGGAGGCGATTCACGTCCCGGGGCGGGGCGGGCGGACGTCGTCGCCGACGCGGCCGGTTGGCGCGTCGGCCCGCCGCGTCATCTCGCTCATCGTGACCACGAAGCCGCGCCCGGCGAACAGCCGCTGGGCCGCCGCGTTCGCCGGGGCGACGGCGAGCATGACGAGCGGCGCGCCCGCGTCGAGCAGCGCCTCCACCGCCGCGTCGAGGAGCGCGGCGCCGGCACCGTGGCCGCGCGCCGAGGGCCCGACGTAGAGGTCGTGGATCCACCCACTCGCCGGCAGCGCGTCGACGAAGCTCGGCGGCTCCAGCCGCGCGAATGCGTAGCCGACCGCGCGGCCGTCGGCCGTCCCCTCGCCAACGTCGGCGACGAGCAGCGTCGCCGCACCGTCGGCGAGCCGCGCGGCGAAGTACGTCGCGAACGCCGTCTCGACCGAGCCCTCCGGAAGGACGAAGCGTCGGGCGTCGTAGCCGGCGTGCTGGCGGGCGAGCGCCGCGCCGAGCCGGCCCAGCGCGTCGAGGTCCGCCGCGGTGGCGCGGCGCACACGGGCGGCGCTCACCGCGGCGGCGCTCACCGCGGCGCCTCCAGCCGCTTCCAGAAGACGACCTTGTCCTCCCCCGCCGCGTAGAACTCGCGGATGCGCGCCTCCTCGACGTAGCCGATCCCGCGGTAGAACGCCCGCGTGCGCGCGAACGCCGGCAGCCCCGACGTCTCCACCAGGAGCACGCGCGCCCCCTCGGCGGCGAGCGTCCGTTCGAGGTGGCGCATCAGCGCCGCGCCCACCCCCCGCCCCTGGTGCGTCGGGTGCACGGCGAGCAGGTACGCGTTCCACGTCCCGTCGGTCATCCGCTCCGGGGCCGCGTAGGCGACGGCCACCGCCCCGAGCGTCGTCGGCGTGCCATCGGTGAGCGGCGCGTCCACGGTCAGCCACCGCTCGTCGGTGGCGGCGAGCCCACCGGGCGCGGACCGTCCGTCGCCCGCGCTCGTCGGCTCGCGCCCGGACGTCCCCAGGTACGCGGCGAGCATGCCGTCGAGGAGCGCCGACGGGAACAGCCCGGTGGCGTCGATCACGCGCCGGAGCGCCGGCACGTCGGCGCCCGTCACCGGACGGACGATCGGCGGCGCCGGCGGAGCGGGGGCGGCGCGCGGGGCGATGTCGACCATGTCGGGTGGCGGTGGTGGGAGGACGAGCGCGGCAGGCGGACGTCGCGCGGCACCCCACGTAGCCGATGCGGCACCCGACGGTTCCCACCAGCGCCCACCAGCGCCCACTGGCGCCGCGCGCGACGTCTCGCCGTCGGACGCCCCCCGCGCCGGCGCTACTCGAAGACGACGGCGCGGTTCTCGTGCAGGAAGACGCGCTCCTCGAGCAGGAGCGTCAGGGCGCGGGCGAGGACGATCTTCTCCACGTCGCGCCCGGCGCGCGCCATGTCGGCCGCGGTGTGGGCGTGCGTGACGGGGAGGACGTCCTGGGCGATGATCGGCCCGGTGTCCAGGTCGTCGGTGACGATGTGCGCCGTGGCGCCGATGATCTTGACGCCGCGCTCGAACGCCTGCTGGTACGGGCGGGCGCCGACGAACGCCGGGAGGAAGGAGTGGTGGATGTTGAGGATCCGCCCCGCCCAGCGGGCGACGAACGCCGGCGTCAGCACCCGCATGTACTTGGCGAGCACCAGGTAGTCGGGGGCGTGGGCGGCCACGGCCTCGAGCACCGCCGCCTCGTGCGCCTCGCGCGAGCGCCCCTCGTGCGAGACGTGGTGGAAGGGGACGCCGAAGCGCGCCACGAGCGCGCCGAGCGTCGCGTGGTTGCCGACGACCGCGGCGATGCGCGCCGGCAGGTCCCCCTCCGCGTCGCGCAGCAGCAGGTCGCCGAGGCAGTGCGGCTCGCGCGTGGCCAGCACGACGATGCGCCGCGGCGTCGTCTCCGCCAGGCGCACCGTGGCGCCGGCGGGGAGCCGCGCCCGCAGCGCCGTGGCCACCGCCTCGGGATCCCCCGCCCCGTCGAACGCGGTGCGCATGAAGAAGTGGCGCGCCCCGAGGTCCACGAACTCGTGGTTGGCGACGATGTTGAACCCGGCGTGGTACAGCGCCCCGGTGATGTGGAAGACGAGCCCCGGCTGGTCGGGGCAGCTGACGAGGAGGAGGTGCGTGCTCACGGGGCGATCGGGGAGGGCGAGGGGCGGCGCGACAGGGGCTCGGGGCACGGCGGCGTCGACTGGGCGGATCGATGGCCGCCCCGGGGGCGGCGCGCAAGCCGCGGCAGCCGGGGGCGGGGCCCCGTTGCGGAATCGGCGCCGCGGGTGCCGTTTGCGCGCGTGCCGTTCGCCCGCGTGCCGTCGTCCACCCTCCTCACCTTCCTCGCCCTCGTCGCCGGGCTCGCGGCCGGGGCGCTGCTCGCCGGCGCGCCGGCGGCGGTGCGCGACGCGGTGATCGCCGTCGCCGAGCCGCTCGGGACGGTGTGGACCAACGCGATCCGCATGACCGTGGTCCCGCTGGTGATGGCGCTGCTCGTCGCCGGCGTCGCCGCCGCGGCCGATCCGCGCGTCGTCGGCCGGCTGGGGGTGCGGGCGGTGGCGCTGTTCGTCGGCGTGCTGTCGGCGACGGCGGCGCTGCTGCTCGCCACGGCGCCGCCGCTGCTCGCCCGACTGCCGCTCGACCCCGCGTCGGTCGCGTCGCTGCGCCAGGCCGCCGCCCCGGCGGCCGGCGCCCTCGCGGGCACGGCGCCGACGGTGCGGCAGTGGGTCGTCGAGCTCGTCCCCACCAACCCGGTGCGCGCCGCCGCCGACGGGACGATGCTCCCGCTCGTGGTGTTCACCCTCGCCTTCGCCCTCGCCGTCGCCCGGCTGGCGCCGGCCCCGCGCGACGCGATCGTCGCCCTGGCGCGCGCCACCGGCGAGGCGCTCCTCGTCGTCGTCCGCTGGGTGCTCGCCCTGGCGCCGCTCGGCGTGCTCGCCCTCGCCCTCCCGCTCGGGGCGCGCCTGGGGGCCGCCGCCGCCGGGGCGCTGGCCGGCTACGTGGCGGTGACGCTCCTGCTGTGCGCGGGGGTGCTCGCCTTCCTCCTCCCACTCGGCGTGCTGCTCGGCCGCGTCTCCCCCGCCCGGCTGGCGCGCGCGGCGGCGCCGGCGCAGGTGGTGGCCGCGGGGACGCGCTCGTCGCTCGCCGCCCTCCCGGCGCTCGTCGGCGGCGTCGCGCGCCACCTCGACGTCCCGCCGGCGGCGAGCGGCTTCGTCGTCCCGCTGGCGATGGCGACCTTCCGCGTCGGGGCGACGGTGGGGATCGTCGTCGGGGCACTCTTCCTCGCGCGGCTCTACGGCGTGGCGCTCGACGGGCGCGCCCTGGCGGCGATCGGCCTGGCGTCGGTGCTCCTGAGCTTCGGCGTGCCCGGCGTCCCCGGCGGGCTGTTCGTGGCGATGGCGCCGGTGCTCGCCGCCGCGGGGATCCCGGCGGAGGGGCTCGGGATCCTCCTCGCGGTCGACATGGTCCCCGAGGCGGGGCGGACGCTGCTCAACACGACCGGGCACGTGGTGGCGGTGGCGGTGGTGGGGCGGCGCGCCGGGGGCGCGGCGCCGGCGGCGGCGGCGGCGACTCCGCCCGTCGGCTGACCGACGACGGCGCGCCCGCCGGTGTCGACGCGCCGCGGGCCCGCCTCCGCCGCTTGCGCGACGGTCGGCGACGCGCCCTCTTCCCGCTCGCCGGCACGCCCGCCCTCCGCTCCGCTCTCCACCCTCCGGCGACATGCCGCTCCCCCCGCGCC
>ERZ1066118.1519-NODE-1519-length-14207-cov-71.885034_pt1 | contig 14207 bp, 13 predicted proteins | sample MGYA00382765_ERZ1066118 | MGnify/ENA primary metagenome ERZ1066118 (study PRJEB33369, sample SAMEA5778348) | biofilm metagenome | biome: Industrial cooling water; feature: Water cooling tower basin; material: Biofilm | place: United Arab Emirates | collected...
TCTCAAAATGTACGAGGAAAAGTTGATGAGTAGAAAAAATTGTCGTCAAGTAACAAAAACATCAATACAATAGCCTACCATTCGCTCTTCTGTATCTTTCTTAAAGAGAACTCTGTTGGGAGGTTAGGTTTATTCGTCTTTCTTTTTAGGATTTAATAATGAATTACTAGAACCATTAAAACTATCACTCTGTACTTGTTTATTCAACAAAGAAGCTAAAGTAGCGGAAATGTTCAATAAAGAATCTTCTAACTTGGGTGAAAGTTCTAAAGGTAAACTTCCTGAATTTAAATGAAGCGAACGTTGAGGAAAAGGAATTAGAATCTTATCGCGTCGGAAATTTTCATCGATTTGAAAGTAGAGGTCGCTTTTTATTTGAAATTGTCTTCGAGGTTTAGATATCCAAACTAGTAACTGAAAATCTAAATAATCCTCACCAAATGCTTTGACCCAAACCTTTGGTGCTGGTTTGTGTAAAACTTCCGAATGACTTTTTGCTGCCTCTAGTAATGCAGAACGTACTTGATTCATATTTGAGCCATAACCTACACGGATAGGTAATACAAGTCGAGATGCTTGGTTATGACTACTCCAATTTTTAACTTCTTTTTCTAACAGGCGAGAATTTGGCACAATTACCAAAATATCATCTAGAGTGCGGATATGGGTGCTACGAGCATTTAAACGCTCTACTGTTCCCATATGTTCGCCAATATCTATAAAATCTCCAACAGTAATTGAACGTTCAAAAGTAATGACTAAACCACTTACTAATTCTCTGGCAACTCCCTGTAAGCCAAAACCAATCGCAACACCCAAAATACTGGCAAAAATAGCTAGAGAACTGATATCCAAGCCCCAAATTTGTAACAGGATAACAGTACCAATAAATATAAAACTATAGTTGAAAATAACAGCGATAGATTCTTGAACACCTCGACTTACGCGCGTAATTCGTAAAATGCGCGAGCGCAGTAAGTTTGTGACTGCTCCTGCAACACCCAGTAATCCAAAAAATAAACCAATTAAAATAAGTATATTGATGACTGAGTAAGATTTAGTACCTAAAGAAACTAGGGGAGATGTTAAACTCATCTTTAGGATGCTTATTATGCGCTGACTCCACTCTCGTGTTAATGGAAGTAAGTCTGTAATATAAATAATTATTCCTACCCATAACCCTGTACGAATTAAGAAAAGTGTCAAGTACAAGAGCAATTCTAGACCCTTCGGTTGCGCTCCTGTTTCGGGGTCGTTAGCAGCTCTTGGCACTAGCCTGCGTAACCAATATCGCCAAACCCAGCCTAGAAGTTTATGTATAAATAATGCACTTAATATTGATAAGAAACCAAGTAATATTGCCTGAGTTATATAACTAGCCTTTCGTTCTTCTTGACCTTGCTGTATTGCCTCAGTAATTATTTGTGCCCAAATTCTCGCTTGTTCTTCTCTCGTTCTACCAGTTGGTACATCTTGTGAGGTAACAGTTAATAAGTGGCGCCCTTGAACTCGAATAACTGGTAGCTGGTTATTTTCTATAATCTCAATTTTTACAGGTTCTCTCGAACGAACCGCCTGCTTCAAAATTAAATTGGCATCGGTAGCACGATTTTCTGCACTCACTTGACCTGTGTCACTAACTTTAAATAACTGGCGCCCATCAAGTGTAATCGGAAAATTTTGTAAGGATTGCGCTTGTACAGGCATTACTAGCAGAAAACATCCTAATATTACTATCAAAGCAGTGGTTCTGATAGTAGAATGAATCTGAGAATGATTACAACGCATATAGCAATAAATTTTTACTAAAAAAGCTAATTATAATAATTTTAACAAAAGTTAAAACTTTATATATCTACCTAAAAGAGGTATTTTAATGTTTATTAATTAATACTTTGGTTGTAGATTGACACATTTTATGCTAATGCTGCTTCTACTTGAGCAGCTAGTTTTTGAGAATTAAAGGGTTTATTAATTATGCCTTTAATGCCCAGTTCGGGAAACAAACCTTGTCTAGCAGTGCGTCCTCTAGCTGTTAGTAGAATCACAGGAATATGCTTAGTTAATGGATTCGCTTGTAGCTTTTGAAACGTGACTGTTCCGTCCATATCAGGCATCATCACATCTAAGAGGATGGCATCGGGTTGAGCAGCTTGAGCCAAGAGCAGTCCTTCACTACCACAAGAAGCAGTCAGAACTTGCCAACCTCCCATAATCTCCAAACAGGTCTGGATTAATTTACGGATGTCCGAATCATCATCAATAACTAAGATTTGCTTGGCTGTCATCGTTCTATAATTTTGCTATGGTTTTGCAATTATTACTACCTATATAATAAAATATAGTATGATTATAATTGCTATACTACTTTTCCTAATATGACTTTAAACTTCAAAAGTGGAAAACTCGTGTAGAAAATAATTTTCGCGCTTAAATCAGAAATGTGGCACTTTCAGACGATGGGGGGAAGCTATTTTTATATGTAGACAAGATAATAGCTCTGCCATTGTCTACTGTAGTAAAGATACCCGAAAGCACCCAACCCAAAAAAATGCAAAAGTTAAAGCGCTTTCTGCTCAAAAGTTATATTGTTGCTGTAATAGCCGTTATATCGGCTCTACTGCTTACCAGGCTACTATGGCAGGTGTATAATTTGACAATTTACCCATTATTTTTGGCTGCTGTCATGGTTAGTTCATGGTATGGTGGCTTTAAACCAGGGTTGCTGACAACTGTTTTATCTACATTAGTCTGCGCTTATTTCTTTTTACCTCCGATTTCTTTTATATCCATTAACGATAATAGTATAGTAGGTTTAGTTCAGTTTCTGCTAGCTTCAGTGCTAATTTGCTCACTAAATTCAAGGCTACGGGAAGCCCAAGCACAAGCTCAAATTAATGCACTTTCTTCACAGCAAAATTACGAGCGCTTGCTAAAGAGCCAAGAAAATTTGCGCGCTTCGGAAGAACGCTACCGTTTGTTTGTTGAAGGAGTTAGGGAATACGCTATTTTCATGGTAGATGTAAACGGTTTGGTGACCGATTGGAACAAAGGGGCAGAAAGAATTTTAGGGTATAAAGAAGCGGAAATAATTGGTCAGCATTTTTCGTGTATTTTTATACCTGAAGATATTAAGCGAGGTAGACCCAAATTAGCACTGAATACTGCTGTAACCAATGGCATGTCTAGGGATGATCGTTGGCATCTTTGTAAAGATGGCACTAGGTTTTGGGCGAATGGTGTTATTATTCCTTTAAGAGATGAAACTCAAGATGGAAGGCTACATGGTTTTGCTAAAATTCTGCAAGATTTAACCGAACGTAAGCACGCAGAGGAAATACGTGAGCAACTATTATTGCGTGAACAAGCCGCTCGCGCGGAAGCAGAAGCCGCAAATCGTTCTAAGGATGATTTCTTAGCTATCGTTTCTCATGAATTACGCACCCCAATGACCTCAATAGTCGGATGGGCTGGGATGTTGCAAACAGGTATGCTCGATGATTCCCAGATGAAAGAGGCACTTGAGGCGTTAGAACGTAATGCTAACTCGCAATTGCAGCTTATCGAAGACCTTTTGGATATTTCACGTATTGTCCGGGGAGACCTTTCGCTATCTTTTAAAAGCATTGACTTGGTTGCGGTTATTAATGCAGCCATTGAAATTGTACAACATAAAGCTGATGCTAAATCTATTAAACTTGAATTTATTTTAGATACTTCACAAGAGGTTATTTGGGGTGACTTTGAGCGATTACAACAAGTTGTGTGTAATTTACTTTCTAACGCTATCAAATTTACACCCAACGGTGGACGAGTTGAAATACGCTTAGAGGTAAAACCTATCCCTCAAATTCAAGTCAGCGACACTGGTATTGGTATAAACCCTGAATTTCTACCGTATATTTTTGAACGTTTCTGTCAAGCAGATAATACAAGTACAAGGTCAAACAAAGGGTTAGGTTTAGGGTTGGCAATCGCGCGTCATATAGTAGAACTACATGGTGGCACTATTCAAGCGGAGAGTCGAGGGGTAAATCGAGGGGCGACATTTACAGTTAAACTACCAATTAGAACAAATGATGACGCAGAAAATACTCAAGTTAGTAATACTCCTCTAATACAACCACCGGCGCCTATTGAAGATGCAATACCATCAGATAATTCTTTAAGATTAGAGAAGTTGCGCGTCTTAGTTGTGGATGACGAAGCGGATACACTCCAGTGGATAACTGTAGTACTTACTCAGTGTGGAGCATCCGTCTTTGGTGCTAACTCAACTGCTAAAGCATTGGATGCTCTCGAACAATTAAGACCGGATGTATTAGTAAGTGATATCGGAATGCCAGATGAAGATGGTTATGCTTTAATGCGTAAAATTAGAGAGCTTGAACCTGATATGGGCGGACGCATTCCCGCTGTAGCATTAACGGGCTATGCTAGAGTTGAGGATTATAAAGAAGCTTTGCTAGCAGGTTTTCAGCTACACGTAGCTAAACCTGTAAGAGCAACCGAGTTAATAGCAGTTGTCGCGAGCTTGGGGCAAATGTCTGGCAAACTTTAATTTAACACCTTTGACATATGCGCTTTTCCTTAACTTGATAGATGGTAGAGTCAAGATAAAAAATAAGATTAATAAAAAAGCATTGATCTAGTGTGAGGGTGCTTTCAAAAGCAAGTATTTTGTATGAAAATTTTGATAGTTGAAGATGATAATTCGCTTGCTGAAGCTATTGCAGCGGTTCTCACCAAGCTACATTATGTAGTTGATATCGCTTCGGATGGTCAAGATGGTTGGGAGTTGGCAGTAGCTTGTAATTATGACTTAATTTTACTAGATGTATTACTACCAAAGTTTGACGGCATCAGCATTTGTCGGCAATTACGTCAAGAGGGTTATCAAATGCCTATTTTGCTTTTAACATCACTTGATGCTAAAAGCGACAAGGTAATTGGTTTAGATGCAGGAGCAGATGATTATGTCGTCAAACCTTTCGACTTTCAGGAGTTAACAGCGCGCATTCGTGCTTTAGGGCGCCGGGGCAGTTCTTTTTTACCTCCTATTTTAGAATGGGGAAGTTTATGTCTTGACCCTAGTAGTTGTGAGGTAACTTATACAAATGAAGTGTTACATTTAACAGCAAAAGAGTTCAGTATATTAGAGCTTTTTTTACGTAATAGCCAGCGCATCTTCAACCGAGGTGCAATTATAGACAACCTTTGGGGCACCCTTAAAGACCCACCAGAGGAAGACACAATTAAATCTCATATCAAAAGTTTACGGCGAAAAGTCAAAGCAGCAGGCGGCGACTATAATTTTATTGAAACGGTTTACGGAATGGGTTATCGTCTAAAGCCTTTACCTGAAGAGAAAATTACTGACAGTGAGTCAAATTCAGAACTTTCTCAACTACTGTTGGCAGAAATTGCACTTCAGCAAAAAGCCTTTAAAGCTAAAGTTTCTGAGCGCATTGCACATTTAAAGCAACTAATACATGCAATTTGTAAAGGTGATTTTGACAAACATATATGGCAAGACGCTTCACAAGAAGCTCATAAGCTAGCTGGTTCGTTAGGTAGTTTCGGTTTCGCGCGCGCTTCACAAATCGCCGAAAAAATAGATAATATGTTTCAAGATGTGGCGCCAATTAACCAAGCACAGTCATTACACCTATACAAGCTAGTGGTGGACTTGCAACAAGAGTTAGAGCAAACCGATATCCAAACAAATAATGAACTTCTCTCGAACAAGCCAACTCAAGGTGTACTTTTATTAATAAGCGACTCGGAACAAATAGCCCAGCAGTTGGTAGAAGCTGCAACTGGGATAGTCACTGTAAATATTGCTACTACTAGTTCCATTACTAAAAGCGGAGTAATATCTGCTAACGCTGATGTAGTGCTAATCGACCTCGATTCAGATTATGGTATAAAAGATAGCCTGAAACTAGTGACAGAATTTTCTAATCGAACACCATCAATACCAGTCTTAGTTTTGACGAATAGAAATAATTTTGATGACCGCATAGAAGTAGCGCGCTCTGGTGGACGTGGTTTTTTACACAAGTCTATGTCGAACGAACAAATATTACAGCATGTTACTAAAGTGCTGCAAACTGTTCATATGCCGTTTGCCAAAGTCATGATTGTAAATAATGACTCAAATGTACTAAATACAATTAAAAACTTATTAGAACCAAGGGGAATAAAGCTAAAAACTCTCCAAGACCCTCGCCAGTTTTGGGATACTTTGACAGAATTTTTACCTGATGTACTCATCTTAGGTTTAAAGATGCCTTATATAGATGGAACTGAACTCTGCCAAGTAGTGCGTAATGACCCTTATTTTTGCTCACTGCCTATAATCTTTTTTACTGATATCCCACAAGTAGATATTTTAATGCAGTTATTTAATAAAGGCGCCGATGATTGTATTATTGAGCCTATTCAAGAATCAGAATTACTTACTCGCATTTTCAACAGATTTAGGACGAACCTATATTATCAAAAGTTTTTGACACTATGATTGATAGTGTCGAATTCAAAACGTTCGTGATATGCCGTAACTCCGTAAAGATTAAATGTAATAACTGGCTCTTGACCTAATGCTTCAACACTGTGGATATAGCAATCCTATATGAGTTGTGAAAAATTATATCCCGTAGAGACGCGATTATTAAGAGCGGGACACTACGTGAACGCGTCTCTACAACATGTGGATTTACCTTCGGTACACTACCCTTCGGGATAACTAGCCTGCGGCAAAACTTCGTTTACGTTAACGTGAATACAAATGATTTAGGACTGCTATAGTATTAGGTGTAAAAGCAATAATATCACCAGGAACCAAAATTTTCTCACCAATATATTTGATTCCTGATGGATTTTCTGGGGTTGTCAGCAGGTGGAAATCCTGGCGTAATTTTTGGTTGTCTGTAGCGGCAACACTTAGACTTTGGCGCAGGCTGTGGCTGTTAGCCTTGCTCTTTTATTGCCTTCAACAAGCCCGTAAATGCCTTCAGTCGCACACCTATTTCTCCCACCAGTGCTTCACCAAAGTGTTCTATAAACACCTGATCTAAATCAGCTAGTGCCGATCTCGCTGTGGACATGAGACGTTCCCCTTGTTCAGTAAACAGGATCTGTTTCTGCTTGCCGACTCCTTCTATTTGTTCCAGATAACCAGCTCGACAAAGCTCCTTGACCGTCTTGGCTACCATCTGCCTCGATACTTTCAAACGGCGAGCGATCTCGGATCCATAATTAATGCCGCAATCAAGGGTGCTGAGGAAATAAAGCATGGAAGGAGAGATACCATTGAAGCCCTTTGAACGTAGATATTCAGCCACATACTCAGTGAACTGGTCGTGAAGGTCGGCGGAGGCGAATAGCAGTCTCAAAGACTGGCTATCTGCCATTGGAATTCCTCGATTTGTAAACTTGGTTGACATAAAGAAGCAGCCTCCTTTAAGCTGAATCTATGTCAACTCAGTTTACAAAATTTTGACTGGAGGTTGCTATGAACAATACCCGTCCTCTGCATATCGCGTTGCTCGCGAATGCTGTTTTTTCTGTTGTCTGTGGGTTATTGATGCTTGTCTGCCCTGGATTTATCGAGAACCTACTTGGCATACAAGCACCCTTGCTTTTGCGTTTGGTGGGCTTGGGTTTGCTGGTCTTTGGCGTTGATCTGGTACATCAGGCTACACGGCCACGGTTGGCGACTTGGCGTGCTCTCTATGCTAGTGTGAGCGATTTTCTCTGGGTAATCACTTCCGTAGTAGGATTGCTGCTATTTTCTGATCTGTTTTCCATGACTGGGGTCGTGCTGCTGCTGATAGTTGCCGGTGTGGTTTTGGCATTTGCTTGTTGGCAGATATGGGGGATTGATTTCGCCCACCGAGCAGACAATCCAGCACTGCATCGGCACTGTCTGGTTGTGCGTACCGAGGCACCCGCAGCAGCCATGTGGGATGTAATTAGGCGTATGGGTGATATTCAGAACTATATGCCGTCGCTGGCCAGGTCAGAGATTCTCGATAGTAAGGCACCTGGGGTTGGTGCTGTACGGCGGTGTACTGACCGATCCGGCAAGTGTTGGGCAGAAGAGTGTGTTGACTTCGAGCCAGGGCATTCGTTTACGATGCGCTTTATTTCTGAGGTACCGGATTTTCCCTTCCCGGTCAGCACTATGGTCGGAGGCTGGAAGGTAATGTCGGCTGGCACAGGATCTGAAGTAATGGTTTGGTGGGAACTTGCTCCCAAGCCACGTTTCCTTGCCCCAATCCTGTTGCCCATTTTGGCTTTCGGTGCAGATCGTGATTTTGTACAGGTTATTCAACTTATGGCAGGCGATGCACTAGCTCGGAAGCACAACGGAGCAAGGCTTATACCACGTTTTTGTTGACCTCATCAGGCTAACCTATATTGTCAAAAGTTTTTGACACTATGATTGATAGTGTCGAATTCAAAACGTTCGTCATATGCCGTAACTCCGTAAAGATTAAATGTAATAACTGGCTCTTGACCTAACGCTTCAATACTGTGGATAGCATCGGGTGTAAAAGCAATAATATCACCAGGAACCAAAATTTTCTCACCGATATATTTGATTCCTGATAGATTTTCTGAGGTTGAAGAACGGCGCCAAAACTGATTTTTTTCCTGCCCACTGACAATAGCTACAATTCCCCAAGTTGCGTGGTTATGAATGGGAGAAACATGACCAGGTAGCCAAGCAACCATTTGTACTGTTAGAGGAAATTCATACTCATCATATAAAAATTGGACAGACCAACCTGGGTCAGTTGGTGGTTCTGTAAACTCCATTTGCAGCCAATAGGAACTAGCAAGCAACTTCCGTACAAGTGGTATAATCGCCTGGATACGAAGAGAATCATCGGTGATAGTATCAAGGATATCCTCCAGTTCCGTAAGAAATCGGTATAAGCGATAAGGTTTTTCTGGTAACGCGAGTTCTTCAAGGTTAAGGGCAACGCAGTCACCACCATCTGTTATTAGCCAGTTTTGACACTCAGTACAGTCATTTTCTTCTGTGAACATCATAAATTTGCTAAATCTGTGAGCTTTGCATTACCACTGTTCCTGTCGGACGAGGAACGTTTGCATCTGTCTCCAAGGTGACGATTAACCCAGAAAATTGTGGGTGACTGAATTCGTTATACATTTGATTTGTAAATGGTAACTCATAAGAGGCAGTTCCCCACGAATAAGGTTTGACTTGACCACAGGGTAGCTTTTGGTCAGCCACAATTGTCCATAGTAAATAAACATATCCAGGGGGTGGAGCGGGAAGATTTTGGAAAACCATCACCGCTTTTTGTTTTTGAGGATTTATAACTATACTTCCCGAACTGTTTTTTGTGGAATTGACCGCTTGAAAGGTAAATAATCGTGTTTGTGAATTTTGCAATAAGCTTTTAACCTCTTGAGCTTGGGCAAAATCCTGGCGTAATTTTTGGTTGTCTGCGGTGACAACACTCAAGTTTTGCCGCAACCGATAGTTATCAACTCCTAAAGCGATCACCACCAATGCGGCAAAACTACCAGCTATTTTTGTCCATCGTCTAGATTTCGGTCTTAGTAACTTATTGGTTTGCTTAATTTGAATATCGTTTACATTTTCTTGTTGAGTCGATGCTTTAGCTTGATAGAGAATTTTTGGTAACAAATCGGCTGGTGGTTCCACCTCGGTAAAGCCATCTAACACCTGTCGCAGAACTTCCTGCAAATCCTCAACTTCGGCAATCATCTCTGGATGCTCATTAAGTAACAGACGAAATTCCTCAGCTTCTTCCGGGGTGAGGTCATCAACAACAAATCCTGCTGCCAAGTTTTTTATATGTTCGGAATCAAAAGATTTATTCATATATTAATATATCTGCATCGAGTAAAATCTGTTTTAATTTTAATAATCCTTGACGAGTGGATGTTTTAACTGTGCCGAGGGGAATATCGAGTTGTTTGGCTATTTCCGATTGACTTAATCCCTGGTTATAGGCTAGTTCGATTACCTGGCGTTGCTTTTCTGAAAGTTGGTGCAAAGCATGATTAATTCGTTGTGAGCGCTCGGCAAAACTTGCCTGTTCGACGGGTGTTGGTTCTGGTGCTACGTCATTGCTCATTGTTTGCCCCCATTTTTCTACAAGTTTTAGTTGCCTAGTTCGCGCACGTAGCTTATCAATCGCACGCGAGCGCGTTATCGTCACCAAATAGCGCACAAAAAAGCGACAATCGGGATTAGTAGATGCTTTGCGCCACAGTGTAAGAAAAATTTCCTGGGTTAAATCTTCAGCTTCTTGCGAGTTAGCTAAAATTTTCAGTGCTAATCCATACACCAGGCGCCCATGACGCTGGAACAAAATGCTTAATGCCGCAGCATCACCATTTTTAAGCGCCACAAACAAAGCTTCATCGGTAACATCGGAAGCTAATAACGAATTTGACTCAGGTAGTTTAGGCTCCATGCTATTTTGAAACCATGTCTAAACTGATACAGTCACAAGTTAAGGGTAAATTGTGTACCATCACCTCTCTCCATAACGCGCACTAAGAGACATTTCCTCTTAAGGGTGTCATCTACATTTATATGACGACTGGTGCTATGGAATTGGATTGGATGCTAGATCGGTTATTGTTGATTTTATTTAAATCCAATTTTGATGCTCAGTCGTCTTAGTCAATAGATGCAACACAATTCGAGTATGCAATACGAACGCTCTGATTATGCCTGCATCTTGTAATACAAGCTTGAGGATAAGAGAAAATCATGTACAAACATACCAAATTCTTGCTCAGTCTACTGTGTTTAAGCAGCCTGGTTTTGACGGTATCATGCGGCGCCACGAAATCAGAAAATGTTGGGCAAAATCAAGCACCATCAACTACAGAGGTTTCTCAAGCAGACCCTTGCGCGGGCAAAAACCCCTGTGCAGCTAAAGATAAAAACCCTTGTGCTGGCAAATTAACGTCTGTCGGAGGGCCTCTAGCAAAAGAACTTCAAGGTAAACCAGTTTTAGTAGATGTATTTGCTACTTGGTGCGCTGGCTGTAAGAATATTGCTCCCACCTTGTCGCAGTTGAAACAGGAATATTCCGGCAAAGTCAACTTTGTAGTGCTAGATGTCACCGACAAAGCCAAGGTTAAAGAAACAGAGGTGATGGCAGAAAAAATAGGTCTAAGTAAATTCCTAGAAGCTAACAAGAGTAAAACAAGCACAGTAGCTATCATTGACCCGGCAACTGGCAATATTTTAACGATGTTCAAAAATAATCCTAATAAGGCTGACTACACCAAAATACTCGACACTGCTCTAGCACAAAATTAGTCTTTATCTCTTCATCGCTTCAGGAGAATTTCATGAAACCAATACCCCAATCCTCAACCAAACAAACCACTTCCCGGCGTTTTAAAATCTCAAAAAAATGGCTATTTTACAGTGGATTGGGATTACTATCATTGATTCTGGTTCTCACCCTCGGATCTGTAATTAGTCATCCAATTGAACGGGTAATTTCGATTGTCGAAAACCGTTATCAACGGTGGTTTGACCAGCAGGATACAGCTAATCCTTTTGTGTTGTTACCATTGGCATTTGCTGGTGGCGCCATCGCAAGTGTATCTCCTTGTATTCTGGCACTTTTACCTGTTAACCTCAGTTATATCGGCACACTGAATATTAAATCCCGTTGGGATGCTGTTACTAAAGCTGGTTTATTTGTTCTAGGAGCAGTGACAATTTTAAGTCTGTTTGGCTTGGTTTCTTCATTTGCTGGAGCGGTAATGGTGGAGTACCGAGGCTATATCAATATAATAGTGGGCTTAATTATGACTGTGATGGGTTTGTGGTTGATGGGAGTAGTAAACATTCCCTTACCGCAGATGAATGTCAATCTTCCTAAAGCAGGGCCTTATGGAGTTGGTTTAACTTTTGCTTTGGTGAGTTCCCCCTGTGCAAGTCCAGTTTTATTCGCGGTACTAGCATCAGCTGCTGCAACTGGTTCCCAGATATTAGGTACTCTAACGATGGTTAGCTATGCTTTGGGTTATACGCTGTTAATTTTTCTGGCAAGTTTATTTACGGGACTAGCAAAACAAAGCAATAAGCTGTTGAAACATTCCGAGGGAATTATCCGCTTTGGTAGCGTAGCTCTGATTTTGACTGGGGGTTATTACCTACTTTCTGGGACTCAATGGTTTTTTGGATGATTTTAGATTTTGGATTGACTCCAAAGATAAAGTTGCTTCATCATCGCTGATTACTTCTTACCTTGAGACAATTTTTTCATAATTACACAAGTTTACTTTTCAGGAGATAAATATGCCAGATACTTTTTCTGTTGAGCAAACTTTCTTTGCTGGAAAAGCCGCTTTCGATTGGTTGATACATGAATCAGATCGATTAATCATTGTCAAATTTGTCGCACCTTATTGCCCTTCTTGCAAAACTCTCCAACCTGTACTTCATCAAATCGCTAATGATAATACAGGTAAATTACATCTGGTTGAACTGGATATAGCTGAAGAACCAGAACTGGCAATCAACTTTGAAGTCCGAAGTGCGCCAACAGTGGTATTACTAAAAAAACAGCAAAAAATCGGACAACTTGTAGATTTAAAACCGAAAAAAGAGTACACAGAAATGATTCAATCCGCATTATAAGAATGGTGCGTGAAAGCAGGTGTATTTTACGAGTCTACTGCTTTAGCGCAAAATTAGTCTTTTTCTTCATCGTCAAACAGATTAAACTGATGGTAGTTAGCTTTTAATATTCATAACATTAGTGAAAAGAATAAAGCCAATATATATTTATTGGCAAATGTATCCTATTATTGTAATGCTTACTAATTAAGGGTTTTAATGAGGCGCCGAAATGTAAGCTGTTAACCGAAAAACATTAGTTATTGATTATTCGTTGGAGATGGCAGTGGTTGAGGTTGGACTGTAAATTCTAAATTTTGTCCATTGCGTAGTACTTGAATTTGCAAATTGTTATTTAATCCATTCTTTTCTACTGCTTGTTGAACTTCTTCTGCATCTTTAACAGGTTGATTGTTAATTTGCTGAATTACATCTCCCGCGCGTATTCCAACTCTTGCAGCAGGAGAACTGGGAACAACGCGAACTACAAGAATTCCTTGGTCTGCGACAATGCGAATATTACTATTTGGATAATTATTTATCTTTTGCTTAACTTCGGGTGTTAAGGTAAGTGTTTGTACACCTAAGTAAGGGTATTCAACTTTACCCTCTGTAATTAATTGTTGGGCTATACGTTGTGCTGTATCTATAGGAATTGCAAAACCGATACCTTGGGCGCCTTGAATAATCGCAGTATTTACACCGATAACTCTCCCTTGAGCATTCAGGAGTGGTCCGCCAGAATTACCAGGATTAATTGCCGCATCAGTTTGAATATAATTACTAGGTCTGGTTGAAAGATTTAAAGAGCGTTCAATTGCACTAATCACACCTACTGTTACTGTTTGTTGCAAACCCAAAGGATTACCAATTGCAACTGCCCATTGTCCTGGTTTGATAGAATCAGAACTTGCTACTTCCACTGTTGGAAAGCTATTGCCTTCTATTTGCACAACTGCTACATCACTTACAGGGTCTTTGCCCAAAACTTTTCCTTCATAGGTACGACCACTAGAAAATGTTACCGTTACTCTATCAGCATCACTAACTACATGGGCGTTAGTCAGTATTTGCCCGTTAGGATTAATGACAAAACCAGAACCAAGTCCTCGCACTACTCTTTCAGTAGGTTGTATTGGTACTGCTTCACCAAAAAACCGCTCAAAGAACGGGTTGTCAAATGTATCTGGTAATTGAGGCGCCTCAGTTCTAACTGTTCTCTGGGTGTTAATTTGAACAACTGCTGGTTCTACCTTTTCGACAACTGCGACAACAAAATTATCGTCTTCTGGTGTCGGCGCCAGAGGACGATTAGCTTGATTTTGCGTTTCTGTAACTGTTGGTATTGGAGAAGCTGTAGGTAAAGAAGTTTGCCTAGATAACTCTCTTGAACAGCTACTCAAAAGTCCTACAGTTAAGGAGATCAAAGGTAGTATTAGGTAAGCTGTTAATTTTTTCCTCATAAAACTATGTTTTGATTTACTTTTTTAAGCTAAAGTATCTAAATTTATGTTAAAAAATTGATATTGATAAAGGCGCCTGATAAACC
>ERZ1066118.1525-NODE-1525-length-14172-cov-36.256712_pt1 | contig 14172 bp, 12 predicted proteins | sample MGYA00382765_ERZ1066118 | MGnify/ENA primary metagenome ERZ1066118 (study PRJEB33369, sample SAMEA5778348) | biofilm metagenome | biome: Industrial cooling water; feature: Water cooling tower basin; material: Biofilm | place: United Arab Emirates | collected...
AACTGTCAACTGTCAACTGTCAACTGTCAACTGTCAACTGTCAACTGTCAACTGTTGAATTTAGCCCACTTGATCCGATTGAGCAACCAGAGGCGCTGGGGCTTGGGTTTCTGCATCAGCGGCAACGCGCTGAATTTTTGCGCCCAGTTTTTGCAGCTTCACCTCCAGATGTTCGTATCCTCGGTCAAGATAGCGCAATCCTTGGACAGTTGTTTTCCCTTCTGCTGTCAATCCTGCCAGCACTAACGCTGCACCGGCGCGCAAGTCAGTTGCCATTACAGGAGCGCCCAACAGGAATGGTACGCCTCGGATCACCGCGTTGTTACCCTTGACGCGGATATCTGCGCCCATGCGGTTCAACTCGGCGACGTGGCGCAAGCGGTTCTCAAAAACGGTTTCAGTGATGATGCTATTGCCTTCACACAGGGATAGCAGCGCCATGAAAGGTGCTTGCAGGTCGGTGGGGAACCCGGGATAGGGTAAGGTTTCGATATCCGTTGGTATGTGAGCGTTAGCGCCGTTAATTCGCAAGCAATCCGACGCTTCGACGGTAATTTTAGCGCCGATGGCTCGCAGTTTGGCGATCGCTGCCGTTATATGATCCGGCACGACGGGAGATAAGGTGATTTCCGAGCGCGTAATTGCTCCGGCGACTAAAAAAGTTCCCGCTTCGATGCGGTCTGGAATTACGCTGTAGTCGGTAGAATGCAGGCTCTTGACTCCATCGATAACGATCGTATTGGTTCCTGCCCCGCGAATGCGCGCCCCCATTGCACGGCACAAATTAGCCAGATCTATAACTTCCGGTTCTTGCGCCGCGTTTTCAATTGTGGTTTCTCCGTCTGCCAGCGTTGCCGCCATCATCAAGGTTTCTGTGGCACCGACGCTGGGATAATCCAGGTATATGTTGGCACCTTTCAACCTGGGATTATTACCGGGAATGTAAGCATTTACCATCCCCCGATCGATTTGCACATCTGCCCCCATCGCTTGCAGACCCCGGACGTGGAGATCTACGGGTCTGGCGCCGATGGCACAACCTCCCGGTAGGGGAATCCGGGCTACTCCCAGTCGCGCCAGCAGCGGCCCAATGACAAAGAAACTAGCGCGCAGCTGGCTCACTAGCTCGTAAGGCGCTTGGGATTGTCCGATGTGGCGAGCATTGATGTCTAAAATATCACCATGTCGATCCACCTTGACGCCCAAGGATTTCAGAATTAGAGCCAAACGATGCACGTCCACCAGGGAGGGAACGTTACGAAGGCGACAATCATCTGGACAGAGTAAAGCTCCTGCCATGAGGGCCAGGGCAGAGTTTTTCGCCCCGCTGATTTGGACGTGGCCTTTCAGGGAAGACCGCCCCCAAATTTGCAAAACAGATTGGTCTTCTTCTGGCAAAGCCTTACTGTCGTTTAGGTTAAGTGAGAAAGTAATTGTCTTACCCTCCAAAATCAAGGGACAATTTATATTTCTTCAAATTTGGTTTAGATTCTACCTGATACAGGTTAAAAGTCTAGTGTTTTGTTCAAAAAGGTTATGGGTAATGGGTAATTGGTAATGGCTAATGGGCAGAGGAGATGGGGAGACAAGGGGGACAAGGGGGACAAGGGGGACAAGGGGGACAAGGGGGACAAGGGGGACAAGGGGACAAGGAAGACTCTTGAACTAGAAGTGGAGTAATTTCTTCCTCAGCTCCCTCAGCTCCCTCAGCTTCCTCAGCTCCCTCAGCTCCCTCAGCTTCCTCAGCTCCCTCAGCTCCCTCAGCTCCCCAACACACCTGCTGGAAAAAATCTCATTTACCCTGTTGACATCTTAGATGACTTACGCCACAATAGTAAATCGGCGACAAAAATAAAAAAACCTGCGGAACTGGCGGAATTGGTAGACGCGCTAGATTCAGGTTCTAGTGGCAGTAATGCCTTCGGGGTTCAAGTCCCCGGTTCCGCATCAAAATTTCAGATTGTAGATTGCAGATTTGAGATTGAATAGCCCTTAAATCTGCAATCTACAATCTCAAATCTCAAATTACCCAATGTTGACCAGTCTGCAAAATCCCCTGGTAAAGGAAATCCGCAAGCTGCACGCTGCCAAGGAAAGGCACGAGAAGCAACTGTTTTTGTTAGAAGGGACGCACCTGTTGGCAGAAGCTTGTGCGGTAGATTATCCGCTGGAAACAGTTTGTTACACGGCTCAATGGCAGGAAAGGTATCCAGAACTGTGGCAGGAAGTTAGTCAAAAGGCAAGGCGCGAGCAAATAGTAACACCGGAAGTTCTTAAAGCGATCGCTACCACAGTCCAACCCGATGGCGTCGTGGCAGTGGCGCAGCGCTTGCAAATGCCTTCTCCTGAAGTTCCCACATCGGTGGCGCTGGGGTTGGAGACAATCCAAGACCCTGGTAACTTGGGAACTATCATCAGAACCGCCGCCGCTGCGGGTGCAACTGGTTTGTGGGTGAGTGGAGATAGCGTCGATTTAGACCATCCTAAAGTGCTGAGGGCGTCCGCAGGACAGTGGTTTAGATTGCCAATGGCAGGTTGTGAGGATTTAAAATCCCTGGTCAAGTCCTGTCAGCAACAAGGAATGCAGGCGATCGCTACCGTACCAGATGCCCAGCTCACCTACTGGGAAATTGACTGGAATCAACCCACTTTAATTTTGCTGGGAAATGAGGGAGCCGGACTATCTGCCGACTTGGTTGCCCTGGCAGATAGACAAGTGAAAATTCCCTTAAGTCCGGGAGTCGAGTCTTTGAACGTCGCGATCGCTGCTGCTTTGATATTGTACGAATCCTGGCGACAGCGCGAACGGCAGGAATTTTAATTTTCAGATATTAGATTGTATATTTAAATCAGATTTCCAGGTTTGATTGGTAATTCCAATGCTATTACGAGCTTCGCTGCTGCATAAAAGCTTCTATATCAGCAACTGCTTCCTCTAAAGCTGCTAAGTCTAGATGGGACTCTTCGGGAATTGGTGGTGAAGTGCAGCTATCTTCCAAAGGTGAATCGACTCCAGATGCCGCACGATCATCTAGTAACATCTCTTCCAACAGGTTGAGAGACTCGATAAACGCTTGGTCAGCAGCACGGCGAAGATCTTGTTGATATGCGTCCATAATTAAGGTTGACTCCAAAAGTGAGGCTGATGATTTTACGTTAGCTTTCAGGGTGAGCGTGACTATTTTATATATTCATCCCCGTTCGACATTAAAATTCCGCCGGATCGCAGCATTTATACAAAAAACTTCACCTCTCACCCAAATTAGAATTCCCGATTTAGGTTGAATAATTTCATCTGGGGCAAAATATTTGAAAAATTTTTTTGGCTCAAGGATGGGAAACTGGCAATACTCGCTCGACTGATTGCTTCGCGATCGCTCCGGCGCTAACCCTGACGGTATAAGCTGGGATCGATGGTGGGACTAGCTAAATTGCTCTTAAAGGTTGAGAATTGATTAGGGCAACGCGCAAGGCGGAGAATCAAAGAAAGTGAGTCAGGCATTTGATTACGATTTAGCGATCGTTGGTGCAGGGGTAGGCGGACATGGTGCCGCGCTGCACGCAGTTAGTTGTGGTTTAAAAACGGCGATTATCGAAGCTGGTGATATGGGGGGAACCTGCGTCAATCGCGGTTGTATCCCCTCTAAGGCGCTGCTGGCAGCTTCCGGGAAAGTGCGAGAGTTACGCAACGCCCACCATCTCAAAGCTTTGGGAATACAGGTAGGAAGTGTAGAATTTGACCGAGGCGCGATCGCCAATCACGCTGCTACTATCGTCTCTAAGTTGCGAGGCGACTTAACCAACAGTCTCAAACGTTTGGGTGTAGATATTATTCAAGGTTGGGGTAAAGTAGCGGGCAGTCAAAAAGTCACCATCGTCACAGATAGTGGTGAAAAAACTATTACCGCTAAAGATATTATTCTCGCTACCGGATCGGTGCCTTGGGTTCCCCCCGGAATTGAAATTGACGGCAAAACCGTCTTCACTAGCGACGATGGGATCAAACTGGAATCGGTTCCTCCCTGGGTGGCAATTATCGGCAGCGGTTATATCGGTTTAGAATTTTCCGATGTGTACTCAGCACTCGGCAGCGAAATCACGATGATTGAAGCTTTGCCAGAATTAATGCCAGGATTTGACCGGGATATCGCCAAAATGGCGGAAAGAATTTTGATTGCTCCCCGCGATATCGAAACCAAAGTAGGCGTTTTGGCACAAAAAGTGATTCCTGGTTCTCCCGTCGTCATCGAACTTGCCGACGCTAAAACTAAAGAAGTTATAGATGTGCTGGAAGTCGATGCTTGTTTGGTAGCTACGGGGCGCATTCCTTATACTCAAAATCTGGGTTTAGAATCTGTCGGCGTGGAAACCGATAGGCGGGGATATATTCCCGTTAACGACAAGTTGGCAGTATTATCGGCAGGGGAACCCGTACCCCATCTGTGGGCGATTGGAGATGCCACGGGTAAGATGATGCTGGCACACGCGGCATCGGCACAAGGCATTGCTACGGTAGAAAATATTTGCGGCAGATCGCGCATTGTAGACTATCGCAGCATCCCCGCCGCCGCATTTACCCACCCAGAAATTAGCTTTGTGGGATTGACTGAAACCGCAGCTAAAGAGTTGGGGAAAGAAGAAGGGTTTGAAGTCGCCGCCGTCCGGACTTATTTTAAAGGTAATTCCAAAGCGATCGCTGAAGGCGAAGCCGACGGTATCGCCAAAGTCATCTATCGCAAAGATACCGGCGAAGTCCTCGGCGTCCACATCATCGGATTGCACGCTTCTGATTTAATTCACGAAGCATCGAATGCGATCGCTCAACGTCAATCCGTCCATTCCCTAGCTTATCTGGTTCACGCCCATCCCACGCTCTCAGAAGTCTTGGATGAAGCATATAAACGCGCCGCGGAAGTTTAGCAATTGCAGATTGCAGATGGCAGATTGCAGATTTAAAGGCAATCTCAAATCTAAAATACCGTTAGTAGATTGCAGATTGTAGATTGCAGATTTAAAGGCAATCTCAAATCTCAAATCTGAAATCTGAAATTCCCATATCAGATTGCAGATTGAAAGTCAAGCGTTCCATCCAAAATCTCAAATCTAAAATCTGAAATCTGAAATACCCATGCAGATTCGTCGTCGTCCCCCCAATCCCGCCGTTGCGGTAAAAGAATTGCGCTATCAGGTAGCAGTGCCAGATTCCGCGCCGCGCAATATCTTGGAAGAAATTGTTTGGTATAAAGAAACCGAAGTTACCCAAATGCGGGAACGTCTGCCGCTAGCGGAATTGCAGCGGCAAATAGGGGATGCACCTGCACCCCGCGATTTTATCGCCGCTTTGCGATCGGGAAAAACAAAACCAGCGCTAATTGCCGAAGTCAAAAAAGCATCTCCCAGTAAAGGGGTAATCCGAGAAGATTTCGATCCGGTAGCGATCGCCACAGCATACCAAACCGGCGGCGCGAGTTGTTTATCGGTTCTTACCGATGAAAAGTTTTTCCAAGGTAGCTTTGAAAACCTCGCTAAAATCCGCGCTGCCGTTGACTTGCCTCTTTTGTGCAAAGAGTTTATTATTTACCCTTACCAGATCTACCTAGCTCGCCTTAAGGGTGCTGATGCGGTGCTGTTAATCGCGGCGATTCTTTCCGACCAAGATTTGCAGTACTTTGTTAAAATCGCCAATGCTTTAAGGATGACTGCCCTGATCGAGGTGCATACTTTAGAAGAGCTAGACCGCGTATTAGCCATCCCAGGAGTTAACCTAATTGGCATTAACAATCGCAACCTGCAAGATTTTTCGGTCAATTTGGCAACAACAAAGGAAATTTTGGCGGCGCGGCGCGAGCAACTGGAAAACCTGGGGATTGTAGTTGTGAGCGAGTCGGGTTTGCATACAGCCAATGACCTCAGCTTAGTAGCAGGTGCTGGTGCTGATGCCGTTTTAATCGGCGAGTCATTGGTAAAGCAACCCGATTTAGCAGCAGCGATCGCGGCGCTATTTGCTAAAACGCAGTCTACCACCTAAAATAAGTCGGATTTCTGCAAACAGAAATTCGTCCACTCCCTTCTGATTCCATCCGTCTCGCTTTTCCCCACCGGGAAAAGCAACGGAACCAAGTTGGATTTTTCAAAGCGGAGCCATAAAACTGAGGTAAATTCGCATACATGGAGCAAATACCCCTTCCTTCCCCGATTCACTACGAACTGGTTCTGCAAATGCTAGAACGACAAACTATGTTCGCGGTGACGGGGACTCCTGCTATGAGGGAGAAAGTGCAGCAACTGATTATTACCATGCGTAAAGCAGCCGCCCAACAAAAACAACTGGAAGAAATTTTCCAGCAGGCAGGTTTACAGGTAGACTACCGTTGGTCGCTCAATCACATCAATTCCGAGCCTAATTCATCGTCAGATCGCTTCCCGATGCGCTAAAGTCTACCTGCTTAATTTCTGACCAATTAACTGTACAATAAAAATCCCCAAACAGGTCGATCGCTCTCAACCGACCTCAACCTTTCTGCCCTGAGAAATATTAATTCAGATTTGAGAAACTAAGGAATCGGAAAATCTAGGGGCTAAGATTTGGAAACTCCAGACTATCGCAGTGTTATAGGACAACAATGAACGACAAGCTGATGCTAATGATACCCGGCCCTACACCCGTGCCGGAACAAGCATTACTCGCTTTAGCCAAGCACCCTATCGGTCACCGCAGCGGCGAGTTTGCGCCGATTATGGCGGAGTGTACTGAAAATCTTAAGTGGCTGCACCAAACCCAAAATGACGTGCTGATGCTGACTGCATCGGGGACGGGGGCAATGGAAGCGGGGATAATTAATTTCTTGAGTCCCGGCGATCGCATCTTGGTAGGATGCAATGGTAAGTTTGGCGATCGCTGGGCCGAAGTCGGCGAAGCTTACGGCCTCAATGTGGAAAAAATTACCGCCGAATGGGGCAAACCCCTCGACCCCGAACAATTCCGCGAACAGCTGGAAGCCGATAAAGAAAAGCAAATCAAAGCCGTCATCGTCACCCACAGCGAAACCTCTACTGGTGTCCTAAATGACCTGGAAACGATTAACCGTCACGTCAAAGCCCACGCAGAAGCGCTGATCATTGTCGATACCGTCACCAGCATGGGCGCGGTTAACGTCCCCGTGGATGAGTGGGGACTAGATGTGGTCGGTTCCGGTTCGCAAAAAGGCTACATGATTCCCCCCGGTTTGGGTTTTGTCTCGGTCAGTGCCAAAGCCTGGGAAGCCTACAAAACCGCTAAACTGCCTCGGTACTATCTCGATTTAGGTAAATACCGCAAAGACGCTGCTAAAAATAGCACACCGTTTACCCCACCCGTGAATATGATCGTGGCGCTGCAAACAACGCTGCGGATGATGAAAGCGGAAGGGTTAGAAAACATCTTCGCGCGCCATACCCGCCAGATGAATGCGACTCGCGCGGCAGTAAAAGCGATGAGTTTGCCGTTATTTGCGCCCGATAGCGCCGCCTCGCCAGCGATTACCGCCGTCGCCCCGGTGCAAGTGGAAGCGGAAAAAATTCGCTCGATCTTGAAGAAGAAATTCGACATCGCGATGGCGGGGGGACAAGACCACCTCAAAGGTAAGATATTCCGGATCGGGCATTTGGGATTTGTCAGCGATCGCGATATATTGAGTGCGATCGCCTCCCTAGAAGCTGCCCTAATTGAACTCGGATACGATGCCTTCACCCCTGGTGCCGGTGTCGCCGCTGCCGCCAGCGTCTTCGCCCAACGCTAAGCGGGTTAAAATCTCTGGTGCGTTACGCTGTCGCTAACGCACCCTACTGGCAATAATTCAGGGCGGTAAGGAGTCGCGGTGGGTGCAGAGGCAATCAGGACTACTTGGCCTTTTTCGTTAATTATCCAATCCGTCGCTTCTACTAACTGAGCCTTGTTTGGTGTAGTAGATGTAACCAATGATTCTTCAGTATTAGCTCTGCTCCTCTGCTCTTGGGCGTCGAGGGTAACCAAATCTACCAGTACTGTTTCACCGCTCAAAGCTGCATTGGGACTGGGGGGAATGCCCCCGCTTCCCGTGACTACAAAGCTACTGCCTTGACGCACGGCGGCGCAGCGGTCAACAATTAGCCTGGAACTATCGACAATTTCCACACCGTGTATCTGAGGCTGTTCGGCTTGGATATTTCCTTCGATGGTTAATTGCCCGCTGGCGTTGATGATGCTATCGGGCGACTGGAAGATGGCTTCTGACTCATCCAAAGGGGAAATTCTGATATTGCTTCCTCCATTGGGAGCAAACGCATCGGTTCTGATTTGGCTGGCTTCTAGCAGAACTAGGGTTTCTGTATTAATTGCGATATTACCTTCTTCAGCTCTTGGGGCTGAGACGGCAGAGATTTGACTTTGGCGGCGTAACTGTATATTTCTTCCTTGCACATTTATATTACCGCCCCTACCCGTCGCAGAAGCGGCGGTTAAAAAGCCTTGGTTATCCAAACGCAGATTTTGAGAGGTGACTTCTAGGTTGCCCGGATTTCCTTGCCCTTGACTGCTGACGCTGAGTTGAGCGCGATCGCGTACCGTTAATCTGTCAGCATTGATAGTAACAGTTCCCCCTCTCCCCCTGGCATTCGGAAAAACTTCAGCCGTCAAGCGGCTGGGTACAAAACCATTTGGACTAGCAAACACTAAGATTCCCGAACCGTCAAAACCCGCCAAACCACCGCCGATCTCTGCTACTGATGCTCGAACATTCACAGAACCCGCATTGCCAATGCCGCGAGTAGCAGATGATATTTCTGCCCCATCTCGAAGCATCAATCGTCCAGTTTCAATCGTCACCGTACCCCCATTACCAAGGGTGTTAAAACCAACGTCACTGGATATGCGGCTGAGGCTTGGTAATCCCGATGATGAGATACCAAACATTTCTACAGACTCCGATGCCTCGATCAAAATATTTCCAGCGTTACCACCACCGGGAAGTGTGCCTGGTTTAGCGGGTGTAGGTTGTTCCCCAGGACGCAATTGTTCAAGCGGTTTAAAAGCTGTCCCTGCCGATATTTCTGCGCCATTTTGAATGCTCAACCGCTCAGTTTCAACAGTTATATTCCCCCCATTCCCATCACCAAAATTAGTCGCGGTTAAGCCACTGGGAGAAAAAGTACCAAACCTACCCGTTCCCATCAGTTCCACATCGCTAGCGCGAATGGTGGCATTTCCTGCATTGCCCGTACTATTTGCACCCGCATCCAAGGATATCTGCGCCCCATCTCGCACTATTAATCGCTCAGTTTCAACGATTATATTTCCCCCATTTCCGGCACCAAAAGTAACAGCTGCTAACCTGGTTTCAAACTCTAAAGTTTCTCCACTATCTGGATCTTGAAATATCGTATTTCCAGACAGTTGCACTTCAGAAGCCCGAACAGTAACATTTCCAGCATTACCTTGACCTAAAGTACCTGCTGAAATCTCTGCCCCATCTCGCAAGATTAACCTTTGAGCTTCAACGGTTATATTCCCCCCTTTTCCCGTGCCTCCTCCTCCGCTACCTACAGCCCTTATTCTGGAAGGGAAAAAACTTTCTGGGGTAGCGCCAATCAGTTCCACATCCGTAGCGCGAATCGTCACATTTCCCGCATTGCCAATTCCATCAGTAGCTGAAGCCGAGATATTTCCCCCATCTCGAATCACTAACCGTCCAGTTGTTATTGTTATATTGCCAGCATTTCCAGAACTGCCTGCTACTGTATCTATACTACTGCCACGCTCCTCTGATGGAACCGTTGTTACACCTCTCAACTCCACAGACTCTGATGCGTTTATCGTTATATTTCCCCCTGTTCCTGAGCCTAAAGTTCCAGCACTTACGGCTGCGCCATCCCGAACAATCAACCTCCTAGTATTAATCGTTACATCGCCAGCATTTCCACGACTGTCAGGTTGCGTATCAGTTATTAAACCGCTGGGAGATTGAAAGGATACACCATTATCCAACGGCGCGTTAAATGTGCCAATTAATTCTACTAACTCTGAAGCGTTTACAGTCAAAGTCCCCGCTGCTCCATCGCCAGCAGTTACAATTCCTGCAATTGCACCATCTCGAACTGTTAACCTTCCGGTGTTAATTGTCACGTTGCCAGTATTTCCTCTTCCTAAAGTTCCTGACTCTATGGCGCTGCGACGAGAGAGATCTAGGTGGTTAGCGTTAATTTCGATATTACCTGCATTACCTGTGCCTTCTGTCAAAGAACGAATAGCAGCAGCGTCTGAACTGTTGAAAGATTCTGCCTTGACAAAAATGTTACCTGAATTACCCGATGCACCCAGGAATGTTTGATTGTGTATACCAGTTTCGGTACCGATTTCTTCAATTGTCATAGCTCCGGTACCCAAGATACCCACATTCTGGGCGTTGATTATGATATTGCCGAGATTACCATTACTATCAGGCAGGGCTACACTGTACAGACCACTTCCGTTGACAGTTCCTCTACCAGAAATACCGATATTGTTGGCATTGACGGTAATATCTCCCCCATTGCCAGCTCCTGTTGTACCTACCACTAAGCGTCCGCCATTGGTAGCAGTAAAGTTATTAGCATGGACGACAATATCGCCGCCTGCTTCTCCACCTGCGATCGCGATCGCATCATCGGTTAAAGTCACATCGGCTCTTGTGGTAATATCACCAGGAAAGCTCAAGCTCAGAGTATTACCACTTACTGCTAATCCAACAATTCCAGCACTTGTTAATCCTCCCAATTCAATCCGACCACCCGGAGCATTTAATCTAGCGCCTTCTTGGATAACATCACCACCTAAAAATATCAAACTTCTCCCTGCTTGCACTTGCATTCCCACAAGTTGACTATTACTATCAGTTGCTAAGGAGCGATTGACAATGCTTCCTGGATTGACTCCAATTTGCAAGCCGATGGGAACATTTACGGTTAATAAAGGTGCAGTTTGAGGATTTATCGCGCTAAATTCTACCCCATCGGCAAACTTGAAACTACTAGCCGTAGTTGCTAGAAACGATCCACCGATGTTCAACCTGGCATTAGAACCAAAGATAATACCACTGGGATTGAGCAAGAATAAATTAGCATTGCCATTCGCTCGAATTAAGCCATCAATATTAGAAATTCTTCCACCCGTAACGCGACTGAATATATTTTGAATTTCTGGGGCATTATTAAAAAAAGCTTCTCCACCTGTAGGAACCGAAAACTCGCGAAAGCTGTGGAAAAGATTGTTTCCGGCTCGGTTGCCATTATTGATAGTAAAGTTAAGGTTATTTGTTGTTGTTACATTGGTAGAGAGCGTCCCATCAGAGGCAATTTGCGAATAAACTACGCTAGTCTGGCTCAGACAGGTGAGGGCTATACTGGCTAAAATCCAGAGCGACCCAGGGAAAAAACCCGTGCTGCTGGCATCATCCTGTTTCATAAATTAACTATTTTAAAAAAATAATTTTTATAACAAATTGTATATATTAAAATTTGAGTTTTTTATATCTGCCTTAAGATAGAAATTTCAATGGTTAGTAAATGAATACGTTGGTTTAGCTATACGCTTTTTATAAAATTAATTAAGCTTATTAAAGGATTTCAGGAAACCGTTCATAGGCCATGTCCGACTCAATGGTTTTAGCCTTGGCTTCAGCCAGCTTCCGATTCTCCACTGTGTCAGCTAACCCTAATGAAAGGCTGAATCTTTTTCCCAAATATCTCCAGCGTAGTCTCAATCGGTTTTTAAAGTTCTCTACCACTACGCTGCCTTTAGATGCTTTAGAAGTAATTCTAGTGGGGGTACTGGTCTTCATGGGTATCTTTATTTGGGTATCAAATTTCTGTACTCTACTATACAATACCCAAAGGATACCCAAAATCGCAAGAAAAGTACCTTTAAATCGGGACTCTAACAGAGATACCCAAAAGACTGATAAGCTAGAAGCCTTACAGTATCTTTTTTTTGAAAAAGCCCGTGACGAGGATTGAACTCGTGACCTCACCCTTACCAAGGGTGTGCTCTACCACTGAGCTACACGGGCAAACAATTATTTTGAATCAATTTTGAGTATTCAGGTTTGATTGATTGTTTTGCAACCTTGATTCAAAACTCAGCACTCATCATTTATCATTTTTTGAAGTGGTGGGCCGGGCTAGATTCGAACTAGCGTAGGCGTCAGCCAGCGGATTTACAGTCCGCCTCCATTAACCACTCGGACACCGACCCATGTGCGACCCATGTGAGCCACGATTAATAACATTAGCACAACAATTTTTGAGTTGGCAAGGGGTTGAAGAAAAAATTTTTCTGGTGAATGGGCAAATCGCTGCGATTCGGGCGATCGCATGTGGCAGGGTATCTTCACCGACGCCGCCAGCACGGCGACAAAACACCAAGGTTGCTCTGGGCAAGTCTCTTCCTAATGGGTGGTTTGGCTTGCTCTTAGACAAACTTAATATAATTAAGTATAAATACACATTCAACCGCAAAAGGTTGGAGCTAGCCATGCAAAACATATCGTATGGTTTCGTAGTTCGGCGATTGGCGACTATTTTGTCTGTGGTAGTTCTGACGCTGTGTCTAACAGCAGCCGTTACGGGAATTCTGCTTTCTTTCTATTACCAACCGACGGCTGGGGGAGCTTATAATTCTTTAGAAACGATCAATTCTGAAATACCCAACGGCTGGTTAATTCAGGGGATGCACCAAATTGCAGGCAATGGGTTAATCGCAGTTTCTTTGATCCAAATCGTTGTGATGTTTCTGGGTGAGAAATTCCGCCGCAGTTGGCTGACTGCTTGGATTAGCGGCATTTTGTTAACCTTGAGTGCGATCGCTTTAAGCTGGACGGCGATGATATTAGGCTGGACGCAGCTTGGCTACTGGCGTTTCATTATCGAACTGGGGACAATCGAAGCTATCCCCTTTGTTGGTTCCTTCCTGCGAGACACCCTCACAGGCGGTGGCGCTATCAATACCACAACAGTTATGCGCCTCTACACTTTGCATAGCTACGTTCTTTCAATGGGTGCTATGGTTCTCGCCCTGATTCATTTATCCGGGTTACTCATACAGGAAAAAGAAGAAAAACAAGCCCTGCTGCAATCGGAATAATTAACCAAAAGAAACCCGGTTTTTCTCAAAAACCGGGTTTCTGCTGGTGCAAGCGCGATCGCCACGAGGCGATCGCGCTTGAATTATGTTTGATTATTGCCCAACTTCTGCCGCTGCACGACTCAACATAGCTTGCTGACGAGTCTTCAGATGCCGTTGATGATTGCTCATCAACAAACGAGCTTTGTCTTGAGTCGATACGTCGGAGTTGAGGATGGGATTGGTGGATTGCATAGGTTTCGCCTCTAATGTACTTGTTTGCTCGATCGGAGGCGCGTTCCTTCGGGATAACTCCCTACTTCCGTCTCTCCAAGCCCTCTGTTGTTTTGAAGAGATGAACGATTTGTTTCTGTATCTATTGTTACGGTTTTTCCAGCAATTGTCAAGTTTTTAACAAAACTTAACAATTAACCGCGTCTCCAACCAATCAACCTGTCTCCTCATCTTTTGTGGCACGATGGGTTTAAGGCTGCGTTAAGCCTGTGATTGACTGGGCTGTTTCAGGTGGTTAGAGGTGTTTATGGCTGAAAAACAAGAAGGAATCAAAATCGTTAGCGATAACCGCCAAGCCCGCTTTCTCTACGAAATACTGGAAACTTACGAAGCCGGGATCGAGTTAAAGGGGACAGAGGTAAAGTCGATACGGCAGGGCAAAGCCAACCTGAAAGACGGCTATGGTTTAATTCGCAATGGCGAAGCATGGCTGCTAAACGTCCATATTTCGCCCTACCAAAGCAGCGGCGAGTATTTTAACCACGACCCCAGGCGCACCCGCAAATTGTTGCTGCACAAGCAAGAAATCCGCAAATTGATTGGGAAGGTAGAACAAAAGGGTTTAACTTTAGTGCCGTTGAAGATGTATTTAAAGAATGGATTGGTTAAAGTTACTCTGGGTCTGGGCAAAGGTAAAAAGCTACACGATAAGCGCGATGACATCAAAGAACGTCAAGACAAGCGCGACATGGAACGGGCGATGAAGCGGTATTAGTGGACAGTGGACAGTGGACAGTGGACAGTGGACAGTGGACAGTGGACAGTGG
>ERZ1066118.1526-NODE-1526-length-14144-cov-5.609908_pt1 | contig 14144 bp, 12 predicted proteins | sample MGYA00382765_ERZ1066118 | MGnify/ENA primary metagenome ERZ1066118 (study PRJEB33369, sample SAMEA5778348) | biofilm metagenome | biome: Industrial cooling water; feature: Water cooling tower basin; material: Biofilm | place: United Arab Emirates | collected...
ACGAGTTCGCGCGATTGGGTGCGCGCGGGCGACAGTTTGATGCTGAAAACCGCCATTTCGATTGGCCCGAAAAGCCGGTCGCGCATCTCAAAAATCGCGTGCAAGTTTTCCCAGACGGTTTCGGGCGAATCGCCGAGCGCAAGGTCGTTGTCGCCGCCATAAATCACGAGTTGGCAAGGCTTTCGCGGCCCGACGAATCGCTCGAAAAAATGCGCGCAGTAAGCCAGAGTCGAGCCGCCAAAACCCCAATTTTCGGTTGTCCATTCGGGAAAAGCGCGCCCCAGTCCGGGCCACAACCGAATCGAGGACGAGCCGTAAAAAACGACATTTCCCGTTGGCAAAGCGGCGTATTTTTGTTCGATTTCCAGAAGCTGCGTTTCGTAAAGCGAAAGGGTTTGCGGGTCGAGAGGCACGTCTTTAGTTTGCGTTTTCGGCGCGTGCGCGTTTGGCGTTTGACCCAAACTCACACCCAAATTTCCCCGATTCATGCCGTTTTCCGCGCCGTTTTGCCCGTTTATCCGCGATGCCGATTTCGCCGCGCGCGCGCCCTGGCGCGTGGCCTCGCGGCGACTGCTCGATTTTCTGCTCGTTTACGTTCAGGAAGGCGTTTGCGAGTTTCGCGTGGACGGCACCCGGAAAACCTTTCGCGGCGGCGATTGGTGCCTCGTTCAGCCCAACAGCGAAGTCGAACTCGTCGGGAAAACTGCGACCGTCACGCCTTATGTGCATTTCGATGTGTGGTTCAATCCGCGCCGCGCCGATTCGTTCGCCACGCGACCCGGCCAGCTCGATTTAACGCCGCACCTCGATCTTTTGCAGCCGCGCCTCGACGAATTGGCGCCGCTCTCCGCCGCGCTACAAAACGCCGATTTTGGCGACGGGCCAGCGCCCGCGCACGAACTTTTGCAAATCATCGAATCGTGGAATTTCGGGACGCGCGCGGCGCGTTTGCAAAGCGAAAATCGCCTCGGCGCGCTCGTTTTGCGGCTCGCACAACACCAATCCCAACACCAAAACGCCAGAACGAACGCGCCCGAAAGCGCGCGCAATCCGCTCGGCTGGGTGCCTTCCTATTTTTCAGCGCGGCTTTCGGACGCCCTTTCGGTTGAAGAAATGGCGCGGCGCGCGCGGCTTTCGCCCTCGCGTTTCCACGCGGTTTTCAAAGAAATTTACGGCACTTCGCCCGCGCGTTTTTTGATGCAAATGCGCGTCGAACACGCCGCCGAACTGCTGCGCTGTTCCGATTGGACGCTCGCGCACATCGCGCATCTGTGCGGCTTCGCCGACGAATTTCACTTCGCCAAATCGTTCAAACGCGCCACCGGCTGCACGCCGGGGCAATGGCGCAAAGGGAGTTGCAAGTTGGCAGGTTTCAAGTGACAAGTTGAGTAACTGGAAATTTCCCATTTGAAGCCAAAAATTTGGCGTGGTAGCTCGAAAACCTGCAACTTGAAACCTGCCAACTTGCAACTCCCTAAACTCCTCCGCTCATGCGACAATCCCAGTTTTTCGCGCCCACGCTTCGTCAGGTCAAAGCCGACAACGAGGGCCACGCGCTTTTGCTGCGCGGCGGCTATTTGAAGCAACTCGGCGCCGGAATCTATTCGTTTTTGCCTTTGGGCGCCCGCGTTTTGGCGCGCGTCGAGGCCATCATGCGCGAAGAAATGAACCGCGCCGGAGCCATCGAAATTTCGATGCCCGCGCTTTCGCCCGTCGATTTGTGGGCGCAAACCGGACGCGACAAACTCGACATTCTTTTCAAGCTGCAAGACGCCAAAGGCGCCGATTATCTGCTCGCGCCCACGCACGAAGAAGTCGTCACCGACATCGTGCGCGCGAGCGTCACGTCCTACAAACAGTTGCCGGTGAATTTGTATCAAATTCAAACCAAATTCCGCGACGAACCGCGCCCGCGCGCCGGACTTCTGCGAGGCCGCGAATTCGTGATGAAAGACGCCTACTCGTTCGATGCCGATTTAGCCGGACTCGATGCCTCGTTCGACAAAATGGTTGCGGCCTACAAAGCGATTTTCACGCGCTGCGGCCTCGATTTTCAAATCGTGGACGCGGCGGGCGGCGGCATCGGCGGCTTCGATACGAAGGAATTCATGGTGATTTCGCCCAGCGGCGAAGACACGATGCTGTTTTGTCCCGAAGACGGCTACGCGGCCAATCTGGAACTCGCCACATCGCAAATCGAGGCCGTCGAAAACCGCGACGACATCGGCGACGACATCGAAGAATTCGCCACGCCAGGCGTCGTGACAATCGAGCAACTCGCGCAGTTTGAAGGCGGTGCGAGCGCGCAGCATCAAATCAAAACGCTGGTCTTTTTCGCCGACGAAAAACCGGTGATTTTCCTATTGCGCGGCGACCATCAACTCGTCGAAGCCAAAGCGCAAAGCGCGGCCAGAGCGCAAACTCTGCGCGCGGCGACTGCCGACGAAATTTTCGAGATTCTGGGCGCGCATCCGGGCAGTTTGGGCGCGGTCGGCGTCGAAAAACTGCCGATTTTCGCGGACAACGCGCTCCAAAATCGCGCGCGCATGACGACCGGTGCCAACAAAGACGGTTTTCACCTGCGCGGCGTGAGCGTGGCGCGCGACATCGCGGGCGCGCAGTTTCACGATTTGCGCGAAGCCAACGCGGGCGAAAAATCGCCGAACGGTGGCGGCGTTTTGCAGAGCGCGAAATGCATCGAAATCGGGCACGTTTTCAAGCTCGGAAACAAATACTCCAAAGCGATGAACGCCACGTTTTTGGATGCCAACGGCAAAGCGCAAATCATCGAAATGGGCTGTTATGGCATCGGCGTTTCGCGCATCGTGGCGTGTCTGGCCGAGCTTTACCGCGACGAACGCGGCCCGATTTGGCCCGCCGCCGTCGCGCCGTTCGCGGTGCATTTGCTGCTGCTGGAAAAAGACCCACAAATCGCGCAAATCGCCGAAAATCTCTACGAAAAACTGCGCGCGGCGGGCGTGGACGTATTGTTCGACGACCGCAACGAACGCCCCGGCTCGAAATTCGCCGACGCCGATTTAATCGGCGCGCCACTGCGCATCATGGCCGGAAAAACCACCAAAGAAACCGGAAATTTCGAACTCAAATCGCGCGACGGCGCGCTCAATGAAGTCGCCGCGCCCGAAGCAGTTTTAGCGCGCGTTTTGGAGCTTTCGCAATCCGGCTGAAAAACGGGTTGCCCAAACTTCGAGGCAGCGGCAGTGCCGCCGCCTCGAAATTTGGGGTAAGAAAATCGAAATTCAGCAGTGCGCCCCTCGTCAACCATGTTAATTTCCGTCATTATTTTGCACGCCAACAAAGCGGATTATTCGCGCGCGTGCCTCGAATCGCTCGCGCGCGTTTCGCACCCGGAAATCGAAGTCATCAACGTGAATAACGGCTCGACCGACGACACCGCGTCGCTTCTCGAATCGTGGCGACCCGATGGAATCGAAACCCGAACTTTGAGTTTCGATTCCAACATCGGCGCGGTTCGCGGGCGCAACGAAGCGCTTCAAATCGCGCGCGGCGAGGCCATTGCGTTTCTGGACAACGACGTGATTCTGGGACAGCCGAACGTCTTTGAAATTCTCGAAAATGCGCTGTTTTCGCGGCCCGAATGCGGAATTGTGGTGCCCAAACTGGTGTTTCCGTTTGCGCCGTTTCTGGTCGAATGTTTGGGCGCGGGCGTTTCGAGAAGCGGGAAAATCGAATATCTGGAGCGCGGAAAGCCGCGCGAAACCGCGTTTTCACCGCGCGAAGTGCAATGCGCGATTTCGGCGGCGTGGCTGTGCAAACGCGAAGTTTTCGAGAAAATCGGCGCGCTCGACGAGGCGTTTTCGCCGGTGCAATTCGAGGATTTGGATTTTTGCTATCGCGCCAAAAGCGCCGGTTTTTCGGTTTGGACGGCGCCCGACGCCGAGATTTTTCACTTTGAACACACCACGACGGCGGGCAGCGCCGACATCAATTTCAGGTATGTCACGACCAAAAACTTCGTCGAATTCAAAAAGCGCTGGCGCACCGTTTTTGAAAACGAAAACGGGCCAACCGACGAAGCGGCCACCTGGCGCGATTTGCCCAAAAAAAGCATCGAAGACCTCGATTGGCGCGCGCTGTTGCCGCTGGCCGAGGCCTGAGTTGCGCGAATTGGCAGGAAAATCGCGGTTTCGCGCGCCGTTTACGCCCTTGATCATGGAGAAATTTTGAGCGCCGTCGCCCTGTTCTGGACACATTTTTGGGAAGCGTTTCCGGTTTTCATGCCGCGCCTTTTGCTGGCGTGGCTCCTCACCACACTGGCGATTTGCACCGGTTTTCGCGGCGCCAAAGCCTATGTGCGCGAACACATGCTCGCGCTCGATGAAACGCTGCGCGAATCGGGCACCGGCAGCTCGCCCAGGGCCGGCGGCATGGAAAGCGGCGCCCGCGTGGTCTGGACTTGGTTTTGCCCGTTTCGGACGGCTGCCGCTGCCGCGCCATCACTTTTATTCTGGTCGTTCGCTCTGGCGATTTGGGCCAGCGGCACGCAAAACTCGCCGCTCTATTTCTTCCTGCCGGGATTGTGTTTCGCGTCTTCGATGGCGATTTCGTTCGTTTCCAAACGCGTTTTCAAGCGCGCGCGTCCGGCGCGAAAAGTCGGCGCGTTCGGCCACAAAATGCGCGACGCCTCGTTTCCGTCGGGCCATTCGCTGACAGCGTTTTGCTTTTGGTTCACGCTCGCTTTCGCGGTTTTTCTGGCCACCGGAAGCGCGTTTTTAGCGCTTCTTGTGGGCGTTTTCGCGCTGTTGATCGTGCTGTTCACGGGCCTCAGCCGCGTTTATCTGGGCGTGCATTTTCCCTCGGATGTGTTCGGCGGCTACTTCATGGGCCTCGTGTGGTGTTTCGTGTGCTACTTTGCGCTGGCGCCTATCCTCTAAATTGAATTGCAAATGGAACTCAAAAATCGCATCAAAAAAATGATCGTCGAGCAGCTTTTTCTGCCCGTTGACCCACAAAGCATCGCCGACGACGCCGATCTCATGGAAACCTTTGGCGTGGATTCGGTCGCGCTTTTCACGCTCGCCATTGGCGTCGAGGACGAGTTTGGCGTTTCGATGGAAGACACCGATTTGTCGGTCGAGCTATTTGGAAGCGTGAACGCCATCGCCGCATTTTTGACGGAAAAAGGCGTGTCGTAAATTTTCGACGCTTCCCGTTTCATGGACGCTTTTTTCTTTCCGTCCTCGTCGGGCGCGCGGCTTTTCGGCGTGTGGCGCGGCGTTTCGGGCGCGCGGCGAACGTGGATTTTCTGCCCGCCGTTCGCCGAAGAAGAGAAATCGGCGCGCCGCGTTTTCACCGAAATCGCGCAGCGTTTCTCGGCGCGCGGCGAAAATTCGCTGATTTTTTCGTATCGCGGAACCGGCGATAGCGAAGGCGATTTCGCGGATTTTGGCCTCGCCGATTGGCGCGCCGACATCTTGAGCGCCATCGCCGAAGCGCAAAATCGCGCGGGCGCGACCGAAATCGCGCTGTTGGGCCTGCGATTGGGCGCATCGTTGGCCGTTGGCGCGCGCGATGGCGCCGCGCGGCTCGTGCTTTTGGAGCCGATTTTAAGCGGTCGCAGTTTTCTGAGCCAGCAAAACGCCCGCAAAAAATTGCGCGCGCAGCTTTCGGGCGACCAAAATTTGCCCGCGCACGATTTGGATGGCTGGCAACTCGGCGAAAAACTGCGCGACGAACTCGAAACGCTCGATTTGCGCGGTTTTGGCGCGGTTTCGCGCTTCGCCGGAACGAGTCACGTGCTGCAAATCGGGCCAAAATCCGAAGTCGCGCCGCCGCTCGCCGCGTTTGGCGAAGCGATTGGCGCGCACACGCACAGCGTCGTGATGCCCGCGTTTTGGAATTTGCTGGATTATCAAAAACCGACGCCGCTTCTGGAAAAATTGGAGGAGTTGGATGACTGAAACCGCCGGAAAAACGCGCGAAACGGCGCTTGTCTGGGCCAATTCGCGCGGCGAAAATCTCGTGGGCGTGTGGCACGCTCCGCCCGAAAATGGGCCGCTGCGCGGCGCGATTTTGAGCTTGCACGGTTGGAGCGGCTTTCGCACCGGGCCGCACCAAATGCTCACGCGCGCGGCGCGCGAGTTCGCGCCCGAAGGCTTTGCGACGCTGCGTTTCGACTTCGCCGGGCGCGGCGATAGCGACGGCGACGCCGATTTCGCCACGCTCGCCACGATGCGCGACGATGCGCTGGGCGCACTCGAAGTCGCGCGCGAAAAACTGGCGCGCCCCGAACTTCCGATTTACGTTTTGGCCCTGCTCTGGAGCGCGCCGGTTTTTGCGGCGCTGCCTTCGGGCGAACGCGAAGCCAAAAAACGCGGCGAAAACCTGCGAAAATACGCCGCCAAACTGCTGCAAATTTCGACGTATCGCAAACTTTTGCGCGGCCAAATCGACACGCAATCGGTGTCCAAAGCGATGAAGGGCAAAAGCGGCGCGGCCTTCAAAAACCTCGAATCCGACGCGGCGGGCCAACTGCCCGTCGGGTTTCGCGCGGCTTCGATGCAAGGCTGGCAAAGGTTCGCGGGGCCGGTTTTGCAGATTTACGGCGGCGCCGACCCCATCACCGAAGAAGCGCAAGGATGGTATCGCCAAAATTCGGGCGCCTCGTTCGCGTCGCGCCTTTCGAGCGCGGTGGTCGCGGGCGCCAATCACTCGTTTTACGGGCTTTCGTGGGAGCGCGAAGTTTTTGCGATTTCGCGCGATTGGCTGCGAAAAAATCATCCGTGAAAACCGATTTCAAAACGGCGTGAACATCGCAAATTCTGGTTTCGTCGGTTTGAGAGATTTCGTTTAATTCACAAAAAAATCATGTTTTCCCGCAATTTTTCTTCGCGTTTCGTGGTTTGCTTCGCGCTCGCAATTCCCACGATTGTCGGGCCGCTGATGCTTTTGGCGCACGCGCGGCCACCGATAGGCGACGCGCTCAAAGAAGCGCTCGAAAAACGCGCCAGAGAGCGCGAGGAAAAAGAGCGCAAAAAAACGCCGACGCCCACGCCCGCAACCGAAGAAACGCCCCAACCCACTCGCACGCCGCGCCCCACAGCGACGCCGCGACCAACGCCCACGCCGCGTCCGACGCCGACCGAAGCCGAGCGCGAAGAGCGGCGTTTGCGCGAGAAATTGGAGCGCGAGCGCGAACGCCGCCGCGACGCCGAACGCGCGCTGCAATACGAGCGCTGGAACGATTGGGACGAAGCCGAACTGCGCCGTCAGCGCGACGCGCAGGAGCGCGAAAATCTGCGTTTGCAAAACGAACTCGCGGCGCAAAATCTGGCTTTGGAGCGCGAAAGAATCGATTCGCAGCAGCGGACTTTGGAAGAGCAATTGCGCGGACAAAACGACTTGCAAAGCGCGCTGACCGCGCTCTCCGAGCAAACCGCGCTCTGGAAAACCGAGCGGCAACGGCTCGAAACTGAGCGCGACGCGGCGCGCCAGAATTCGGCGGATAACCTCAAAACGCTGCTCGAAACGCAAAACGAGTTTTTGCAACTGCGCGAACAGTTTTCCGCGACGCAGCGCGCCAACCAAACGCTGCGCGCCGAAAACGCGACGCTGCAAAAACTGTTCGAGCGCCAAAACGCCGAAATCAAACGCCTGCAAACCGCGCTCGCCAAAACGCGAACCGCTCAAACGCGCTCTTCTGCGCCGAAATCGGGAAAAGTGGCGCCGAAATCTCGGCCTGCGCCGCCCAAAATCGCGCCCATTTCGGCGGTTCGCGCCGCGCAACCCAAACGATGAGGCGCGGCGCGTAGCGCCAATTGGTCAAAATCGAGAAATGAGCGGAAAGCTCCTGATTTTCAGCTTTCACAGCTCATGCTCACCGATTCCCATACACCGAAAACGCGCGTTCTTTACCTCAATCACAGCGGCCAGATGAGCGGCGCCGAAGCGTCGCTGCGTTCGCTGCTGCGCGGAATCCGTCAGAGCGACGCGCCGATTGAGCCGATTTTGGCGCTGCCCGGCGAAGGCCCGTTTTCGGAGATTTTGCGCGACGAGGGCTATCATGTGACGCTGGCGCCGCTGAGACGATTGAATCGTCCGCGCGGCGTGATCGAAGGGCTTTCGTGCATCCTGCACGTGATGCAAACCGCGCCGCACATTTGCCGTTTGGCCGATGGCAGCGGCGCGCATCTCATCCATTCCAACACCACAACCGCGCATCTCGTGGGCGGCGTGGCCGCGCAAAAAACCGGAAAACCGGCGATTTGGCATTGCCGCGATCTCGTTTCGCTCGCGCGCATCGCGCCGCAACTGGCGGGCAAAGCCACCAAAATCATCGCCATTTCGGAGTGCGTGCGCGCGCAACTCGAAAAAGACGGCGTGCCAGGCGAAAAAATCGTCGTCGTGCCCAACGGCCTCGACACCGACGAATGGCGCCCGCGCGAAAAATCGCAACTGCGCCAAACGCTCGGCATCGGAAGCGAAAAGTTTTTGTTTGGCGTTGTCGGCCAGTTGGTGCCCTGGAAAAATCACGCGGCGTTTATCGAGGCGGCGGCCAAAATCGTGGCGTCGGGCGAAGCGCCAAATGCGCATTTTTGCATTTTGGGCGGCGATTTGTGGGGCGAACAAAATTCCTATGTCGGCGAACTGCGCGCGCTCGTGAAGAAACACGATTTGATGCCGCATTTCAATTTTATCCCGAACCAAAGCGACGCCGTTGACGCGATGAGCGCGCTCGATTGCCTCGTTCATCCCGCGCTCGACGAACCGTTTGGCCGCGTTTTGATGGAAGCGATGGCGCTGCAAAAACCGGTGATTGCGATGAACCAAAACGGCCCGCGCGAAATCATCACGCACCAAAGCGACGGTCTGCTCGTCGCGCCCGACAACAACGACGCCCTCGCCGAAGCGATGCTCGAAGTGCTGACACACCCGGCGCTGCGCGAACACCTCGCCGCCAACAGCCGAAAAACGGTGGAAGAGCGTTTTCACGCGCTCGAACACGCCACGAAAATCGGCGAACTTTACAAAAGTTTGGCTTGACGCAATTCCTTTACAGTTCGTTCACGAAAACGGCCCTTTATTGCAACCGAATTCTCAACAGACCCGTTTATAAAAGGATTGGTTGGGTATAATTTCAAGCGCATCCCAGCAATAGCAGCATTCATTTTTGCTTCATAACAGGAGGCTTCATGCCACAAACACAAGAGCAGGTTCAGTTGCAAACCGCTTCGGCGACTTCTTCTGACGTTGCTTCGTCCGCGTCCGCACCTGGCGCCGGCGAAATCATCATCCAGACCCGCGACCTCAACAAAATCTACCGTCCCTCGTTTTCTCGTCTCACCAAAACGGCTTTGCATGGCCTCACCATTGACGTGAAGCGCGGCGAAATCTTCGGTCTCGTCGGCCCGAACGGTTCGGGGAAAACCACGACGTTGAAACTTCTGCTCGGCCTGATCAAACCCACAGGCGGCAGCGTCGAGATTTTCGGGCGCGGCCCGCGCGATGTCGCCGTGAAATCGCGCATCGGATTTTTGCCCGATGGCCCCTACTTTCCCGATCACCTCAACGCCTACGAAGTTTTGGATTTTTACGGCCAACTTTTTGGCATGAGCAAAGACGTGCGCCGCGCGCGCGCCGAAGAAGTCCTCGACCTCGTGCAACTCAATAAAGCCGACCGCGCGCGCGTGGTTCGCACTTACTCGAAAGGCATGATGCAGCGCGTGAACCTCGCGCAGGCGCTGATGAACGACCCCGAACTGTTGTTCATGGACGAACCGACGACCGGCCTCGATCCGATTGGCGCGCGCCAAATGAAAGACGTGACGCTGCGCGTGCGCGACGCCGGAAAAACCGTGCTTTTGTGTTCGCACCTTCTGGCCGATGTGCAAGCGATTTGCGACCGCGTGGCGATTCTTTCCGAAGGCGAACTCGTGAAATTCGGCACCGTGCCCGAACTCGTTGGCCCCAGCCAGAATTTTGAAGTGTTCGCCGAAGGCTTTAGCGACGAATCGCTCAGCAAAGCCAGCGCGCAGGGCTTGCCGTTCGTGCGCGAAAACGGTCACGTGAAATTCGAGGCGCAGTCGAGCGAAGGTTTGCAAACCGTTTTGCGTTTCATCAACGACGCCAACGCGCGCACCCTCGATGTGAAAGGCTATTCCGAAACGCTCGAAGACGTGTTCGTTCGCAGCGTGAAAAGCGACGGACGAGGCTAAATCGCAACCAAAAATGTCTCCTTCACTTCAAAATCAGAGCATTATTTCTGCGCGCAACTACGCCGAAGGGGTGCCGATTTCTCCGCGTTGGCGCGCGGCCCAATTCGTTTTGATGGGTCTTATCGCTCTCGTCGCGGTTTGGTTCGCCATTGCGGGCTACCGCTCTCCGGCGGGCGATAGCGGCAAATTCGATAACTTTTCGCCCTTCGATTTGGTTGGTTTCGGCGTTCTGGCGTGGGCCGTCTGGCTGGTCACGCCCACGACCTGGACGGTGGCGATCACCACGTTTCACGAGGCGATTCGGCGGCGCTGGATGGGCGCCCTGCTCGGCTTTGCCGTTGTGATGCTGGGCGTTTCCACGTTTTTCACGTGGATGCAGCCCGGCGAAGAACAGAAATTTCTGCGCGATTACGGCATCGGTTTCACGGTCATCATCACTCTCATCGCCGCGATCTTTCTGGGCGTGGCGATGACGGTTCCCGACATCGAGCGCCGCACGATTTTCACGATTCTCTCGAAGCCCATCAATCGCCGCGAGTATCTTTTCGGCAAATATCTGGGCCTCATGATGACGCTCGCGCTCAACCTGTTGGTGATGAGCGCCATTTTTCTGCTGGCTTACGCTTACTTCGTCATTTCCAAGGAAGGATTTGCGGCGGCGTGGCGCGCTGATGGCCTGGGCGTTTCGTATAACGGCCTGGGTTTCGACCTTTCCAATCTGGCCAAAGCCCTGTGGTTGCACTTTTTCAACCTGGCAATTATGGCGGCTGTGGCGATGGCGCTTTCTCAATTCTTGACCGGAATCACGGCGATTATCATCGCGTTCGTCGTCTATTTTCTCGGTCAATCCGCGTCCTACTGGGAACGGCTTGCGGGCGGCAGCGGCGAATCGGGGCCGGTTTTGGCTCCGGCGATTCGGGGCGTTGTGGACGCGGTCTACTTCGTTTTGCCGCGATTGGATCGCTTTGATGTGCGCGAACGCATCGTGAACGATTTGCCCGTCGGAATCAACTACATGATGAAAGCGGGTTCGATGGGTCTGGTTTACGCGGCAGTGTTGCTCGTCGTGGCCTACTTCGCTTTCAGCGACCGCGAATTTTAAAGAGGTGAATCACGAAAATGGAACTCAATAAATGGGCAGTTTTGGGCGGCGCGGGCGCTTTGCTGGTGTGTTACAACCTCGCGCAACCCGGCATTATGGCGCTGCGCAACAACGACGAAAAACGCCCCAACACCAACAAACGCGAGGCTTACGGCCCTTCGCTCGACTGGCTCGACCGACTCGCCAAAGCCTCGGAAAACAAAGACGACAACCGCGTAAAACTCGATTTTTCCGTCATGTCGAGCCTCATGGTCGCGGGATTGGCTTCGGGCTTCAAATCGCAGGTCGCCAACCTGCTCTGGATGAAATCCGACGAATACTGGCACCAAGGTTTGTTCACGCGTCAGGTGCCTTTGATGGAAGCCGTCGTCACGCTCGATCCGCAGTTCATTGACGCGTGGTCAACGGCGGGCTGGCACTGGGCTTACAACATCTACGCCGACATTCCGATGAACCCCGACTACAAAAAGAAGGGGGACGCCGTGATCGTGGCGGCTCAGCAGGACGCCATCGACACCGGCCTCGATTATCTCAAGCGCGGCTACAACATGAACCCCGACAAATACCGTTTGTGGTTCGAGTGGGGCTGGACGCGCGCCGAAAAAGCTGGTTTTTACGATGAAGAAACCTTGCAGCATTACCGCACGGCGCGCTCAAAATCGGACGCACGCGAAATCGAAGTCACCGGCCCCGACGGAAAACCGCGCAAGGAACAGGGCCTCGATATTTTGGGCCGCACCATCGGGCACCTTCTGGAACGCATCCCCGAATTCGACAAAGCGCTCGACCAATACGCCGACGATTTAATGAAAGCCACGCCCGCCCAGCGCGCCGCGCTCGACAAAGCGGGCGCCGCGTGGGGACGTTACGGCACGAATTATCCGGTGATCGTCGAAGTGTGGGAAGCCAACAAAAACGACCCGCAAATCGCCGCGCAAATTCGGCGTTTGGTGCCCGAAATTGACGATATCGTCGCGGGCCACGCGATGCGAAACAAAATCGCGGCGCAGCCCGGCAAAGACCAACCCGTGGGCGCCTACGTTTCGATTACCGCGCGCTATATGCCCGCGTGGAAAATCATGAAACAGGGCCGCTACGAACAGGCCAAGGAAGTTTTGGTCGGCGTGATGAACGCCAACACCAAATATCACTTGCAAGGCTTGGACGCGCTCGCCAAAATCTACGAAATTCGCGGCGATGCGCCTCAGGCCATCAAAACTCAAATCGAGGACGCCAAAAAAATCGAACGTGAATCCACACAGGATTTGGGCTTGCATTTTCTGGCGCGCCTCTACGAAATGGCCGCCGCCGATGCCAAGAAAAAAGGCAATTTGAAGCTCGAAGACGCTTACAAACACCTCGCCTACGAAACCTGGTATCGTTCGCGCACCCGCGACGCCCTCGATTTTTATGCGCTGCGCAACACGCGCGTTTACGAAGCCAAATACGGCTTCAAAACGCCCGAAAACGTGGTGAAGCAAATCAAGGAATCGCGCAAAGGCGGCGTCCCCAACGCCGCGCCTGCGCTTCCGCCCAACGTGGAAGGCTACTACCGCTAAACACCAAAAACGCCGCTGGAAAATTCCAGCGGCGTTTTTTTTGGAGCCTATCTCAATGTGTGCAGAATCGCTGGGAGCGCGGGCATCTTGCCCGCATTGCTCAAATTTTCTGTGCGTTTGGCTCTCGTCGTTCAGGAAATCTCTGAAATGCGGGCAAGATGCCCGCGCTCCCAGCAGCCCACGTTTTCCAAGGCGAATGAATTCGCAGCCAATGGGAGCGTCAACCTTCGTTGACGCAATGCCCGATGTCGGCGAAGGCGGGGCGCCCGGCAACGCCAGGGCCATTCCCACTGGCTGCGAATTCATTCGCCCTCTATCGTTTTCCCTTAATTCTCAACACTCACCATCCATTCGGCGGCTTGTTCGAGCGTTTCCAAATCGAGGCCGAGCGCGCGGATGCGGTCGTCGTAAATTTTGCCGTCGCCGCCGTTTTCGACGACGCGTTGGCGCTGCGCCAGCAGCGCGGCGGCGCGGTCAACGATGCCCCACTGTTCGCTTGCAAGCTGGCCGTAAAGTTCGTTGGCGCGCGACGTGTTTTGCGTGCTCGCCAGAATTTTGGCCAGCGAAAACGCGCTGCGCTGAAACGCGTTGGCGCCGATTTCGGGCGACAGCGCGCTCTGCTGATAACTTTCCTCGCCCAAAATTCGCGCGGTGGCGTCGTCGTTTTGCGACCACGCCAACAGCCCCAGTTGGCGCGCGCTTTCGGCGTTCAAATCGAATTTCGTGGCAATTTCGCGGCGCAAAGTGGCCGCAAATTCAGCGTTTTTCTCGTCGGCGCCGAGCATTTCCAGCAGCGAAAATTGCAGTGCCAAATCGCGCGGCTCCAAACTCGCGGCGCGGCGCAGCCAGCGCGCGCCGTCTTCGGGCGAAAGTTCGCCGCGCTCGGCCAAAAACGCGGCGGCGCGCGCGGCCATCGGCGAATTGCCGTTTGCAATCGCCACGAGCGCGTTGTTGGCCGCGTTCAGTTCGCTCGTGGCGCGGTCTTCTTCGGCATCGGCTGTGGGCGGCGCGCCCGGAACAGTGAGCGCATTGCGCGCCGACTCGAGACGATAATGCGCCATCGTCGCCCACAAAAGCGTCGCGCTTTCGCCGCCCGCATCGCGCACGGCGCGCATGATTTGAAAACGCGAAGGCGAAAACAACAGACGCCGCGCGAGGGCATCGGTGAGCAGTTTCGCTTCTTCAAAAGGCCAGTTTTTGCGCACCAAATTCACGCCGATTTGCGCCATTCGCGCGACTTGCGGGCCTTCGGGCGCGGGCGCCGTTTCGCCGGGCGCCGTTTCACCT
>ERZ1066118.1527-NODE-1527-length-14135-cov-46.951563_pt1 | contig 14135 bp, 7 predicted proteins | sample MGYA00382765_ERZ1066118 | MGnify/ENA primary metagenome ERZ1066118 (study PRJEB33369, sample SAMEA5778348) | biofilm metagenome | biome: Industrial cooling water; feature: Water cooling tower basin; material: Biofilm | place: United Arab Emirates | collected...
ATGGCGCCATGCTGTTGTGCTAGGAGGCTACCCCTACTTATTGAGCGGATACATATTTTCTCCATTTTGATTAAAAGCCATAATGCTAATCTTTTCACTATTGTCTTTGATATCCCTTAATTTTTTACCAGTAAAATCGTATAGTTGAATTTCACCATTACTCATAAAAGCTATAGTTTTATTATCTGGACTAAGTTTAATATTATGAATTCTTCTATTTACATTTACTTTGATATTTTTCAGTAACTTACCATCAACATTCCATAACTTAATTCCCTGCTTAGAATCAAAGACTATAGTCTTAGCATCTCGACTAAAATCAAAATCACCAACATCATCATTATTATCAAGTTGATATCTTTGCGCGATTTTTTTTTTCAAATTCCAACTGTGTATTCTCCTATAACCAATTTCATTACTGACAGAGATGATTTTATTATCTGAACTAAAACGAATACCATTAATAGAGGCAATTTTAGTTTCAATAGTTGGTATTGTTCTGCTCTTGAGATTGGATATTGAAATTCTTCCTGAGATATCATCAATTAGGCGAGCTACTATATTACCAGATGGGTCTAAAATAGGTGTGCGAAAACTAGAACAAAGATTATTTTTAAATGTTTGTAATTCCTCGCCCTTTAAATTCCATATCTTTATTGTTAGATATCCGTAATCATGAGCAGAAGCAAGAGTTTTAGCATCTTGACTAAACATTACTGCATAAACTCTACTAGCATCACCTTTCACATTAAAAGGAAATCCTTTTTTCTGTTGCACATCCAGTTCAATAGTATTCTTTTCCTGATTAATAAAAACTGTTTTCTTCCTATCTGGGCTAACACTAAATTTTCCACCCCAAGGGCTATATTTATTAAATATTTGAAGCTTTTCACCCCTTAAATCCCAAATTTGAATGCCTTCTTCATCAAGAGTAGCTATATTTTTACCATCTGGGCTGAAACTAAATTTGATAGGAGGTATATATAAATCTTTGTTCGTCTTTGATACTTGAAAACTTTGTATTAGCTTACCCTCTAGATTCCAAATCTTTATATGAGTGGAATCAGAAGAGGCTATTGTTCTTCCATCTGGGCTAAAGCTAAAATTACTATCCGCTTTAAAGCTGTATAGTTTTTCTCCTCGCTGATTCCAAAATTGGATTTTCCCTCGGTCGCCTGAAGCTAGTATCTTGCCATCTGGGTTAAAACTGAGGCTATCAAAGAAATCTCCCTCAGCTTGAATGTCTTTTAAAATCTTACCTTGCCGACTCCAAAGTTGAATTTTACCCATTCCTCCAGAAGCTATTATCTCTCCATTTGGGCTAAAACATATTGAGGTTGAATACCACGGAGTATCAGCTTGTAAGCGATTAAGCTCCTTTGCTCCATAAACAACTTGGGCTAAAGTCGCTACTGTTTGTATTCTCGTGTCTGTATTAACCCATTTTGAGCTTCGTAATTTTTTACCTGTTTTAACACCTTGTATTAATGCCTCAAGGTCATTATTAGATGTTAATAGCTTTTCAGCAGATAAACTACCAGCAATTAACTGAGCATTTGTCTCACGAACTTGCACTTCTCGCCATTGCCAACCTGCAAACCCAGCCAAACTCAAAGCCAAAACCAGACCAGTTGCTAACCCACCAATAACCCGTCTTCGTAACCTCTCCTTCTGTCTCCTCTCCCTCTCCCGCAACTCCACACTCTTCTCAATAAACCATCGCTGCGGTTTACTAACCTCCTCACCCCGCTTCTGCAACCAATCCTCAGCCACAGCCAAAGGCGCCCCCCGCAACAAACCCCCATTATCCTTATTACTATCGACCCATTGCTGCAACGCGACTTTTAACCGTTCTTGCCAAACACGAAACTCTCGGTTATCATCCATCCATCCTTGTAACCGTCCCCAATTCCTAATCAAAACCTCATGTACAACCTCCACTGTATCCTCAACTAGCTCATTACGGTTTGTCACTAACAAACGCTCGTTAGCTAATAAAGTCACTAAATCCCAATTGTCCTCCCCCACTTCATCACGAGTCGCCAACCTTCGCGTATCCTCCGTACCTTCCCCTGGTTGTACCAACTGAATAAATACTTTTGGCACCCTTTTCTGCTCCTCCTGACTCAACCCAGCATAAACAGCCTCAGCATGATTGGTTAAAGCCTGGGTTACGCCACCAATTTCTGTATAAGCTTGATGTGTTAACAACCCTGGACGTTGTTTTTTCCATAGTTGAGTCAAAGCAAACTGCTGTAAAGGTAAACTGCCCTCACCTGAACCAACATCGTCAATTAACTTATTAACCAAACCCTCCTCCAACTCTACAGAAAACCTTGCCGCAGGTTGGGTAATTGCCCTTTCTAATTCTGCACGGTTCATCGGCGCCAGTAAAGACGGTGGAAAATCCTGTAAAGCTTTACCCAATGGTTGATAGGAAATTGCCTTACCTAAAAAATCCGCTCGCAATGTAATTACTATAGTACTAGAAAAGGTTTGGCTAGCTGTACAAACCTTTAACAACCCATCGATAAAAATTTGGCGCTCCTGGGCATTTGGGCAAAGGGTATAAATTTCTTCAAATTGGTCAACTATAAGTAGAACACGGAAACTATCCGAAAACATATCAGCTATTCTATGTGTCAGTGCAGATGTATCACGCTTCAACTCCGCTTCCAACTCCAATTCATGCAAACGCTGATTTTCTTCTATTCTCCTACTCTCCATTAACGCCACAGTTAAGGACTCAAAGGGATTTTTTCCTGGACGAAAGGAAATAATCTGCCATTGTCTATTTGTATCCTGGTGCAATTTGGGAACTAACCCAGCAAATACTACAGAAGATTTACCACTACCAGAGGCGCCAATTACCGTTACTAAAGGTTTACGACTAACATCAATTAGCAACTGCTCAACAAACGTTTCCCGTCCAAAGAAATTTTGAGCATCTTCTTCGCGAAATGCCATCAAACCACGATATGGACTGCGAGCAATGCCCAAACTTTGCCATGTCGGTGGCATTTCCAACTGATTTTGCACAATTACGGGCAACCAACTGGCACAAGGGAATTCTTCTTCTAGCATCTCTAGTTGTTTTCGCGCGTATCCAACGGCTTTACACAAAGAGCTACCATTTGTAAATGCTTCTAAATAATACTTTAAAAATTCCTGTGCCACTAAATCGGGAACAGGTTCGCGCATGACAATTACTTGGGGAATTTGCAAACTTTCTAACTCAGAAGCAATTCCCAAGCCATCGCAAGAATTGAAGATTGCTAATTGTAGTCTTTTTTGGATAGCTGTTTGTAAGTTATCTTTCAATTGAGCTATTGTTAAGCTATCCTTTTTATTTATAAAAATCCGCCCTCGTATAGTTCCCCTCTCGCTTGCATTGGTAGAATTATGGGTTTGCGAATGTCCAGAGAAGAACAAAATATCCCAACCCAGTTCATCTTGTAAAGAATTATGTAATTGTGACTGTAAAGGTTCTACAAGAGTAACTATTTCGGCATCGCGGCAATACTGTTGCAATAATATTTCATCCGCTTTCACATTTATACCCGTACTATCGCCGAGAATAATTAAAATTCTAATCTTTTCCCGTAATAGTCTTTCTCCTCGCATGGCATCAGGAGCGCTTAAAGCAACCTCAACCCCCGAATGTAAACTCCATAAATGCCAAGGAAGTTTGCGTAATTCCTGGCAATCACTACTTAAAATTATACGTAGTTCCTGTTCTGGTTTGGTAGCTAATTCTGATAAGCAGTTATTTATAGGATTCAAAGAGTCAGATTGTAGCCATCTATTAAAAAGATATAATAAGTTTTTGGAATAATCATTACATTCTTGTTTCAAAGCTGCATTGATATTTTTCTTGCCAACTACTTTGATTCGAGACTGTCCATACAAACTTCTATAAAGAAGGCGCCATTCTTGGAAGCTTTGAATAACATCAATAGCTTGAGGTAATTCGCCTCTTATTCTTAAATCAGGACGTTTGCCCTCATCCCCAACTTCTAAAGTTACTTTATATCCCGTAGAAAAATTACCATCAAATTGTAGGATAACTAACTTTTTCATAGTTAATTTTTAATAAAAATAAGTTTTAGTTTAAAATTTACTACGCATTCGAGTATTCATTGCTAGTATCATATGATACTATGTATCATGCATTTAATTGTGATTCAGCATAAAAATAGCTCCTCAGACGATAATATTAAGGAATGTAAGCGTAAACAGTCGTTTCCTTACCAACCTCAAATACTGATACGAACTGGGAACAGGATTTTTACGCAACTCTATAATTTTTTGTTGGATAGATAGGCGCCAAGTACAAAACAGTTCATAGGAACTATATGATAAACAGAATAATTCGCTTTCATAAAAGTATAATAAGGCGTAATTTAGCATCACACTCCGGGCATTCATTAACATAAATACCGTGCCTTTTCCAATACTCAGCAGTTACACATTTGTGACAAATTAACCATTGAGTTGGCGCCTGTCACAGTCAAAAAGCAAAAACAGTATGATTATTGGGTGAGTTAATGGAGACTACGAACCAATTATTCGCGTAGCAATTCACGATTCTAATGGCAGGATTTACTAACGAGATGCAGTTATAGATACGGGTTTTGATGGTTGGCTTTCTTTACCTCCAAATATTATTATGGCGCCAGGGCTAAATTGGAAAAGACACGGACAAGCTTTATTGACAGATGGTAGCGAAAGTATTTTTGATATTTACGAAGCAACGGTAGTTTGGGATGGGCAACTTCTAGCAATTGCTATTGATGAAGCTGATTCCGATCCGCTTGTTGGCATGTCGCTAATGGAAGGTTATGCTGAACTTCCCCCGGTGCTGATGTATTAAACACACCTTTAGCCCTTGCTGGCTAAAGAACCTAGCTTTTCATGCCAAGATATATGTACCCATGTAAGCAAAAGCCAGATTAGCACATCTGTGGTAAGCTAAAAAACGGGGGTTCAACGCTTCAAATTCGCTTCGCAAGACCCTTTGGCAATTTGTACCCAGTAAGAGCGAATCAAAAAAACTTGAAACTCCCTCTGGACAACAGTTAGCTCTTTTTGCTTGGGGGGAAGTTGAGTTTATGAGTTACTCCCTTCCCAGTAGAAGATGACCTATAAATTCTTCCTCTTCCTTTGCGTTCTTTGCGTCCTTTGCGGTTAATTCTTTTCGGTATTCTTTGAGCGTGAAGGGAGTAAACATACAGGATATTGATAAAGGTATGGTAAGGTTGATGAAGCTCAACGCTCGATATAGACATACACAAAAGCCTGCCGATTGCCAGACCTGGGCTGAGAAAATTTAACTGTTTAGAAAATTCCATCCCTCGCGCGACTTATTTTTATCATGATTCCAAATAGTCAATTACGAATTGGTTTGATGTCGTCACATAAACGTTTATCTTCTGCGCTGACATTACGGTTATTTTGCAAGTAGCCTCGTATTAATTTGCAACCTCGTACTAACAAGTCATCTAAATCAAGATTCCACAAGATAATCATATCATTTGATACGGAAGCAACGGTTTTGCCATCGCGGCTAAAGCTGACGCTAACAACATCATCCGTATGCCCTATCAAGGTTTGAATTTCCCGACCACTATTGACATCCCACAGTTTTACCGTATTGTCCTTTGATGCGGAAGCAAGAGTTTTGCTATCCGGGCTAAAGCTGACGCTCCAAACAAAGTCTGTATGCCCTTTAAAGGTTTGAATTTCTCGACCACTGTTGATATCTCGCAGTTTCACTGTATTGTTAGATGCTTCTTTGGAAATAAAGGTTTTGCCATCAGGACTAAGGATAGTGGTATAAATAACCGATCTTTCCGTATCCTCTTTAAAGGTTTTAATTTCCTGACCACTGTTGATATCCCACAGTTTCAACGTACCGCCGTCACCTGATGTAACAAGGGTTTTGCCATCGGGACTAAAGCTGACGCTATCAACAAAATTTGTATGCCCTTTAAAGGTTTGAATTTCCTGACCACTGTTGATATCTAATAGTTTCACCGTAGTGTTGGATACTGGGAAAGCAAGAGTTTTGGCATCGGGGCTAAAGCTGAAGTCAATAATAGTTTGTGCACCTCCTATATCTTCTGTATATCCTTTGAAGGTATGAATGTCCCGACCACTGTTGGTATCCCATAGTTTCACCCTACCGTCAACTAATCCGGAAGCGAGGGTTTTGCCATCTGGGCTAAAGCTGATGCTAGTGATACGATTTATATCATCTATATGTCCTTTGAAAGTATGAATTTCTCGACCACTGTTGACACCCCACAGTTTCAATTTACCGTCAGATGATTGGGTAGCAAAGGTTTCGCCATCAGGGCTAAAGCTAACGTGACCTGTACGTGTATACCCTTTCAAGGTTTTATTAATTTCCTGACCATTGTTGATGTGCCATAGTTTCACAGTTTGGTCATCTGATGCAGAAGCAAGAGTTTTGCCGTCAGGGCTAAAGCTGACGCTATTAACAAAATTTGTATGCCCTATCAAGGTTTGAATTTCCCGACCACTGTTGATATCCCATAGTTTCACTGTTGTGTCTCTTGATGCAGAAGCAAGGGTTTTGCCATCAGGGCTAAAGCTGACGCTATTAACAAAATTTGTATGCCCTTTGAGGGTTTTAATTTCCTTACCACTGTTGATATCCCACAGTTTCAATGTATCGTCATATGATGTGGAAGCAAGAGTTTTGCCGTCAGGGCTAAAGCTGACGCTATTAACAAAATTTGTATGCCCTATCAAGGTTTGAATTTCCCGACCACTATTGACATCCCACAGTTTCACTGTTGTGTCTCTTGATGCGGAAGCAAGGATTTTGCCATCAGGGCTAAAGCTGATACGATCAACATAATCTGTATGCCCTTTGAAGGTTTGAATTTCCCGACCACTATTGAAATCCCAAAGTTTTACTGTTTTATCTTCTAATGCAGAAGCAAGGGTTTTGCCATCAGGGCTAAAGCTGACGTTACTAATAATGTTAATGTCTGTATCATCTTTTAAGGTTTTAATTTCCTTAGCACTATTGATATCCCAAAGTTTTATCGTTTTATCATATGATGCGGAAGCGAGAGTTTTGCCATCTGGGCTAAAGCTGATGCTAGCGATACCTTTTGTATGTCCTTTGAAGGTATAAATTTCCCGACCACTATTGACATCCCACAGTTTTACTGTTCCATCCAAAGATGCAGAAGCTAGGATTTTGCTATCGGGGCTAAAGCTGACGCTTGTAACATCGCCCGTATGCCCGTACAAGTTTTTAATTTTGAATTTGTCTAGCACCTTCTGCAATGTAGATATAGCTGACATCTGGGTTTCCCCTCCTATCCAAGGTTTCCAAATGCTTCCTCTGAGAATTTTTCCAGCTTTTATAGCTTCTGCTAATGCTGCTTCATGATCATTTCTAACAAAATATTTTTCCGCACTGCTGCTCAATCGACCAATTACAGCATCCGTTCTACTAAAATCACTAAACCCAGCAAACCCCGAAATCACCATCAAAGCACAAAGCAAGCCAGTAATTACACTCCTTTGCAACCTCTGTTTCTGCTTCCTCTCCCGCTCCCGTAACTCCACGCTTTTCTCAATAAACAGTCGCTGCGGTTTACTAATTTCCCCACCCCGTTGCTGCGACCAATCCTCTGCTACAACCAAAGGCGCCCCTCGCAACAAAGCCCCATCATCCTTATTACTATCTACCCATTGCTGCAACGCAACTATCAAACCCTGTTGCCAAATACGAAACTTGCGGTTCTCCTGCATCCATCCCCGCAACCTTCCCCAATGGCAAATCAAAGCCTCGTGGACGACTTCCACCGTTTCCTCATTTCTCAACTCATCCCGGTTCGTCACCACCAACCGCTTGTCAGCCAAGCATATCACCAAATCCCAATTTTCTTCCCCCACTTCTTCCCGTGTCGCCAACCTGCGGGTATCCTCCGTACCTTCCCCCGGTTGCACTAACTGAATAAATACCCGTTGCGCTGTTTCCCGTTCCCCCTCACCTAATTTTGCATAAACCATCTCCGCATAATTTGCCAGCGCTTTCTCCACACCACCAATATTTTTATAAGCTTGATGGGTCAAATTCCCCGCATACTGTTGTTTCCACAACTGACTCAAAGTAAACTCCAGCAACGGCAGGCGCCCATCCCCATCTTGGATATCATTAATAATGGTGTTGCTCAAACCCTCCTCAAATTCAAAACCCAATCTCTTCGCAGGTAGGATAATAGCTGCTTCCAACTCCTCCCGATTCATCCGCACCACAGGTTCCAATTGGTACTGCTGCAATGCCCGTCCAAACGGTTCGTAATCATCCAATGCCCTAGAGAGAAAATCCGCCCTAATGGTAATTAATAGCCTAAAAAACGGCGCCTTTTCCACAGCATAAAGCAAATTATCAAGGAAAATTCTCCGTTCCTCAGCATCAGTACACAAAGTATAAATTTCCTCGAATTGGTCGGCTATTAATAAGATTCGTGGTGATAGAGAAGAGAGGAGTGTGAGATAGGTGATGAAATTTTCTAAAGTTGTGCCATCGCGCTGCAAGTTCACATCCAATTCCAACTCAGCCAAACGTCGCTTATCCGATGGTAAATTTAACGCCGAAACTAACACTACAGCCAAAGATTGAAACGGATTTTTCCCTGGACGAAAGGATAAAATCTGCCAATTATGAACATTATCCCCCCGCAAATGAGGGATTAACCCAGCAAAAACCAGCGATGATTTGCCACTTCCAGAGGCGCCAATTAAAGCCACTAAGGGTTTATTATTAACCGCAGCAAGCAAGCCAGCAGTTGCAGATTCCCTACCAAAAAAATACTCCGCATTGTCTTCCTTAAATGCACTCAAACCTTGATAGGGACAAAAAGAAATTATCCCCATGCTTTGCCAAGTTGGAGGTGTTTCCGTTTGATTTTGAACAATTACAGGAAGCCAACTAGCACAGGGAAATTCCGATTCCAATTTTTGCAATTCAACCCGCGCATTTCTCACAGATATATATAAAGATTTCCCACCAGTAAACTCTTGCAGAAAATACTTTAAAAACTCCTGTGCGACTATATCGGGTACAGCTTTCCGCATCACAATTACCTGGGGAATATACAATTGTTCTAACTCATACGCAATCCCCAAGCCATCGCAAGAATTAAAAAATGTAATTTGCAATCGTTTTTCTATAGCAACTTGTAAAGCATCCCGCAACTCTACCATCGTCAAACTATCATCTTTATTTATATAAATTCTTCCCTCCATCTCTTTGGTTTCGGAATGTCCAGAGAAAAACAACATATCCCAACCAATCTCATCTTGTAGGCAACGATTTAATTCCTCCCTCGACGGTTGATTTAATAAAACCAGTTCTGCATTTTCACCACAGAAACTCTGTAAATATCGCCTATCTGCATCAACATTAATATTTGAACTATCTCCCAAAATAATCAATATCCGAATCTTCTCTCGATAAGCTCGTTCTCTCCGTTCCGCATTCGGGGAACTTAAAGCCACTTCTACCAATGAAAAACTAGCTAAAACATCCCACAAATGCCAGGGTAACTGACGTAATTCATGGCAAGAAGTGCTAATAATTATTCTGATTTCATCGCTGAGATATAAGTCTTTTAGATAATTGACAATTGGGCTAAAAGATGATGTGCTTAACCATTCATTAAAAAGACTAAGTAAATTAATCGATTCTTGTGTACATTCTTGATTTAAAGACTCAATATTAACTTGACGATTACCCACTGATTTAATCCGATATTGCCCATATCGACTGCAATAGATATCATGCCAGCTATTTAACAATTGCGGAATCGTAATACTTTCTGGTAACTTAGCTGCAACAGTTCGATATGGACGCAACCCATCATTCGCTATTTCTAAATTGGCTTGGAATCCAGTTGCAAAACTACCATCAAATTTTAAAATAACTAGCTTTTTCATATGTGACGCAATTTATTTTTTTGTATTCGACATATTTTTTGTAGAGACGTGATATATCTCGTCTCTACATGAATTATTTATGATTGCAAATCATTATACAGTAAATTCCTGGGTAACTTTTGACTCACCTAAAATTATCTCAACCTGAAATTTTTCATTGAATTCCGCAGTCAACTCAATGTCCACCCAATTATCATTTTGTTGAGAAATAACAGAATCTACTTCTACCCCTTTATCATCAAATACAACTAGTTTTAATGCTGGGGGTAAACAGAGGCTGGTATCGGGAGATGGGTGAACTTGTAATACAATTTTAATTTCTTTTGAATTTCCAAATTTATCTTCCTCTAGAGGATTAAGCTTAACAATCAAAGCAACGGAAGTACCATTTAAGTGCAATCCGATATCAAGTTTTTTACAGCGGATAATGCTGAAACTTAACTCCCGTTGACTAAATACCTCTTCGATACTTTGCCAGCCTTCTGTAAATACTCCTTTCATCCATTCTTTACTTTTGGCGGGATGCTGCTGCGCTGCATAGACTAGCTCACGCAACTGCAAGTCCAATTCATCACCCATCGACATCTCCTGTCGCACCTCGAAAACTTGGTATTGTGTTGTCATCATAGATACATAAATACTTTAGGGTAAATGGTCAATACAATTCGTAATACCCGCAGAGCGTGAAGCTACGTAATTAATGCCCAAGCGATAGCAAGCGACTGAGATAAAACGGTAAAATATTCCGTACATGGACTTTTATCAACACATGGTAATTCTCCTTAACCTCTTTAAACCCTTCTACGAACGAGCTGGAGAGTATTTACGCAGTTTTGGGAAAATTTTTGAGAATTACTTCTGTAGTATGAGGTTACAGGAGAATCGGAACGAGGCGCCTCCCGTTCAAGATTGTTTGCGAATGTACGAACAAGCGGCACCCTGCTTCTTGAAATGCACTATGGGGTAGGCATTATTGGTGCCCACCCCACAAGACATCTATATATATAATCTGAAAGAAGACTGTATTAATCTTGCTTAACTCGAACCAAGTACGGTCGCCTTTCGTCAGCATTAACGGCGCCAACTTCTAACTAAAATAAAATACTCTCTCCATTGATATGAAAAATTGCGTAGAATGATAAAAGAATTGCAATGTAAATTCCAATAGAAACCTTAAGAGTGAATTTGAGTAATTGACTTTCATTAGCTTGGAAGTGGCTAAAAATATTTTCGTCTTTGACTATGGTGAGAACCAAAATAATAATAGGTATTGATGAAAAAACCGTATGTCCAGCAGCACTGTTGTTTACTGCTGCAAAGAGAGTACCTTGATTCCACTCTTGACCAATTCTGTTTTGTACTCCAATTAAAAGTGCATTGCCTCCAACATTTGAACCTGTTGTAAAACCACTAATCATTCCCATAAAAGGAGACAGCATTAATAATATTGCTTGTTGAGTGTGTTGCGATAACGTTACAGCCAAATTTTTTATCATTCCAGATTGAAGCATTAATTGAGATAAAATTAGGAAGCTTGTAATGCTTAAGCAAGCATTTTTTGCTTTCTGCAAGACTTGTAAATATGAAACTGTGATTGGTTGTTTTTGTTGTAGAATTATGGCAACTACAAGTAAAACAATGCCAGGACTAGAAAGTACACTGAACTTAACATTATGGCTTTTTAGGACAATTGCATTTGTAATAAAATAATTGAGTGGTTGAATCAACCGTGTAACGCTAATCAAGATTAAAATAAGAATATATGGTAAAAATATTTTCAAGAGTTTATTTTTCCAAATACTTTTAATCTGATTTTTCTTAGAAAAACTTAGGTAAAATCCAAGTAAACCTGTTACTGTTCCAGCAATAACACCAGCTGTTTCTGTATAAATATAATAATTGTTTATGAACAGCAAACCAGAGAGTGAGAAACCTAACAATAAAGCTGTAGACATATATTTCAATAGTGCTTTTAAGCCTCCAATTACATACAATGATACAAGTCCTATGTAAGGAAACACTAAAAAGCTAGTTAGACTGGTTAAAGTTCCCAATTTTGTAGGATATACTTGAATCAGTGAAGAACCTATAACTGTAGCTAATCCCAAAGTTCCCCAAGGCATGATATTCATTCCTAAAAGTGCAAGTTTTAAAGCTTTCTTACTTGGAAATAGTTTGAATAAGATAGGAACCGATAAAAACATAGAAACACCAAAGCCAGTTAAAGATTCTACAGCAGGTAAAAAACCTAGTAATAATATCAGTGCCTTCTTTTCTGGGACAATAGATATGCTTTCAAACCAGTTAGTAATTTTATTTATGTACCCTTGACCTCTAATAACTCCATTAAGGTATAGACCAGGAATAATTACTAAGACTGCACTCAAGCTTAGTATCAAGGCAGATTGCAATACTCCTAACAATTGAGAAACGCTAATTCGGTATGAATCTATAGCAATGACTATAATTCCTGCTGTAGCAAGTCCTACTATTGAGCTAAATACTGCATTTCTCTTGAAACATAAAATACATATAATAACTGCGACAATTGGTATAATTGCACTGATGGAAATTAAGATACTCATCATTTTTGATTTCCTTTCAAAATCGCTTGAACGGTTGAAAATTTTGTCAGTGAGCAAGGTTGATGCCGTGAGTGCGTGTATACACGTACTCACGGCACAGTCAATTTGATTTATCTGAATTAATGCTTTCGATAAATCTGTAATGCTAGTTAATAGATGAAAAATAGGACAGCATTCGGTTGTATTGAACTGTTCCAGCAGCTATAGCTAAATGGGCGCCTATAAGTATTTGGTTAACTTCTGCTTGATTTAGCCTTGGCTCTTGATAAGCTATGCCTTCAACTAATTCTTTTGCGTGATACGGGTCAATTTTTAGGTGAGCAGTAAAATACATACTCAGATTTTCATTATTTATTTCAACCCTTTGCATACCTGCTAAAATTTTTTGGAAATGTGGTTTGACCCAACTTTCCGTAATTGAAAAATAACCATAAGCCATAAATTTGTAACCGGGACGAGTTAACAGCATATTAAAGGTATTTGAAGTGATTTTAGAAAACCAAGGGGTATCTGATTTTCGATACTCAGCTAGCTGTCCCCAACCATTTGATTCTTCCAAAAGCATTCTCAACCAATAGGTATGAAAATCATGAAGTTTACCGTGACCGCACTCGTCCCAAAGATTTGAGACTGCTACTTTTTTAAGTAAACCCTGCAAACCACTTGCTAACCAAGCAACTTCATCATCAACAACTTCGTTTCGGATTACTTCGTGTTGTAAGCAAGTCCAAATAGCTGCCTTTGATGCTTTTGTGGCAATGTAATCAAATAGCTCATGGTATACACCTGAGTTGTCGTGTATCTTTTTACTAAGATACTCAGCAGCCTCTGCCTGATTTAGTTGTTGTGGAATTACTGGTACTGTGAGCCAATGGTTCATTAACTCTCTTTCTAACAGAATTTTCGCGCGCTGTAACTTTATTTCTAATTCATCATCGGTTTTGAGATAGCAAGGACTGTCTTCATAACCTAGCATGTAGGAATAAATGACTGCCAAATATTCATGAATAGCTTTGCCATACTCTTCAATGGCGCCTCGCATGTTAAATAATAGTTGATGTTGTTCGTTTAGTTCTAAATTGATAAAATTCAGAAACGACTCGTTGAAACTTTCAAATTTGTTAACAGAAGGCCAGTAGCGAGACTGTAATTTAGGTGATTTTAACTTGAATTGATTGGTTGTTGGCATTTAACTACTCCTTATATTTTTTGCTGTTGGCGTTGCTTTACAGGATGATTTTGCTTTACCCGTCCAAAACAAAAGCCCTGTTTTGTGCAACGCCTCATCAATATTCCTTATCAACCGAGGTTTAAGCAGATGCCAACTTGTTTTGCAACAGCTTTTTGATAAATGCTTTGGGCACAAGCTATGTCTTCAATCGCCATTCCCATTGGATTGAGGAGGATAATTTCTTCATCTGACTCTCGACCAGGTTTACGACCAAGAAGTATCTCACCCAGTTCTGCATGGAGTTGCTCGCGCGAGAAGCGTCCTTCTAAAACCAATTGATTAATTACTCCCGGTTCGCTCATTTTTTAATGAGTTAGAGAAAATAAGCAGTTATA
>ERZ1066118.1531-NODE-1531-length-14109-cov-10.991390_pt1 | contig 14109 bp, 8 predicted proteins | sample MGYA00382765_ERZ1066118 | MGnify/ENA primary metagenome ERZ1066118 (study PRJEB33369, sample SAMEA5778348) | biofilm metagenome | biome: Industrial cooling water; feature: Water cooling tower basin; material: Biofilm | place: United Arab Emirates | collected...
GAACGGCTCCAGGAGATCATGGAGCAGCTCAGCGAGGTGTGCGTCGACATCTCGCTTATCCCCACTCAGGCGATCGAGTTATTCCCTCATTATCAGGTGCGGCTGCTCGGCTCGCTGCCGGTGCTGACCATGTGGCAGCGTCCGTGGAGGGACGTCAGCGGCATTCTCAAGCGGTCGGAGGATCTGGTGCTCGCCTCGCTGGCGTTGATCCTGGTCGCGCCCGTGATGCTGCTCGCAGCGGCGCTGATCAAGCTCACCAGCAAGGGCCCCGTCTTCTTCGTTCAGCCACGTATCGGCTTCAACAACGAAGTCATCCACGTCCTGAAGTTCCGCTCCATGTACACGGAGAAGACCGATCTGGTCGGACATGAGACCACCACACGCAACGACCCGCGAGTGACGCCGGTGGGACGGATCCTCCGCCGCCTGAGCATCGATGAGCTTCCGCAGCTTTTGAACGTGCTTCGCGGCGACATGGCGATCGTCGGACCACGGCCGCATGCCACCCACATGCGGGTCGGCGATCGCTACTATCAGGAAGCGGTCAAGGGCTATGCCGGGCGGCACCGGGTTCGGCCGGGGATCACCGGCCTTGCTCAGGTGAAGGGCCTCCGCGGCGAGATTCGGACCATGGATCGGGCTGTCCGGCGGGTGCAGCTGGATCAGCAATATATCGACAACTGGTCCGTCTGGCTCGACCTCTGGATCATTGTTCTCACGGCGCGGGCCATTTTCGTGGACAGCGATGCCTACTGACCGCATCGCCTTTCTCGAGCTGGGCTTTGACCGCCTGACGATGGATGAGGTGCTCGGCCGCCTGGCAGGCGTCCGGGCGGACGATCCGTTCACCTATCTGGTCACGCCCAACGTCGATCATGTCGTGCGGATCGAGCGCGAGGGCATAGCCGAGCTCTATACCCAGGCGGATCTCTGCCTGTGCGACAGCCGTGTGCTGCACAAGCTGGCGAGATTGCAGGGCATCGATCTTCCCGTTGTTCCCGGCAGCGATCTGACGAGAAGGCTGCTGGACGAAGTCGTCGTTCCTTCCGACCGGCTCTGCGTGGTCGGCGGTGACAGCGACATGATCGCGGCTCTTCGCCGGCTCTACCCCCGGTGCGAGTTCATCCACCATGAGCCGCCACATGGACTGCGATCGAACGAGGCCGCGAGGAATGCCGCTGCCGAGGCGATCGTCGCCGCACGTGCCCGCTTCACCTTTCTTGCGGTCGGCTCCCCGCAGCAGGAGATGATCGCTGCAGCGGTCAGGAAGCTCCCGGGTGCGGGGGGGACTGCGCTGTGCATCGGTGCCTCGCTCGACTTCATCGTCGGCAAGCAGCGGCGAGCACCCCGCCTGCTTCAGAAGCTGACTCTGGAATGGGCTTACCGTCTGGCCGCCGAGCCGAAGCGGATGTGGCGGCGCTACCTCGTCGACGGACCGCGCATCTTCCTGCTCACTGCTCGTCACTACGGCCGAAGGCGCGATGCAGACCAGTCTTGAGCGGCCCGCGGAGACCGGCGCCCGGCACCTCGAGCTCGACGATCCCGGATCGAAGCTGCCGCTTGTCCGCGCTCGGCAGCGGCGGCGGCGACTCGCGTACTCGTCTCTGGCTGCGACCCTTGCGGTGGCCACCGCCGGAGCCGGCATCTGGGCTTGGCAGGATCGGGAGCGAATCGTCGCCATGGCGTCCGCGGACGAGCCGGCGCCGCAACGGCTGCCCATTCCGGTCCTCCCGCCGATGGATCTCCTCCGGCCGCTTTCGACCGAGGAGGCGCAGGAAGCCAATGCCGAGCGGCCGATCGACAGCCCCGCCACCGTTCCAGCGTCGGCCTTTCGCTTCGCGGGTGACGCGATCACCCGGCTTCGTGCCGTCGATTGCCTGACCCAGGCAATCTACTACGAGGCTGCCAGCGAAGGGATCGATGGCGGGAGAGCCGTGGCGCAGGTCGTTCTCAACCGCGTTCGCCACCCGGCCTATCCTTCGTCGGTCTGCGGCGTGGTCTATCAGGGAAGCGAGCGGGCGACTGGCTGCCAATTCACCTTCACCTGCGACGGCTCGCTGGCGCGACGGCCACTTGGCTATCTGTGGTCCCGATCCCGCATGCTCGCGCAGGAAGCCTTGGCCGGTCGGGTTTTCGGGCCGGTCGGCTTCGCTACGCATTATCACGCCGACTATGTTCTGCCTTACTGGGCGGACTCACTGAACAAGATTGCCGTGATCGGCCGTCATATCTTCTATGGTTTTCGCGGCGGTGGTGGCGCCAGAAGTGCGTTCCGGCAGCCTTATGCTGCGGTGGAACCGGAGGCGGAGGTGAGCGCACTTCCGGAACTTGCGACCACCGACGCCACCGCTTCGGTGCTTGAGGATCCGGTCGGGGGGCAGGAGGCGAAGGCGGAGATCAAGGTCGAAGCCGATCGTGTGGAAGCCCTTGCTCCCGACGCACCGTCGGCAGATGCCGCCCGCGAGCAGCTGGTGGCCGACGTGGCCCGAGGTCAGCTGATCCATGGCGACTCGCCCCCGCCTGCCAGGAAGCGAAGCGCTGCCGAAGCGGCCAACACGTGCGAGCGCGGCCAAGTGGGTCGCGTCGATGCCCTCCAGGCTCAACAGCTCCGCGTCGGGAGCCGAGCGGACTGCTGAGCTTGGCCGATCCTCGGGAGGTTTGCGATCAGCTCCAATGCGGCAAAGAAAAAGGGAGGCGCGGGCGGCGCCTCCCTTTTTCGCATAAGGACGAGCCGGCCGATCAGGCCAGCTGAAGCATGGCCGGCGTCTTGCGCCGGCGCCGCATCGCCGCTCCGATCGCTCCGAAACCAAGCAGCATCAGCGCCCAGGTGCCCGGCTCGGGAACCGCGGCCACGCCGCCGGTCGCAAAGACCTGCGCGCCGGAAGAGCCCTGACCGCTCGAGATGTTGATCGTGCTGGTCCGGGTGTTGCCGAGATCGAGGAGCCAGAAAGCGGTGGTGTTGCGCTCTCCGCCAGCGTCGGGCGTGTTGCCGAAGTGGATGCCGACGATGGTCAGGCCCGACAGGGTCAGCCCGGTGAACGTGGCCGTTGCGCTGCCGTTCAGCGACGGAATGGCGCCAAGGATCGTGCCGTAGTTCAGCGTGTACGGCGGATTGTAGGCGCCGGTGCTGTTGGTCGCCGGGCCGCTCAGCAGCTGGGCGAGCAGGGCCTGCACGTCAGCAGGGGTCGACTGCCCCGCCTCGCGCCTGATCAGATTGCCGCCATAATAGCCGACGCAGGCGATTCCGCCCTGCACCCAAGTGGCGGAGCAGGGATCAACAACAGTGGACGCCGCAGCCGGCGTCGCGGCGAGCCCGGCCGTAGCGAGCGCGGTGGCAAGGAAAAGCTTACGTGCAGTGCCAAACATGACCTGTCCCCTATTCGCGGGCACCCTGATCCCCACCAGGTGGCCCTGAACACCATTAACCGTTGAGTAACGCAGCCTCGATACCACAGCTTAAGCCTGACCGGTAAACTGCGGCACTTGCAGCTTAGTTAAACGATAATTTACTCGCGGACAAGCAGGTGCGCCGGCATGTGTGCCGTATCAGGACGCTTCCGCCGCTGCTGCGCGCCTTGACCTCAACAGCCTTAGGGCCTCGTCGGCCAGCGGATGACCTCTGGAGAAAAGCAGCGCTGCCCACAGCAAAGCGCCCAGGAGAACGGCACCGCAGATGGCCAGTAAAGGAGTCTGCGGAGAGAAATCGTAAGCCACCATCAAGGCGAGTGAGGGTCCGCAAGCCACCGCGGTCAGGATGATCGCTTCGACATAGAGGCGGCGGAGCGCACCCTTGGGCGCCTGCAGCAACCGTTTCATTGGCGAAAAGTAGAATAACAGGGCTCCAACGGCCTCAAGCAAGCGGGCCGCCGCGGCAACCGTGAGACTGATCGATGAGCCTGCCGCAAAGAGGGCAAGGCCGAGCACTGCACGAACGCCTTCGATCTTCACTTGCTTGCGGTTCTCTTCGCGCAGCACGAAGACCTCCGTGGTCATGCCGATGCCGATCACGGCCGCGGCTGCGATCGCCAGCAGGGCGAGAGGATTGGCAGCAGGCTGCCACTTGGCTCCGTAGAGTGTCAGGATGAGGGGCTGGGCAAGGATGGCGATCCCGACCAGAGATGGCCACATCAGTCCGATGATCATCCGCATGAAGCGCAGATAGGTTTCGTGAATGGTGCCACGGGTACGAAGATCGTCGGACAGGCGGCTGAAAACGACGTTGCTGCCGGCGGTGAACAGGGTGCTGGTAAGGCTCGTCGGGAGGCTCGAAGCCCGCGTGTAGAGACCGAGCGGCGCCAGGCCCTGGAGTGATCCCAAGATCATTTCTCCGCCGCGATTGTTGAGCTGGGCGGCGCCCGCAATGCCAACCATGTCAAAGCCGAAGCGGAGGATGTCGCGGGCGCCCGTCAACCGCGGCTTCCAGACGTCGGGTCGCCAGACGACGAGGTTGAACAGGAGACATGTCGCCAGCCAGGCGGCGACCTGAGCCCAGGCGAAGCTCATGTATTCGGCACGCTGGAGAGCAAGCAGGATGGTGACCGCCGCAAGAACAACCGCTCGCAACACCGCCATGGCGGAGATCAGTCCGAAGCGCATGGCGCGGGCGGCTAAGGTCGACGGAATGAATTCGAACATCGCGATCAGCGGACTGAGCGCGAAGACCAGGAGAAACTTTCCAACTTCCGGCGAGCCGAACAAGGGTCCGGCCGTAAGTGCGCCAGCAAGAATCAGGGCCACGTAGACGAAAGTCAGCAGGCAGTTGATTGTGAATACCGAGCGCAGAAGATCGCGGCTCACCTCGGCTTCGCGCATGATATACTTGCCGAGGCCGAACTGCAGAAAGACGTTGATGATGGTCGTCAGCGCATTCGCCATGGCGAAGATGCCGAAATCGCGTGGGCTGACGAGCCTTGCCACGACGATCGTGGAGGCAAAGGTCAGGACGACGCTGAAGATCTGCGCGGCGTAGGTCCACGTCAGTGAGCGCCTGAGCGACATGCTAGAACGCCCGCCCGCATGAACCGGCCACAGGATCAGCCTGCACGAGCGACTGCTGCTGCTCCGATCGGACCAATGGCAGGCTGCCGGCGAACTGGACCCAAGGAATGGCTACGCGACAGCGACACAATGAGGCCGCTGATAAGCCCTAGTGTAACAGCAAGCAGATATTGCACCGTGTGGAGCACGAGCATCCACTCCAGGAAGGAGTGCAGGCAAATGGCAATCAAAGCGCAACCCGAGCCGATCAGGACTTCGCTTCCTTGCTGACGCCGGTAGCGCCAAGCCGAAGAAAAGGCGCGATAGATGCCGGCAAGCAGCAGCGCCAGGAGTGCGCCCAGGCCGTAGATGCCGTTCTCGGCAAGCACCAGCAGGTAGGCGTTGTGGACACTGGTCGAGCGACTGCCGCTGCCCCAAGCGACGCCAGCTCCGTCGTTATAACCTTCCGTGTTGGCGACGAAGACATAATGATTGGGCCCAACGCCAAGGGGATGGTCTGAGATCATCGTCCAGGCCGCGCGAGCGAAGGCTTGCCGCTCAAGGTCCTCGGCAAAGAAAGTGGTGCCTTGTTGCTGGAACCTGCGTTCGAAACTCGCCTGCGCAAACGGCAGGCTGGCGAGGATCAATACGAGGCCCGCCGCTCCCACCAAGATCTTTCGACCCGTGAAACGAATAAGCAGCGAAAGGATCAGGGTAAGGAACAAGCCGAACCCTCCGGCAGCAATCGTCGCGCGAGAAGCAGTAAGAACGATGACGATCAGGCCTGCCATCACGCCAAGAAGGGCGGTCTTCCAGTATCTTCCTGCCAGGAACAGGGCCAATGCGGGCATCACGGCCATGTGCGAGACGAAGCCGAGCAGATTCTGGTGACCGAGAGAGCCACCGGTCTGAAGCGCCCCGCCAGCACGTTCTGCAATGGCGTACCCCGCCTGAATCGCGAGACCGAAGATGAGCCCGGTAAGCACGGCCCGTTGACCTTGTTCCGTCGCCGTCACGCGAGCAACCGCGATCATCACGATCGACACCCGAACCATCTGGATCAAGTAAGAGGAAGATAGCTGCCAGAAGTCTGCCTGGAAGACACCGATCAAGACGGCGAACAGGTACAAGCCAAGCGGAACAAGGAAGTAGATCTTCGGCCAGCGACCCCGCGAGCCCAGGATGATGGCAAGCGCCACCGCATCGAGCAGCGTGAATTCACCGCCTTTGACATAGCCGGACCAAAGCGGAGCCGGATATGGCGCGACCGAAAGCCGCCAGGGGTTGATCACGAACGGCAGCATGCCAAGCAGGCCCCAGAGAAAGGGTACCTGCCGCGGGTTGCTTCGCAGCCAGATGGTGAGAAGTGGCACTGCAATGATCAGCAGGGCCAGGGCGATCCACTTCACGGGCGGCGGACTTCCGAATTATGGTGATGCCCAACCCTTAGGAGAAAGACGGCAGTAGGGAAAGGTGGCTGCTTTCCGACCGTTGCAGCAGTGGCTGTGCGAGCCCTTGGAAGTGTATCGAGGCGGGACGTTCAGGAGGTTGTTCTTTTGTCGATAGCGATCGTCATTCTGGCCAGGAACGAACAGGAAGGGATCGGCAACGTCCTTGAGCAGCTGTCGAAGCAGACGCTTCTTGCATCAGGTGCTGAGGCTATCACCATTCATGTGGTGGTGAACGGAAGCACGGACAGCACGGCCGAGCGGGCGCGAGCCGAAGAAAATAGCTTCGGTCCGCCGCATCAACTGGTGGTCCACGATCTTCCCCAAGGCGGGAAGAGCCGCTCCTGGAACAAGGCCGTTCACGAACTGGTCGGCGAAGATGCGGAGTTCATCTTCTTCATCGATGCCGACATCGCTTTCGTGGATGACGAGGTGCTCGCGGAGCTTCTCGCCGCGTTGATCGATCATCCTGAAGCGGCCGTTGCGACCGGCTATCCGGTGAAGGCGATTGCAACCAAGGTGCGCAAGTCGCTTCTGGATCGCTTCTCGCTGGCCATCTCGCGGCAGAGTCGTCACGCGGGGGCAATCAACGGCTCCCTTTACGTGGGCCGGGCGGATGAACTGCGCGCGATCAGCCTTCCCAATGAGACGCCCGGTGAAGACGGCTTCCTCAACGCCATGGTGACCACTCACGGCTTTTCGCGCCCGTTCAATCCGGCGCGGGTGATCGGGAGTGACCGACCCACCCACTATTTCGAAGCGCACCACCCGGCGGCCTTCTTCAGGCACGAGCGGCGCATGATCGTTGGAACGATGGTCAACATCTGGCTCTTCGAGCATCTGTGGTCGTTGCGCTTGCAGCAGCCGGCAGGATCCCTGATCCGCCAGTGGAACAAGGAACGGCCGGATTGGGTCGAACAGGTGCTCCGCAGATCCGCCGGAAAGCGGCACTGGACCGTTCGAAGCGAGATCCTTCTCGGGCGACTTGCCGCCGGCCGCGACCGACCCGCGGCGAAGCGCCTGCTGTTTCTCCCTTTGGCGCTCGCCGCGACAATATTGACTATACCGCCGGCTCTTGCAGCCAATCGTGCCCTGAAGAGGCTCGGCGCGGCAAAGACCTGGTGAACATGCTAGCTGGAGGGCATTTGCGATGCAGGACTTAAGCCGGCGGGGCAGCATCGCATTGCTCGGCGCAGGGGCGGCCGGAGCCGCTTATCTCGGCCTGCGGAGCCAGGCCGTTGCGAACGGGTCGACGAATGACGCGGGAGTGGCAAAGGCAGCGTTGCCGCAGGTTCTTCGGGACGGGCCCGACTTCCCGGTCGTAACCTTGACGCAACTGCCGATCGGCGGCGGCGGCTTCGTTACCGGGCTCGACATCAGCTCCGATGGACGACGTTTCGTGTGCCGGACCGACGTTGCGAACGCTTATGTCAGGGACGAGGGAGAGGCAGCCTGGCGCCCGCTCTTCTCACCCGACACCATGGTTCGGCGTGACTACGATCCCTTGCCGGCGCTCAACAACAAGGCGGATGGGCAGGGGGTCGCGGCCGTGCGCATCGCCCCTTCCAACAAAGATGTCATCGCAGCCAGTTATTACGGGTACATCTGGATCTCGGAGGATGGCGGGCGCTCCGTCCGTCGCAGCGGCCTGCCGCAGCAGGCGATGCCGTCGAATGCCGGGCTGCAGCGGCTTTACAATCGAACGCTCGACATCCATCCGTCCGACCCACGCCAGATGCTGGTCGGGACCGCCGGCGAAGGTGCTTGGTACACAGTTGATGGCGGCAACAGATGGTCGCGTATCGACCTGCCGCAGTCCGGCAAGTCGCTCGACAACCTGCCGGGCTTGTACCTTGTTGTCTTTGATCCCCAACAGCCCAGCCGGGCTTACGTCTTCGTCAGCGGGGTAGGGCTCTTCAGCTCCGACACCGGCCTTGCCGGCAAGTTCGTGCCGATTGCCGGTGGGCCCCGACACTGTTCCAGCCTGGTGGCAGCGCCGGACGGGCGGATGTTCCTTTGCGAAGTAATGGCCGATTACCAGGGGCGTGTCTGGCGCTACACGCCCGCAGCAGGCTGGAAGGCCTCACGTCCCGAGCACGAGGCAGCTGTCCTTGCCATTGATCCGACCGACCCCATGAGGGTCGTCGTCTCCAATCCCAACGGCTACTTCATGGTCTCGCAAGACGGCGGCGAGAGTTGGTCCTCGAAGGGAGGGCCGATCTGGAGTGCCGCAAAGGGCGAGGTGGGCTGGACCCGCAACCTCAAGACCGTTTTTCCGGCGGAGATCCATTTCGACCGTCGGGCGAAGGACCGCCTACTGGTCGCGCAAGGCGTCGGGGTTGCCGCGGCCGACCTCCGCACATCGCCCTTCGAGCTCGCCGACTGGTCAGCAGGGATCGAGGAACTGTGCGCCGTAAGCGCCTTGGTGGTGCCTGGCGGCGAGACATTCCTGTCGGCGTGGGACAAGTCCTTCTGGCGTGTCGACAGCCGCACGGCCTACGTCAACGACCATCGCTATCCGCTGACCGCGGGTGCGGAGTACGATCCAAGTCTCGTCGCCTATGGCTCGTACATGGACTATGCTGTCGATGACCCCCGGTTTGTGGCCGCAGTGATCGCGCCGACGGCTACGTCGGCCCCGGGGTTCACGGCCGACGGCGGGGCCAAGTGGGAGGCCTTCGCCAGTCCCGCGTCCGGCTGGGGGATGGGCGGCTGTCTTGCCGTGAACCGTAAGCATGAAATCGTCCTTCTTCCTTCCAACAACGGAGTCGGTGTCTTCAGCCAGGACGGGGGGAAAAACTGGGCGCCGATCAGGCTGGATGGCCGAACGCCCACTTCGCATTTTGCGAATTCCTTTTTCGTGACCCGGAAGAACGTCACTGCGGACAAGACGAGGCCAGGGACATTTGCGCTCGTCTATACGGTCATTCGCGGAGACGCTTTCGACAATCCCCTTGGCGGTGTCTGGGTCACCCGCGACGGCGGCCAAAGCTGGCAGCAGACCCGCAAGGGCGTGATCGGTCCGGGAAGCGGCGATCCTCGAGAGGTCCGCGCACAAGGTCTCGAAGAACGTCAATTCTGGCAGTGCCAGCTCGACTATGTGCCGGGGCGAAGCAGCGAACTCGTCTACACGCCCCATGCGGACTATGCCGCGGATCGCTTCTACTGGTCGGCCGACGATGGCGCGACCTGGCGCGAACTGCACCCGTCCATCCGGAACGTGCGTGCCTTCGGCTTCGGCAGGAACCTTCCGGGCCGGGACCGCCCGAGCCTGTTCTTCTGGGGCGAGGTCGGTGGCAAGCCGGGTCTCTATGCCAGCTTCGACTGGTTGGCCACGCCGCCGCGGCTTGTGACACGTCATCCCAGCCGCATGCTTGCCAGGGTGAGCTCCGTCAGCGGCGACCCCAATCAAGTCGGTCGGTGTATCGTCGGGACGAGCTGCGCCGGCTGGGTCCAGGCCGACGTCGCAGGCAATTAATTCTAACCAGATAAGTTTGCGTTAAACCAGTCGTGAACGGCCTGGAGCGGGTCTTGTCACAGTCTTAGCCTCACATCCTTAACTTACACTTAGCCATCCGAACGCTTCATCCCTCAAAGCAACTCACCTCGCCTCTAACGCTGGTTTCCTCTCTTGCGATCGGAGCGATCGGCGGCGAGGCGCTGCCCCGGGGAATTGCTTTCGAGTTGAATTCAGAGCGGGGGAACGCGCTGCCATTCCGGCCGCGCAGCTTCAAGATTTCTGGTCGCTGAAGTTCGTCGCATTCCGTGGCGGCGAACACCAGTTCTTAACCTCTCTGGACCATCCCGACGAGCACGAAGACACGCGTCGTCCGGCAGGAAAGCCGGCGCATGCGATGGGGAGGGTTCGAATGGCTGAAGGTTTTGCGTTGGACAGCCAGTGGAAGCCGGTAAAGATCGGCGCTGGCGGGTGGATTACCGGGATCGACATCGCGCTCGACGGCACGATGGTCGCGCGCACCGACACTTACGGTGCCTACATCTGGAATGGCACGCAGTGGCAGCAGCTCGCCACGGTGCAGTCCATGCCGTCCACAGTCTTCTACACGGGCAGCGTGTACGAGGTGCGGATTTCGCCCAGCAACAGCAACATCATCTACATGCAGATGAGCGACGGGCTGTACAAGACGACCGACAAGGGCGCGTCCTGGGTCAAGACGAGCTTCCCCGTGGTCGGGGAAACGAGTGGTGATTACCGGATGGATGGCCAGAAGATGGCCGTCGATCCGAACAACCCGAACATCGTCTTTGCAGGCACGCAGAAAGCCGGCCTCTGGGTCACTCGCGACGGCGGCACGACGTGGAACAAGATCGACGCCGTTCCGCAGGGCACCCGTACGACCGATGCCGGCATGACCGGGATCGTCGTTCAGGGCTCGGACGTGTTCGTCGGCACGGCCGGGAGCGGCGTCTACCACAGCAAGGACGGCGGCAAGACCTGGAGCGCGATCGGCGGACCGGCCGACATCTCGCACGCCGCCATCGCCAAGGACGGCTCCTACTACGCCACCGGCAACACCGACTTCGCCCTGTGGAAATTCGCGAACGGCAGCTGGACCAAGCTGGTCGATAACCTCGCTCACGGCGTGGCGATCAATCCCTTCGACCAGAAGCACATCGTAGTCACCAACGAAGGCGGAGGCGTCCAGCAGAGCCTTGATGGCGGCGCGACGTGGTCCGGATGGAACCACAATAGCCAGCTGGAATCGAGCAACGACATTCCCTGGCTCGAGAACAGCGGCCTCTACATGTCAGCGGGACGAATAGTTTTTGACCCGCTGGTTGAAGGCAAAGTCTGGCAGAGTGCTGGCGTGGGTGTGTGGCAGACCAAGATTCCGGAGGTGCTCAACTGGAATACCCCGGTCGTATGGCAGTCGCAGAGCGTCGGCATCGAGCAACTTGTGTCCAGCGAAATCCTCGCTCCGGCCGGCGGCAACCCGATCTTCGCCTCGTGGGATCGTCCGTTCTTCGAGATGGCGGACCTCGACAGCTACGCCTCTACTTATTCGGGCGGCAAGTTCTCGATGGGTTGGTCGATTGACTATGCGTCGACCAATTCGCAGTTCATCGTCGGGATCTCAGATTGGTGGGGGCAGGACAATAGCGGGTTCTCGACCGACGGGGGCAAGACCTGGCAGAAGTTCTCCTCCTTGCCCTCCTTTGCAATGAACAGCGTCGGCGGCAGCATCGCAGCGGCAAGCCCGACCAACTTCGTCTGGGTTCCGGCTGGAGGCTCGGCTCCGGCCTACACTTTGGATGGCGGCAAGAGCTGGCAGACGGTGGAGATCCCCGGAAAGACGGACTGGAGCATGCTCCACCACTCTTATTATCTGAACCGGACCACGATCACCGCCGATCGCGTGCTGCCCAACACTTTCTACCTCTACGACAGCAACAGTGGGGTCTTCGTCACCAAGGACGGGGGTGTCACGTGGACGAACGTCTTCGACAAGCCGGTCACCGACTGGTCGTACTGGAATGCCAGCATCCAGTCCGTTCCCGGTAGTCCTGGGGAGCTGTTCTTCACCGCGGGCCCGCAAGGAACGGACCAGACCGTGGTTCCCGGCATGATGAGCTTCATGCACTCGCAAGACGGAGGCAAGAGCTGGCAGGCCATCAGCGGCGTGGATGTGGCCACCTTCGGCTTCGGTGCCGCGAAGAGCGCCGGTGGGCCTGCCACCGTCTACATCGTCGGCAGCGTGAATGGCGACTTCGGCATCTGGTACTCGGCCGACGATGCGAAGAGCTGGGTCAAGGTCGGCGAACGTCCGATGGGTAGCATGGATGGTATCAAGACCATCTCGGGCGACATGGACCAGTTCGGCGTCGTGTATGTCGGCTTCGGCGGCTCTGGGTTTGCCTACCTCAACCTCAACGAGAGCGCACAGGCGCCAGCCTCCTCTGCACCGCCGGCCCCGGCTCCTGCGCCGGTTCAGGCTCCGGCTCCGGCTCCGGTCACTCCGCCCGCACCGGACCAGAAGGCCGCGATCTCGGAAGCGCTCGATGACCAGGGTTCGTCCGAGACCGTTGCGAATGGAGGTCTGACCAACGACAGTACGCCGACGCTGAACGGCACGCTTTCGGGCCTGCTCAAGGCAGGACAGGTCGTCGCCATCTACCGCGACGGCCTCAAGGTCGGGAGCGTGACCACTTCGTCCCAGGCGTGGAGCTTCACCGATGCCGGCACGCCGGAGGGCGCCGTCAGCTATAGCGTTCGGGTCGAAGACGACCTCGGCCGAGCGGGCACAACGTCGGCAACGTTCAACCTCACCGTCGACTCGACTGCCCCCAATCAGCTGGTCAAGGTGACGGGAGCAGCGACGGCTTCCGGCACGATCTCCCTTGCATCGTTCAGCATGGTTTCGTCCTCGTCCTCGACTGGCTCGACGGTAAGCGGGACCATCTCGTCCAGCCTGGAGTCCGGCGAGACCCTCGCGATCTTCCGCGACGGTACCCTGGTCGGCACGGCGACAGTGTCGCGGGGCGCGTGGTCCTTCAATGACAGCGTGGCTTCCGGGTCATTCAAGTATAGCGCTCAGGTCAAGGACGCTGCAGGCAATCTCGGGCAGATGTCGGATGTGTTCACCGCCTCGCTCGGCGCGCGCCTGGTGAGCGGCACCGACCGCGGCGACACCTTGTTCGGTAGCAGCGGCGGAGAGACGATCTCCGGCATTGCGGAAGCGAGCCTCAGGCTGGGCAGGAACACCATCGATGTGCTGACCGGCTCCGGCGGCGCGGACGTCTTCATCCTCGGCGACGCCCGTGGCCGGTTCTACGATGACGGCAATGCTAATCGGAACGGTTTCTCCGATTATGCGCGCATCACCGACTTCCGGTCTGACGACAAGCTGCAGCTGAAGGGCAGCGCTGCGGATTATCTGCAGGGCTGGGTCAAGGTCGGCGGCTTCGAAGGCACCGGCATCTACTTTGACAGCAACAAGAACGGTGTTCTCGACCGCAACGACGAGCTGATCGTCCTGGTGCAGAACCAGGGCGCCATCAGCGAGGGGCAGCTGATCTTCGTTTAATAGCTTAAGGTGAGGGTCGATCGACCCTCACCTTCTCTACCTCAGGGCGATGTAATCACTCGCGACACAATCTTCGGCCGTTCTGACGAGCTGCAGTTCTGTCTTGAACAATCGCTTCCGGATACCGAAGACATCATAGCCAAGACGATCAAGGATGGCACCGATCGGACCCCCAATATGTGCTGATCCTGTATGATCTTCGAACATGATCGCACGGGGGCTTAGACGTTCAAGCGGCTTTTCCATGGCAGCAAGGACGCTGAACTCGTGTCCCTCGACATCGATCTTGACGAGGTCTACCTTATCCAGTTGTTTCAAGAACTCGCCCGCGCTGACCCCCTGCACGACATGATCGCCATCTTCATCGATGTGCGAGGAACCTCGGTTCACGTTGTTGATCGAGAAGCGAATTTCTCGCGTCTCCTCGGTCAATGCGACGGGATAAATTGTTGCTCTGCTTCCAAACTGGGAAAGGTTGTTGCTAAGCAGGTCGACAATTTGGGGCTGCGGCTCGACACAGACTGCACTGCTGTTCTCAACCAGCTGGAGAAAGCAGGCTGACACGTAGCCGATGTTTGCGCCCACATCCAAAAGCACATCACCCGGACGCGCTTGATCAAGAAGAACCTGGACTATGG
>ERZ1066118.1532-NODE-1532-length-14100-cov-5.871271_pt1 | contig 14100 bp, 9 predicted proteins | sample MGYA00382765_ERZ1066118 | MGnify/ENA primary metagenome ERZ1066118 (study PRJEB33369, sample SAMEA5778348) | biofilm metagenome | biome: Industrial cooling water; feature: Water cooling tower basin; material: Biofilm | place: United Arab Emirates | collected...
CGCCCTCAGAGGAAAACAGGCCGTGGTTGGTATCCACGAACATGATGTCGTCGTACTTGGTGATGGACCAGTACGGGCCGAACTCATGCTCCGTCTGGTAGTGGACCGGCGCTTCCTTGCGGAGCCGCTCGAAGTACGGCCAGTACCCTTCCTCTCGGAAGAGCTCGGCGTCCGCGACGTTGATCTGCTCGATCGGCATCGAGTAGGCGCGGGCGCGGTGCTCGCGGATCAGGTCGGAACCATCGGCCATGGTCAGCTCCTCCGACGCGTCCTCTTCCGTGACGCCGCCGTCACCATAGCGTGGAAGCGGAGCGGTCGGAAGGCGGCTTGATTTCCCTCCCCGCCCGCCCTCCTTGGCGGTCATGCGCACCGAACAGCCCGTCCCCGTTCGTCTTTCCGATTACCAGCCGCCGGCGTTCGCCGTCGAGACGGTCGACCTGGCCTTCGATCTTCAGCCCGGGGCGACCAAGGTCCGGTCGCGGCTGAGCCTGAGGCGGCGGACCCCCGACGCGCCCGCGGTGCTCGACGGGGTGCGCCTGAAGCTCCGGTCGATCGCGGTGGACGGCCGCCCCCTGCCCGTGGACGCATACCGGCTGGACGAGGAGCACCTGACTCTGCTGGACCCGCCGGACGCCTTCGAGCTCGAGACCGAGGTTGAGATCGACCCCGCGGGCAACAGCGCGCTGGAGGGGCTGTACATGTCGGGCGGGCGCTTCTGCACCCAGTGCGAGGCGGAGGGCTTCCGAAAGATCACCTTCTTCCCCGACCGGCCCGACGTGCTGGCGCGCTACACGGTCCGGATCGAGGCGGACCGTGCGTTCCCCCACCTGCTGGCCAACGGCAACCTGCAGGAGAAAGGCCCGCTGCCCGGCGGGCGTCACTTCGCGGTCTGAACCGACCCGTTCCGGAAGCCCTGCTACCTGTTCGCCCTGGTCGCGGGCGAGCTGGACGTGCTGGCGGATCGTTTCACCACCGGGTCGGGCCGCACCGTCGAGCTCCGCATCTATGTGGATCCCGGCCAGGCGCCGCGGGCGGCCTACGCCATGGACGCGCTCAAGCGCTCCATGCGCTGGGACGAAGAGGCGTTCGGGCGCGAGTACGACCTCGACCTGTTCATGATCGTGGCCGTGCGCGACTTCAACTTCGGAGCCATGGAGAACAAGGGACTGAACATCTTCAACAGCGCCCTGCTGCTGGCCGATCCCGAGACCGCCACCGACTTCGACTTCGAGCGGATCGAAAGCGTGGTGGCTCACGAGTACTTCCACAACTGGACCGGCAACCGGATCACCTGCCGCGACTGGTTTCAGCTGTGCCTCAAAGAGGGGCTGACGGTCTTCCGCGACCAGGCCTTCTCCGCCGACCAGCGCTCGGCGGCGGTGCAGCGGATCAAGGACGTCAAGCAGCTGCGCGCCCGGCAGTTCCCGGAGGACCAGGGCCCCCTCGCCCACCCCGTCCGGCCGTCCAGCTACCTGAAGATCGACAACTTCTACACGGCGACGATCTACGAGAAGGGCGCGGAGGTCATCCGCATGTTGAAGGTGCTGATCGGCGCCGACGCCTTTCGGCGCGGCATGGACCTCTGGTTCGAGCGCTGCGACGGGACCGCTTCCACGGTGGAGGCGTTCCTCGCCTGCTTCGAGGAGACGTCGGGGCGCGACCTGACGAACTTCTTCGGCTGGTACGAGCAGGCGGGCACGCCGCACGTGCGCCTGGAAGCGGCTTACGACGATGCCGGCCAGGCGCTCGACCTGCGACTGACGCAGCGAACCCCGCCCACCCCGGGGCAGCCGCACAAGCGGCCGCTGCCCGTTCCGGTCCGCCTGGGGCTGCTGGACGGCGACGGCGAGGTCCAGAGCTTCCGCATGGCCGGCGACCCTGCGCCCGTGCGGGAGACGGTGCTGCTGCTGGACGCCGAAGAGCAGCGGGTGCGGCTGGGAGGCGTGGCGCGCCTGCCGGTGGTCTCCGCATTGCGCGGGTTCTCGGCGCCTGTGGTGCTGACCAGCGACGCGCCGGCCAGGGACGACTACGTCCTTCTCGCCGCCGACCCGGACCTGTTCAACCGCTGGGAGGCCGGTCAGCGGCTGGGGCGCGACCTGATCCTGCGCCGGGCGACCAACCAGGCCGACGAGGTCAACGAGGAGCGGTACGCGGAGGCGCTTGGGCGGGCGCTCCGGGACGGGTCCGCGGAGCCGGCGTTCAAGGCCCTGCTGCTTGGCATGCCCAGCGAGGCCGACCTCGCCCTGCTCATGCAGCCCGCGGACCCCGCGGCCATCCACACGGCTCGGGACGCGTTGCGGGCGCGGATCGCCGTGCACCTCGGCGAGCTGCTGGGTGAACTCCATCTTGCCATGCAGGATGCGGGCGCGTTCTCGGCGGATGCCGAAGCGGCAGGGCGGCGGGCGCTGCGCAATGCGGCGTTGGACATGCTGGCTGCCGACGGCCGGGCGGCCACCTTGGCGCGCGCGGAGGGGCACTACCGGGCGGCGGCCAACATGACGGACCGGATCGCCGGCCTGAACGCGCTGATGCTGTTCGGCGGCGAGCCGTTCGAGGCGGGGCTGGCTGAGTTCTACGCTCGCTTCGATCACGAGCCGCTGGTGGTGGACAAGTGGTTCGCCCTGCAGTCCCGCCTGCCTCAGGGCGCGCTTGAGCGGGTGCGATCCCTGCTCGAGCATCCCGCCTACGACGGTCGCAATCCGAACCGGCTGCGAGCGCTCGTGGGCGGGTTCAGCCAGACCAATCCCGCCGGCTTTCATCGGCCCGACGGCGCCGGCTACGTCTTCCTGGCCGACCAGATCCTGGCCACCGACGCCTTCAATCCGGCCGTGGCGGCCCGCCTGCTGGAGCCGTTCGGCGGCTGGCGACGCTACCGCGAGGACCTGTCGATAGCCATGCGGCGGGAGCTGGAGCGGATCACGGCGCATCCGGGCCTATCCAAGAACGTGGCGGAGCTGGCCGGGCGGTCGCTCGCCGACTGAGTCGTCTCGCCGCAGCCGTTCGGCGACGTTCCGGCGCCGTCTCCGGGTGACGGGTCGGCCGGCTCTGCTTACGCTCGCGGCGGCGGATTCGGGAAAGGGCGGCCTTGGCCGAGACGGGGGAGCTTCGCTCGCAAGGGGCGCCGGGCGGTCCGGCGTCGGCGTGGCTGAGGCTCGTCCTCTTGACGGCGCTCCTGCTGGTGGCCGCCCTGAGCCTGTACGTCGGGACGCTGCCCGGGGAGCCGCCGCTGGCCGGGCGGCTGCTGGTCGTGGGCAGCCCGTTCCTGATCGGGGCGGGGCTCCTGTTCCTGCTCCTGAGCGAGGGGCGGCGCACGCGGGCGGCGCAGGACGCCTACGCCGACAGCGAGCGCCGCTTCCGCCTCGCGGTGGAGGCCGCCCGCTGCGGCGTCTGGGAGTGGGACCTGGAGAACGACGCCGTCTTCCTGTCCGACGTGATGGGCGTGATGCTGGGCTGGGGCGGCGGCGGCGTGGCGGGCGGGGCCGAGGTCCTGGCCCGCATCGCGCCCGAGCACCGGGATCGTGTCCGTCGCGCGCTGGCCGACGCCGTCCGGCATGGCGCCTTCGACGTCTCCTTCCGCGTGCCCTCTCCCACCGGCGGTCGCTCCGCCTGGATCGACGCCCGCGGGCAGGCCTCGGGCGAGCCGCGGGAGGGCGCCTACGCCCGGCTGATCGGCGTGGCGCTGGACGTGACCGACGAGCGCCAGGCTCAGGCGCGGGCGCAAGCGGCGGAGTCGCGGCTCCGCGACGCCATCCACAGCGTGTCCGAAGCCTTCGTGCTGTTCGACGCACGCGACCGGCTGCTCATGTGCAACCCCACCTTCCGCGAGCTCTTCGCGCTGGACGCCAAGCTGCTCAGGCCCGGCGTGCAGCGGTCGGTGATCTTCAACGCGGTCAGTCTGGCCATCGCCCGCGAGATCACGCCCGAGGGCGGCGGCTCGCGGGAGGCGGAGCTGAGGGACGGCCGCTGGATACAACTCTCGGAGCGACGGACGGCCGAAGGTGGTCGGGTGGTCACCGGGGCGGACGTGACCGCGCTCAAGACACAGGAGGAGATGCGCCGTCGGAACGAGGAAACCCTGCAGGCTGCCGTCGAGCAGCTGGAGGCGAGCCAGGCTCAGCTGGCCGAACTCGCCCGCAAGTACGAGGCGGAGAAGGTCAAGGCGGAAGGCGCCAACAAGGCCAAGAGCGAATTCCTGGCCAACATGAGCCATGAGCTCCGCACGCCGCTGAACGCCATCAACGGCTTTTCCGAGATCATGGTGGGCGAGATGTACGGCCCGCTCGGCGACCGGCGCTACCGCGAGTACGTGCGCGACATCCACGCGTCGGGGCAGCACCTGCTGGCGCTCATCAACGACATCCTGGACATGTCGAAGATCGAGGCGGGCAAGCTGAAGCTCCGGCTGGAGCACGTGCACCTGGAGGACGTCGCGGAGGACGCGGTTCGGCTGATGCGCAACCGGGCCGAAGCCGCCGGGCTGGAGCTGAGCGCGGACCTGACCTGGACGCCCGAGGTGGAGGCGGACTACCGGGCGGTCAAACAGATCCTGCTGAACCTACTATCGAACGCGGTGAAGTTCACACCGCGGGGCGGGCGCGTGTCGATCATCGCCGAGCTGAGCGGCGAGCGGTTGAAAGTGGTCGTGACCGACACCGGGATCGGCATCTCCAAGGCCGACCTGGACCGCCTCGCCAAGCCCTTCGAACAGGTGGAGTCGCAGCAGGCGAAGACCACCCAGGGCACGGGGCTGGGCCTGGCGCTCACCAAGTCGCTGGTGGAGCTGCACGGCGGCCAGCTGGACATCAGCAGCGAACCGGGCCGCGGCACCAGCGCCAGCTTCAGCCTCGCCCTCGCCCGCCCCGCATCGACGGCCCAGCACGCGGCCTAGGCGAAGCCCTGCAGCTCGGCGGCGGTCAGGCGCACGCGCTCGGGGCCGCCGAGCAGCTGACGGTTCAGGCCGATGCGCTTGAAGGCGTAGTGCAGCCCGAGCGCGTCGGTGAAGCCGATCCCGCCATGAACCTCCGTCGCGGTGCGCGCGATCATGCGCCCGATCTCCGACAGGTGCGCCTTGGCGTGCGCCGCCAGGAGGGACCGCTCCGCGGGCGCGTTTTCGAAGGCGTAGGCGGCGTACCACACCAGCGCCCGCGCCGGCTCCAGCTCCGCCGCCATCTCCGCGCACAGGTGCTTGACGGCCTGGAACGCGCCGATGGGACGGCCGAACTGCTCCCGATCCTTGGCGTAGGCCACCGCGCGATCAAGCATGCCGGCGGCGGCGCCCAGGGTGTCGGCCGCGAGCAGGATCCAGGCGGCGTCGCGAAGCATGACCAGCGCGCCCCCGTCGCCGCGGGCCAGCGGCTCGGACGGCGTCCCGGCCAGCGTCAGCTCGCCCAGCCTCCGCGTGTGGTCGATGGTGGTCATGGGGCGGGCTGGGGCGCCCTCGACCAGGTGCAGACGGCCGTCGCGGTCGGCGACGACGAACAGGTCCGCTTCCGCCGCGTCGATCACGAACAGCGATCGGCCGTCGAGGCGGCCGGCCGCGCTCGCCACCCCCGCCCCGTCCCTGGCGCCGGCCACGGCTTCGGCCAGGGCGATCCCGGCGACGGCCACTCCGGCGGCCAGACGTGGCAGCCAGCGCCGCTGCTGGTCGGGCGAACCCGCGTGGGCGAGCGCGAGCGACGCGAGCATGGCGCCGAGGAAGGGACTGGGCGCGGTCGCCCGCCCGAGGGCCTCCGACGCGAGGGCGACCTCCAGCAGACCGAGCCCCGCCCCGCCCTGGGCTTCCGGGACCAGCAGGCCGCCGACGCCGAGCTCGGCCAGCGCCGTCCAGACGTCCCGGGCGACGGGCTCGCGGGTCTCGGCGAAGCGGCGGACCCGTTCAGGCGGGCTGACCCTCTCCAGCGTGCGCGCCAGACTGTCCTGGAGCTGCCGTTGTTCGAGGGAGAGGCCGAAGCGCATGGGGCCGAGATCAACACCGGGCGCGGGACCGGGGCAAGCCGCAGCTGACGGCGCCGCCGCTGGGCGCCTATATGCGTGGACAGACCTGACCACACCGGACCCCGATGACCGAGCCGACCCCGATCACCGTGACCATCCCGCACAAGCTGGGCGTGGCGGAGGCCCGCCGTCGCATCGACGACGGCTTCGGCCAGCTCGAGAAGCAGTTCGGGGGCTCGCTCGCGCAGGTGGAGCGGCGCTGGGACGGCGACCGCCTGGTGTTCTCCGCCCGCGCGCTCGGTCAGACGCTTCGGGGCTGGATGCTGGCGGACGCCACCGAGGTGCGGATCGAGGTCCTGCTGCCCGGCCTGCTTGGCATGCTGGCCGGCAAGATCAAGGGCGGGCTGCAGAAGCAGGGCCGCATCCTGCTCGAACACAAGAAGTAGGGCGCGCCCGGAACCGCGCCTGCCGGCCTCCGTTCCGGCCGCTCGGTCGCGGAGAGGTCGGGGTTGATGACGGCGCCGTTGGGGCTTGCGGCGGTGCGGCTGGCGGCTCTGGCCGACGCAGCGGGCGAGGCCGGGCTGATCCACGTGGCGGGATCAGAGCGTCGGGCCGAAGCCCTGGTGCGGGCCCTCGCGGGCTTCGCGCCGAAGCTGACGGTGGCCTATCTGCCGCCGTGGGACTGCCTCCCCTATGACCGGGCTTCGCCGTCCCGCGACGTCATGGGACGCAGGCTGTCGGCGTTGAGGCTGCTGGAGGCCGCCCGCGGGCCCCGCCTGTTGGTGGTCACGCCCGAGTCGGCGGTGCAGCGGCTCCCGTCGGCCGCCGTGCAGGAGACGCTGGCGCTCGCCGCCGGCGATATGCTGGACCTGGAGGTCCTCGAGCGGTTCGCCCGCCGGACCGGGTATGTTCGGGACGACCGGGTCGACGAGCCGGGCGAGATCGCCATCCGCGGCGAAGTCGTCGAACTCTTCCCCGCCGACGCGGATCGACCCGTCCGGCTGGACATAGCCGAGGGCGCGATCACCGGCCTGAGGACTTACGATCCCATAACCCAGCGGACCGAGGACACGCTTGACCGGCTGCTGCTCGGCCCGGCCTCGGAGGTGGTCCTGGCGGACGATTCGGCCGAGACGCGCACGCCGGGGATCGAACACTTCGCCGCCCTGCATGATCCGGGTCTCCGCTCCGTCTTCGAGGTCCTGCCAAAGGCGAAGGTGTCCTTGGCGCCGGACGCGGAGGCGCGCCGCGCCAGCTTCCAGCAGCAGGTGCGGGACGCCCACGCCGATCGGGCGGGCCAGCCCGGCGACCCGCCGCTTCCGCCCGAGCGGCTCTACCTCCTCAAGGAGGCATGGACGGAGGCGCTGGCCCGGCGGCGGTCGGGCGCGCGCGTGACCGACGGCGAGGGCGCCGAGACGCCCCGCTTCTCCGCCGAGCGGCGGCCGCGCCCGGCCTTCGCCACGTACCTGGAGAAACAAGCAGCGGCGGGTCGGCGGGTGGCTTTGCTGGCCGTGGACCCTCGGGACCGCCGAGGGCTGGTTCGCGAAGCGGAACGCGCCACCGGTCGTGCGCCCGGCGAGGCGGCCGACTGGGCCGGCGTTCTCGCGGCCGAGCCCGGGGCGGTCATGGTGCTCGCCGCGGACCTCGAGCACGGCTTCGTCGACGCGGAGCACGACGCCGTCGCCCTGACCGCCTTCGACCTGTTCGGCGGGCGCGCCCGGGCGGCGGCCGCAACGGCGACCTCGCCCCTCCTGGCCGAGCAGACCGACCTGCATGTAGGCGACCTGGTGGTCCACTGGGACCATGGCCTGGGCCGTCTGGACGGGCTGGACCGGGTCGAGTCCGAGGCGCTCGCGGCGGCGCACGAGGCGGCGGTGGTCGGCTATCACAACGATCAGCGCGTCCTGGTCCCGGCGGAGGAGATCGGACGGCTCTGGCGCTACGGCGGCGAGGGCGGGTCCGTCGGTCTGGACCGGATCGGCGGCCAGGCCTGGCCGGAGCGCCGCGCCGCCATCGAGGGCGAGATCGCCCGCACCGCCCGCGCCCTGATCGACCTCGCCGCGGCGCGCGAGGCGGCCGTCGTGGAGCCGATCACCCCGCCCCGCGACGTTTACGCCCGTTTTTCGGCCCGCTTCCCCTACGCCGAGACGCCCGACCAGTCGGCCGCCATTGAGGCCGTGCTGGCCGATCTCGCGTCGGGCAAGCCGATGGACCGCTTGGTGATCGGCGACGTGGGCTTCGGCAAGACGGAGGTGGCGCTGAGAGCGGCGGCGGCGGCGGCCCTCGCCGGGCGCCAGGTGGCGGTGGTCGCGCCGACAACCGTGCTCGCCCGCCAGCACCTGGAGACCTTCCGACGGCGCTTCGCGGGCTTCGGCCTGGAGGTGGGCCACCTCTCCCGCCTCGCTTCCGCGGCCGAGCAGAAGACCGTGAGATCGGGCCTGGCGGACGGCTCGATCCGGATCGTGGTGGGCACCCATGCCGTAGCGTCCGACAGCGTCAGCTTCCAGGACCTGGGCTTGATGATCGTCGACGAGGAGCAACGCTTCGGCCAGGGGGTGAAGCAATCGCTCCGGGACTCGGCGGCCGGCGGGCATGTGCTGACGCTGACCGCCACCCCGATTCCGCGCACCCTGCAGACCGCCCTGGCGGGCCTCCAGGACCTGAGCGTCATCGCCACGCCGCCGGCGCGCCGCCGGCCCATCCGCACCTTCCGGACCGAGCTGGACGAAGCCACCGTGCGCAGCGCGCTGCTGCGGGAGAAACGTCGCGGCGGGCAGAGCTTCGTGGTGGTCCCGCGGATCCAGGACATGGCCGGCGTTGCGGAGCGTCTGGCCGACCTCGTGCCTGAACTGGAGGTGCTGTCGGCGCACGGCAAGCTGCCGCCGGCCGAGGTGGACGAGATCATGGTGCGCTTCGCCGACGGACGCGGCGACGTCCTCCTGGCCACCAACATCATCGAGAGCGGGCTGGACGTGCCCCGGGCCAACACCATGCTCGTCTGGCGGGCGGACCTGTTCGGCCTGGCGCAACTCCACCAGCTCCGCGGCCGTGTCGGTCGGGGGCGGGTGCAGGGCGTCTGCTACCTCTTCACCGAGCCCGGAGAGGCGCTGGCGGAGCATACGAGCAAGCGGCTGGGCGCGCTGGAGGCGTTTGACCGGCTGGGCGCCGGGCTGCAGCTCAGCGCCCGCGACCTGGACATCCGCGGGGCGGGCGACCTCCTCGGCGAGGAGCAGGTCGGCCACCTGAAGCTGATCGGGCTCGAGCTGTACCAGCACCTGCTCGAGCTCGCCCTGCGCCAGGCGCGCGGCGAACCGGCTGAAGACTGGACGCCTGAGGTGAAGGTGGAGGCGGCCGCCCTGATCCCGGAGGACTACGTGCCGGAGGTGGACCTGCGGCTGAACCTCTACGCCCGGGCGGCCAAGGTGACCGACGAGGCGGAGCTGGACAGCCTGGCCGAGGAGATCGAGGACCGCTTCGGGCCGGCGCCCGCGCCCGTGCAGAGCCTGCTGGCGCTGGCGCGCATCCGTGCGGTCTGCCGCAGACTGGGAGTCGCGCGGGTGGACGCGGGGCCGCAGGCTGTCGCCCTCACCTTCCGCAGCCTGGCGGACGCCGAGCGGGCGCTGGAGGGCGTCGGTCCGGAGAGCGGCCTCGAATGGAAGGGGGACCGCTTGATCGCCCGCCGCCCATCGGAGGCGCTGGAGGAGCGGCTCGCCATGGTGGCAGGCGTGCTCGATGCGCTCGCCGCCTGACTTCAGCCTGCCGCCCGTCCCGCTGGCGCGGTCGCTGATCGGGGCCGTGCTGACGGTGGACGGCGTCGGTGGGCGGATCGTCGAGACGGAAGCTTACGACCGGGACGATCCCGCCTCCCACAGCTTCGGCGGGCCGTCCGCGCGCAACGCCGCCATGTTCGGGCCGCCCGGTCGCGCGTACGTCTACCGCATCTACGGCCTGCACTGGTGCCTCAACGTGGTCGGCGGTCCCGAGCCTGGAGGGGCGGTGCTGATCCGCGCTCTGGAGCCGCTCCATGGGCTGGAGCGCATGGCGGAGCGCCGGGGCGTCGCCGATCCCCGATCGCTCTGCAGCGGGCCCGGCAAGCTGTGCCAGGCGCTGGCCGTCACCCGCGACCACGACGGCCTCGCCCTGACTGAGCCGCCGTTCGAGCTGCTGGGCGCCACGGGCGCCGCGCCGCTGGCGGCGGGCCCGCGGATCGGGGTCAGCAAGGCGGCGGACCGCCGCTGGCGGTTCGGCCTGGCCGGCTCGCCCTGGGTCAGCCGGCCATTCCCATCCGCGCGGATGCCGGGCTAAACTGACAATCAGTCAAAAACGCGGGGGGACATATGATCCGAATTGCAGCTGCCGCTCTGGCCGCAACGGCGTTTTGGGGTGGCTCCGCCTCCGCGCAACCCGCCGCGGCCCCCGCTCAGCCCGCCGTCGACTACCGTCAGGACGCCGCCTGGCTGTGTCGTCCCGGCCGCCGGGACGCCTGTGTCGCCGACCAGACCGCAACGGTGGTCACGGCCGACGGGCGCACGCGGGTGGAGCGGTTCAGGCCCGCCGCCAACCCCCGGATCGACTGCTTCTATGTCTATCCCACCGTCTCCACCGACCCCACGCCCAACAGCGACATGACCACCGACGCGGCGGAACGCCGGGTGGTGGAGCAGCAGCTCGCGCGCTTCGCCAGCCAGTGCCGGCTGTTCGCGCCCCTCTATCGTCAGGTGACGCTGGCCGCCCTCCGCGCCGGGATGACAGGCCAGACCATGCCCGGCGTGGACCGGGAGCTCGGCTACAACGACGTCAAGGCGGCTTGGAACGACTACCTGGCTCGGGACAACGGCGGGCGCGGCGTGGTGCTGATCGGCCACTCCCAGGGCTCGGGCGTGCTGCGCCGCCTGCTGGCCGAGGAGATCGAGGGCAAGCCCGCGGCGGGTCGTCTCGTCTCCGCCCTGCTGATCGGAAGCAACATCGCCGTGCCGGCGGGCGCGGACGTCGGCGGCGACCTGAAGAGCACGCCGCTTTGCCGCAGCCTCAGCCAGACGGGCTGCCTGGTTTCCTACGTCAGCTTTCGCGAGGACGTGCCCCCGCCGGCGAACAGCCGCTTCGGCCGGGTTCAGGGCGAGGGCCGGATGGCGGCCTGCGTGAACCCGGCGGCGCCTGCAGGCGGCCGCGCGCCGCTCCGGGCCTACTTGTCCGGACGCGCGATCGCCTCCGCGGACGGCGCGGGCGAGCCGACGACGTGGACGAGGACGGGCCGGGTCGAGACCCCGTTCGTCGCCGTCCCCGGCCTGCTCAGCGCCGAGTGCGTGACTAGGGACGGCTTCAGCTACCTGTCGGTGCGGACCCACGCCGATCCGGCCGACCCGCGAATCGACCGCATCCCGGGCGACGTGATGGTGGGCGGGACGGCGCTGAACGACTGGGGGCTGCACCTGATCGACATGAACCTCGCCATGGGCGACCTGGTGGCTCTGGTGGAGGCGCAGTCGAAGGCGTACCTCGCCCGCAAGTAGCCCGCCGGAGCGTCCGCCATGTCGAACCCGTCCTCGCCGAAGCTGCGCTTCCGGTCCCAGGCCTGGTTCGACAACCCCGACAACGCCGACATGACGGCGCTCTACCTGGAGCGCTACCTGAACTTCGGCTTAACCCGGGAGCAGCTGCAGGGTGGCAAGCCGATCATCGGCATCGCCCAGACCGGTTCGGACCTGGCCCCCTGCAACCGCCACCACCTTGTGCTGGCCGAAAGCGTCAAGGCGGGGATCATCGCGGCCGGGGGGACGCCCATCGAGTTCCCCGTCCACCCCATCCAGGAGACCGGCAAGCGGCCCACCGCCGCCCTCGACCGGAACCTGCAGTACCTGTCCTGCGTGGAGGTGCTCTACGGCTATCCCCTGGACGGGGCGGTGCTGACCATCGGCTGCGACAAGACCACGCCCGCCCTGCTGATGGCGGCCGCCACCGTCGACATCCCGGCCATCGCCCTTTCGGTCGGCCCCATGCTGAACGGCTGGTACAAGGGGGAGCGCACCGGTTCGGGCACCATCATCTGGCGCGCCCGCCAGATGCTGGCGGCCGGGGAGATCGACTACGAGGGGTTCCTCGAGCTGGTCGCCTCCTCCACGAACTCGACCGGCTGGTGCAACACCATGGGCACGGCCTCCACCATGAACAGCCTGGCCGAGGCGCTCGGCATGCAGCTGCCGGGCTCTGCGGCCATCCCCGCCCCCTACCGTCAGCGTCAGCAGATGGCGTTCGAAACGGGTCGCCGCATCGTTGAGATGGTGCTGGCGGACCGGCGACCCTCGCAAATCCTGACCCGGGACGCCTTCCTGAACGCCGTGGTGGTGAACAGCGCCATCGGCGGGTCGTCGAACGCCCCCATCCACCTGGTGGCGCTGGCCCGCCACATGGGCGTGCCGTTCTCGCTCGACGACTTCCAGACCTACGGCCGGGACGTTCCGCTGCTCGTCAACCTGCAGCCGGCGGGCGCCTACCTCGGGGAGGACTACTATCACGCGGGCGGCGTTCCGGTGGTGGTGGCCGAGCTGATGCGTCACGGCCTGATCCGGGAGGAGGCGCTGACGGTGAACGGCCGCACGTTGGGGGAGAACTGCCGGGGGCGGACCACCGACCTGCCCGACGTGATCCGCACCTTCGAGACCGCGCTGAAGCCGCAGGCGGGCTTCCTTATCCTGACCGGCAATCTGTTCGACAACGCGATCATGAAGACCAGCGTGATCAGCCAGGAGTTCCGGGAGCGCTACCTCTCGGACCCGGCCGATCCCGACGCGTTCGAGGGGCGCGCCGTGGTGTTTGACGGGCCGGAGGACTACCACGCCCGCATCGACGATCCGGTGCTGGCCATCGACGAACGCACGCTGCTGTTCATGCGTGGCTGCGGCCCGGTCGGCTACCCCGGAGGCGCGGAGGTGGTGAACATGCGCCCGCCCGCCTACCTGATCAAACAGGGCGTGACCGCCCTCCCCTGCATCGGCGACGGTCGGCAGTCAGGGACCTCGGGCTCGCCGTCCATCCTGAACGCCACGCCGGAGGCGGCGATCGGCGGCGGCCTGGCCCTGCTCCGCACCGGCGACCGCGTGCGCATCGACCTGCGTCAGGGTCGGGCGGACATGCTGGTGGACGAGGCCGAACTCGCCGAGCGCCGGCGGGCTCTGGAGGCGGCGGGCGGCTACCGCTACCCGCCTAGCCAGACGCCCTGGCAGGAGATCAGCCGCAGCCTGGTCGGCCAGCACGGTTCAGGCGCCGTGCTGGAGACTGCGGTCAAGTACCAGCGGGTGGCCGAGACCCACGGCGTGCCGCGGGACAGCCACTGAAGGCCTCAGCTCACGAACACGACGGGCACGCCAGGCTTCACTGCATCGGCCAGCTCGCGCGCGTCCCAGTTGGTCAGCCGCACGCAGCCTGAGGAGCTGCGCTTGCCGATCAGGTGCGGCTCGGGCGTGCCGTGGATGCCGTAGGTGTCCTTGGTCAGGTCGATCCACACCGCCCCGACCGGGTTGTTGGGACCCGGCTGGATGGTCAGCAGCCTGTCGGCCTTGCCGCTGTTCAGCTTCTTGGGATCGTAGGTGTAATTCGGGTTGGGCGCGACGCCCTTGATCTTCATGGCCCCGTCGGGCGTCGGCAGGGTGTCGGAGCCGATGGTGGCCGGGTAGAAGGCCAGCAGCTTGCCCGAGGCGTCGAAGGCCTTCACCGCAACCTCGCTCTTGTCGACCTCGATCTTCGCCACGTCGGGGAGCTCGCCCACGCCGACATCGGCCACGCGGATCGTCTCGCCGGCAGCGAACTTCGCGTCCGGGTTCAGCGCCCGCAGCAGTTCGGGGGTCATGTGGAAGCGCTCGCCGAGCTTCTCCTCGACGCTGGTGTAGGAGAGGGCCTTGAGCCCCGCCTGGCCCTCCAGGTCGGAGGGTATGGACTCCACGAACGGACCTGCAACGTCCTCGGCGGTCAGGGTGTGCTCGATCAGCACCGGCCGGTTGTCACGCTCGGTCAGCTTGTCGAAGACCGCCTGGTCCAGCTGGCCGTCCACGGCCAGGCCGTTGGCCGCCTCGAAGGCCGCGACCGCCTGTCGGACGTTCTCGCCCATGACGCCGTCGATGACGCCCGGGCGGAACCGCGCCCGGTCGAGCAACACCTGCGCCCGCAGCACCG
>ERZ1066118.1533-NODE-1533-length-14091-cov-13.878455_pt1 | contig 14091 bp, 14 predicted proteins | sample MGYA00382765_ERZ1066118 | MGnify/ENA primary metagenome ERZ1066118 (study PRJEB33369, sample SAMEA5778348) | biofilm metagenome | biome: Industrial cooling water; feature: Water cooling tower basin; material: Biofilm | place: United Arab Emirates | collected...
AACTCTGAACTCTGAACTCTGAACTCTGAACTCTGAACTCTGAACTCTGAACTCTCACTCCAGCCACTCGGCAACCTTCCGCTGGGCTACTGGCAGCAACGTTTCTTCGATGGGATAATTCTGGCGGGCCTCCACCGCGAACGTCGCCGGGTTGGGCAGGCTGCGGTTTCGGCGCAGGAGGTCGAGTTTGAGGTGCTCGTAGGTCGTTGTCAGGCCCCGGCGGACGCTTTCCAGGGGGGTGGTGTGCATCCGGCGGCGGGGCGGGTGCGTGGTGTCGAAAACCGTCAGGCGGTACTGGTACACGCGGGTTTCGCGGCTGGCGTGTTCGGCCACGAACAGGTAGCCTTCGGTGCGCACCAGCGGCAGCAGGCCCACGGGGCTAACGGTCAGGTCGGCCTCCACCTCGGCGTCGAGCGAGCGGCCCTCCGCTTCGGCGCGGCCGAAACGGGGCACGGCAAAATCAAGGATTTCTTCCAGGGTCTGCGTGCAATCGTCATCCGGTTGCTCTAACTCGTAGCGCAGTTGCAGGTTTTCGGGATCGAGGCCCGTCAGGTGGCGTTTGAACTGCGCCCGCAACCCTCGGTGCTGGCCGCGCAGCGTGAGCGAACGCCGGTAGTGAGCCTGCAAATCTGTCAGATCGGGGTAGAGCCGCCGGTCACCAAACTGCCGCTGCACGTGCTGGAGGTATGCCAGGATGACGTATTTTTTGTATTCGGCGTCGAAGAGTCCTTCGGTGAGCCAATCGTTCGGGAGCGTTTTCATGGCTTTGTTTGGAAAAAAGACGGTGGGCTGTTTCCCACCAACTTCGCTAAAAAAGGGGTTTCTTCCAAACATTCTTCGGCAAAAAATTCCATTCCGCGCCGCAAACAGCCGTCAACCCGTGGCTTGGCGAAACGGACAGGGCCAGACTGAAAACTTGTCAGCGTTAGGCCGCTGGCACGGAAACTGCTACCTTTGCGGGCGAAAATTTTTTAAGTGTAACTCTAACTAATCTCTTTTTCACAGGTATGTCCGTGAACGTTAAACCGTTGGCAGACCGCGTTCTGGTAGAACCGGCTCCGGCAGAAGAGAAGACCGCGTTTGGCATCATCATCCCCGACACGGCCAAAGAAAAACCCCAGCGGGGTACCATCGTGGCCGTCGGCCCCGGCAAAAAGGACGAGCCGATGACCGTGCAGGTCGGTGACACCGTGCTCTACGGCAAGTACTCGGGCACCGAAATCAGCGTGGACGGCAACGATTACCTCATCATGCGGGAATCCGACCTGTTCGCCGTGCTCCAGGAAGAAGCCGTGCTGGCTTAAGCCTTTCGCTTTCCTCAACCAGTTCTCAAAAATCAATTTTTGACCAACCATGGCAAAAGAACTTTTCTTCGACACCGAAGCCCGCGAAAAACTGAAGCGGGGCGTTGACACCCTGGCCGACGCCGTGAAGGTGACCCTCGGTCCCAAAGGCCGCAACGTCATCCTCGACAAAAAATTCGGCTCGCCCGCCATCACCAAAGACGGCGTGACCGTAGCCAAAGAAATCGAACTGAAGGACCCCATCGAAAACATGGGTGCCCAGTTGGTGAAGGAAGTCGCCTCGAAAACTGCCGACCAAGCCGGCGACGGCACCACCACCGCCACCGTGCTGGCCCAGGCCATCTACACGATTGGCTCGAAAAACGTGGCCGCCGGGGCCAACCCGATGGACCTCAAGCGCGGCATCGACAAGGCCGTCACCGCCGTTGTGGAGAGTCTCAAGTCGCAATCCCGCCCCATCGAATCGTCGCAGGAAATCGCCCAGGTGGCGACCATCTCGGCCAACAGCGATTCGGAAATCGGTGAAATGATTGCCGACGCCATGGAAAAAGTGGGCCGCGAAGGCGTCATCACTGTGGAAGAAGCCCGTGGCACCGAAACGGAAGTGAAAACGGTGGAAGGCATGCAGTTCGACCGGGGCTACCTCTCGCCTTACTTCGTGACCAACACCGAGAAAATGGAGGCCGAACTCGACCGCCCCTTCATCCTGATTTCGGAGAAGAAGGTGTCGTCGATGAAGGAACTCCTGCCTGTGCTCGAAGGCGTGGCCCAGACCGGCCGTCCGCTGCTCATCATCGCCGAGGACGTGGACGGTGAAGCCCTCGCCACGCTGGTGGTCAACAAAATCCGCGGTGCCCTGAAAGTGGCCGCCGTGAAAGCCCCCGGTTTCGGTGACCGCCGCAAAGCCATGCTCGAAGACATCGCCATCCTGACCGCCGGTCAGGTCATCAGCGAAGAGCGCGGTTTCAAACTCGAAAATGCCACGCTCGAATACCTGGGTCAGGCCGAGAAGGTCATCATCGACAAAGACAACACGACCATCGTCAACGGCGTGGGTCACAAGGACGACATCACCGGCCGCGTGAACCAAATCAAGTCGCAGATTGAAAACACCACCTCGGATTACGACCGCGAAAAACTCCAGGAGCGCCTGGCGAAACTCTCGGGCGGCGTGGCCATCCTCTACATCGGGGCCGCCACCGAAGTGGAAATGAAAGAGAAAAAAGACCGCGTGGACGACGCCCTCCACGCCACCCGTGCCGCCGTTGAGGAAGGCATCGTGGCCGGCGGCGGCGTGGCCTTCATCCGGGCCATCAACGCCCTCGAAGGCCTGAAGGGCGAAAACGACGACCAGACCACGGGCATCAACATCGTGCGTCAGGCCATCGAAAGCCCGCTGCGCACCATCGTAGCCAACGCCGGTGGCGAAGGCTCGGTCGTGGTCAACGCCGTGAAAGCCGGCAAGGACGACTACGGCTACAACGCCCGCGAAGACCGCTACGAAAACCTCATCTCGGTGGGCATCATCGACCCGACGAAGGTAACGCGCCTCGCACTCGAAAACGCCGCGTCGATTGCCGGTCTGCTTCTCACCACCGAGTGCGTGGTGTCGGACAAACCCGAAGAAAATGCCGGTGCCGGCATGGGCGGTCACGCCCACGGCGGTGGCATGGGTGGGATGATGTAATCTCCTGCCCGCTTTCGGAACAATTTTAAACCTCCGGCTCAAAATTGGGCCGGAGGTTTTATTTTGTGCTCTGTTTCTTCAACGGCATGGAAGCGGTTTTGTCGAAAAACTTGATTTTGATTCGCCTCACGGACGAACGTTGGCAGCACATCGTTGAAGGACACCCTGAAATGCATTCCTACCGGGAACGGGTATTGTCCGCAGTCCGGGAGCCTGATTTTATTTGCAAGGGAGAAAACGGCGAATTGAAAGCAGTCAGCGCTCAATCGGAAGACGGGAGGGTGCTTGGTGTCGTTTACAAGGAAATTAACGGTGACGATGGATTCATCATCACCGCCCACATGGGCCGAACCAAAACCCGGGAAAGCTTAAAGAAATGGGAAATTGTATGGAAGCGACCGAACTACACCGAATAGCCCCCGCGATTCCGTATCTGCTTGAACATCAGCAAGCATGGTCAAAATACGACCGCGAAGCCGATGTGCTGTACCTCAGTTTTACGCCTGAAAACGTGGCCGATGACTCAGAACTCACGGACGACGACATCATCTTGCGTTACGCGGGCGACGAACTGATTGGCATCACGATTCTTCACGCGAGTAAACGATAAGGTATATCCATCAAAAACGGCTTCCTATGTTTCAGGAAGCCGTTTTTGTTTTCACCCCCGCCGCTCCACCGTCTCCATCCGTTCCAGCAGCCAGTCGCGTTTTTGCTTGGTCACGGGCACCTGCGCGCCGTCGGCCATGAGCAGGTAGCCCCCCTCCTGCCGCACGATTTTCCTCAAAAACTGCGGGTTAATCAGGTGCGACTGGTGAACCCGCACGAACCCGGCCGGTTCGAGGGCCTGCTCGACTTCCTTCAGCGTGCGGCAAATCAGCAGCGTCTTCCCGTCGGCGAAGAAAAAATGGGTGTAGCTCGCATCGGCCATGCAGCGCACCACCTCCGCTATTTCCACGACTTCGTGGCCTTCCTGGGTGGGCAGCGCCAGGCGGGTTTTCGGCGCGGCGGGCACCGCCAGATGTTCGTGCAGCACCGCCACCTGCGAACGCTGCAAGTGTTTGATTTTCTGGTGCTGCCACCGACCGATAGCCTGCCGGAGTTCGTCTTCCTGAATCGGTTTGAGCAGGTAATTGGCCGCGCTGACCTGAAAGGCCCGCAGCGCGTAGCGGTCGTAGGCCGTCGTGAAAATCACGTCGAAGGGGTAGTCATCGAACTGCCCGAGCAGGTCGAAGCCGTTCATGCGGGGCATTTCGATGTCGAGAAACAGCACGTCGAAGGCCGTCACCCGGATGAACTCCACGGCGGCTTCGGGCTGGTTGAACTTCGCCAGCACCTGCACGCCGAGGTTGAGCTTGCGGAGTTTCAGTTCCAGCAGTTCGGTGGCGTGCTTTTCATCGTCAACGAGGATGGCTTTCATGGGTGATTAGTTTGTGGTTTGTAGTTTTTGGTTCCCGCAACTACAAACCAAAAACCACAAACTATTCTTCTTCCTGCCCAACGCGGTACGTCACCCGCACGAGCGTGCCGGTCTGGCCGTTTTGATGGAGGTCAAGGAGTTGGACGTGCAGGTGCGCAGGATTCTGGCGGTTGAACAGGTCCACGCGCTGTTGGGTGATTTCCAGGGCGTGCGATTTCCGTCGCATCACTGAGTTGCGCCGCAGTTCCGCTGCCCGCTGCCGCCCGATGCCGTTGTCTTCCACCTCAAACGTCACCGTTTGCGGGTCGTCGGCGCGGATGCGCAGGAACAACCGCTTCGTAGGAAGCTGACTCTGCCTCAGTCCGTGCCAGATGGCGTTTTCGACGAAAGGCTGCAACAGCATGGGAGGAATCATCAGGGCGTGCTGATCCACAGCAGCGTCGGCTTCCACGTGGTAGCGGAATTCGTCGCCGAAGCGCGTGGCCTCCAGGTCGAGGTACAGCCGCAGGGCGGCGAGTTCGTCGGCCAATGGAATGGCCTCCTCGCGGCTGTGGTTGAGAATCATCCGCAGCAGTAGCGAAAACTTCGCCAGGTACTCCGACGCTTTCTGCTCTTCGCCACTGAGGATGAAATATTCGAGCGTGTTGAGGCTGTTGAACAGAAAATGCGGGTTCATCTGACTCCGCAGGGCGAGCATTTCAATCTCGGCCAGGCGTTTTTCGTACTGGCGGTTTTCCTCCAACTGTGCGATGTAGGCCCGCTGGCTGGCGCTCCGTTCCCGGTCGAGCAGCCGCACCCGCTGGGCCAGGGCCAGGGCAAACACGAGCATTTCGAGCAGCAGCGCAAACGACAGCGTCAGCAGGTTGTCCACCCCGCCAGGCAGGTACACGCCTTTCAGAATCACCTCCCCCGCCCGCAGCCAGGCCAGCACGCCCACGGCCGCCATGAGCGCGTTGCCCAGAATCACGTAGCGGGTCAGCGGCGAAGGCACGGCGCGGCCCATCCACACCAGCAGGCCGAGGTACAGCGGCACCAGCACGAGGCGCGTGCCCCAGAACGTGAGTTGCTGAAACCCGCCGTCGTTGGTCAGCAGCATCACTGCCAGGTACGCCGCCCCGAATCCGAAGCATACCCAGGCCGCCCGCCGCAGCCGCCGACTGGCGCGGGGGTGCGAGCGGGGCAGTTCGAGGAGTTCGTTTACGAAAAACAGGTATGACCCCAGCGCCACCCACATCAGCGTTTCGGGCAGATGGGCTTTCAGGAGCGGCAAATGCCCCAGTCCCTGCCCCAGCGGGGTGTAGGCGCGGGTTTTGAGCAGGGCCAGCCCGCAGCCCGCCAGCACGTACCCGAAATAATGCCGGTACACGGGCTGCCGGTACCGGGCGTAAATCAGCCCGACGAACAGCAGCAGAAACAGCATCGCACCCTGCACCCAGCTTCGGTACTGTAACTCAGGCAGGTTGCGGAGGTAGCTCGTCAACTGCCGCTCGCGGTAGTACGCCTCCGTCTGCACCGCCAGACCCAGCGCAGGGCAGGGCCGGTTCAGGCCCGTCCAGGGGGGCAGCAGGCTTTGGGCGTTGGCCACCCGGAGGAGCAGCGGCACCGTCTCGCGGGGGTTCAGCCGCAGGGGGATGACGTTGTCCGTTTCGGCGGAAGCCCAGGCGGGCGTGGGCAGCATCGTGCCCGACCGGAGCGAATCGATGCCCGCCGGACGGAGCAGGTACGCGGTAACGAGTTGGTTGTCGGAGGTGTACAAAAAAACCTGCCGGGTGGTGTCGGCGTCGTTGTGCAGCACGACCTCCAGCCAGTACGCCCGGTTGGCGCGGGTTGGCGTGGCCCGGCGCAGCACCTGGGCCGGTTGGCGGCGGGCTTCGGCCCTCGAAACGCCCGGCCGGGTTTCCCGCACGCTCGCGAGGTCGAACATCGACTGCCGCCCCGACAGGCTCCCCAGCCGCAGCGTGTCGGACGCGAGCGCCCCGGCGGGCAGCCCCCAAACCCAGCAAACGAACACCAAAGCCCGGACCATGCGGCGTTTTTTCCCAATCATACGAAAAAGCGGGCATTGGTGAAATTCCGGGTCAACCGAAGGGGTATGTGGGTTTGTCAAGGCGGCGCGCCGGTGGATGCGGGCCTTTTTTCGGAAAATTTACCGAAACCCCCTGCTCGTTGACCCAAACGCCGGGGTGGTTGAACCGACCGGACACGGTTGGGGCCTCCGTCTCAATTTTCCGAAAAAAAACCTCCCTGCATCATGAAGGTCTGTCCAGTTCTTCTGCTTACTCTCGCTGGCCTCGGCTCCACCGCCCCTACCCAGGCCCAGATTCGCGTCGAAAACCCCGGTCGGGTCGTCGAGCGCAACGCCGAGTGGCGGGCCAACCGCAAGGTGGACGAAGGCGTCAACCGGGGCTTCGACAAAGTCGAGGAAGGCATCGGGAATCTTTTCAAGAAAAAAGAAAAAAAGCCCAAAGCCGACCGCAACGCCGACGCCGAAACCCCTGAACCCAGCGCAGCGGGGAGCAAGCAACCCGCCACGGCCAACGGTGGCCCCCGCCGCGACGAGCCGAAATCGCTGAAAGCATACAGCAAATTCGATTTCGTTCCCGGTGAAAAAATCGTGGCGGCGGAGGATTTCAGCCAGGACGCCGTCGGCGATTTTCCCGACAAGTGGAACACCAACGCCAGCGGCGAAATCGTCAACCTCGACGGTCAGCCGGGAAAGTGGCTCCAGTTGGGCAACAAGGGCGTTTTCTTTCCTGAATTCGTCAAAACCCTGCCCGACAACGCCACCGTCGAATTCGACCTCGTCGCCACCGACGGGTTCAGCGAAAATCAGTCGGGACTGAAAATCTACTTCCCCGAAGCAAAGGCCCGCACGCTTCAATTCGACCAGCACTTCAGTTCGGACCCCCAGGCGGGGGTGGATATTCACCCGACCAACGAGGGCGCGGGTACGAGTGACGTTTGGGTGTTTGACAAAACCGGCGAGAAGGCGCTGGAAAACTCCAGCAAACTGGTCTGGAAGGTCAACGCCGTCAACCGGGTGTCGCTCTGGAAGCAGAAAACCCGCCTCCGGATTTACCTCAACGAAACCAAGATTTGGGATTTACCCCGCGCCTTTGCTCCCGACCTGACGTATTCGCTCCTGTTTGCCACCAACATTTGGGACGGCACGGTCTACCTCGCCAACCTTCGCGTGGCCGTGGGTGCCCCCGACACCCGCAACAAACTGCTGACCGAGGGACGGCTCGTCACGCGGGGCATTCAGTTCGACGTCAACTCGGCCACCATCAAGCCCGAATCGTACGGCACGCTGAAGGAAATCGCCGGGGTGCTGGCCGATGCCGGTACCGTGCGGGTGCGCATCGTGGGCCACACTGATTCCGACGGCGACGAAGCGAGCAACCTCGCCCTCTCCAAGCGCCGGGCCGAGGCCGTAAAAACGGCCCTGACGAAGGAATTCAGCATCGCCCCCGACCGCATCGACACTGACGGCAAGGGCGAAAGCCAGCCCGCCGAACCCAACACCACGCCCCAGGGCAAGGCCAACAACCGGCGGGTGGAATTCGTGAAATTGTAACGGCTTAACTATGTGTCAAGCCTGAATGATTTCACGCCGGGGCGCGTAGCCAGAGACGCGGAGTCGCAGAGAATAAAAATGCTGTATTTCAAACCTCTGCGACTCCGCGTCTCTGGCTACGCGCCCCGGCGTGAAATTTTCAATTTTTGACGAGCAAGTGCTTACCTCCACCGCAATGAAAAAATTACTCGTTTGCCTGCTCCTGGCGGGTGCTGGAAAAAGTACGCTGGCCCAGGACTGCGGCAGTTATTTTGCCTTCCAGAAAGGCATGAAAATCGAACTGACCAGCTACGACAAAAAAGACAAGCCCGCCGCGCTGCTGAAGTACCAGGTCCTTGATTTCAAGCCCGTGAACGGCGGCACGTCGCTGGTTTTCTCCACTGAAACCTACGACGCCAACGGCACCCTGCTGGCCAAAGGCGAATCGGCGGGCAAGTGCGTCGGCGGCCAATACTTCACCGACGTGCGCAACATCAGCTCCGACATGATTCCGAAAGCGGCCAACCTCACGATGAGCATCACGGGCGACCAACTCGTGTACCCGGCCAAACTCACGGCGGGCGATAAACTCCGGGATGCCAGCTTCAGCGTCAAATCGGCGCTCGAGAGCGGCATGACGCTCATGACCATCAACGCCACCCTCACCGGACGGGAAGTGGCGGGTGTGGAGACCATCCATACCCCGGCGGGAACCTTTGAGTGCGTGAAAATCACCTACACGCTCAACGTTCGGATGATGGGCAACCGCACCCTGAGCGGCGTCGAGTACCTGGCCAAAGGCATCGGCGTGGTCAAGTCTGAACAATTTGACGCGAAAGGCCGGAAGCAGTCATCGCTCGTGCTTACGAAACTGGAGCGGTGAACCGCCCTGAAGCCGTTCGCCTGAGGGCGTGGAGCACCCGGCGTACCCCCGAGGTCTGCCCGTAACCTCACCGCCCCACCGGCACCACCGGCAAACTCTCGTTGCCCTCCTCCCCCACCGCCTGCACGGCGAAAAAGTAGTTGTCCTTCGAGTAGGGCAGCGTCATGCCCAGTTTGGTGGTGAAAAATTTCTTTTGCCAGAACGGCAGGTGCGTTTCGCGCATGAGCACGTAGTAGCCCCTCGGTTTGCCACTTTTCGGAGCCTGCCAGAACAGCGTCGTGGCGTTGCTCAGGCTCCGGACTTCCATGCTCACGTTTTGCGGCATGGCCGGTGCTTTGGCCAGGTTGGCGAGTACGGCCAGGTTCATCGCGGTGTTTTTTCGCAGGTATTCAAAATCCATGAACTCGGCGTAGTCGCCGTAGCGGACGCCCCCTTCCGTGCGTAAATCCTGGTGCTGGTGGTTGAAATTCTCATTCATTTCGGTGATGCGCACCGCCGGGAAGCCCCGCTGCACGAAGGGCGTGTGGTCGCCGCCGCGCAGGTAGCGGTCGTTGCGGTAAATCAGCACGACTTCGAGGTTGTCCACGTAGCGCTCGCCGATTTCCTTCGTGTAGCGGGCCAGTTGGCGGGATTTGCCGTCGTTTTCGAGGCCGAACGAGCGGATGCCTCCCGCTTTTTCGGCGGTCTGGTAGGCGGGCAGGCCCTCACTGAACACCCGGACGCGGGTGTTGGTCACGATGTTGGTTTCGTTCGAGTGGTTTGACCCCATGATGTCGTTGTTGAGGATGGCCTCGATGTTCCACTTCTGCTGAAACGCCGTGCCCGCCAGCGAATCGGCCCCCAACAGGCCCTGCTCCTCGCCGCTCACCACGCAGAACAGCACCGTGGCCGGAAACCGGGCCTTGCTCAGCACCCGCGCCAGTTCGATGACGGCGGCGGTGCCCGAGCCGTCGTCGTTGGCCCCCGGCGCGTCGGCGTCGCGGTTCATGACGTTGGTCACACGGCTGTCGATGTGGCCGCTGACGAGAAAAATCCGGTCGTCGGCTGGGTCGGTGCCTTTGAGCGTGGCAATCACGTTGCCGATTTCCTGGGGTTTGTCCACCCGCCGCCCGTCGGGTTTGAGCGTCCAGGTGTCGAGGCGGGCGGTCATGCGGCCCCCGCTTTGCCGGGCGTATTCCTGAAACTTGGCCAGCACCCAGCGCCGGGCCGCGCCGATGCCCCGGCGGGGGTCGGTGGTGCTGCTCATCGTGTGGCGGGTGCCGAACTGGACCAGCCCGGCCACGTGCGCCCGGAGGCTGTCGGCAGAAATTTGCTGGACGAGGGCTTCAATGACCGGGTCGCGCTGGACGATTTGCTGGGCCTGGGCGAATGCAGCCCCAACAAGTGCGCCGAAGACGAGTAGCGTTTTCTTCACGGAAAAGTCGGTTGACGTGGAAATCAAGCTTGAAAAATACGTCGAAAAAAACTTCCCGACACGGCATTACTCGTAAAATACGGCCACCTCCCCCAGCGGCTTCCGCCGGATGTCGGGCACGAGGCAAGTTTCAGCCGGATACCCCACGGGAATAAGCAGAAACGGCCGCTCGTGGTCGGGGCGGTTGAGGATTTTCTTCAAAAACCCCATCGGACTCGGCGTGTGGGTGAGCGCCACCAGCCCGGCCTGGTGAATGGCCGCCAGCAAAAACCCGCAGGCCAGCCCGACCGATTCCTGCACGTAGTAATGCTTCTGCCGCTCCGGTCCGGTCGCCTGCGCGAACACGACGAGGAGCCAGGGCACGATTTCCAGAAACGGCTTCTGCCAGTCGGTGCCCAGCGGACGCAAATCGGCCAGCCACTCCCCGCTCATGCGGCCGTGGTAGCTGGCGTACTCCTCCCGCTCGGCTTCGAGGCGGATCTGGCGTTTCAGGACCGGGTCGCTCACGGCGCAGAACGTCCAGGGCTGTTTGTTGGCCCCCGACGGGGCCGTGGAAGCCGTGCGAATCAGGTTTTCGATGACGTCGCGGGGGACGGGTTTCGGCGAAAACTCCCGCACGGAACGGCGGCTGTCAAACGTTCGGAAGCCGTCTTCGGCCCGTTTCGCCACGGTTGCACCGGGCACGATTTCCGGTTGGTACCGAACGAACGGGTAGCCATCGACCAGCGTGGGCGTGTTCATGCGCGGGGAAGGTTTTTCTCCAAAAATGCACCAGCGGAACGGGAATTGAAGGCATTCGGGCATTTTTCATCCCCAAAACCACCGCTCAACCGTGCAATCGACTTGGACTGATGCCCTCGAATCGCTGCTCAACTCGCCCGGCCAGGAGCCGGAAACAGCGCTGAACGAGGTCGTCCGCCTCGTCGGCGAAGCCCTCCACGCCGACCGCTGTTTTCTCTGCATCCGAAACCCGGCGACCCGGCAAAGCCGCATCGCCTTCGTCTGGCGGCGGGACGAATCGGTGCCCGACGTGCGCTCCGAGCACTCCGAGTGGGTGGACGAAACGCCCCTACCCGCCGACGACCCGCTTTACGCCGCCGCGCTGGCGGGCCGCCCGTCGGTGTACGTGGACGACGTGCTGACCGCCCCGTCCGACGTACTCAACCGGGAGTTTGAAGCCCGCACCTTCGGCCACCGGGCGCTGGTGCACGGTCACGTCGTGGCCGATGGCACGCTGTGGGGCATTTTGCAGCCCGCCGCTTTCGGGCACCCGCGTACCTGGACGGAACACGACCGGATTTTCGTCGAAACCCTGCTGCCCCGCCTGGTGGCGATGATTCGGAGCGTTGTCCACGCCGAAAATCCCGGCGGACACTGAGCGGTTTTTTCGCGAAAACCGCCGTATTTGCGTCACCAACTCACCTCCCTGTCCCCTCCATGATTGTCGCCGCGACACCCGCCAACGAAACCGACCGGCTTCAGGAACTTTACCGCCTCGAACTTCTCGATACGCCTTACGAAAAAGAATTCGACGACCTGGTGCAACTGGCCTCCCAGATTTGCAGCACGCCGATGTCGCTCATCACCCTCATCGACCGCGACCGGCAGTGGTTCAAAGCCCGCCGGGGTCTCGATATGCCGGGCACGCCCCGCGACATCTCGTTCTGCTCCCACGCGATTCTGGGCAATCGTTGTTTCGTGGTTAACGACACGCAGTCCGACGAGCGGTTCGTGGACAACCCCCTCGTGACCGGCGACCCGCACCTGCGGTTCTACGCCGGCGTCCCCCTGACGACCAAGTCGGGCCACAACCTGGGCACCATCTGCATCCTCGACACGGTGCCCCGCCAACTCTCCACGCAGCAGGAGCAGGCGCTGGGCATGCTTTCGGACCTGGCCATGAAATTGTTCGAGGGCCGGATTCAGAATAAACTGCTCAACCAGAAGCAGCAGCGCCTCGAAGAACTCAGCCACACCCAGACCCGCATCATCTCCATCGTCTCGCACGACGTGCGCAACCCCCTCGGTTCGCTGCGCTCGATGCTCGACATGATGGAGGCGGGGATGCTCGAACCCGACGAAACCGCCGAACTCATCACCGTGGGCAAGCGGCAGGTGGACAGCACCACCGAGATGCTCAACAACCTGGTGGACTGGGGGTCGGTGCAACTTCAGAACCGACCCACCGAAAAGCGCCCCATCAACCTGCACAACCTGGTGACGAGCAAATTTGCCAAATTCCAGGTGGCCGCCCGGCTGAAAGCCAACCAACTCGTCAACGACGTCCCGGCGGGGTTCACCGTGGAAAGCGATGAAAACGCGCTGCGGTTCGTGCTGCGCAACCTGGTGAGCAACGCCATGAAATTCACCGAAGGGGGGCGCATCACCGTCAGCGCCTGCCACGACGAAGCCGGGCGCGCCTGCATCCGGGTCGCAGACACGGGCGTGGGCATGACCGGGGAGGTGCGGGGGCGGCTGTTCGACGCCAACCACCGGCAGTCCACCCCCGGCACGCAACGGGAAAAAGGCAGCGGGCTGGGTCTGGTGCTGGTGAAGGAATACCTGGAAAAACTGGGCGGAACCCTCGACGTGCGCAGCGAACCAGGACGGGGCACCACGGTGGAACTGACGCTGTGACAGCGGAGGAGGCCGAAACCGTAAACCGAAAACCCCAAACCGTCAACCGGCGGGCGCGGCCCGTCAAGCGGCCCTTGAAGGCGGGGGTGCGGAGAGTTTAGCTTTGGTTCATCAATCGCCCGAAACGGCGCAATTCCAACGCTAAACTCCCCTCAGCCATGAATCCCCTCGCGATTTTCCAGACCGTCGCCGACGTTGACGCCCTCGACTACCTGACCGAACTGGTCGAAAAAGGCGGCCCCGAACCCCACAAATACGCCGAACTCACCGGCCTCATCGACGACCTGGCCGCCCGGGTGTCGGAATCGAACCACCCGGATGCCGAAACTGCCGCCCTGCGCGGGGCTTTCGGCGAGGATTTCCTGCTTTCGACGCTTCACGGCCACGTGCTCCGCCGCCCCTACGGCTACGCGGGCGATTTTGCCATCATTGACAAAATCTACACCTACCACGTCACCCCCGACCCGCGTTACCGACGCTGGGATGAGTTTTTCCACTCGCTTTCGGCTCCCAAAGCCGTGCGCAACCGCAAACGGTACTTCAAGCAAACGCTGACGCGGCTGGTCGGCCAGAGCCTCAAAGCCGAAGTCCGCCTGCTCAACGTGGCCAGCGGCCCCGCCCGCGACGTGGCCGAACTCTACGCCCAAATCGACCCCGCCCGCCTCGCCACCACCTGCGTGGAGATGGATGCCAACGCCATCCGCCACGCCAACGTGCTGACGGCCCCCTACGCGGCGCGGGTTTCGTTCATCGAAAAAAACATCTTCCGCTTTGAAACCGACGAGAAGTTTGACGTGATTTGGTCGGCGGGGCTGTTCGATTACTTCGACGACAAAACCTTCGTGGCCGTGCTGCGCCGGATGAAAACCTGGCTGGCCGAAGGCGGGGAACTCATCATCGGCAATTTTTCGCCCAACAACCCCAACCGGAATTACATGGAGCTTTTCGGCAACTGGTTCCTCCACCACCGGACCGACGAACACCTGGCCTGGCTGGCCAGTGAGGCGGGATTTTCACCGGAGAACATTTTCGTCGGGCAGGAGCCGGAGGGCGTGAACCTGTTCGTCCATCTGCGGAAGTAGCGTGTTTTTTCAATAAAATAACGTGAGTTATGGGTTGTCAACGCGTCCCGTTCGGGACGGAATGTTGGTAGAAAGGTTTCCTGCCGCTGAGGTCACGTCCCGTACGGG